>Ga0308025_1000730_pt1 | contig 16353 bp, 10 predicted proteins | sample Neamet422_FD_201298 | JGI IMG/M metagenome (GOLD analysis project Ga0308025, IMG submission 201298) | Marine microbial communities from water near the shore, Antarctic Ocean - #422 | ecosystem: Environmental > Aquatic > Marine > Unclassified | place: Southern Ocean | collected 2014-10-03
ATCATGAAGATGTGCTTTGGCGCCAACACCCAGACGGCACTACAGATTGGTGGGATAATCAACTTCGAATTTGGCACAAATGGTGAGGCTGATGATGTTATTGTTACAATTTATCATCATCACCCCCCTGCTTTTTATTGCCATTAGCACTGTAATTTGGTTCATCCGAGTTCGTCCACGAAAGCCTCAACTCGATGCGAAATGGAATTCTGATTGCGAATTCTTGACAACCACGGCCACAGAAGGAAGTAAAATCACGTTTCGAAATGTTCGTGACTTTTTTTGGCGAACAACACGGGACCGCGATGAGGCTTGGGCAGATGAAGTGGTTGTTGATGTTAACGAACTCAAGGATATTTGGTTCATCGTCGACCATTTCCATCCAATTCATGGAATGGCACATACCTACCTCACCTTTGAATTCAATGATGGAACTTGCCTTTCTTTTTCGTTTGAAGCACGTCGAAGAATTAAGCAACGCTACCACCCTTGGGATGGTCTTTGGCGAAATTATGAATTGTATCTCTTGGTTGGTTTTGAAAGAGACCTTACTGGATTGCGAACCAACGCTCGAGGAAACAAGGATTACATGTTTCGAGCCATTACTCCACCTGGAAAAGATAAGGACATACTCCTCCGAATGGCACAAAAGGCCAACCTACTTGCTGAAAGTCCGGAATGGTACCATTCATTCTTGACGACATGTAACACATCAATCGTCCGCATGGTAAACCGAGTAACACCAGGGCGTGTGCCATTTTTGTGGCGGAACTTTCTACCGGGATATACACCCCGTGCTGCCCTCAAGCTTGGATTGATTGAAGACTGGGGTGGCTTAGAGGCAACGCTTGAACAAGCCAGAATCGACCTCTTCGCTCAAAAGTGGGATGGTGAAGGGAGTTATTCGGAAATGCTTCGTGAACATTTACCCGCTTCAACGATCCAAAAACAGCAATAATTGACCAGAAGTATATCCAATCTCCAAGCAATCACCTTCCACTCGGTTGTGAAGTCCTTGGGTTCCTGGTGATAATTCGTGATCGGTTAAATTCCATTTTGCTCCGGTGAGATTTACGCCTTTAACGGCACCAATCGAGAACAATGAGAAGGATGTGCTTTTTTCTATAGAATCATTCTTATAGCCTGACTTTTCAAGTAATTCGATGGTTGACTTCGTCGTGTGTAATCGAGTATTCGAAGGTACTTCGCACAGTGCTAATATCGCTGCGAATTGGTGAGCGAGATCTCCACCTTCAATTCCAAAGATTTCTATTTTGGTTGCACCTTGATCAACAGACCATGTGATGGCTTTGACAAGGTCATTGTTCTCCTGTCCGCCTTTATGAAGAAATTGAATTCCCGATTGTTGCTGAAGTTTAACGCGAACTTCTTCTGAAATACTATCCATATCGCCGATGACTGTATCGATTGAAATATTATGCTCAAGGCATTGGTGAGTAGCGCCATCACATGCAATGATACGTGCTGCTTCTTGGACTAATGGTTTCCAAACAACCTCTTCTGGCCAAAGACCATTGGCTACGATAAGGTAGGTCTTCGCCGCCATAATACCGCGAGGTGGTTCGTCTTGTCAAACCCACCCATTCACAGGTCTGAAAGGGTCCATTTGTGGTTCGGTATTCTGACCCCCTACGGGGGTCAATGAATACAAACTTCAAGAAGCGTTTTCAAGGAAGCCGACCGACAAGGGGGCATGGCGGCGGCGACGAGCAGACCTTTCCCGACAGTTTCATTACTGCTTTCTCTGTTGTTTGTTGTTCATCTCTTCTCGCCTTTGGTGCAATACCCAATGGAATCTGAGGCTGAGTTGAACGAACTTTTGGTTCATCCTTCCAGTGAATATGTTCCTTTTAAGAACTCATACAGCCATGAATTTGCTGGTACAAGCCTCTCTTTCGATGGATTGAACGATGCAACCGTTCGCGAAGAATCGGCATTGGACATCTGGATGACCGAAATGCTTCAGATGTTGCCGAATGAATCGATGGGCACTCCGGATTTGAAACTCAGCCACGATGAAGGCTTTGATGCATGCTGGACGACGCAACAAGGAAATGTTTACGTTGGTTCTCTCAATGGCGGATATGAATCTTATTCTTCTGTTCAATCGGGTTGGTCGATGTATTTGGTTGACTCAGTTTTACCAACAAATGAAAGTACTCTCGTCAATTGTGCTCTTGCTGTAAATGAAGACGGCCGACAATACGTTTTGTATGCCGATGGAAATAACATCAAATCCGCTCACATCGCTTATCCAAACTCAGTGTTTTCCGAACTTTCCTGGCAAAAAATTACCATTCGCTTTAACGTTCAACCGACCGATATTCAGATGGTTCTTCTTCCAAATCAATTGGAATTGGCTGTTTACCGAGATGTAAACGGTGCGCTCTGGCAGCTTAATTACAGCGGCAATTTATGGTATGATAATCTACTTGATATCGGCCCAGTGGGCCACTCCATTGAACTGGAAATGGACCCGAACGGAGTTGCTCATATACTGTATACCGCTGGCGAAGAAGTTCGATTAATTCGCTATGATGGAAGCACCTATGACCGGCGGGTTCTCGTCAGAGATTCCGACCTTGGAACACACCTCGGCATGGGTTTGGATTCAAACGCAGTTGAACAAATTGCCACGACTTCGATTGTAAATGATGGCACGGGCAATCTTGTCACAAATCTGCAATTGCTTCGAAGCCTCTCTGGGCAAGATGAAGGCCGAATTAACCCTGTTCCAAATGTTCAGGCAATCGCTTCAATCGATGTCGAAGAAGGTGACTCGGCAATGGCGGACATCAATGGAGATGGATTTGATGATTTCATATTCGCTGAACCCGGTGTGTCGATGAATAGTAATGCTGAGGTTGGTCAAGTGACTGTATCATTTGGATCTGCTCAAGGCCTCTCTACATCCAATGTTTGGTCGATGGCGGGTACTCAAGCAGGTCAGCGCTTTGGTTCAGGTCTTGCAGTTCAAGATTTCAATGGCGATGGATTTTATGATGTTGCAGTTGGTTCTCCTGGTTGGAATAACACCCAAGCAAATGAATCCGGTGACCACGGTTTGATTGAAATATTCCTCGGTAATTCTTCTGGAGTCGGGAACGAATCATGGTGGAATGTAACAGGCAATGAAGGCGAAGCACTTGGATGGAAAGTCGAAGGTATCGCTCGAATGAACGGGGATGGCTTTGCTGACCTGGCTGCTGTGGCGGCCAATCATTCGATTGTCGTGTCAACGATTCCAAGTGAAGTGATTCACAAAGGAAAGGTGGTCATTTACAAAGGAAACAGTTCGATGATGGAACATGTTCGCAATATCACTCAAACACAAGAATCCACTCTTTTGGGCCGTTCAATGAGTGGCTCAGGGGATTTGAATGGTGATGGTTTTGATGATTTACTTGTTTCAAACGCTGCTGGTTTTGAATCGTTTAGTGGCTTTCCAAGAGTCGAAATTTATTTTGGCACTTCTTTTGGTTTCAATGGCACTGCGGACCAAACTATTCTCTCTACCGTTCAAGGTAAGATGTTCGGCCATACCATTGATTTCATCGGAGATGTCAATGCTGATGGCTACGATGACATGATGTTTTCAGAAGTCTACAACGATACGGCGGGGTATCAAGCTGGAAAAGTGTGGGTGTATTACGGTTCTCCCTCAGGTATTCACTCCGTAGTTCCAAACTGGACCAAAATGGGTGATTCAAACAATGCAATGCTCGGTCGAATGTTTATGGGTGCTGATGACGTCAATGAAGATGGCTACGACGATGTTTTGCTTATGCAGCAAGGTGCAACTCGCAATGGTAAGGTCGAGTTAATTCTCGGTTCAGCGGCGGGTTTGGGTAGTGATTCTGAATTGCTTGCTACAGGTTCTGCTCAAGAATACAAAGGTCTGTCGATGGCCACACTTGGCGACATCGATGGTGATGGATTGAATGAAATCAGTTTGAGTTATCGTCAATCTACTTCCGTTTCTTCGTTCCAAGTCGTTCATGAATTGTATTCTGAACGGGATTGGGAATCAACGACCTTCACCTTTGACACCGATGAACTTGATTTCCTTGATGTTTCAACTTCAAGTCGAGGCGAAGCAAGTATGCTCTTGTCTTTCAATAACTCGGAGTCACTCCGCTTCTTAGAGCATGTTAGTGATGGAACTGCAACCGGTGTATGGGATGATACTATTCTTTCTGCATCGACTTTAAATTCGACAAGTTTTGCTTTTGCAGGTACAAGTGCTGGACGGCCCATCATTCTCACAACAGAAGGCGGTCATGGTTTGAAAATGCAAACGACTTCGAGTTATACGGCAGTTGAAAAAAGTATTCTGACGACTGGAACAATGGGCGCATTCCTCGGCTCAGCGCTTGATTCCGAAGGCCATCAACACCTCGCTCATGCTGCATCGGCTGTAGGTGGATACCAAATATTCACCTCAATTGAAGAGGATTCTGGATGGAGCGACACCCTCGTTGCAACTGATTTGGACCTCGCTGACCCAATTATTGTCCTTACAAATTCAAGTGATTCAACGACCTTAGTTTTCAGAGATTCGACCGATAACCAACTCATGCTGGCCCACTTAGACAGCAGTTGGTCTACCTCTATGCTCGGCTCACAAGGAGAGGCTGTCTCCAGTGATTTCCCAGCACTCTATCTGCCCAACGATGATATTGCAGTGGCTTTAATTTCTGATGATGGCCAAAATCAAAATCTCACTGTTTGGATGTATAATGGTGTAAATCTTGAATCGAGTATCATCACAGGTTTGACTGACCTGTCGAGTAACATTCAACTTGCCATGGCTGACGATGGAACGATGATGGTGGCTACACTTACATCGACTGGAGTATTGAACCTCTATGAACGTCAGTTGAACCAATCTACTTGGGCTGAAAACTCGACTTGGAATTCAACTGTTCTTAATCAACCAAGTGGTCCCATCAACAGTTTCAATCTCGACCTTACCGGTGGTGCAGAACCAGCAATGGCCGTTCGAGCAGATGCGAACAGTGACGTTCTTTATGTTCGAAACGGGTCATTGGATTGGATTTCATTCGGTGCGCAGCCCACATCCACCATCGACGGAGCATGGGACCTTTCATCCGAAGATGGCACGTTTATTTTGATGACCAGTGTCGGTCAAAACAACCTACTCACTTGGAACAGCCTCAATATCGACTCTGTTTCTGGAAGTCAAGCAGCACCGCAGTACATTTGGAAAAGCCTCTCATTCGGGGACATTACCGCTACGGGAACTGTTGGCTTGTATACCGATTCAAACGAAACATTACACCTTGCTATTCAAGACAGTGTGCTTTGGGATATCGAAGTCTTACGATTGTATCCCGATGCTGACAGAGACCTTATTTTCGATTTGATTGACGACCTCCCTCTGTTAGGAAATCAATGGTCCGATAATGATAGTGATGGATATGGAGACAATGAACTTGGTCCTCTTCACGACGCTTGTGAATCAACCAACGCACCATCATCGTATTACACCTATGGCTGTCTTGATTATGACGACGATGGCTATGCTGATATCGATGATGCCTGCAACGATGATGATGGAGCATCGTGGATAGATCGAAAGGGGTGTAACGATTACGACCAAGATGGTTGGTCCAACAACAATTTCAATTATTTTGATGGAGACTTTTTTACTTTCAATTGGAAACTCGCATCGGATAGCGATGGCGACGGATACGGAGATAATTCTGGGCCTGACTGTTGCATTACCGAATACGACATAACTGAGCCAATTGGGGATTTATTCCCATTTAATCCATCGCAATACATAGACCAAGATGGTGATGGCTGGGGTGACAACTCTTCTGATCCAGTCGATGGTGATGCATGTAAGTGGGATTGGGGTGCATCGTGGAGAGACCGTAAAGGGTGCCTCGATACTGACCTTGATGGCTCTTCAGACCCATCCAACTATGGAGGATTCAATTGGACTGTAACTCATGGCGCAGATGCATGGCCATTCGACAGCACTCAATGGGCGGATTCCGATGGTGATGGTTTCGGCGACAACAGTTCAGATGGTGCAACAAATCCTGATCGATTCCCGAACATAACGGGTGCAGCTGAGGATAATGATTCTGATGGTTATCCTGACCGATGGACTGCTTTTTACAACGCTACCTTCGATGACGATAACGATAATGTTTTAAATTATCAAGATTTTTGTGGAGATTCAAACCTTTCAACACTTCCGATTGACTCAGATGGATGTAATATTCCCGCTTTTAGAAATCAAACGAAGTCTCAACCTTTGCTTAACAATGAACCATTAATTTTGGACGCCTGTCCAAATGCTTGGGGTAATTCGACCGATCCACATCCGGGATGCCCGGATACCGATGGTGACGGTTGGATGAATTCAGAAGACGCATTCCCACTTGAGCCCTCTCAATGGCTTGATTGGGACCTCGACGGATTTGGAGATAACCCAGCAGGTGTCCAAGCCGATGAATGTCCAACGATTGCTGGTGTGCTTGAAGGAACCAGTCCCTTTGAAGATGGCACTGGAATTGGTTGTCGATTTATCGATGATACAGATAATGACGGCGATTTTGTTCCCGATGAAGAGGATATTTGCGCAGATACCGATGAAGGCCTACCAGTCAACTCTGCTGGTTGTGCTGAAAATCAGTTAGATGCCGATGATGATACGGTTTTCAATAACCTTGACCTTTGCCCTCAAACTCAGTTTGGTGATACGGTCGATGCAAGTGGTTGTAGCGATGCTCAACTCCAGAGCGATGACGATATGGATAATGTGGTCGGTCCTTCAGACCTGTGCCCAGACACGCCCGCTGCTGAAAAAGGAGATGTTGATGTAAACGGTTGCTCAGCATCCCAACGCGATTCAGATGGAGACGGGGTTTCTGATGCCCTCGATGAATGTCTCGATACTCCTACAGGTTACCCTATTCTGGCAGATGGTTGTACTGATGAAAGTGCTTTTGAGCAAGATTACGATGGTGACGGCTTTGCAGGCACGTACATCTACTCGCTTAACGAAGTTACAAACTTGAGAGAAAACCAATCCGGTGATGCCTTCCCAACAGATGGCGAACAATGGTTTGACCAAGATGGGGACGGGTATGGCGATAATACAAATGGTTCACAAGCTGATTTTTGCCCGACCGAGTTTGGAAATTCTTCTCTTGATTACCTCGGTTGTTTCGATGATGGCGATGGTTATGCAGATGAATTCGAACCTGCAGGTCTTGCAGGTAACCCAACCCAATGGCTGGATGATGATTTTGATGGCTATGGCGATAATCCGAATGGCACTTCACCCGACCTGTGCCTTGGCACTCCATACTCGCAGAAAGATGATGTTAATTCGAATGGCTGTATTTTATCTCAACTGGATTCCGATAACGATGGTGTATCCGACCTCCTTGACAATTGCCCCGATGACCCGCAAGGAGATGATGGATATTCGGATGGCTGCCCTCTCAGGTCGTCGAATGGAGATGATGAAACATCTTCTTTCTTCGGTGGAAATTCCATGATAATAATCGCGCTGATTGCAGGAGTTGTAGTTTTGCTTGTCGGAGCAGTTCTTTTCTTACGCAACCGTGGTGGTGATTATGATTACGATGATGACGACGATGACGATTGGGATGACGATGATGACGAACCTCTTCCATTTAGAAGCAGTCAAAGTGCACAATCATCACCCCCGCCACGAAATCAACCTTCTCAAGCAGGTCCATCCAGCGGTCCATCCAGCGGTCCATCCAGCGGTCCATCCAGTGGTCCATCCAGTGGTCCGAAAAGCGGTCCTTCGGGCGGCCCGACACGAGGTGCTCCGAAAGGTCCTCAAGGCCGAGGAAAAAGTTCACCTGCGCCTCAAAGCGGCCCTTCACGCGGCGGTCCTTCGCCACGAGCGCGTTCATCGACGAGTACTTCTTTTGGCGATCAATCAGAACCTGAGCCCGAAGTTGAAGAGGATGGCGCTGCTAAAGTTCGTAAGGCGACTTTCAAAATTGATTTATCGATCTTTGAAGATTGGCAAACTGAAGACAGAGAATCCGCTGCTGATTGGGTTCGAAGTTCTCTTGATGAAGGAGATGACGAACGTTCAATCATGATGCAGTTGCAAGAAACGGGTTGGTCCGCGCCACAATCAAGGGCGATTTTCAACATGGGCCGGAGCCGCTGAAATGGAGTTGTGTTCGATAGTGAGGGAACGCTTTACAGCATCATGCTCAAGAACGGGATTCAATTGGATGCAAAAGAGGGGGGTAGAAAATGGCCGATAAGGAACTCGAAGGCGCTTCTATGCCCGATGGAATTGAAGTTGATGAAACAGCAGCCTATTTTGGCGTCATTGAGTCTTCTGATATGCTTCATACCTTGATGGCAATGGAGCGCAATCAAGCGATGGAGAAGTTCTTTTCGGTTCTATCCGATATTGTTCTTCTACCTGGAGATTTTGATTTTGAAGCTGCAAGCGAACGTATTCAATGCGAAGGCGGAGAAATATACTACTTGGTTGCCGGGCATTTGGGACTGATGAGTTTACCGGATTCTCTTTCGAATTATCTCGGTCTACCGGATTCATCCGGAGACTCCAGTGGGAACACTCCATCAATTTCTATTGAAGACCAAAACAAACTCGCTACACTTGCAGACCCAATGCGGATTATCAAACTCTTGGCAATTGCTTCAACCACCGGAGCAGAAGGTGAAGTTACACGGTACTACAATGCAATACTGGGATTATTCTCCGATCCAGCAGCGAATGTTGACACTCTTCTCGAAGTAGTTGATGAACTCGATGCTGCCATGGATGTAGTGGGTCATGCTTTACCAATACCTTCTTTGGCGAGTGGAGATGCAGCCACCGCAGCAATTGCAACTCTTTCTGCATCGGTTTCCGTTGCAGTACCTCGGCCGAATGCCGTTGAAGCTGTCCCTCTGCCTGGAACAAAAGTGGAAAAGAATATTTCCTTGCCTCAAACTTTAGAACCTCCAGCCCCAAAAACGTTAGTCGAATTGCCTTCCATTCATAAAACACCTGAATTCGAACCTGCACTCGATACCAGCAACCAAAAATTAGTTGCCAAGGCGGAGGAAGATGCCTTTTCCGGTGCTTTTGATATTGGTATTGGTAAGGAAGAAGAAGTTGCCGTCTCGGAACCTGAGCCCGAACCAGAACTTGAGCCGGAACCTGAGCCCGAACCAGAACTTGAGCCGGAACCTGAGCCCGAACCAGAACTTGAGCCCGAGCCGGAACCTGAGCCCGAACCAGAACTTGAGCCCGAGCCGGAACCTGAATTTGTCAGTGCAGCAGAACATTTTCTCGCAGCAGATACCGATGGAAGCAAGGAACTTTCCGTTGAAGAATTAGCGGTTGCAACGGGAACTTCGCTTGAAGAAGCAGAAATCCTTCACAAACAAGCCGACACTGATGGTGATGGCGTTGTTTCACTTTCAGAATTTATTTCATCACCCGCTGCCGAGAAAGTCGAAGGGCTCCCTCGGCCTGTTGCTCCGGTGCGTAAACCACTCTCTCAACCTGTTCCAGTGCAACAACCTCAACAACCTCAACAACCTCAACAACCTCAACAACCTCAAAAACCTCAACAACCTCAACAACCTCAACAACCTCAACAACCTCAACAACCTCAACAACCTCAACAACCTCAACAACCTCAACAACCTCAACAACCTCAGCAACAAGGCTGGAATCAACCACAACAACAACCACAACAACAACCACAACAACCACCGCAACAACAACCGCAACAACCTGTGCAACAACCACCGCAACAACCTCAGCAACAAGGCTGGAATCAACAGCAACCTATCCAAAACATACAGCCGACTATCCGCTCGGGCGTTTTGTGCCGTGGTTGTGGGATTGGCCTTGACCCATATTGGAGATTCTGTCCAATTTGTGGAATGCAAAATGCAGTTCGTTAATCATTCCCAAAGAATGAATTCACCTTTTGAAATAAAGAGTGTATCGTCAAGCCAAACATTTGCATTTTTGAGTACACCGGGAATGTGAATGCCGACGGAGGAAGTACCGCCCAATGCCGTGTTATCTCCAACTGAAAAATAGCATGTGCCAAGCCGTTTCTCATCCTCGAGAACGTTGCCAGAAAGTCGAGCTTGGGGATTCATACCGAAGCCAAATTCAGCCATTGTCCATACATTTTCTCGCTCTTTCGGTCGTAGACGTTTCGCAGCTTCACCGAATTCTTGCCGAATTGCTGCTGCAATTGTGCCGCCTTTGACATCCATGACCATCCCCCCCTCTATGATCAATGTAATTGGCTCATCAACTAAATTCGATTCCCATGAGCCATCGATCACAACTGTTCCATTCATTGACCCTTCTCGTGGCATGATGAAGGCTTTTCCAGCAGGTAGGTTTGTCAGCATTTTTGGACGATTGCAAATACCATTGTCATCGAGTTTCCATTCTCTCCAATTTACCTCAAACGTCACATCAGTACCCTGTTCGGAAGTCACCTTGACAATTCTTCTCCTACGGAAATGAGGTGCGAGGTCACTGATTTTTTGCTTGATGATGGAAAAATCTGCAGACATCCCGCCCCGACTAAACATTTCATTTGTCATACCTGGCATTGTAGCAACACGAGAACCCTCGCGGAGGGATTGACGTATGGCACGTGTATGCGTTAGTGAATAGCGAGTAGGGGCAATAACAACTTGTTGTTGACGCATTAAGTTTGCAACTGGGGATGGAGGTTCTTCTCCATGGTGGCGGGCTTTTGGCATGACGATGAGAAGAACTCGGTCTGAACGTTCGTTTGCCGCTTCATGCAAGGCTTGACCAATATCACCAGTAGATGGGTCACAGACAATGAGGACATTTTCGCCCCTCCGAATGTCCATACATGTCTTAATCACAGTTCTCGCACTTACTTTTAGTTGCTCAGACACTTCTTCTATAGAAAGTTCATCGAATGGAATTGATTCTAATTTGGTATCTTCATTCGGCTGGCCCATCATATCGACGGGTTCTTCACCAATTTTTTTGATTGCATCGACGACCTCTTCGAGTTCATCATCTTCAGTGTTCAGGGGTACACTTTTCTTCTCCTTACGGGAAAAAGGTCGCACCATACAACAGCGAGAAGGGCTTATACTTTCAATGTGTGGCAGTAATTACGAAAAAAATGATTCCGGTTCTCGCAAAGAAAAAGAAAGGTACAAGCGTTCATGACGGAGAAAGCGGTGGCTCATTTCATGCAGACCTATTCCGTATTCATTGAACGTGTCAAAGATATCCATCGACTCGGAGCATTACAGGGGCATTTGGGTTGGGACCAAGAGACCATTATGCCAATAAAAGGCTCAGATGCACGTTCAGATATCTTATCGTGGCTTGCTGCTGAACGACATAACCGTTTAATCGACCCCAAAATGGGTCAACTTTTGGACGCTCTTGAGCAAGATGAAACGTTGAATGATGATCAACGAGCTAACGTTCGAGAAATGCGGAGGGCATATGACAAAGCTGTAAAGCTGCCATCGGAGTTTGTCGCTGCCTTTGCAAAAGCAACATCTGAAGCGCTTCTCTCTTGGCAAAAAGCGAGGGCGGATTCTAATTTTGATGCCTTTCAACCTCAATTAGAAATACTCATCGGCATGACAAAACAAAAGATTGCTTATTATGGCGGTCAAGACAATCCGTATGATATGCTACTCGATGAATATGAAATCGGGATGAAAGTATCCGATTACGACCCTTTGTTTGCTGGCCTTCGTGCTCGACTCGTACCTCTTCTCCAAAAAATTACTTCTGCTCAAAAGACAAACCCAGACCCAGTCTTGCCAGATGGCCTTCGTTTTTCGATAGAAGCACAAACCGAATTTTGTATCAAAGTCTCTAAAGCAATGGGATTTGATTTTGATGCAGGAAGAATGGATGCATCAACCCACCCCTTCTCCGCAGGACTTTGGCCAGGTGACACACGTTTTACAACTCGGTTCGATGAATTAGATCCGTTCTCATGCTTGTACGCAGTCATGCATGAAAGCGGCCACGCACTGTATGAACAAGGACTTTCGAAAGCATTTTCCTTGACGCCAAGAGGTGAAGCAGTTTCACTTGGCGTCCATGAATCCCAAAGTCGGTTCTGGGAGAATCAAATAGGAAGGACAACAGCGTTTTGGAATATTGCTATGCCTTGGTTTAGAGAACATTTCCCTGATGCACCCGATTGGGACCCTTCGACATTGAATAGGATTGCTAATAGGGTTTCAAAGGGCTTTATACGAGTTGAAGCAGATGAAGTGACCTATAACTTACATGTAATGCTACGCTATGAAATTGAAAAGAAAATATTTAATGAAAATCTTCCTATCTCGGAGTTACCAGAAACTTGGAATACGATGTTTGAAGAGTGGTTCGGAGTTAAGGTCCCCGATGATCGAGTCGGATGTTTACAAGATATCCATTGGTCGATGGGGGCTTTTGGATACTTCCCAACCTACACATTGGGTAATCTTTACGCTGCGCAATTACTCGAATCGATGGCTGATGATTTGGGAAATATTGATGAGATAATCACATCTGGGGATTGGTCAAGTTTACTTCAATGGTTACGGCCAAAAATTCATCAACAAGGAAGTAAAATGACACCAGCGGAACTCATTGAATTTGCAACAGGTTCTCCACCTTCTCCCGAACCTTTCCTTCGCTATGTGGAAGGGAAATACGGGTCATTGTATGGTTTGTAATCACTCTTCTTCTGAACTATTGCTTGACAACATTGTGTTCATGCGTGCTGTAAGTTCATTGATGGCGTTCATCAAATCATCTGTACGGTCATCTTCTTTTTCCGTACCAAATGATAATCCAAGCATTGTGACCATAGCACCTGACAGCATAATTACCGCAGGCATATAGACATCTGATGCCGACATTACGCTATCTGCTGCTTCTAACCAACCAAGTAATGCGCCAATAATAAACACAGTAAAGCCAATAACGACTTGTTGATATCCTTCTCCAATATTTTCTTCGAGCCAATTCATATATATTCCCAAACGGGGATTAATCGGTTGAGTGTATAATCCTATCTCAAAATATGGCAGCAGATGTGAACATAAGCACTTATTTCCAAGGCGCCATGATGATTGGAGCCCCAGAAATACCCTTTTTCACCAAAAGACGACCTTTTGGTCCAGTTGCTTCAGTTCTTTCGAACACAGGAACGCCTCCAACAATGGTTACTTTTGCCCATCCGACTAAACGGCGGCCATTGAATGGATTCCAACCAACTCGAGTCCAAGCATGCTCATCTTTGACTTCGTGCTCGGTATCCATATCGACCAAAACAAAATCTGCATCAGCACCGACTTCAATACGCCCTTTTCCGATCATGTTGTAGCAATCGGCGACATTTGTCGACATCCAACGAACAACTTGTTCAATCGAACAATTGCCCGATTTTGCATGCGTAAGCATAACAGAAAGTGAAGTTTCTACCCCTGGCATTCCACTGGGTGCGCGAGGAAAACCGAGGGCTTTGGATTCCAAGGTATGTGGTGCATGATCTGTAGCAATGCATTGAATGGTCCCATCGAGCAAACGGTTCCATAGAACCTCTTTGTCTGCTTGATAGCGAATTGGTGGATTCATTTGCAAACGTGTGCCCTCTCGTTCAACGTCACTCTTGCTAAATGTGAGGTGTTGTGGCAATGTTTCAGTTGTGATGATGGCGCCTTCTCCTGCCTCAGAAGGCAAAGAAGTAATTCCATGTAACCAGTCGGCCTCAATACCAGAAGTCAAATGTAGAATATGTAATCGGTGATTATAGGTTTGAGCCAATTCAACAGCAAGTTGAGTCGCAAGTAATGCCGTAGTATCATCACGCCATTCAGCATGAGCAGCGATGTCAGTACGTTGCTCAAAGTCGGGGTATCGCGAATTTAAACGCTTTTCATCCTCTGCATGAACAGCGATGAGTCCTGCAGTCTTGGAAAATATAATTTCCAATGCAGCCCGTTCATTGACCAACAATGTACCCGTTGAAGAGCCCATGAATATTTTGATGCCGCAAATACCTGGAATTGAAAGAGGAGCATCAGGAGTCCCAACAACTTCCTGTAAATCTTCAACATTTTCCGGAGTAGCCCCAATAAAGAATCCATAATTGTTGACGCATTTTGCAGCAGCCATATCGAGTTTCATTTGCATTCCAGCCATGTCAGTGATGGCGGGTTTGTTATTTGGCATATCAAGGAATGAAGTGATACCTCCGCTTACTGCAGCTGCAGAACCACTTTCGAGGTCTTCTCTTTCGGGCTGGCCTGGGTCTCGAAAGTGTACTTGAGGGTCAATTGCACCAGGCAGGAGATGTAAACCAGAACCATCGATGAGAAGTTCATCGTCAAGAGGATGAAGTTGTTGAGGCTCAGTTATTGCTTCAATAATGCCGTTTGAAACGCGGACATCAGCGAATCGTGTTGAATCTGGCATGACAACGGTCGCTCCAAGAATGAGCATGTTACCTCTGCTACGAAATGACTCCATGTATCGGTTTGAGCGCATCCACTCAATGAACTCTCGCTTTGATATCTTATCGACGACGGGCGGATTTCGGTCGAAATGCATCACACACAATATCAATTGTATCGATGTAAGGGCCATTGATGAGGTCGACGCAGTACGGGACCGCTTTCCAAATTTCATCAATTGTTTCTCGAATCGATTTTGGCCGCCCTGGTAGATTGAAAAGTAGGCATGAACCCCGAATCCCCCCCATCTGTCGCGAGAGAATTGCCGTAGGGACATAGTTCAATGAAATCGCTCTCATCTGTTCTCCAAATCCAGGGAGGATTTTTTCACAGACTTGTTCAGTAGCCTCTGGCGTCACATCTCGTGCAGCAGGTCCTGTTCCACCAGTTGTTACGATGACATGGCATCCGAAGTCATCACTGAGTTCGATAAGGGTCTGTTCGATGATTGATTGGTCATCGGCTATGCATCGATAATGAACAGTAGAGGGACTTGCTAAACCGGCTTGTAAAAAAGCAAGAACTGCCGGTCCACCTTCATCTTGATAGGTGCCGGAACTGGCTCGGTCGCTTACCGTGACAATGCCAAAAACAGCATGCTCGCCACAATGGCTTTCAATTCCCGGAAGATGATGGATCGAATCCATAGGTTCAACACCATCACTGATTGCCATATTTGGCTTGGATGTTTGCATGGAAATTATCGAGTAAAGTATCCTCAAATAATTCCGTTTGACGTCGCATCTTCGTTGAACGGATGTGTAAGAATGCTGCACCAATAAACACGATGATAATCAATGGAATCACAGCCTCCAATTTGTATTGGTGCATGAATTTGACAATGCCTTCTGCTGTATAGGCCCACGTGATCGAAGCAATTGAACCGCCAATGAATGTTGCGCTTAAGACACGCATAAAGTTCATTCGTGACAAGAGACCCAGCATGGCTCCAACAAGAACACCAGATGCCATAAATGGAATCCAGACGAAGACAATTAATCCCCAGAATCCCCATTTGTTAATCATTTCACGCTTTTCATTCGCCATGTATTCGACTGTGGAAAGTGTGTCACCAAGGAGTTTGGTCTGCAACATTTTACCACCAAAACCATCTTGTTTTGCCACAGCAACAATTCGCTCATCGTCCTTCAAGTCGCGTTCAACGCGTCCTGCTCCCGAGCGTTCGGACAATGTTGAAACTTGATTACGTCCTTTGACAATCAACTCTTGTGAGCCCAAGAGGTCAGCATTTCGTTTTGATATAAAGTGGTGGAGTTCCGTTTGCACTTCATCGCGGGTTTTCTTGAATCTGAAGAAAGCAAAGCGTTGGGTAGGGCAATAAATCACGGATACAAAGATAACACGATCATCGCTTGTAACAACAGCAGCTTCCATATTCAAATCGTTTCGGCGTGCGAAAAACAATTCTAAACTTTCTCGAACCTCTTCCTCAACACGAGACAGCGTATGCAACTCAGAAAAGAAATCAGAATAATTTTGTTCCTCATCATTTTCATTGTGGTCCGCAGAGGTTCCAATTCCTACCCCAGATTCAAAATCAATCGCTTGATTTACTCCGATGGTTCGTACAGTAAGTTGAACGGGCTTGAATACTCGGAAAATCGCAAATTCTTCGAGAACTTCACGAAGTACTTCTGCTCGGACATCTTTACTGTCTGAAAGCGTTGATTGGGTGTTTTTATACGGTACCATAATATCAATTGACAAATCTCTTGGTTCAATCTTATACAGTTCCCAATCGATTTCAATGCTCAATCGATCAGCAGTTTTGTGAAC
>Ga0308025_1000731_pt1 | contig 16347 bp, 17 predicted proteins | sample Neamet422_FD_201298 | JGI IMG/M metagenome (GOLD analysis project Ga0308025, IMG submission 201298) | Marine microbial communities from water near the shore, Antarctic Ocean - #422 | ecosystem: Environmental > Aquatic > Marine > Unclassified | place: Southern Ocean | collected 2014-10-03
TACTAACTCCTAAACAAGGTATTGTTGCTGTTCAAGGTAATAATGATGGGCATTTAGTTCAATTAAAAACTACTGAATCTATTGAGTTGCCAGGTGGCACACTTGTGGTTAATCATGGGCACACCTATGGTCGAAAGCAGCCTTCACACACCTTGTTACGAGAGGCGTATCCTAATGTCAAAATGATTGTCTATGGACATACTCATAAGCAACTCATAGAGCAAGATACAATTCCATGGATTGTCAATCCAGGTGCTGGTGGAGAAACACGCAATCATGGTAGCTCAAAATGCCTAATGCTGACAATAAAATCTGAGCAAAATTGGTGTATAAAACCTTATAATTTTAGCGAGTTATAAACAGCTGCTTTCGTAAAAAATGAAGTATTTCACCATATGCAATGTATAATTAGCGGTTTTTATAAGTAAATAGGAATGACAATGAAAAATGCTTTTTATGCACAATCAGGCGGTGTAACTGCAGTAATTAATTCTTCTGCATGTGGCGTGATTGAAACAGCGCGCAAATATCCAGATAAGATCGGCAAAGTTTATGCTGGTCAAAACGGAATTATCGGCGCCCTAATGGAAAACTTAATTGACACTTCTAAAGAGTCAGACGCAGATATTGCTGCGCTTAAGCATACACCATCAGGTGGTTTTGGCTCTTGTCGTTATAAAATGAAGTCTTTAGAAGCTAATAAAGCTGAATACGAAAGATTGATCGAAGTTTTCAAGGCTCATGACATCGGCTACTTTTTCTACAATGGTGGTGGCGATTCAGCTGATACATGTCTTAAAGTTTCTCAGCTATCTGAATCAATGGGATACCCAATCCAGGCAATCCATGTACCAAAAACGGTTGATAATGATTTACCTATTACAGACAACTGCCCAGGTTTTGGTTCGGTTGCTAAATACATTGCTGTTTCAGCAATGGAAGCAAGTTTTGACGTTGCATCAATGGCTGCCACTTCAACTAAAATTTTCGTCCTAGAAGTTATGGGTCGTCATGCTGGTTGGATTGCTGCTGCAGGCGGACTACTTGACGACTCAATTCCAGTAGTTATTCTTTTTCCAGAAGTTGACTTTGATGAAAAGAAATTCTTGGCCAAAGTTGATGCTAATGTTGAAAAATTTGGCTATTGTACAGTTGTCGTCTCTGAAGGCACAAAATGGCCAGATGGTCGCTTCTTAGCAGAGCAAGGTACTCGTGATGACTTTGGTCATGCACAACTTGGTGGCGCTGCTCCAGTTGTTGCTAACTTAATCAAAGATGCTCTAGGCTACAAGTTCCATTGGGCTGTTGCTGATTACTTACAACGTGCTGCACGTCACTTAGCATCAGAGTCTGATGTTGAGCAAGCTTATGCATTAGGTGAAGCAGCAGTTGAACTTGCTATGCAAGGTAGAAACTCAGTTATGCCTGCAATTATCCGTACATCGAATAACCCATACACTTGGGAAATCGGTGTTGGTGAATTAAAGGATGTTGCTAACGTCGAAAAAATGATGCCTATGGAATACATCTCTGAAGATGGTTTCGGTATTACAGAAGCATGTCGTGAGTATTTACAGCCATTAATTGAAGGTGAAAACTACCCTCCATATAAAAATGGACTACCTGACTACGTTGTTATGAAAAAAACAATGGTAGAAAGAAAATTACCAGTGTTTGAAATTTAATAAACCCTCAAAAAAAATGAATGTCATTCTTCTAGGACCTCCAGGCGCAGGCAAGGGTACTCAAGCAACTAATATTTGCAATAAGTATTCAATACCTCAAATTTCAACAGGTGACATGTTACGTGGTGCAGTTAAAGCGGGAACACCTCTAGGCATTGAAGCTAAGAAAGTTATGGATGCAGGTGGGCTTGTGTCTGATGATATTATCATTGGCTTGGTTAAGGAAAGAATTCAAAATAAAGACTGTGAAAATGGTTTTTTATTTGATGGATTTCCTCGTACCATCGCACAAGCTGAAGCGCTAAAAACTGATAATGTGAACATTGACTATGTGGTTGAGATTCAAGTGCCTGATGAAGATATTATTGCTCGTATGTCTGGTCGACGTGCGCATTTAGCGTCTGGTCGAACTTACCATATAGTCTACAATCCACCTAAAGTTGAGAATGTTGATGATATTACTGGTGAGGAGCTGGTTCAGCGCGCTGATGACAATGAAGCAACAGTTCGTTCACGTTTAGGTGTCTATCATGAACAAACCCAACCCTTGGTAGATTACTACCAAGCTTGGATGAGAAATGATGATAATGCGCCTAAATATGGCGCTACTGTTGGCGTTGGATCGCTCGATGAAGTTAGAGATCGTGTCTACTCTAACCTTGGCTAAACTTTCATTTTTTCTTAAAACTGGAGGCTTATGTCAATAATGGCATAAGCCTTTTTTTATAATTTATTTAACAAAAACTTATTATTATGACTATTGGACCAAGACAAATAAACGTTCCGTTTAGACCAATTCCGCTAGATGTGCCTGAAGGCATGAAGCCGAATGAATTTTTCAATTCATCTGAAAATTTAAAAGACTTGACTCAAAACAATGGATTAATGACCAATAAAGAAGATTTATTACTCTACCGAAAGGCGCTTGGTCATTCAAATCTATTTGACTGTTCAATTATTTACAACACTTCAAAGAGTGTTTTAAATCCTTTAGGTAGGCCTGTTAGGCGTACACAAGTTCCGGGCAATGTTAAAAATGTCTGGAACCGTATGAATCAAATCATTATTGGTTTTATGCTGGAAGAGTTTCCAGATGCTGACAAGCATTTAGTGTTAGCTGGCGAAGCTTCTTTAGACTCAACTTGGCCGATTACCTCACCCGGTGTACCAAGTATTCGTATGCTTCATAACCATTTTATTGTGTTTGATAAAGAACAGCTAAAAAATGCTGAATTGTCTGACCCAAAAAATCCAAACTTAACTGATGGTGGCCAACATTCACTCTTTGCAAATTACATGGAAGAGGTTTATGCTGAATTTCAATCGAAACTTAATTTTGAAATTTTAAAGCCAGTTACTGGTGAGGCATCAGGTTTAGCACTTACGGGATACCCTCAAGGCTTACCAAGCTGGGAGGTAACTGGTGGCATTGAGAGTCTTAAAAATGTTAAATTTTGGGATGAGTATGATCTAGTTTTAAAAGGCTTCCTTGATTTTTATAGAACTTTTTTTGCTCAAGTATCTTGTCGAAATTCTACCGTACACAAAGAGGCTTACTTCCCTGAATTGATCGAAAACACACTGCTATTCAATACTTGCTTTTTATCAGCTGCAAAGAAGGTCCGTGATAAGTGTATTGATGATGCGAAATACTCATCATCAATTCGATGGCAGCCTGCGTTCAAGCAAATAATTTATCGTAATGACCAAGGCAAGCTGATTATCACCATTTCACAAAACTCGATCGGTAATGCTATTACTGAATTATTAGGTGTCGTTGTCAAGCGTGTTCCAGATGTACAAGGCTATGAAGCTGCAGAGCCGGCATTATTAGATAAGCTGCTTAAATTAAGATCTAGATTAGTAGAAGCAGATTTAGGTGAAGGTATTGAGACCAAGTATTGGAAAAAAGACTGACCTAAATCAAGTTATAAAAAAGTTAAAAAAATAGCCCATTTATTGGGCTATTTTTTTGTACATTAAATGTCAACTAGTGCAATGTAAGTACAATTCTGATAACATAATCAACAAAAACATAAAAACTAGAGAGGAGAGGAAATCATGAATACACTTCAAATGGCTATTACAGCCTCACTTATTGCTGTTTTATACGGCTTATTTACAATGAGTTGGATTTACAAGCAATCGCCAGGTAGCGACAAGATGAAAGAAATTTCAGACGCGATTGCAGAAGGTGCAACCGCTTATCTGAATCGTCAATACACTGCTATCAGCATTGTAGGATTGGTTTTGCTGATTGTTATCACTTATTTCTTAGGCATACCAGTTGGTCTTGGCTTCTTAATTGGTGCGGTACTTTCAGGTGCAACAGGTTACATTGGTATGAATGTCTCTGTTAAATCAAATTCACGTACAGCTGAAGCTGCCAAAAATGGCGTGAACGCTGCTTTCCAAGTTGCTTTCAAAGGTGGTGCAGTGACTGGTATGTTGGTGGTTGGTTTGGCACTGCTAGGTGTTGCTGGTTATTATGCAGGCTTGGTTAGTTATGGCATAGAGCAAAATGAAGCATTACATGCTCTTATCGGTCTCGCATTTGGCGGCTCATTAATCTCAATTTTTGCTAGATTGGGTGGCGGTATCTTTACTAAAGGCGCTGATGTTGGTGCTGATATTGTTGGTAAAGTTGAAGCCGGCATCCCAGAAGATGATCCACGCAATCCTGCAGTAATTGCTGATAACGTTGGAGATAATGTTGGTGACTGTGCAGGTATGGCAGCTGACTTATTTGAGACTTACGCAGTAACCATCATTGCAACAATGCTGCTTGCAGGTGTTTTAGGCTTAGGCGACGAGGCAATTCTTTACCCATTAGCATTGGGAGCAGTGTCTATCATTGCTTCAATTATCGGCACCTTCTTTGTTAAAGTATCTGATAGTGGTTCAATTATGGGCGCTCTATACAAAGGCTTAATTGTTTCTGGTGTGTTGGCCGCTATTGCTTTTTACTTTGTCACGATTGACATGGGCATGGGCATGAATTTATTCTACGCTTCACTCATTGGCTTGGCGCTGACTGCATGGATGGTTGTGGTTACTGAATACTACACTGCAACTGAACACAAACCAGTACAACACATTGCAGAAGCCTCTAAAACAGGTGATGGTACTAACGTTATTGCAGGTATAGGCTTAAGCATGAAATCTACCACATTACCAGTATTAGCCGTTTGTGCTAGTATTTGGGGTGCTGAGGCATTAGGCGGCTTATACGGTATCGCTATTGCGGCAACTGCCATGTTGTCTATGACTGGTGTGATTGTTGCACTGGACGCTTATGGCCCTATTACTGATAACGCAGGTGGTATTGCTGAAATGGCCGACCTTCCTGAAGAAATTCGAAATATCACTGATCCATTAGATGCAGTAGGTAATACCACCAAAGCGGTAACTAAAGGCTATGCGATTGGTTCTGCTGGTTTGGCAGCATTGGTATTATTTGCTGACTTTACTAACGAATTAAACACTAGAGTTGGATTTGACCCTATCACCTTTGATTTATCAAACCACATGGTAATTATTGGCTTATTCTTAGGAGGTCTTGTGCCTTACTTATTTGGAGCGATGGCAATGGAAGCCGTAGGTCGAGCAGCAGGCGGCATTGTTGAAGAAGTGCGTAGACAGTTTAGAGAAATGCCAGGCATTATGGATTACACGCAAAAGCCTGACTATTCTAAAGCGGTTGATATGCTAACCAGATCAGCAATTAAAGAAATGATTATCCCTTCTATGTTACCAATTCTATTCCCAGTAGCTGTAGGCTTACTACTGGGTGCTGAGGCATTGGGTGGCTTATTAATTGGATCAATTGCAACTGGTATCTTTGTTGCTATCTCAATGACTACGGGTGGTGGTGCATGGGATAACGCCAAGAAGTACATCGAAGACGGTCAACTGGGTGAAGGTCATGGAAAAGGATCAGACACACACAAAGCTGCTGTAACTGGTGACACTGTTGGTGACCCATATAAAGATACAGCAGGTCCAGCGATTAACCCATTAATCAAGATTATCAACATTGTTGCAATCATGATTATTCCTTTATTAGGTACACCTTTACTAGGGTAGTTTATTAATTGACAATAAAAAAGCGTGCAATAGCACGCTTTTTTTAATAGATTAAATATTAAGCTTAGATGCCTGTTTCACGATGAATGTGAACATTCAAGCCTTTGGTATTCTTAGTAAGAACAAAGTCCGCCTGCGCTTTTAACAGTTTGTCTGTGCACTCATGTAAATCAGTATATTCATCTTGGCCTGTGTCAAAACGCTTATCAGTAAGGTAATAAAAGAAACTTTTATATTTAAAGTCATCTAATTTAATAATAATAAAGGTGGAATTTGGATCTTCCCAAACTGCAGCTGGGAATAAAGTTGGCTTATCCTCACCCTCTTTAACAATCTCGATGTCAGCAAGATGAACTTCTTTCGTTTCCTTTCTCCAGCGATTATTTAGATTATTTTGAATAGTGGTTAATTCGGACTCGGTAAATTCTGTGCTCATAATATTATAAATTTATTGACTAAGAATTTCTTCTAAACTTGGCTCAGTATCAGTTGTGCCACCAGCTTCCATTTCTTCAATAGTAGCATCACGAACCAAGATAACCTCTAGAACAAACTTAACATCTCTACCGCATAAAGGGTTATTGCCATCAATGGTAACTGTTGTATCGTCAACTTTAGTTACTAAAAAATCTTTAGGCTGGCCATCTTTATTTTCCATCACTACTTTAGTACCCATCTTACGGTATTCTTGTGGAACATTTTCTATTTTATCAATAAAGACCAATGACTCATCACGTGGGCCATATAGTTTTTCAACGTCAATATTAATTTCAATAATATCGCCCTGTTGACGACCCTCAAGTTCTGCCAATACATCCTTACCAAGAACATCGTTTGCACCGTGCACATAGCCCACAGGATACTCAATATTAGAAAATACATTGTTAGTTTTTTGATCTACAACTTTGTAGATCAATTCAACGTATTTGGACTCTTCAATAAAATCACTCATAGCTTTTTAAAAAATTGTTGCGCCAAAAATCTTAACTACATCACTTTCATAGCCAAGAACTAGTCTTCCTAGATATTCACCTTTCTTATCACTGTTAAGCTTACCGTTGTTAGTTTGTCTATATAAAACAGTCACATGTACACCACGACGAATCATACCTAAATAATCAGCGCCTTTTTCCAAACCTTTGGTTAGCTCACTACGTGCAAACTGCTTACCCATTTCCACTTCATTCGCACCACGAAGAAAATCTTCAGAAAAATTACGCGTAAAAGCACCATAGTTGGCATTATTAGAAAATTTTATTAAGTCATCCCACATTGGGTGAGCGATGGCCAAAATTTCTTCGTCTGTCTTATCAATAATATTCATGATTTTAATATTCCAAAAAAGTTTGTTTTTTATCTATTGTAAGTCTTTTACCAAAACCTACAATAGATAAAAAAGACCAGCATATAGTATGCTGGTCTTTTTATCAAAATAGAAAGTTAATTTCTATTAATCTTTACTCATCATTTACCAAGTGGTAACAAGGAGCTTTAGACATAGTGTACTCACCAGTGTCACGATCACGATGAGAAACTGTCAATACATGCCAGTTTTCATCATCAAGTTTCATCGCATCACCACGGTAGTAGTAACCAGGCCAGCGAGTTTCTTTACGGAAGAAAGTATGCTGGAATACACATTCAGAAGTACGATGACGGTGCTTAAGCTCCCATGCACGCATCAACTGATGTATATCTTCAGCGCCTAACTTCTCAAGATCTTCTTCCATGATAGACATTTTCTGCATACCCATGTTTAGAAGCTTATCATTAGTCATGTAAGAAACCGTTACACCACCACAATACTCATCCATAATCTTCTGAAGACGCTGAAGTCCAGGCATCGGAAGAATGTAACTTGGAGAAACTGTACCAGCTGTAATTTCATTACGGCCAACTCTATAAGTTTCTAATGGACGGAAAATTTGGTCTTTACGATCAGCAATTTGCTTATCAGAAACAACAATACCTTCTCCCTTACCATCATCAATATACTTACAAGCAGCTTTAGCAGCTAGACGACCTTCAGTAAATGAACCTGATGAGAATGCATGTGGTGTACCACCAACAGCATCACCAGCTCCAAATAAACCTTCAACTGACGTCATACGGTTATAGCCCCAGAAGTATTCTTCAGGAGAAAGATCCTCAGGACCTGAACACCATGCACCACAACCAGTTGCATGTGAACCCATTACATATGGCTCAGAAGTCGTTAACTCTGGGTTAATGTACTTAGGATCAATGTCTGTTGCAGCCCATAATACCGCTTGACCAACAGTCATACCTAAGAAATTTTCCCAACCAACTTCTTCTAAATGTGGGTCTTGGAATGCTTCCATTGTTACCATGTGAATTGGACCACGACCTGCATTCATCTCTGAAATGATTGCAGATGTACGTAGACAAGTCGGGATTGGACGTGCTGAAACGTGTGATGCAGCAACATCAAGATATCTCTTACCAACCATTTCCTCTAATTGAGGGAACCATTTAGACTCATACTCTTCACCATAACCGTTCTGAGTGTAAGTATGAAGATGTAAGAAGTATGCGCCAACAGGACCATAACCATCTTTAAATCGAGCAAGAACGATACGGTTTTCCATTTGTGTCATCTGTGCACCAGCTTCGATCATTAGACCATATGCTGAACCAGACGACCACGGAGCGTACCATACACGTCCTGCACCTTCACCTACTGAACGAGGCTTAAAGATGTTAGAAGCACCACCAGCACCAACAATAGTTGTCTTAGATTTAAATACATGATAGTTACCTGTACGTACGTTAAAACCAACACAACCAGCAACACGGTTATCTTGTGCATCGTCCATTAATAGGTGTGTAACCATAATACGGTTGTACACTTTATCAGCTTGCTTTGTAGCAGCTTCGGCAACGATAGGCTTGTAAGATTCACCATGAATCATGATCTGCCACTTACCTTCACGCATATAAGCACCTTTTGCAAGACCTTCAGCATTTTCTTTCTTAGGATCCTTCATTAAAGGTAGACCCCATTCTTCAAATTTGTGTACAGCAGAGTCAACATGACGAGCCATATCGAAAAGTAAATCTTCACGAACCATACCCATTAGGTCAATACGAGCATAACGCACATGATCTTCAGGATTGTTCTCACCAAAACGAGTACCCATGTAACAGTTAATCGCATACAAACCTTGAGCAACAGCACCTGAACGGTTAATGTTTGCTTTCTCAGCAATTATGATTTTTTTATTACGGCCCCAGTACCTAGCTTCATAAGCAGCACCTGTGCCACCTAAACCAGCACCAACAACAAGAATATCAATGTTGTCTTCTACAATTGTCTTAATGGCTTTCATGGTACTGCGCTCCTAATTTCAATGATAGTTTATTAGACTCTAGTGTGTGTAATCCACCATCATCCATACGGATGTACTTAGGTTCAAATGACAATAGCTCTGAGTTACGCATTTCATCACTCGGCTCCGCTTCATCTCTGAAGTCAGGAATCTTAGTTCCCCATGGTTGAGTTGTAATTGGCGATAAGAAGTTCTTAACGCGACCATCACGGAATTTAACTCTCCATGCGATCGTGCCTTTCTCTTCATCACGAATAGTACGTACACTATGGCCTAATGGCGCAAAGTCTGCGTAACCACGAACGTCAATAGCTTGGTGTGGACATGCTTTAACACATGAATAGCACTCCCAACACATATTAGGTTCAATGTTATAAGCACGACGATATTTGTCGTCAATGTGCATAATGTCAGATGGGCAGATATCTACACAATGTCCACAACCATCACAACGAGTCATATATACAAAAGTTGGCATATTGTTTCCTCTCTTAAGTTAATTAATTAATATTAGTAGTGCTTAGGCGCTTCGCGCTTAATACCAAGACCCATGTCCATTGGTGCATCTTTAAGAAGCTCCATTGAATGTCTGTTTTGTTGCCATTCACTCTCTCTCGTTTCGTGAGGCAAGTTCTCGTTAGTACCATTAGCCTTAATGATTCGCCTGTTATAACCAGCAACAGGCTTAAAGAACATGTGTGAGAATTTAGACCAATACACGCCACCAAACAATGATGCAGTTGAAAAGATTACTAGTGCAAACCAAATTCCTGTTCCGCCATTTGTAATTGACCAACCAATAGCTGTTACTGAAGTAGCCATCAATGCTAGTGAAAACGAATCTTTTCTAAGTGTAACGCTTGTCCAAGGAACCGCTTCAGATACGCTATCTACTTTGAATGAGAACCAGTACCAGAAAGTACCAATAAACAACAAAATTGCACCCGTATTCCATACTTGAGCTAATATCGCTGTTGACTCTTCACCAAAGATGATCATTGCAGTTGCTGCATTAAACAAAATAAAACCATACATTGTTAAGACATGAACTAAACGACGAACTGGATCTGAAAATTCACCGGCTGTGGCTACATCTATTAATAATGTGTCTCGCATGATACCGGCCTTATCGCCAGCGCTAAGCTGCTTTAGTCTACCTTCTTCATTACCAACTGAGCAATTTGCATCGCCAGCAGCTAATAGTGCCTCTGCTTCTGCAGCCGCATTATCAAAATACGTCTTACTGCCTTTATGGATTAAGTCTGCAATTGTCATACTTACCACTAGGGCAACCATAATGATTACATACATCTGCATATCTGCATATGTATACGCTGCTGAATCTATTAAAGTAGCGATTGGTGTTGTGTCAAAATTGATCATGAGTTTAATTCTCCTTAGGTTAAATCAATTACTTCTGTTTATGCTAATCTTTCGATTGGCTCTTTTTCACAGTCTTGTTCTATCTCAAACGTGCGTTACGCTTTTTGTTAAAAGTTCAACTATTATACTTCTTTATATTTTGGCCTCAATGCAAACATGACTAGTTTATAGAGATATCATAATATACCTCTTTGGTAATATTAATTCATTACCCACACAGTCACGTTTTTATGAATTACTATTTAGCTGAATGGCCGCTTAATTTAACCTCAACCTTATCTTCTTCCTTGATAGTTGCATAGTATGCTTGTAATACTTTAGCGACTTCAGGGCGTGAAAATTCTGCTGGAAGATCTTCGCCTTCAGACAACATCTTACGAACTTTTGTACCTGAAAGTAAAACGCGATCTTTAGCTTCATGAGGACAAGTTTTCATTGAAGACATGCCGCCACATTCATGACACCAGAATGTCCAATCAATTTTAAGTGGTTGCGTGATTAATGCATCATCAGCAATTTCATCAAAGATATTATGTGCATCAAACGGACCATAGTAGTCGTCAACACCTGCATGATCACGACCAACGATTAGGTGTGAACAACCGTAGTTTTGTCTAAATAATGCATGTAATAAAGCCTCACGAGGGCCCGCATAACGCATGTCTAGTGGGTAGCCAGATTGAAGTACTGTATTATCTACAAAGTAATTTTCAATCAAGACTGAAATTGCTTCAGAACGAACATCGGCAGGAATATCACCCGCTTTAAGTCCACCTAAAACTGAGTGAATCATGACACCGTCACAAATCTCGACAGCAATTTTTGCTAAGTATTCGTGCGAACGATGCATTGGATTACGAGTTTGGAATGCAGCAATTGTCTTCCAACCTTTATCATCAAAATAAGCGCGCGTTTCAGCTGGAGTCATATACAAAGCGCCGAACTTTTCAGGGAAGCCGCCATCTGACAATACTTTAATAGGACCTGCAAGGTTATATTTTCCTTGCGCCTTAACCATGACAACACCTGGATGTGCATCTTCAGTTGTTTTGAAAACTTTTTCACACTCATGGTCTTTGTCAATGACGTACTTCTCAGTCACCGTCATTGTCGCCATAATGTTGCCTGACTTACTGCTAACGATTGTAATTTCATCGCCCGCTTTAACGGCTTCATCATCTGTTGATAACGTCACTGGAATTGGCCAAAATAAGCCATTAGTCATAGTCATGTTGTCGCAAACACCTTGCCAGTCTGCTTTACCCATGAAACCTTCTAAAGGATTGAAACCGCCAATACCCAACATAACAATGTCACCTTCCTCTCTAGAAGAACATGTGATTTTTGCTAGAGATTCAGCTCTTGCTAATTCTGCTGTTAGCGCATCACCTGACAATGCTAATGCATTAAGTGTGTCACTACCATGTGGTGGGACTAATTTTGACATAGTACAATCCTATTTATGTTTAAAGATAGAAAATTATACCTATTGTGCTTTTTTATACGGCCTCCATATAGGGGTACTCTTATATATCTCTTAGGATATATACTAAAGCTTGATCTTAAATCTAACTCTTTGTAAGCCGTCTTTGGATTTATTGGCTATCACCTTGTCTTTCTTAATATCGTAATCTAGCGTACCACCACTAAACGAATCAAAGCCTTGAACCAAGTGCGCATGGCCTTTTAGATGTACCATCTGCTTTTGAATGAGATAGGTAATCTTACTCGCCGTTGCTTCAATAAAACGTGGCTGAGTTGGTTGGCTTTGTTGGTAGTGAGCACGCTGCTTTTTATTACCATTGGCAATCATTTTAGTCACTTGTGTCTGATTGCTAAATAGCTGTATCTTTTCAGCACTTAAAATTAATGATCCCTGAGCTACGATAGCCTTGCCAGTGTAAATACTAATACCTTTTTTTTCATCAATGAGCACAGCCTGTGCTTTCACATTGATAGGCTGAGTAGCGTCATTTTGTAGAGCTATAGAAACTCCGGGCATCAGACAAACTATAAGAAATAGCTTGTTAATCATATCGCCCTACTACGTCGCCCGTAAACTGAATCTTTTGCTTATCTGCATCATAACGCATGCCTAATGCACGAATGTCTGCCACACTTGACTGATAATGAATGCCATTGTCTGTTATATAAACTTCTGCGTTGTTTGACTGATCAACCATTAAATCTTCAGTATCGATAGTTGATCCTGAATTTTGCAAAATATTAACTTGCCCTAACAATTGGATTGCTTTATCTTTCATGTCCATGCCTTGCGCATAAACCTTATTTTCTGAAGACAAATAAGTGGTTTTATCATCTGAATAATAATGTTTTTGATCATTGGACTGATCAACATATAAATCTTTAGTGAGCATCTTTTGGCCACTGTCTTGATTAATCACCACATCACCTGTTAGCTTCATTTTATCAACCTTAGTTTGCATGCTCATGCCTTGGGAAATAATTTTTGAACCTTCTCCCAGATAAGTAACTTTTTCATTGCTTAATAGATCATCTGTATTTGTATCAACCAACAACTCTTCGGTGTTCATTTTATGGCTAGCCCCATTACTTGAAGAGATATCCACCTCCCCCTTAAAGCTTACCTCGCCAGTAGTGAGGTAATTAGCACGCTTAGATTTTAATATATAATCAGTTTCACCATTTTTATCGTAAATTGTTACTCTAGGATTAACCAATAAAGCTGGCTCGTCTTTAAAGTTAAGGTAGACATCTGCTTCAACAAAATGAGACAACACTCGGTTAATGCCAAATTCTTGCAACGCAAAGTTTTCAATCTTCTCTATATAACCAGATTTTTGAGAAAGCACGGGCTGGGTAATCGCTGCATCACTTCTTAATTCAATAGAATCTGTAGAATCTGGCGCTGTTAATTGGTCAAATGAATAAGACAAACCCTTCATCAAAAGCCACATAGTGGCAATAACCACTATAATAAATGTTGTAAGTAATAAATTATGTCTTAATTGAAAATTCATTATGTCAAATTCAGTTGAAAAAATTCGTGGTATTTACGCTATTACACCGGATGTTTCTCTTAACCTCGATCAAGTTGAAAAAGTAATTGCTCAGCATCATATTAGCATTTTGCAGTACCGACGCAAAACCGCTGATGACGATTTAAAGCTTAAAGAAGCTACTAAACTACGCCAATTATGTTTACAACATCATACTTTATTTATCATCAATGATGATATCAACCTCGCTCAAAAAGTTGGTGCAGATGGCGTCCATCTGGGCAAAAATGACACCTCTATCGGACAAGCACGCCAACTACTCAAAGACGATGCCATTATTGGCGTGTCTTGTTATGATGATATAAATTTGGCAATCAATGCTCAAGAAAAAGGCGCTACTTATGTAGCTTTTGGCGCTTTATTTAGGTCCAGCACCAAGCCAGACGCACCTCATTGCTCATTAGACACTATTACCCAGGCTCAGCAAACTCTCAAAGTCCCAATTGTAGGTATTGGCGGCGTTGATTTTAACAATCAAGAGGATGCATTAAAAGCTGGATGTACTGCTGTAGCAATGGTTAGCGCTTTATTTGCACGGTAACTTTAGATTACAGGTACAATGAAAAAACATTGGCTTTGATCTTGTTCGGTCTAACTAATAATAATTTACTAAACTTGAGGGAGTTTTATGTTCAAACTAGGTCTATTCAAGCCTAAGTGTCTATCAATTGATTTAGGCACTGTTAATACATTAATTTATTTAAATGGTGAACTCGTTCTTGACGAACCATCAGTCGTTGCTGTTCGTGATGAATCAGGCTCTTTAGAGAAAATAGTCGTTGCCGTTGGTAAAGAGGCTAAAAATATGCTGGGAAGGACGCCAGGCGCCATTCAAGCTATTCGACCAATGAAAGACGGTGTAATTGCTGATTTCAGTATCACCAAAAAAATGCTGCAGCATTTTATTCATCAGGTGATGAAACAAGGTTTCTTTTCGCCTTCGCCTTCAATTTTGATTTGTGTTCCTTGTGGTGCCACCCAGGTGGAGCGTCGAGCTATCAAAGAAAGTGCAGTTGAGGCGGGTGCTAAAGAGGTGTTCTTAATCGATGAACCTATTGCTGCTGCATTGGGTGCGGGCATGGATATTGGTGAGTCAGCAGGAAACATGGTAGTTGACATTGGTGGTGGTACTACCGAAATTGGCATTATGTCTCTTAATGGTATCGTTTATGCAGATTCGGTGCGTGTTGCTGGTGACGCCTTTAATGAAAGTATTACCAAGTACGTGCGTCGAGAACATCAAGTTATTATTGGCGAAGTTACTGCTGAAAAAATTAAAGAAGAAGTGGGTTCTGCTTTTAAATCTAGTGCTATTAAAGAAGCTAAGTACATAGGTAGAGGTGTAGCTTCAGGACTGCCAACTGAGTTTATTATGACTAACACCCAAACTTTAGATGCTTTAAGAGAGCCATTAGCAGCAATCATAGGTGCCATCAGAGTCGCTTTAGAGCAAACACCGCCTGAACTATCTTCTGATATAGCAGAAAGTGGTGTCATGCTAACTGGGGGTGGCGCATTATTAGAGGGCTTGAGTGAGTTAATAAAAACTAGAACGAACCTTGACGTGCACATTGCTGACAACCCACTGATTTGTGTTGCTCACGGTGCCAACATGGCATTAGAAATGATTAATAAACAACAAATGGCCTTTATATCAGCTGAATAAGCTCAATGAAGCAAACTCATCTAAAACCCATATTGATTTTAGCTTTTTTATTATGCGTCACAGGTTTTGCACAAGCTAACAATCATGCAAATGATCAAAATTTAGATGTTAATCAATTAGAATTATTGGCTGAGCAATGTGATATATCTGCTCAATACGAATTGGGTGTTATGTATGCCGAAGGCGAAAGTATTGACAAAAACAGGGCAAAAGCTAAATACTACTTAGACAAGGTTATTGACAACCAAAATCAAAGTAGCTTAGCTTTTGTTGACGTAGCTAAAATATATTGGGAAATGTTTGAACTTTGGAAGTACTAATCCTGCCTAGATTTTAAGAGCCAATTACTTAGAGCGGCTTGGCATCATGTCTGTTTCGACTAATGCAGCTTTAGCTGGCGCTACTGAAAGAACAACTTCCTCAGATTTAACAACTTCTTCAGCTTTAACTACCTGTTCCACTTCATGCCAACAAGAGCTTAAAAATACAGCAATGGAAGTGATTAGAGCTAGTTTGATAATCTTTATCATAATTGTCGGCCTTTTATTTGAAAGTTAAAAACTATGAAGTCGCTTTAACAGTATTTTGCAACTCTTCAGGTTTTTTGTCAGAAGTTTTTGCATTTTTAAGATCAATCACTGGCTTATCAGTCATTGTAATTTTACCTTTGAAATAAGAGCCATCTTCCAATACGATAGAAGGAGCGGTCATATCACCAATAACAGAGCCACCACTAGGAATAACAATGCGCTCACCTGCTTCAATATTACCAACAACCTTGCCATAAATTTTAATTTTATTAACAAAGATGTCAGCATTTACTTCTGCAGTAGTCTCAACTCTAACAGAATTTTTCTTCAAAAGGATAGTGCCCTCAATTTTACCCAGTACATCCATGTCATTTTCACCAGTGATCTCACCAGTAACAACACATTTTTCAGAAATTAATGTATTATTAGTTGTTGAATGATGGATTGTTCTAGAAGGAATTGCATCCTCTGATCTGTTGCTTTCTGTTGCTTTATCGCTGCTATTGAACATAAAAAAACCCTCAATTTAATATGTGTAAAATTAAATTGTATCAGTAAATAATGAAATGCACAAGTTATATAAATTAGACCAAGAAAAATAATGCC
>Ga0308025_1000740_pt1 | contig 16240 bp, 16 predicted proteins | sample Neamet422_FD_201298 | JGI IMG/M metagenome (GOLD analysis project Ga0308025, IMG submission 201298) | Marine microbial communities from water near the shore, Antarctic Ocean - #422 | ecosystem: Environmental > Aquatic > Marine > Unclassified | place: Southern Ocean | collected 2014-10-03
TTATTGATAAAATTGGCATGAATTCTATGGTAGTGGAAAGCGATTTGGCAGGCAATTATATTGCCTCGTCTTATGCATGGGCAACGGCTAGAGATTGGGCAAAGTTCGGACTCCTATACTTGCATAATGGAAACTGGAACGGAGAAGAATTATTTACTAAAAAATGGGTAGATTATGTAACTACACCAACACCAACTTCTAACGGAACATACGGCGCACAGTTTTGGTTAAACGCAGAAAAGCAATTTAAAGATGTACCAGAAAACATGTACTTTGCAGACGGTTATAAAGGCCAAAGAGTCTATGTTTTACCAGACCAAGAGTTGGTTATTGTGCGTTTTGGTTTGTCGTGGTTTGAAGAAAATACTTTTTTGAAAGGGGTTTTAGAGTCTATTAAATAAAACACAGTCATAAAAAAACCACGCTAAAAAGCGTGGTTTGTATTTTATAAAAAATTAAAATGTTATAAATCGAAACCGATTTTTACATTTAATTTATTTGCAATTATTTTAGCAATACGTTGTTTTACCTCTGGTATTTTTACACTTTCTAAAACAGTATTTGCAAAAGCAAACATTAACAATGCTTTTCCTTCCTTCTCTGGAATACCACGTTGTTGCATGTAGAATAAAGCATCGTCATCTAATTGACCAATAGTACAACCGTGAGAACATTTTACATCATCTGCAAAAATTTCTAGTTGAGGTTTTGCATTAATAGTTGCTTTATCACTTAATAAAACATTATTGCTTTTTTGATATGCATTTGTTTTTTGAGCTTCCTTATCAACAACAACTTTACCATTAAAAACACCTGTAGAACGTTCGTTATAGATTCCTTTATAATCTTGGTGGCTTTCACAATTTGGTTCTATGTGATGCACTAATGTGTGATGATCTACGTGTTGCTTTCCTTCAAGAATTGTAATTCCTTTTAAGATAGAATCTATGTGCTCTCCTTTTTGATAAAAGTTTAAATTATTTCTTGTAATATTTCCTCCGAAAGAGAAAGTATGCACAGAAACAATACTGTTAGACTTTTGCTCAATGTAAGAGTTATCTACAAGTGAAGCATTTTTATCATCATTCTGAATCTTGTAAATATCTACAGTTGCATCTTTTGCTGCAAAAACTTCAGTAACCGCATTTGTTAATACAGGGTTAGAAGTTAAACTTTGGTAGCGTTCTATAATTTGAACATGTGCATTTTGCTCAACTACAATTAAGTTTCTTGGTTGCAACATGGTTGCAGCTTCAGAGCCCGTAGTAAAGTTAATGATTTGAATAGGCTTTTCTACCTCAACATTTTTTGGAATGTATATGTAAGCACCTTCATTTGCAAAAGCAGTATTTAAGCAGGTTAAATTGTCTTTTTTTGCTATTTTATTGAAGTAATTTTCAATAACAGCTTTATATTTTGGTTTTGTTAAGGCCGAAGACATTAAGCAAACATCAAAAGTATCATGAGTAGTTTCCGACAAGAAAGAACTGTATTTTCCGTCTATAAAAACAAGCTTATAAGTGTCTATATCGTGTATAAAATACTTTTTTACATCTGCTAGCTCAATTGCGTTTTCTTTATTAGGAAACAAGCTATAGTCTTGCTTTAAAATTGAGTTTAAAGAAGTGTATTTCCAAGCTTCTAACTTTTTAGTAGGGAAGCCTAAATCCTCAAAATTTTGAAATGCTTCTGAACGAATTTCGTGTATGTCCGAATTTGTATCTATATCGTTCTCAAACGCTACGTATGATGATAATAATTTATCTTTTAATTCCATTTTTTCAGTTTTCAGTTTTTAGTATTGGTATCCATTTCTGCATACTTTTGCTAAAAACTAATTTTACACTAATTCTTGCTTAATCCAATCATATCCTTTTGCCTCTAACTCTAAAGCTAAAGAAGCATCACCAGATTTCACTATTTTACCGTCATGTAAAACGTGTACAAAATCTGGAACAATATAATCTAACAAACGTTGGTAGTGTGTTATAACAATTACAGCATTGTCTTTAGATTTTAGTTTGTTAACACCATTCGCAACAATACGCAAAGCATCAATATCTAAACCAGAATCTGTTTCATCTAAAATGGCTAATTTAGGTTCTAACATTGCCATTTGAAAAATTTCATTTCGTTTTTTCTCTCCTCCAGAAAAACCTTCGTTTAAAGAACGAGATAAAAATTTACGGTCTATTTCTAACAATTCAGATTTCTCACGAATCATTTTTAACATGTCTTTTGCAGGCATGTCTTCTAAACCTTTTGCTTTACGAGTTTCGTTAATAGCAGTTTTTATAAAGTTGGTTACAGAAACTCCAGGAATTTCTACAGGATATTGAAAAGATAAAAAGACACCGTTGTGCGCTCTTTCTTCAGGAGCAAGCTCGCTAATATCTGCACCATTTAATTCAATAGTACCAGCAGTAATCTCATAATCATCTTTACCAGCAATAATGTTAGCTAACGTACTTTTTCCAGCACCGTTAGGACCCATAATTGCGTGTACTTCACCAGCTTTTACTTCTAAATTTAATCCTTTTAAGATTGATTTATCATCGATACTTGCTTGTAAATTTTCTATTTTTAACATTGTAATTTGGCTATTTGCCTCTGGCTTATCGCTACTGGCAGTTTAATATTTTTCTATTTTTCTTGGTTCTTTGTGCACACAATTTAATGTGTACACAATTAAACGGTTATCATTCACAGAATTTTAACCAACACTTCCTTCTAAACTAATTTCCAATAATTTTTGAGCTTCAACAGCAAATTCCATTGGTAGTTTATTTAAAACTTCTTTACTAAAACCGTTTACAATTAATGCAATTGCTTTCTCTGTATCAATACCACGTTGGTTACAGTAAAATAATTGTTCTTCACCAATTTTACTTGTTGTTGCTTCGTGTTCTATTTGTGCAGACTTATTTTTAACCTCTATGTAAGGAAATGTGTGTGCACCGCAATCATTTCCCATTAATAAAGAATCACATTGAGAAAAGTTACGCGCATTTTCTGCTCTAGCACTTATCTGAACCAATCCTCTATAAGAGTTTTGAGATTTACCTGCAGAGATACCTTTAGAAATAATGGTAGACTTGGTGTTTTTACCCAAGTGAATCATTTTTGTTCCTGTATCTGCTTGCTGATGGTTGTTTGTTACTGCAATTGAGTAAAATTCACCTACAGAGTTGTTTCCTTTTAAAATACAAGAAGGATATTTCCAAGTTACAGCAGAACCTGTTTCTACTTGCGTCCAAGAAACTTTTGCATTGGTTTCGCAAATAGCTCTTTTTGTTACAAAATTGTAAACACCACCTTTCCCTTCTTTGTTTCCAGGATACCAGTTTTGTACGGTAGAATATTTTATTTCAGAATCATCTAAAGCAATTAATTCTACAACAGCTGCGTGTAATTGATTTTCATCTCTACTTGGTGCAGTACAACCTTCTAAATATGAAACGTAACTTCCTTTGTCTGCAACAACTAGTGTTCTTTCAAATTGTCCTGTTCCACCTTCATTAATTCTAAAATATGTTGATAGTTCCATTGGGCAACGAACACCTTTTGGAATGTAACAGAAAGATCCGTCAGAAAATACTGCCGAGTTTAATGCTGCATAAAAGTTGTCTGTAGTAGGCACAACAGTTCCTAAATATTTTCTAACCAATTCTGGGTGTTCTTGAATTGCTTCAGAAATGGGCATAAAAATAATACCTTTTTCACCTAATATTTTCTTAAAAGTAGTTGCAACAGAAACAGAATCCATTACAATATCTACAGCTACATTAGCTAGTTTTTTCTGTTCATCTAAAGAAATTCCTAAACGCTTAAAAGTATCTAATAACTCTGGATCTAATTCGTCTAAAGAGTTTAATTTTGGCTTTTCTTTGGGTGCAGAATAATAGGCAATGTCTTGAAATTTTGGCTTTTCATAATGAACATTTGCCCATTCTGGTTCTTCCATTTTTTTCCAAACTCTATAAGCTTCTAAACGCCAATCAGTCATCCACTGAGGCTCGTTTTTCTTCTTAGAAATTGCTATTACTACATCTTCGCTTAACCCTTTTGCAAAGGTTTCACTTTCTATGTCTGTATAAAAACCGTACTTATATTCTTGGGTTTTTAATTCTTGTTCTAAATCGTCTTCGGTATATTTTGACATCTTTTTCTAATTTTTAAAGTGAAAAACTTTCTCCACATCCACAGGTTCTATTTGCATTCGGATTGTTAAAAACAAACCCTTTACCGTTTAAACCTCCAGAGTATTCTAAAGTTGTTCCAACTAAATATAAAAAACTTTTTTTATCAACAATAATTTTTACATTATTCTCTTCAAAAACTTTATCGTTTTCTTCTTTTTTATTATCGAAAGTTAAATCGTAAGACAAACCTGAACAACCACCACTTTTAACACCAACTCGCACAAAATCGGTTATTGCGTTAAAGCCGTCGTCAGTCATTAATTCTACGACTTTCTTCTTTGCTGTGTCTGAAACTTTTATCATATGTTTAAATAGATTAAATCTAAATTGTATGCAAATATACAAAATAAGGTCAAGAAAAACGAAGAACCTTCATTATGAAACCTAATAATTCAATTGGTTTTATTGATTACTTCTGAAAGTTTGAATTATTGATAAAATCAGTATCAGAAAGCGTGATTAAGAAGGCTTTTAAGTCGTTTTTATCTTGATTTGATAATTGCACACCTCCATTAGTTACTTTTTTCATTAAAGGATCTATGGTTAAAGAGTTTTGCAAACCTTCAGAATAATGATTGATAACCTCTTCTAGTGTTGTAAATCTACCGTCATGCATATAGGGTGCTGTAAAAGATAAATTTCTAATAGAGGGCGATTTGAATTTACCGTTATCATTTGGGTCTCCGGTTACTGCACCAAGCCCTAAATCTTTAAAAGTAGCGTCTAAACCATTGTTGTGAAACTTATTATCTGTCCAAAGTGGGTTGTTGTTACTGCCGTGGCAATGAAAACAGTCTCCTTTAGCTTCATCCAAAAAGACATTAAAACCATTTTGTTCTGCTAAGGTTAAACTTGTTTCACCAAGCAGGTATTTGTCAAATTTAGAGCTTCCAGAAATAAGGGTTCTTTCAAATTGTGCAATTGCTTTTGTAACCAAAGTAGCATCTATTTTTGAGGTGCCAAAAGCAAATAAAAATAAATCTGGATAAGTGCTGCTTTGTTGTAATTTTTCTACAACGATATTCCAATTTGCATGCATTTCAATCGGATTTGAAACAGGTTCTAAAGCTTGTTGTTCTAAACCAAATTCTTTTCCATCCCATGAAAAACGCTCATCAAAATTCCAGGCTAAATTAAATAAAGGCATGGCATTTCTTGTTCCAAAAGCTCCTTGTATACCTATACTAAACTGTAATTGGTCTGTAAATGCTTTTTTAGGATTGTGGCAAGAAGCACAGGCTTGGGTGTTATCTCCTGACAACGTTTTGTCGAAGAAAAGTTTTTTACCCAATGCAACACCTTCTTCTGTTAATGGATTATTTGCAGGAATAACAGGGGCGATTAATTTTTCTGCAAAAAGTGCAGGTATTTCTAAACTATAAGGCACTGGCGTATAGGTTTCTTCTTCTTTAGATGCGCAATGCATTAAAAGAAAAAAAGAAAGAAGAAATAAGTATTTTGTATTCATTTTTCTTTTAAAAATGTATAATTGTTAATTTACCGTACCTAAACTAAAAACAGTTTTACCATTCTCTTGCATTATTTTTTGAGCTTCAAAATTAGGCATTAAAACAGTATTTAACTCGTTTAAATTCCAAATATTCGGATTTTTAAACCATTCTGCAAGGTTCATTTTAATCTCAATTTCAGTAGTATTTTTTACGATTACAGTTCCTAAGTTTACCTCAAATGAAGTGTCTTCAAATATTAAGTTATTTGGGTCTGTTCTGTCTATAGCGCTAATAGTGTGGTAATTAAAACCAAATTCTTTATTATTGGTATCTAAGTATTTACCATCAAATTGCATAAAATGATAACCGCCACCCAACATTTCTGGAACATTAAAGCTTACGGAATTTAAATCTTGATACACGCCATCTATATTGTCTTCACTAGAAAAACCAAATCTAAAAGAGAGTGCGTAAGAACCTTCTGTAAGTTCAGGAAGTATGATAGATGTTCCTGTATTTTCTTTAACATTAATTAAATAATAGTTTTTGCCATTTACCAAGCTAATATTAGAAATAAGATACCGCAACTTTTCTATACTTAACCTTTCTTCATTTGCGTTTGTATATTTTAGGTAGTTAAAGTCATTGGGTGTAATTTTTAATCCGTTCCAATTATGAGTAAAATTTAAGGTTACTTTAAATTCTTCTGTTTGTAAACAACACTCTTTGTTTTCGCTACAACCTATGGTAAGAAAAAGTATTGCAATTATTAAATAGCATTTTGTTTTCATTTTATTTGAATAATTAATGCGTCTGAAAACCCTTTGTTTTCAGAAATATCTTGGTCTGAACTGCTGGTTTCTCCAACAGCTATGATGGCCTTATTATTTAATTTTACCACGTCATACAAAAAGTCTATTTCAGAACCTCCAAATGTTTTTTGCCACAAAAGGTTTCCGTTGTTGTCAATTTTTAAAATAAGGGCATCATTTTGGCCTTTATTTTCAAAACCATTGTCTAAACTTCTAGAGCTTCCAGCAATTAAAAACCCGTTATCTTCGGTTTTATAGACTGTTCTTGCAACATCAAAACTAGTGCCGCCAATAGATTTTTCCCAAAGAAGGTTGCCATCTGTAGAAATTTTAAGAATCCAAATATCTGCTGCACCATTGTTTATAGAAATATTTTTATCTGTACTTCTGGTATCTCCAACAATTAAAAAATTCCCATCGTTTGTAGCTGTAATTGCTCTAGCCTCGTCAATTTCAGAACCGCCAAAGCTCTTTTCCCAAAGAAGATTTCCTTCAGGTGTTATTTTAAGAATCCAAAAATCATAAGAACCATTGCTGTTTGATATATTAAAATCGTTACTATCCGAAGAGCCTACAATTATAAAATTCTGGTCTTCAGTTTCTACGATACCTAAAGGAATCTCTGTAAAAGATCCACCAAAAAACCGACTCCATTCTAAAGTACCAAACTGATTTGTTTTTAGGGCCCAATAATCTCCACCTGCGTGTTTAACTGCGTTTCCTTTTGCGTTTCCTTGCCCGTTAGAAGCAGAAACATCTAAAACACCTGTAACTAGAAAGCCACCATCTTTAGTTTCTAGTAATGTTGTGCCATAATCTGCACCCAAAAAACCAAATGATTTTTCCCAAAGAAGATTACCGCTATTTGAAAGTTTTACCAGCCAAAAATCTTTAGAACCTGCATTTGCAGAAACTTCTAGGTCTGAACTTTTTGCATATCCTAATACTGCAAAACCACCGTCTAAAGTTTCAATAACGTCAGATGCTCTTTCATCATTTGAACCACCATAAGTTTTCTGCCATTCTAGTGTATTTTTCGAAGAGAATTTTGAAACTAAAAAATCAAAAGACTCGTTTGTTTTTGAAGTAATATCGTTATTATTACTTTGGGTAAAACCTACCACAATGTAACCACCGTCTGTTGTTTTTTCTACGGCATTAAAGGCGTCATTTTTAGAACCACCTAAAGTGGTTACAAAGTCTAATTTATTACTAATTTCAATTATTTCGGGTATTTGAAACACGTCTTTTTTAGAGCAACTATTTAAAAAAACCAGGAAGAGTATTAGCGCATATTTTTTCATTTGTAGGTAAGAATTACTTTTTTCTAATTACAAATAATCCACTATTTATATCACTAATAACAATGTTACCACTAGGTAAATAAGGGTACACATTCCAAGCACCGTTAAAGTTGGCACCATTATTACTTGGGTATGTGTCAAAAAAGCCAACCTCTCTGAATTCTTTATTAGCAGTATTTGATACATCAATCATTCTTACACCACCAGTATAATTTGCTTGGTAATAAATATTGTCTTTTACATAGCCATTGTGATCTATGGCAGCAGTAGTACCAAAATAATCAAAATGATATAATGGGTTGTCTAAGTCTGTAAAATCGAAAATAATAGCTCTTGTGTTGTTTCCGTATGTTTGCTCATCTAATTCATCACCTAAAATAAAATATTTTAAATCTTCTGTAAACCAACCTTGGTGTGCATATTTAACATTAGAATAGCTTACGGTAGAAATTATTGTTGGGTTTGCTTTGTCGGTAATATCTGCAAGAACTATTTCGTTTTCATTACTTCCAATAAGAATTTCACGACCAGTATAATCTGTATCTGGGCCATTATAGGTTATTACTTGGGCATCGTGCGAATATCCTCCTTCACTAAAACCACCTTCAGATATTGGATTTATGGGGTCTTGAATGTTTATAAAGATAGGACCGCCACCAAAGCCAGAACTACCGCCGGCTCCAACTACATACGCATACCCGCTTGTTTCGTTAATAATAATATTATGAGCCTTTCCAAATTCAGTAAAATTTTTGTCTGCTGTAAAATTCTCTGGTGGGTTTAAAACATTTCTTAAGCGTTTTAAATCGAATACTTGCATGCCGTGGTTTGTAGCTTCACTTACAATAAATGCATGGTCTTTATATACTTTAATGTCTCTCCAAATACTATTTACTGTTGCTGTGGGTAACTTTCCTAAATAAAGAGGGCTCTCTGTATCTGTAATATCTATGAAGGCAGTACCATCATTTAAGCCTATAATTGCATATTCTTTATTATTTGTAGAATCTGTCCAGCCCCAAGAATCATTTGCTTCATTTGCTTCATTTGAAGAAAATGTACTCAAAGGAATATTTAAAAGTAAATCATAATTATTACAAGGATAACCGGCTGCCATACCGTTTTCACAAGGAACTTTATTAGAAGGTGTGCAGGCGTTACCAATACCGTCATTGTTTTCATCTTCTTGATTTGGGTTTGCAATTAAAGGACAGTTATCTTCAGAATCTATAACACCATCATTGTCATCATCAGCATCACAAATATCTCCTTGGCCGTCATTGTCATTGTCGTTTTGATCTGCATTTGCGGTGTTAGGGCAATTATCTGTTTCATTAGAAATGCCATCATTATCATCATCTGTATCACAAGCGTCTCCTTTACCGTCATTATCAATATCAGTTTGCTCTGGATTTGCAATTAAAGGACAGTTGTCTATAGTATCTAAAACACCATCATTATCATCATCATCATCACAGGCGTTTCCTTTTCCATCATTATCTGTATCTAACTGTTCTTTATTATAAGCGTCTGGGCAGTTATCCGAGGTATTTACAATACTGTCATTATCTCGATCATTATTTATTTCTTCATCAGGAGAACAAGAAATTAGTAGGAGTAATAAAGCGGGAAAAATGAATGTTTTGAACATATTATATATTTTTTATCCAAAAATAACATATTAATTATCAATAATATAAATATAGGTGTTAAAGTAGTTCTGTCCTTTTTTAGATTCTACCTACCTTTGTGAAATGTTAGAAGATAAAAACACCCAAAAAACGTCATTAGCTGATCTAGGAGAGTTCGGTTTAATACATCATATTACAAAATATTTTAAAATTGAAAATGCATCTACAGTTACCGGAATTGGAGATGATGCAGCAGTTTTAGATGCCTCTAAAAAACAAACTTTAGTAACTACAGATTTGCTAATAGAAGGGGTTCATTTCGATTTAAGTTACATGCCCTTAAAACATTTAGGTTATAAGGCTGTAATGGTAAATTTATCTGATGTGTATGCAATGAATGGTGTTGCAGAACAAATTACGGTTTCAATTGCCGTTTCTAATAGGTTTCCTTTAGAAGCAATTGAAGAACTGTATGCTGGAATTCAATTGGCATGTGAAACGTATAAAGTAGATTTAGTGGGTGGAGACACAACCTCTTCTACCAAAGGAATTTTAATTTCTGTTACTGCAATTGGTAAAGTAGAAAAGGAAGATATTGTGCTTAGAAGTGGCGCAAAAGAAACCGATTTAATTGTGGTTTCTGGAGATTTAGGCGCTGCTTATTTAGGGTTGCAAGTTTTAGAAAGAGAAAAACAAGTTTTTAATGTAGATCCAAACAATCAGCCAGATTTAGACAATTATACGTATTTAATAGAAAGACAATTAAAGCCAGAAGCAAGAAGAGATGTTGCAGGGTTTTTAAAAGAATTGGCAATTAAACCAACAGCTATGATTGATATTTCTGATGGACTTTCTTCAGAAATTATGCACATTTGCTCGCAATCTAAAGTAGGTTGTAAAATTTACGAAGAAAAATTACCATTAGACCCTCAGGTAATTTCTGCTTGTGAAGAGTTTAATTTAGATTCTACTATGGTGGCTTTAAGTGGCGGCGAAGACTACGAATTATTATTTACAGTACCTATTAAAGATTTTGAGGCTATTAAAGGAAATCCTAATTTTTCTATTATTGGCCATATTACGGCAGAAAATCAAGGGTTGAATTTGGTTACCAGAGCCAGCCAAGAAATTGAATTGAAAGCACAGGGTTGGAATGCTACTAAAGAAGTATAAAAACAGGCAAACGAAGTTATAAGAAAGCGCAAATTTATAATTTGCGCTTTTTGTTTTTTAAGAGGATTGTGTTAACGTTATTGTATAAGGTTTGTTGCGTGTTTCAAGCAGTAAGGTTAGTAAATAATAACCCGATAGAAAGTCCACCTAGAACTGGCAATAAATTATATACGGTGTTGCCATTTCGTTTTTTTAGAATTCAAATTTTCATCTATATTTATTTTATAATTTTAAGTATTTAATTAAATTCTTGTATTCTAAAATAAATATAGATGTTAATTTGAAGAATATGGAGAAAAAATTCCTTTAAAAAAATAGCAACTTATTTCTATTAAAAAAAGCGCAATAACTATTATTAAAACCATCTTACTATACTTTTTCATTTTTCATTTTTCATTTTTTTTCAATTTGTTTCACTTGAGTAAATTCAATTAGCGTTATATTCCAAAATATTTTTCAATCCCGATTGAGTGAGGAATTCCGCAATTTGGTTAATTTCTAATTAATTTTCGTTTTTTGACTGTCAATATATTTTCAATTGCGCAGTTATTTCAAAAAAACCAAGTTGTTTTTATTTATTTTTAAATTTTTAATAAATTCATTTTTTTTCTTTTCTTGAAGAAGCATATGTGACTACAATAATACTAATAATTGAGCAAACTAAAATGAATAAATTAGGGCTATAAGTTGAAGTAGAGTCATCACTTGAAGCAACAGCTAATCCAATTCCCATTCCTTGAATGAAAAGAGTACCAATATATACTGTTAACATTTTAGGTTTTATACTCGCTTGTCCAATTTTTAAAGTTTTTAATTTCATAATTTATTCGATTTTATTATTAGTATTCACGTTTTTTATAATTTTAAATTTGCAATTTATATACAGATTGTCGATGAATGCCAACGTGTTTGTCTAAGTTTAGTTGTGTGTTTTTGACAATGAATTTAGTAAATAAAACTTAAACCAAGAAAGTCCGTTTGGACTTTCTTAAATAAGCGATTTGCTAGCAATTAATTTTATTTAGTGTTAGCCATAGTTTTTTAAAACTCAGTTCTTGAGTTATTGATTTGGATAAAATCAAATTTTTCATTCAATTCAAAATTACTCAATGCTGATTTAAAGTCAGTTTTCATTTTTTTATTCCTTAAAAGTATCTCGAAATTATATTCTTCTCCATTTTTGTTAGTGATTTTTAAATAATTTTTATTTCCATAAATTGAGTGAGTTTCCCAACTTCCATAATCCATATACTTTAAGAAAATACTTTCTAATTCATTCAGTTTTATGTCTTTTTCAATTCCGTTTAATCCTACCGTTATAAGTTTTTCAGATAATTTTAAAATTCCAATTACTTTAGGTTTAATAAAAGACATTCCAAAAAGAGAATATGCACTAAATATGACTATTATTAAACTTATATATTTCACATATATATTTTGGTTTTCTTTGTCAAGAGCAAAAAGATAAAAATTTGCGATTAAGTAAAGTATTCCAAAAATGATGGAATAAGATTTTTTATGTTCTTTAGTTTTTACAATTTCTGTTTTGAATTCCTGCGTCATTTCTTGGTAATTATGGTTAACGTTATTGTGGAATATTGGTTGCTATAGTTAAGCTATAAAGTTTAATAAGTAATAACTGAATAGAAAGTCCACGAGTACTTTCCTAAATGAGCCAGAACCAAAGCAATTAATTTTATACGGTGTTGTAATTATTATTTATTTTTAATTTTATCCAGGTAGCCATCCAACTTTAGCATTTTGAATATTCAGATTCTCAATACTTTTTTGTTCCCCCTCTTTATTTTCAAATATGACATTCTCTAGATGAATTGTTATGTCGTAAATAGTAAAATTAGGAGGAGTGGTCAATATTTCAATATTTGAAACAGATAATTTTATAGTTCCTGAAATTGAACTCCATGTTTTTAATTTTATTGGCTCTTCTCCAAATACTATTGCATCGTCAGAGAAATAACCAAGTACTGATCTATCCCATTCTGATATTTCAATAATTAAATCATTATTTGGAAGCGAAAACGTATTAACCCCTGAAGTTAAATCTAAAGAGTCTCTTCCTGCACCACTAATTCTTAAGGCGATATTTAAATTTTCATTGTTTAGTAATTTATATACAGAAAAATCACCAAAACTCTCAGTTTCGCCAATAAAATTTAAGACTTCGTGTTGGCTTTCAGTCTCTGTAGTTTCGTCACAAGAGTAGAATAATAAAAAACTAAATAGTAGAATGCTAACTTTTTTTAATTGTTTCATAGTGTTGTTTTTTAATTTATAATAGATTCTTTTATATTAATTGCACAGCGCGTTGTTGTGCAAGATTAGTTGTTGTGGTTAAGCGATAAAGCTAATAAATAACAATTGAATAGAAAGGCCTCGAGGACTTTCCTAAATAAGCCAGAACCAAAGCAATTAATTTTATACGGTGTTGGCAACTGTAATTTTTTCCCAATTCCTGCTTTTTCTATTTTCCAATATTTGACTTTAAGAGTTTCATTTTTTTATTAACTCAAGAGTTTAATAATTAATCAATTAAAACTTGTTATTTATAAAAATTAATATCCTTTATATTCTTTATTAATTTTATCATTAATTTTTACTTCAAAGTATTGTGGTCGAAATCCAGCAAGTAATAAAGGTCTTTTATGTTTAATTTCAATTTTATGTTTTTCATTATTTCCAACTTCAAATTCATAATTATTGGTTAGTTTCAAATTGATATGAGTTCTAATATTTAATGCACCTCGTAAGTTTTTTTGCACTCCATTTTCAGAGTATGTGAATTTTCCATTAAAGCAATTCCGTTTTATTATTAAGATAGTTTTTTCTTTTTTTCCAATTTCAAAGTTTAATTCCATTTCTTTTTTTATTTAGTTGCCAACGTTATTGTATAAGGTTTGTTGCGTGTTTCAAGCAGTAAGGTTAGTAAATAATAACCCAATAGAAAGTCCACGAGGACTTTCGTAAGTAGGCTAGAACTGGTAATAAATTATATACGGTGTTGCCATTTTGTTTTGTAAAATTTCAGCCTATTGAAATATAATTTGTTAGTTTATTACTCCATTTGTTATTAAATATATTCCTAAAACAGTTCCAATATAAATTCCGATGAGTGCTAAATTTTTATATAATTTTTTATTTTTTTCAAAAAGCAATATTAAATTATTCATAGATTTTAAGTTTATTTTTTATAGAATTAAAGACATTAATCTTTTAAAATTACGATGGAGTGAGCGATTCAAAAACTTGCTAAATTTTTAAACAATTTTATTTTGTTTCTCACACCATTTTCCGATTTCGTAAACTAGCTAAAAATCAGATATTGTTTGTATTCCGTTATATTTTCAATTTTGATTGCGTGCTGAATTCATTTTTTTTCTTAAAAATGAAGATAGTAGTATTATTAAACTAATAATTGAGCAACTAACTAAGGCAAATTGAGATTTATTCGGTGAAGCAACAGATGCTCCAATTCCTATTCCTTGTATAAAACAAGCAAAAATAAATACTGATAACATTTTAGGTGTTATAATTAACTTTCCAATTTTCAAAGTTCTTAATTTCATAAAAATATATTTTATTATAATGCTATTAACTAATTTTAATTTTTTGTTTGTCATTTCATAACGTGTCCTGTAATGAATGCCAACGTGTTTGTATAAGTTTAGTTGCGTGTTCTAAGCACTGAAGTCACTAAATCAAACACGAACTAAGAAAGTCCGTTTGGACTTTCGTAAATAAGCTAATACTAGCAATTAATTTTATACGGTGTTGTAAAACGTTTATTACTTTCTTATCAATCGTTCAGGATTTATAAAAAAATCAGTCCGTGATATATTTCTCTCAAAAAATCTAATCAATTCTTTCTGTGAATTAAAATCAGTCTTTCTTAATTTATCAGTTACTTCACTAAACTCCAAAGTATCATTCTTTATTCTCACCCCGTAAAACGTATTTAACTTCCCCCCTTTTTCATCATCAACTATCAAATTCAGTATCGTAAATCCTTTAATCTTTTTTGTATATCCTTGGATAACTTCTTTCTCTCCAGATATTACTATTTCAAACCTAAAGTCTCCTTTATTTTTTATTTTTATTCCTTTTTTGAATACATTTTTAAAACAAGAATGCAGTATCGGTTTTATAAAAAACCAATGCAGTTGTCTTTAGACGTATTCTAATAAAATTTATGGGGTAGAAACTTGAACAGCTATTTTCTAAAAATAAAAAAGGTTGTAGTTGTAATCTTATTCTAAAACCAAAATTACTATTTTTTTTTGATAAATACAATAGCCCTAATTGTACTAATTATATAATTTTAAAAAAATAAAAGGTTAACAATTTTTTAAAAAAGATAATAAAGCATCATTTAATGCTAATTTATTTTCAATATGAGGCATATGTCCGTTTGAAAAAACAACAATTGCTGAGTTCGTTTTTTCAGCTTCTTTTAAAGAAGTTTCAAAATCTAAAACGGGGTCTTTCTCACCAATAATTAATAACTTCTTAAAACTGTTTTCAGTTAAAATGTGGTTTTTATTTGCACGAATCCGCATGCCTTCTTGGGCAGCAATATACCCTTGCAAGGGTGTTTTTAAAGCTTCAGAAATAGCCAATTCCATTTCCTCTTTAAAAACAGTTTTGCTTACTTGGCCAAATAAATTTGTAAAAGACATGCGTACCATATTTATAAAGTTTTTAGCAATTATTTTATTGGCACGCAAACGCAATGTCTTGCGCTCTGCAGTATCTTCATTAGAGGTGGCATTTATTAAACACAAACCCTTTACCTTCTGTGGGTGTTGTTCTGCAAAAGCCAGGGCAACATAACCGCCCAAAGAATGCCCAATTAAAACACATTTTCTAATTCTTAATTGTTTTAAAACTGCTGTAATGGTTTCTGCAAATAACTCCATGGTATGCACATAACCTAAGCAGTCCGTTTTTCCGTGCCCTAACAAGTCTATAGTAATAATTCTATTTCTTTTAGAAAGTGCGGGTAGCACGTTTTTCCACATGGTTGCATTCTCTAAAAACCCGTGTATTAAAACTGCAACAGGTCCTTTTCCTGTATCAGAAAAAGAAATATTTGCATTTTTAAAAGTTAATGATTTTTGCATCACACAAAAATATGTATATTTCCGCCATTAAGACAAGAATTACCATGAACAAAACAAAAGAAATTTGGATTGCCGGTTTTGCACTATTTTCACTCTTTTTTGGAGCAGGAAATTTAATTTTACCACCAACTTTGGGGGTAAAAGCTGGTGCAGATTGGTGGATTGTAGTTTTAGGGTTTATTATTACAGGAATTGCCATTCCTATTTTGGCAATTTTTGCACATGCAAAATTACAAGGAACTTTGTATGATTTTGGAAAGAAGGTTTCTCCTGTTTTTAGTACATTATTTTGTTTTTTAATTTATAGTATTGCTGTGGCAATACCGTCTCCAAGAACAGCGGCGGTAACTCATGAAATGGCAATTCAACCATTCTTTAATACACCACCTATTGTAACTAGTATTATTTATTTTGTATTGGTCTTTCTGTTTGCGGTAAACAGATCTAGAATTATTAGTTTAATTGGTAAGTTTCTAACACCTATAATTGTTCTTATTTTATTGGTAATTATTGGTATTTCTTTCTTCGC
>Ga0308025_1000745_pt1 | contig 16216 bp, 15 predicted proteins | sample Neamet422_FD_201298 | JGI IMG/M metagenome (GOLD analysis project Ga0308025, IMG submission 201298) | Marine microbial communities from water near the shore, Antarctic Ocean - #422 | ecosystem: Environmental > Aquatic > Marine > Unclassified | place: Southern Ocean | collected 2014-10-03
CTTAACAAATAAAGGAATAGTTACAATAGGTACGGCAATAAATACCCATAATGAATCATAAATATAATCAAATGGAAATGGCTCTCCTAATCGTAAAACAAAAGATAACCACAATGCAAATAGCAGAGTACTAATATCTACAAACAACATAATAAATTGCTTGTAAATTCTCTCTAGATTTTGTAATTTAAGCTTCATATAATTCCTTTATCTTACTTACCACTCTTTTCAAATCTTCAATTGACATGTTGGTTCCTGAAGGTAAGCATAACCCTCTATTAAATAGATCTTCCGAAACACCATTCAAATAAGATTTACATTCTTTAAAAATAGGCTGTAAATGCATTGGTTTCCAAAGTGGTCTGCTTTCAATATTCTCTTTTTCCAGATGTAAACGCAATTTCTCTCTATCTATTGTAGAATTTTCTGATAAAAGAATAGTAGTCAACCAAAAATTAGAATAACTATCCTCATTTTCATCCAAAAAACTAATCTCCTTGATAGAAGATAATTGCTCTTTATAAAATGATTTAATTGCTCTCTTTTGAATAACTCTTTCTTCTAAAACTTCTAATTGTCCAAGGCCAATTGCTGCACAAATATTACTCATTCTATAATTATACCCTATTTCGGAATGTTCATAATGAGGTTTGTCATCACGAGCTTGTGTAGCTAAGAATTTTGCTTTTTCAACCAAAGCCTTATCTGTACAAAATAAAGCCCCACCACCTGAAGTTGTGATAATCTTATTACCATTAAATGAGTAAACTCCAAATGCTCCAAATGTCCCTAAAGGTTTGTGTTTGTAAGTTGATCCAAGTGCCTCAGCAGCATCCTCAATTACAGGAATATCATACTTAGTAGCAATTCTCATTATTTCATCCATTTTTGCAGGCATCCCATAAAGATGAACTAACATAATTGCCTTTGGTTTTTCTTTTTCTAAAATACAATCCTCAATTGCTTTTTCCAATAAAATCGGACACATGTTCCAACTATCAATATCACTATCAATAAAGACAGGATTTGCTCCAACATATGCAATTGGGTTTGCTGATGCTGAAAAAGTAAATGTGGAACATAATACTCTATTTCCTTTTTTTATGCCTAATAAAATTAATGCTAAATGCAAGGAAGCAGTACCACTACTAAGTGCAGCCACCTCAAAACCATTAGAAAGAGTAGACAGTTTTTTCTCAAAACTAGAAATATGAGGACCAGCTGGAGCAATCCAATTTGTATCAAAAGCATCATTCACATATTGCCTTTCTTTTCCTCCCATATGAGGGGAGGACAACCATATTTTTTTCTTTTCGCTCAAATCAATAACTCACTCTAAATATAGTGGCAAATATAATTTTAATGTCAACCCAAAGGTTATTATTGTAATAATAATCAAGATTCAATTTTACCTTATCAGGATAAATTACTTCATCATGAAATTTAATAGGATCTTTTTGGGCTGAAAGAATTTTCTCTTCATTAGCATATTTCAAACTAGCAACACCTGTAATTCCAGGTCTTAAATTAAGAATTTTTCGATCTTCTCCTTTTAAATTATCGGCATAACCAGGAAGATCAGGTCTTGGACCAACAAAACTCATATCTCCCTTTAATATATTCAATAACTCAGGAAGTTCATCTAACTTATACTTCCTCATGAATGCACCAAATTTTGTAATTCTCATATCACCACCTACCGTTACAGTATTTGAATCACCATGATCAACAGTCATACTTCTGAATTTTATTATTGTAAAAGTTTTTCCATACCTCCCTATTCTTCCTTGCGTATAAAACATATTTCCCTTTGAGGTTAACTTAATTAATATTGCTACTATCACTAAAAGAGGAGCAAGGAAAATCACACCACAAATTGCCATTACATAGTCAAAAATTACTTTCATTACATTCTTTTTTTAACTGCATTAACTGCATAATTAACAAAACACCAGGCACTATAAATCAAAGACAGCTCCTCAATCTCACGATATACATTCCAAACATCTAATGCTGTTTTAAACTTATTTGATGTATTTGATGTAGATACTATTCTATACTTAGCCAAGCTCTCCTGCATACCGTAAGCAGTAAAACCTCTTTTCATAATTAACAACCACAAAGCCATATCGTGTGAGGACTTTATAATTGGCATTTCAAAATTACCCACCTTTTCTTCATCAATAATAACTGTCAAACAACCAATTAAAGTATTTTTTAAATAAGAAGAATAACCGATCTCAGTTGGTGCTACAATTTTTGAGAAAGAAATAGTACCATCCTCAGAAATTGGAGTATATGAAGTGAAAGAGAATGCAATATCATTACCCTCCATAAACTTGATTTGCTTTTCTAACTTATCTTTCTGCCAAACATCATCAGAATCTAAAAAAGCAATATATTTACCTTTAGCATTTCTTATAGCAATATTTCTTGCTTTAGCAGCACCAATATTTTCATCAAGGAAAGTTACCTTAATTCTATCTTCCTTTTCTGCAAGGTTAGTAAGCAAGTCTCTCGAATTATCTTTTGAGCAATCATCAACAATTAGCAATTCCCAATTAGTGTAGGACTGCAATAAAACTGAAGATACACACTCTTCAATAAATTTTGAAGAATTATAAGAGGGAGTAATTATGGATACTAAACTATTCATTTTCATTATTATCAATTTTTTTTTCTAAAAAATTAATTTCATCCTTAGTTAAATCTTCTTTCCAGCTCATTAATCCAGTATTTTTTATATCATGTAATATCTTACCATCAAACTCTTTTCCTAATACAAAAGTAAGGACCTTCAACATTTCTTCTTTTGGATTTACTATTAGACTCTCATAGGATAAAGATATGTACTGTGTTTTATCTAATTTACTCAAAAATAATCCTACTTTATCTTTAGAATGTTTCCACTGAATTACTGCCAATTCAAGTGGCGAAACTTTTTGCATGATCTGTCTATATCCTTTAAATCTAGGACCCCAAAAATCTTGTTTTTTAATTCCTAAAATAACCAAGCTCATATTAAGATATCTTAAAACATTAGACAGTAAAATTAAAAGAGATACACCATTCTGGAATTTATGTTTAAATTCCAAAATAACCACATTAAATCTTTCCTTAAATGAACTATCACTTTTATTTGTATCGCTTGAAATTTTATGAATATTTCCAAAGTATTTCTTTCTTACTGATACAGAGACCGCCTTTCCATCTCTACTTATATGAATAAATTTTGCATTTGGAAAAACTCTATATACCAAATCAAGTCTTAAGCAATTGGATGCTGTTTTCTCTAACAAATATTCCTTAGACTGTTTTTTATTTAATAAACTGTTAAAATTATTTCTCGTTTTAAACACTTTTTTTTCAGTAATAATACCTGATGTAATCTCATCAGATTTCATAAATAGAAACTGTTTTTTCCATAAATCATTAATTTCATTAAAATATATACAACTTATATTTTTTTGAATAGAGGTCGCGATTAAATGTGTGCCTGACCTTGCTGCTCCTATAATAATTATTGGGTCTATTTTGTCAATTACTCTAAGCTTATTTAATCTTACAATACATTCATGATTTAATAAAACATTAATTTTTTTAAAAATTCCAAATCTGACTCTAGAGATTAAGATCCTTAGAGGGAAAAATAAATTTATAATTATTTTTACTCTAGGAGGGTACTGCAAATGAAGTTTACAATAAGCTTTTCTAAATTTAAATTTCTTTATCAAAAATTCCTGAATATTTGTATCATGAGACATGCTCTTTGCCCCATCATTCACATATCTAAAATTCTTTTCATTCAAATAATATTGATTCATTGTGTAAAAAAGAGCATAGCTTGAATAAATATTTAAAAAATCAGGATGAAATTTTATAGTAGAATAATCACAATAATTATCAGTAATTCTATTTTGACTATATCCAATAATCAGATTATCAGTATTATAAATTGCCCAAAAATGCCATTTACCCTCTAAATTATCAATTTCGCGTTTAAAATCCTCTTGATTCTTTGGTGAAATATTAGTGTCATATCTGAGAAATGCTTTACTATAAGATGTAAATCCAAATTGTTTTATCTCGTCTTTACTTACTAATTTAACTTTACATCTTTTTAATCCTCTCCTTATTTTACTTCTAGTGTTTTTACTATAATCATCAATTATCATTGGAGTGTCATGGATAACATACCAAAATTTACTTTCTATATCTGAATCAAAATCTGAAGTCCAACGAGCAAAATATGAATTTGTTTCTTTTAGTTTTTTATCAATTTCTATGATATCGACATCAATATGAGGAGGAGACAAAGGAACCAATGCGCCATTATATTTTCGCCAATCTTTCATACTACTCAATGTTAAATACTATTCTTCTTAGTGTGAAAACTAAAAAATATATTAACTTACTGAGAAACGAAAAAGCACCTCTCTCTATCTTAGTAATATCTCTTAATTGATAATCTGAAAAATAATTTTTCCACTCACCAACCTTACCTTCTCTAAAAAGCCTCCAGTTATCTTTTCTCTTAGAAGGGTAATATTTACTATTTCCATTTCTTAATTCACTCCTTAACTTTTCAATTGAAGTTTCTTTTTTTAGCCATACTAATTCTTCAGATGTTAAGTTGGTAATCCCAATTGCTAATGCAATGTCAGTTACAGTTTCCTCAAAATTATTTTTCAAATCAGAAAAATGAAAGAAATTACTCTTACCCATATATTCTACACACCTTGAATTAAATAACATTATCTCATACGACTTATATCTTCCTAGCAGATAATAATAGATTGAGAAATTTAAACTCACCCTATATTTATTTCGAATATGGAAAAAGTGAGAAACAATTGCATCTCTCATATCTCTTTCAATAAATAATATTCTAACATCATTAGAATAATATTTTCTCAAAGTTGATTCACGAAAAAAATGTGACTTTGTCAGGTAGTTTTCTGCAATATAATCCTCATTATTAATAAATTGCTGTAACCTACTTTCAGTAATTGTACCAGGAGAATTAATATCATTAGTATACTTTTGAGGTGTTTCTACAATATTTAACTTTCTCAACTTAGTTAACTCAACCACAATAGCGTGCAACCATGATGATCCAGACTTAAAAGCGCCATTACATATAATCAACATTATTGTATTTGTCTTAAAAACTGCATTGAACTTTCAAAAAACAAAGTTGGCAAAGAAAAAATAAGGAGCAAAGCTAATCGGACTAGGGACCTTTTCCATTTTATCTCAATTTCAGAACTATACTTATATAAATCATAAGTAACAAAACAAATAAACATCATTCCTAACCTTTCAGAAACCATATCAATTCCTAACAGGACTAAAGCAATCATCAAAAATGAAACAAAGAATAGAGATGGTACTTTTTCAAATAATAAATAAATGTTTTCCTTAAAAAATACAGCTCCACCTATAAGTATAAGAATAAATATTAGCATATAAAACACCCCTAAATCAACACCAGTTTGTTCTGAAGATTTTAATGTTGCTAAAATAGTTAAGGTAGACATAAATATTAAAGTAACAATAAATGATAATTGAATTCGGCTAGGAAAATCAAACTTATATATTTTTTTTACTATAAATAATGGCAATAATAACGCGACAATATTATGCATAAAGAAAGCTACAATAAACAATAATATTGATTTTGAATGTTTCTTTTCAACTAATGAATAAGATAATAGTGCAAAAACAGTTGCATAAAACTGTCTATAAATATTTTCATACCCAAAAACAAAAGGGAAAGAAGTCATTAACACTACTAATAAAGCATTATTTAAATTATTTTTATCTCCATTTGACATTCTATTCCCAACCTTAATCATTGTAATAATCCAAAGAAAATCCATAAAAAGAAAAGATAGTAATTCATTTTGAAAAATAGAGTATATCAACCTACTCCCTAACCAAAAAATAAATTCTCTTAAATAATAAAAGTCCATTCCAATAGCCTTAAATTGGCGAGCATAGTTTAGAATATCAGTATCAAAACCTACATAGCGAACAGTAAAAATAAATATAAATAGACAGGGAACAAAAACCCATTTATAAAGCACTTTACTTTCCGTTAATATTGAAAAAGCAGCTAAAAAAAGTAATATAATATAGAGAAATAATTCCATTTAAATATTTTGTTTAAAGTAATAATAATAAGAATAAACTGCTAAAATAACAACAGTAATTGAAGATGAGTAGACAACAATCAAAGCTCTTTCTTTAGGTAAAAAATATGGGAAAAACACAACACAACTAGAGAGAATGAGTACTATTAAAAAGGTAATTACTAATTTAAACCTAAGTGCTTTACTAGTTAATATTGGCAAACTTAAAAAAGGTTGAAATAATATTGTTGCCATAAATAATAATACAAAAGCGAAACTCAATTCATATAAATATACTGAAGTCTGTTGTACATCAGAAAGATTAAATGCTCCTCTTAAATATACAAATTTAATTATATCATAACTGAAAAAGTGCAAACAAATTACCATTATTAATCCTGCAAATAAGGAAATTGCTAATGAGTAAATCATTAGCATTGTATTTCTCTTAATTGCTGTTTTCCTTAATAATATTGTACTTATATTACTTATAACAGAAGTTAGTAATGCATTAAGAATTATCACAGCATACATGAAAAAAGCAATGTTATTAGATCCATCAGCACCAGCAACAAAGCGAGAGAAAATAATTATAATATTCGCAAAATTACCCAACACAAGAGTTGGAAAATTAAAATCAGAATGCACTAATTTAATTTCAACACCTGATTTTTCATTTTGCATTGGCTTCACAAAAGCCATACTCATACTCAATATTCCAATCAAGCGACTTATAGCTAGACCCATAATAGAAGCAACACTAATTAAAGGATAAACTAGTAAGGTAAAAACTGAAGAGTTTGTTACGGATGCATAAGAATATCTTAAAAACATACCTCTTGCTTGAATAATGGTAAGAAATATAGTGTTTATAAAATTAAAACAAATACTAAAACTTAAAATAAAGGATGCGCCATAGAATAAAAAATTATTTTCAAGATTAAGATAGAAAATTACAGATGTTTGTATAATCTGACTGATTAAAAATAAATATATTGAGGTCTTTTTTGAAAAGACAAATACTTGCGTCAATGAAATTTCTTCATACTTCTCATACAATTTCGTAAATTTGGGAAGCAGATTAGCCTTTAATGCATTACCAGCTGTTATTTGTGAAAAGAAATCTGCTACAATTCTCAATAACAAGAAATTCGCGTACAAAACTGATGTACCTAAAAAAAAAGCAATAATTAACTCTCTTATTAAACCGAGTACTTTTTGAAAAATATTTGAGAAGAATAAACTAGAAAAATCTTTTAGCGATTGTGATACAAGAATATTCTTTAAGTGCATATCATTATGCTTTTACTCCTATTTGAAGATATTTAAACCCCTTACTTTCAACAAAATTAGTATTAAACTGATTCCTCCCATCAATAAATAAATTTCCTGACATTTTAGTTTTCATTAAATCAAAATCAGGACTTCTAAACTCCTTCCATTCCGTAACTAAAATCAAAGCGTCTGCATTATCCAAAACAGAATATTTATCTTCACAATAATTCACGTTAATTCCTTTTAAATAAAATGTTGCTTCATGCATAGCTTTTGGATCATACGCATTTACTTTTCCTCCTGCTTTTACAATTGATTGTATTAAATTAATAGAGGCTGCCTCACGCATGTCATCAGTTTCAGGCTTAAAGGAAAGACCCCAAACGGCAATAGTCTTTCCGCTCAAATCCTCACCTAATTTATTTGTTAATTTAGAAAACAAAACTTCTTTCTGAGCTTTATTTACCCTCTCAACTGATGAAATTAATTCAGGATTATATCCGTGAGAATTAGAAATATTAACCAAAGCCTGAACATCTTTTGGGAAACAACTACCTCCATATCCACACCCAGGGTAAATAAATTGATAACCTATTCTTTTATCACTCCCAATTCCCGTACGCACTTGATTTACATCCGCCCCAACACGTTCACAGATATTTGCAATTTCATTAATAAATGAAATTTTTGTAGCTAACATAGCATTAGCAGCATATTTTGTCATTTCGGCAGAACGGATATCCATACCTATAAACCTATCATTACTTACTGTAAAAGGAGCGTATAAATTACGCATTGTAGCCATTGCAACATCATTATCAGCTCCAACAACAACTCTATCAGGATGCATAAAATCTTTGATTGCCGCACCTTCTTTTAAAAACTCTGGATTAGAAACAACACTAAATGTTAAGTCAGAACTCCTTGTATCTAATGCACTCTGAACTGTTTCTTTAACCTTGTCAGCCGTACCAATAGGAACAGTTGATTTGTCAATTACAACAAGATGATGTTTCATGTTTTCTCCAATAGATTTTGCAACTTGAAGTACATATTTCAAATCAGCAGAACCATCATCACCCATTGGCGTTCCTACAGCAATAAAAATAACTTCTGAAACAGATAAGGCATCTTGAATGTTAGTTGTAAAAGTAAGTGTCTGTTTTTTATAATTTTCTTTTACTAATACTTCTAATCCTGGCTCGTAAATAGGAACTATCCCATTTTTTAAATTTCTTATTTTATTTTCATCTACATCAACACATACAACATTATTACCCATTTCAGCAAAACAAGCTGCAGCAACTAAACCAACATACCCTGAACCTATTACACCTATATTCATAAATTAATCCTTATTAAATGTTTGATTAACATTTATAAAAATTGCAATCAGTATTGCAATTAAAAATGAGATTCCAGCAGCTACAGCACCAAGTAACCCAACAGCTCGTTCTGGAATTTGTGTTTGACTAAACCCTTGTACAAATGAAAGTGGTTTTAGCAACTCTTGATTTGTATTAATTATTGATTTCATCTTAATTAATTTTACAATATTATTCTGCACCTCATTTATCCCTTGTTTAGAAAGGATACTTATTGTACTCATATCTACTTTTGAATCAGAAGAATTTCTTAGTTCTTTTAATTCTTTCACTTCATTTTCAATAGCTGTAATTTCTTGTTGATTTGTCATTTGATATTTACCATAGAAATTATCAACATACTTATTATCAATAAAATATGAAACTAATCCATTTTGAATTACAGGAATAATACTATTATCTCTTACGGATAATAAAATTTTAAATTTTGGTGTATTATGCTTTTTCCCATCCTGATCTTCCCTGTAAATTTGTATAGCCTCAATTTTCTTTAATTGCTCAGACTGATCCATAGAAATTTTCAGTTTTTCAGCAAGTAAGCTAAAATCTTCTTTCTCAACATCAATTTGTAAATTATTTATCAAATTAATTGCTGTTCTTTGGTTCATCACCTCTCTAGCATCACTTATTCTTTCGAATTCAGAAATTCCTGATGTTGCAATTGCGTTTGTTGAATAATAAGCTGGTCGTAATTTTTGAAAAACTACTACACCTAAAGTACCAACTAAAGTAATTGCAATAATTAATATCTTAAAATTAATAAAAAACAATATTACTTCATTTATGATTTCCCTTAAACTCAATTCTTCATTCATTTCTTATTTTTTAAAATTTCCAAGTAGATTTACTACAAACCACTTTAAGGTACAAAAGTACCAATTTTCCTTGGGATATCTGATTAAAATTAGCGTGAGTATACTTTATGAATTCATCATGAGATACTGCAACAATAATTGCATCATACTTATTACCAGAATCAAACGGATTACTAATGAAATTAGAATTATAATCTACAGAAAGATAAGGGTCAAAAATAGAAACTTGACAAGAAAACCCTTCTAGTCCATGAACAATATCTCTTACTTTTGCGTTACGTGTATCCGCACAATTTTCTTTAAAAGTGTAGCCTAACACCAACACAGAAGCACCTTTAACTACCTTGTCAGCAGCTTTCATTAGTTTAATTCTTTATCAACTACAAATGAAGCTACACTATTATTTATGGTTCTTGAGGAATGCAATAAGGTTGGGTTATACCCCATTTCCTCTGATTTATGCAACAAATAATAAGGACCTACCCCAATACAATGTCCACCAACTAAACCTGGTTTAAAATCCAAGAAATTCCACTTTGACTTGGCTGCACTTAAAACTTCAGAAGTATCAATATCCATTTTATCAAACATCATTGCTAATTCATTCATCAAAGCAATGTTAACATCCCTTTGTGTATTTTCAATCACTTTTTCTGCTTCAGCAACCTTGATTGAAGGTGCTTTATAGGTCCCTGCTTTCATTATTTTAATATACAAATCTTTACTATACCTGCAACTTTATCAGTAGATCCACTAGTAACTTTAACTACATTTTGCAAACTATATTTCTCAGCTCCAGGACTAATTCTTTCGGGACTATAACCACAATAGAATTCAGAATTATAAACTAATTCAGAATTCTCAGCAAGAATTGGCACACAAAAATCCTCTGTTACTCCTGGATAAACAGTAGATTCATAAATAACAATATCCTCTTTCTTCAAATACTTTGCTACAAGTTCAGATGCAGACTTTAAAAATGACAAATCAGGGATGTTTTCTTTATCAACAGGAGTTGAAACAGTAATAATATAAATTGCAAATTCGTTTAAATCACTTTCATCACTACTAAATAGTAAATTTGGATTATCTTTTACTTCAACATCCAAATTACTATCTATACCTTTATTTAGCTCTGCTACACGCTTTTTATTAATATCATAGCTGAACCTGAAAACATTCTGAAAAAGCTAAAGCCAAAGGTAATCCTACATACCCTAAGCCAATAATCGCTATTTTATATTCTTTATCCAAATTAAAAAAGCCCCAGAGGGGCTTTTAGTTTTATATTATTTATTGAGATTAATACTCCCAAAGATCATGCTCAATATTAAATATTTCAGTTTTAATTCGTTCTGCCTCTAACAAGGCATCAAGTCCTACCATGTATTCATTTATTTTTCTATCCATAACACTAGATTCTTTCACAATAGTACTCCCAAACATTCTTTTCCAAAAAATATCATCATAAGTTCTTCTTTCAGCATTATTTTTAACTAAATTAAATACCTCAGCATTGATCAAAACTTCTCTAGCCTCTGGGAAATACACCCAGAATAAAGGAGAAAAACCGCCAGTTAATTGACCTGACACTTCATCTTTATCTTCTTTCAATGGAGCCATTCCAATAATACGCACATCCATCACAGACCTTTGCTTATCAAAAAACCATTCTTCTTTTAATCGCCATTTCTTAACTTGATTACGATCAAACTCCTTTTTAGAAACCACCATCTTAGTAGATTCTTCTTCAGAAAAACCCTCTGCTACCTTATCCCAATCAGTACTTTCCACCAATTTTTCTTCTGCACCACCAATTCTCTTAATAGCTTCCTGGGACATTACCTCTCTAAATTCATCATCCATAATCGGATTCCCATATGCTGTAATACTCCCTTCCTGGATTGCCGAATAAATTACATCAATCAAACTTTTTCTATCTTGAATAGTTTGAGCAACTCCATCATTTTCTGGATAATAAAAAGGATGATTAATTTTTTGACGTAAATCAATTTCTCTCCAAATTTTACGAGACCACATCACATCAGCTTGACGTAAAGGTGAATACTGCTGCACTATTTTATTATGATGTTTCTCTTTCTTGTAAACAGAATTCATTTCCTCAGAAGTTAATACATCTTGTGCGTTTATCCCAACTAAACATAGGACAGTCGCTACTAGTAATAAAGTTATTTTTTTCATAATATTTATTTAATTGTTAATACTAAAGGGTCTAAGTTTTTAATTGCTGTATTCTTAGCATCAATTCTTCTTGCTTTAATTGCAGAAATAGTTATACTGTTACCCGATCTAGTATTTTTAATAATTCCCTCCATTTTAGTTGTAAATTTAGGATTTTTTGCTATATCTGATTGTTGCTCCCCTTTATACATACCTGTAAGTTTATAAGAGGTTATTATGTACCTAACTCCTTTAAAATCGAAATCCTTCAACTTTGCAGACAAGCCACCAGCAGCTACCATCTGCATTTTATCAATAAACAACTCTCCTTTTACATTTACTGAAAACTTAACTTCTGGTTTGGGTGGAGGAACTTCCTTAACCCTAAACTCCATTTCCCCCATTTTAGTACGCTTACCACTTACATCAGCAAAAAGAGACACCATTGCCTTTCCTTTCTTAGAAGGACGAGCAGAATACTCTCCTAGTGTTTTTTTAACTACTGAAACTTTACCATTATTAATTACAGCTGAAATTACACCAGCAGTATACCCAGGAACAGAAATTTTAAGCGGATTATCAACCTCTAAATATAGAATATTCATATTTGTTGGAGAAACAACAGCAGTTTTAGCAGCTACCAAATATTGACCTCTAAAAGGATACATTTTAGTACCGTTATCAGTTTTCATAGCAATTAAACCACCCCACTTTTGATTACCCTCTGACGTTGCTCTTCTTGCAAACATACCCTTACCGTTAACCACTTTAACAGTTTCATAATCATCACCAATCATCTCATATTTCCCTCCACCTAATGAATCGTATTCACCAACATAAATAGCTGGCGCTTGAGTAGTATCCTTTGCTGCAATAAATATTTGTGCTCTAAAAGAATCTCCTTTTAATACAAAATTAGAATTAGGAATTTGAATACCTTCAGCAGAAGTGAATTTTAACGACCCTGCATCAATATTTTCTCTTAACATATTAATAATATCTGCTTCAGTGTTTCTTACATCTGATTGCATTTTAGAAAGTAGCGTTAAAGCACCAACAGAAGGCATATCATAAAAATTATAATATTCCCATAATTGTTTTTTTCCTTTTAATTTTTTATCCTCATAATTACAAGTTTCATTGATTGATTTAATTAAAGATTCATTTCCTTCAGCAATAGAAAGTAATAAATTTTTATATAAAATCAAATCTGTTTTTAAAATTGTAGCAATATTAATTTTTCTTTTGGCAGTATAAAATAAATTTCCTGAAGCATGTCTATCATCCTTATTCGTTAAAGCGCCAATTCTCATTAGTTTTTGCTGATCATTTAACTGATCCCAAGTTAACATTATTGCTTTTTCATCAATTAGATCTCCCTCCTCATCATTAATTTCACTGTCAAATCCTAAATAAACTTTCTTATCTGCAGTTAAAACAAGATTATATTTCATTTCTTGCAAAGAAGCTACTAATTTATCCGCCTCACTTTTAATTCCATAAGCTTGTTCTCTGAATGGACCTGCCTTAATAAGATTCACTTCAGCAGCAGCATCAAAAGCAGCATAAGTATCTCCATTTTTTGCATTAAAATTAATAGTTGTTCTAGTAATACCTTTATTCACTTCAAAAAATGAATTCAGCACTTCCTTGGATACATTTAATGCAAGTAGTGCTGTAAGCACTAAGTACATCATGTTAATCATCTTCTGTCTTGGCGATATGTTACCTCCAGCCATATTATTTTATATTTTTAAAGTAGTTAATGATGATTATTTATTTGGATTCATTGCAGTAAGCATGTTTCCATATACTTTATTTAACTGCTCCAAATTATCAGCTAAACCACTAACTTGCTCTTGGAATCTCTTAGAATCGTCTACTGAAGACTGTAAATTTTGTAAAAATAAAGTTGTCGCCTCCATCTGATGATTAGAAGTTTGTAATTGCAATTCATATAAAGAATTCAAAGCATTCATATTCTTAACTCCTTCCTGAATTTGCGAGTTATATTCTGAAATACCAGAAGCAGCAGCAACTGTTTCATTTAATTGTCTTGCTGAATCTCCAAATGATCTTAATCCCTCATTTAAACTCTCTATCAACTCATTGTCAATTTTTGCCTTAGCTAAAGCATCATCTAATTGTTGAGCTGGACGCTTAGCAGAATTAGGATCTTCCATATGCGCAAGCTCCGGATAAACTAAAGACCAATCTGTTTCCACATGAGGCTTTTCGAAAGCGGAGAAAAAGAAAATGATAGCCTCAGTACTTAAACCAAGAATTAACATTGTAGAGGCTCCTGGTAAATGCTCAATTTTAAATAATGCACCAACAATTACTAAAGCCGCTCCCCAACCATACAATTTTGGCATCATTGCTTTATACCATTTTGCTTCTGTAATATCTCCTATTGATTGTATAATATTTCTTAAACTCATTATCTTATTTTATTTGTTATTTAATATTTATTTTATTCAAAATCTTTCTTATCTCTCCCAAGGAAATCAACAGCACACCTGAAACCAATATAACATTTTGCAGTATCTTGATACTCAAAGGTTCTTGTACTTGTTTGTATAAAATAAGCAATATCTTTCCAAGAACCTCCTCTGATAGACTTTCTTTTTAGCACAGCATGATCATCTTCACTGGCATTATAATGATAATCCGTATTCATATCATGAGAATATGATAAAGCAGATTCATCATAAGCATTTGACGTCCATTCTGCAACATTTCCTGCCATGTCATAAAGCCCAAAACCATTCGGATTATATGAAGCAGTTTTAATCGTCTTAAGACCTCCATCAGCAACATAATTACCTCTTAAAGGCTTGAAATTTGCCAAAAAACAACCCTTAATATTACGAGTGTATGGTCCTCCCCAAGGATAAGGAGAAAAGTCCAATCCACCTCTTGAAGCATATTCCCATTCTGATTCTGTAGGCAATCTAAATTCTGGCAATACCGGTTGTTTAATCTTTCTTAAAATAGCATTCATCATTTGTGTTCTCCACTTAGTAAATGCCGTAGCTTGTTTCCAATTAATTCCAACTACCGGGTAATCATCAAAAGCAGGATGAAAGAAATAATTCTTAGTAAACGGATCATTAAAAGAATAAGCATAATCGTGAATCCAAGTTAATGTATCAGGGAAAATAGAAACTTCAACTTTAGATAAAAATTCACTTCTATCTCTCTTACCAGTGGCATCACCTTCTCTTTTTGATTTACTTGAAGCAACCTGAACATCTAAAACTTGATATTTATACACATACTTTCTAGTATCAAACTCTCTTCTACCATTCAATCTCTCATGTTCTGGCAAATACATTTCTTCTTCAAGTATTTCTCTAACCTCTTGATCATTCCATCTAATTTTAGCATTCCAGTTAATTCTTGCAGGATCCAAGAAATTACCATAACTATCTTCCTCAATTAGGTGCCCTTCAATTCCCGCTTCACCTAAAATGATATGAGCTAAAGAATCTCTCACCCAATCTACAAACTGGCGATATTCATTATTTGTAATTTCAGTTTCATCCATATAAAATGCACCAACAGAAATAGTTTTTGAAGCAGTTACATTTGAAAAAGGAACATCTTGATCTGAAGGCCCCATATTAAAACTTCCTTGAGGAATAAAGACCATTCCATAAGGATCTGTAGGATTCCAAATTTGTCTGTTTTGCGAACCAATTAATTCACCATTACCCGAACTACCACAAGCACTTAATAGTGCTACAATTAAACTTAATAATATTACTTTTTTCATAATCATATTTATTTATCACTTTCGCGAATTAAATCTATTTTATAAGAATCTTGGATTTTTATATTTTGAAACTGCTTTGTTCGTTTTAATTTTAAAGTTATAACCTAACATAACTTCTAATGAATTTGACATTGCATTCATAATCGTAACATCATAAGCTAATCCAAATCTTAAATCCTCATTCACATTCATACCAGCTAACAAACTTACCCCTTCATCTAGCCTGTAACTAACGCCACCCCACATCTTTTTATTGTATATTAAATTCGTATTAATATCTAATTGTGAAGTTGCTCCGTCTGATTTTAAATACATTGAAGGATTTAATGAAAGTAGCGGATTAAGCTCATGATAATAGCCTGCAATTAAAAAATAATGTCTGGTTAAACCAAAATCCTGTCCATCAGTCCATTCTATTGTTGGCTCAGTCATATGCGCAGAAGAAAGACCGATATATACATCTTGAGTATTATAATAAACACCAGCTCCAATATCCAAACTTGACCCCTTCACATCTCCTGTAGGTATTGCGGGATCTCCACTCTGAGCCGATCTCAAAGCACCACCATTTAAACCACTTTGATACATTCCTACTGACATTCCCATTCCAATTTGCCCAACACCTAATTCAGTACGGTAAGCATAAGA
>Ga0308025_1000747_pt1 | contig 16185 bp, 15 predicted proteins | sample Neamet422_FD_201298 | JGI IMG/M metagenome (GOLD analysis project Ga0308025, IMG submission 201298) | Marine microbial communities from water near the shore, Antarctic Ocean - #422 | ecosystem: Environmental > Aquatic > Marine > Unclassified | place: Southern Ocean | collected 2014-10-03
ATCGCAATAAATTCTTTTGGCCAACTAACGGCTACTTAGGAGTGATTACTGTTGCCGCTCACCTATGCTGCCTTTACTTTTGGCCACATAATTTGATACCACTTTTTTTAGTTATGGTTACTTCAAGTTATTATTTTGGGTTAGGGGCCGTCGGTATTCCCAGCTTGATTTCATCCCTTGCCCTGCCCTTTATTACCTATGACAGTGGCACCCTGTTTGACCAGGTTAACGAGCTAGCTTACGGGTTCCTGATATTACTTTCTGGTTTTATAAGCATAATACTTCTTAACATGACTGAAGCCACAAAAAACGGAGTGCCTTATCGGTTTATGTTGTCGAAAAAAAGGGCTACTGGCTTTAGTATCGCGCCATTAGAGATTGATGATTTACGATCTCAAGTGAACGAAAAAAACCAAGAAATTAGCCAAGCGTACGCTCAGCTAGAGCAAACTTACGTTGACTTAGAACAAAAAAACAACCATTTGAACACCCTTACCTCATCATTAGAAACCCAAAAGCAGTCCTACAAAAGTTTGGCAGAAATAGACCACCTCACTGGACTGCAGTCACGACACTACTTCTACAATTTTTTAGCTGATGATGCTCGTAAGCACTTATATTCTCTGATCCTAATCGATTTAGATGACTTTAAAAGTGTCAACGATCTCTATGGCCATAATTCAGGAGATAAACTTCTTAAAGCCTGCGCTGCTGTTTTGAGTAAAACAGTAAGCTACGATGGTTTTGCTGCTCGCGTTGGCGGAGAGGAGTTCTGTATTGCGTTAGAAAACAAGGATATATATGAGGCGCAAAAAATTGCAGACCTTTTGAGGTATCGACTGGGTACCGCAGGTATTACTCGGTCGGGTACGCATATCTATCGCACCGCAAGTATAGGGGTGGCAGAGCTAGCCATAGACTCACAGCTTAGCGATGCGGTGAGGCTTGCTGACCAAGCCCTCTACCAATCAAAAGCCAAAGGTAAAAATAGAACGACCCTGGCCGATGCGTCGTTTATTGCTCAACTGGAAAATAATAAACGGGCCCCAAAACTAGGCGATATATTGTTAGGTTTAGCCAATGAGGAGTTTCAGCTTTATATCCAACCTATCTGCGATAACAACACCCGCAAAGCTGTTGGTTTTGAAAGTTTAATGCGCTGGCATCGTGCAGATGGTTCTGTACTCACCCCTGATCATTTTTTAGACATTGCCCTATCACCTCCAGCTTATTCAAAATTTAAGGACGCTTCTCTGGCTCAAGTGGTACCTATACTCCGGGGTTTAATAAGTCGAAACCCAGATTATTATTTATCGTTTAATACGGACAACACCTTTATCAACTCTACCGAGTTTGTAACCGACTTAATCAGCCAACTAAAGCTTTCAAAAGTGAATCTAAATCGGTTGGTGCTAGAACTGCCAGAAAAAACAGCCCTAGACAACATGCAACAGGTATTAAGCAATATAGCGCTACTTCAAAACAATGGCATTGGCATTGCCTTAGATGACTTTGGCATGGAATATTCAAACATGGACCGCATACGCGATGTGCCAGCCGATATCATTAAAATAGATCGAAGTTTTATTGCAAAAATGGAAGAGAACCCACGCAGCATAGCGGTTATCAAGTCGTTGGTTAATATGGCCAAAGAGCTTAACTTTGAAATCATTGCCGAAGGTATTGAAACCGAAGCCCAAGAAACCATACTGGCCGAATCTGGCGTTACCAGAGCGCAGGGTTACTATTATGGCCACCCCAAACCTGTGGCGTATTGGTTAGAGCAAATCGACAGCGGGAAAATTTAATAAAAATACCGACGATCTGACAAAGCCCCATACAAGTGGGCCACCTCATCGGCATAGCCATTGAAAAGCTGGGTGCGCTGTCGGCCGTACTCGCCAATGACGCGCTCAGATCTCTGGGACCAACGCGGGTGATCATGGCCCGGATGCACATTAGCATAAAAACCATATTCTCTCGGATTTTGCTGCCACCAAGTGGTTTTAGGCATCTGTTCCACTAACTCAATACGCACAATAGATTTTGCATATTTAAAACCATATTTCCAAGGCACAACTAAACGAATAGGTGCACCCGTTTGTTGCTCCAACGGCTTGTCGTAGATTCCTGTGGCAAGCAACGCCAAAGGATTCATAGCCTCCGCAATGGTTAACCCTTCGGTATAAGGGCCACCAGCCCAATCGGCATTAGGCATTTGAGTAGCATCATTAGCCGTGATAAAGCGCACATACTTTGCACGGCTATTAGGTTGTGCAGAGCTTATTAGCTTATGCAGGGGTATGCCGTTCCAAGGGATCACCATAGACCATGCTTCTACGCACCTAAAACGGCGTACATGGGACTCTATAGCATATTCTCCATAGATATCTGCCAAGTCATAAACACCTTTCTTATCAGCCCCTACCCCTGCAATTTCAACAGTCCAGGGCGAGGTGATTAAAGTTTTATCAGCCTCAGAAGGATCACTTTTGTCAAAGCCAAATTCGTAATAGTTGTTATAGCTATTGATGGTTTCCAAGGGCGTTGGCTTGAGGGATTCAGAGGCGTCCGTACCGGCTAACACACTGCCTGCCAATGGCAGCGCTATGGCCGCAGCAATACCACTAGCTACACCACTAGCAATAAACTTCCTACGATTACGAAAATTTTCTTCAGAAGTGATCATAGAGCTAGGAATAAGGTTCATAATGCGGCCTTGTTAGTGGAGTTAGCTTGGTTATTAAACCTTACGCTAGTGTTAACAAAATGGATTCAACTGGCGCTAATTAAACACTCTAGCTTAGTTTCGAACTGAGTCAGTTTTCCTGTGCTGCCAGCACAGTCTCACGTTCCTTCACACAGAGGCTCAGTTGGAAGGTTATGCATACCCGCTTGGATAAAGGCTAAAGAAGACGTTAAAGTTTAGCTCTTTTTAAATAAATGACCAAAAGCTTGGCTGCATTTTAATATTTGATCATGATTACGCAAACTAATATCGTAGCGCCCACGAAAATCTCGCTTTGCTTGTGCTATTTGATCAACCCGCACAATACACCCTCGACTAATCCGCCAAAACTGATTTGGGTCGAGCTGGGGCTCCAGTTCGAGTAGTGATTGACGAATTAAATAGGTTTTATCTAGAGTAACCACATCAATATACTTTAGGTCTGCTTTGAAATAGATAACATCTTGGAGTTGCACCAATTCGGTTGTATCGTCTATACCCACTCGTAGCCATTCTAACGAGGGTGTTTTTTCTGGTACAAGTGTCTTAACCAGTGCCACTAGCTCATCGCGCGCCACGGGTGCCTGCTTCTTTAACCGTTGTATGGTCTCTAATAGTCTATCATCGATAACCGGCTTGAGGAGATAGTCTACTGCAGATTCTTTAAACGCCTCGACTGCATACTGGTCAAAAGCGGTGACAAAAATAATTTTAGTGCCTGTGGGTAATTGTTCAGCCACGCGCAGCCCATTTAACCCGGGCATTTGGATATCTAAAAACACTATATCTGGCTTAAGTCTCTGCGCTAAAGTAATAGCCTCTAGCCCGCTATTCGCGGTGCCAGTAACCTCAAGCTCTGGCCATAACATCTCGAGTTTAGAAACCAGGTAATCAACAAGGTTTGGCTCATCATCAACCACCAGTGCTGTCGGCATTAACGATCCTCCATTGGCAGTGCTAGCTTCACGATAACCCCCGATGGCTCATTTTCAACAATGCTCATAGTGGCTCTCCCTGCATAAATAGCTTGTAGCCGGTGGCGAACATTACTGAGCCCAATACCTGAGTGGTTCGTTAGGGTGGAACTGCTATGAGCCTCCAAGCCAATACCAGTATCGATGACCTGAATCAGAAGTTCATTACCACCACAAGATACCATTATGCTCACGTCACCGCCTTCAACTGCTGGTTCAATACCGTGTTGAATAGCATTCTCAACCATTGGCTGAATAAGCAGTGGAGGAATGTCTAAGCTGGTAAAGAATGTATCATTCTCAATGCCAATGGGTAAGAAATGATAACTAAGGCGCTTTCCTAAACGCATACTATGCAGGTCTAAATAGGCTCTGAGTAGCCATAGTTCGTCTCCAAGGGTGTGCGTTTTATCTCGGCTACGGTCAAGCTTGAACCTCAGCAATTGAGCCAAATTAACCAAGCTTTTTTCTGCTACCGCAGGCTTCGTCTGAATCAAACTGACAATGTTAGATAAGGTGTTGAATAAAAAATGGGGTTCGATTTGAGCCTGTAACAAATGTATCTCGGCTTCCAAGGTGACTGCCTCTTGCTTAAGGTGCTTGGCCTCTAGCTCAAGAATGTGTTGCTTTTGGTCAGCAAGACGCACTTTTGTATTAATAAAAGCAGCACTGAACACTGCAATAATGGCGCTAAATATTAATACCTCAGGTGCAGCAGGGTAATAAAACAAAAAAAACGGGGTGCCTTTTATTGCAATACCGCCTACTGCCACACCTAATAATAAACCAATTATACTTTTGGCTAAGCCAACCCAATGACTGCTGGAATTAGGGTAAAGAAAACGATCAAAAACAAAGTATGACAGTTGAATACTATAGCCAATACTCAATGCTACTTTAAGCGAGGTGCCATAACTAGACGCCAAAGCCATGTCTAGTACCACTGCAGCGATCACTGCGCAAACCAGAGTATTATAAAAAAGCCCTAATAAGTCTTTTTGCCAACTCATTTTCATTATGATGTCTCTAGAAATTTCCGTGCAGCCCTAGTGGCAGTGAATATGTTAAGCCAACTTCTATTATGATGCTTTAGTTTTTTAACTCAATACGCTTGCGACAAAGTTAATGCAAAGGGTATCAAACGGCGCTAAATAGTATTAAGTGTCTGTCACTTAAGCCATTGGACATTGAATGGAGACAGTTGTAGTGGGTGTCGCCTGTACAGGCTGAATAGGGCCTTAGCAGTAATGACTAAGGGCTGATAATAGTCAAAATGCTTTCTTTAAGGCACAAAAAAACCGCATCTAAGCGGCCTAATGTTTTCCAACAGCAGTGTAAATGGCGGAACGGACGGGACTCGAACCCGCGACCCCCGGCGTGACAGGCCGGTATTCTAACCAGCTGAACTACCGCTCCGCATTATATTACTACTTCCAACGTACACTTGGTGGGTGATGACGGGTTCGAACCGCCGACCCTCTGCGTGTAAAGCAGATGCTCTCCCAACTGAGCTAATCACCCAACGTACTAAGTGCTATTTATTTTCCATTTTAAGCCAAGTTCAAGGGTGGCTTAAGAAAAATAAATGGCGGAACGGACGGGACTCGAACCCGCGACCCCCGGCGTGACAGGCCGGTATTCTAACCAGCTGAACTACCGCTCCGCATTTCCCTTTGGCTAACCGTATTCGGCGTTGCCTTTAGGAGATGCGCATTTTAAAGATTTCCTCAGCCGTGTCAAACGTTTAGGCGAAAAAAAGCAATATTTCTTCATACTGGTTAAAAACCATACAGCTTTATTAAAAAAACAACACTTGAGCCACATTACTTGGAACCTTAGTGCAGATGTAATAGTCTTAGGCCTAGTTGTAAGATAATTGATATCAAAACAGAATGACATGAAGGATTTGCCCATGAAACCACTATTATTTACCTTAGGCTTAAGTTTGAGTTTGTTAATGGGTGGCTGTGCCGTAAGCCCTCAGTCTATCGTTCTGAGCCCACAAGCAACCCTCTCTGGGCCCGCCTATGGCCAAGGGCGCGCACTTACCGTTAACGTGGAAGATCGTCGCTCTAGCAGCATTTTAGGCAGTCGTGGCGGCATTTATGAAGCCTCTAGCGTCATTACCATATCCAACAACATTACTGGCGCCCTACTTATTGCCGCTCAAAGTGCAGCAAGCCAACTAGGCTTTGATGGTTCTAGTTCTTCAGCACCCGCACAGCTCACACTAATCCTTGAAGAACTCAGTTATGACACACAATCCAATAATTTGATTCATACAGTAAGCATTAACGCCAAGATCACCCTAACTACCACCGTTGGTGGTAGCAGTCACACAGGGCATTATCAAACTCAGCGCAGCCACAAGTTCCCGCGCTTGCCAGATGCGCAGCAAAATCAAGAAATTATCAGTGAAGTCCTTAGCACAAGCTTAGAGCGTGGTTTTAGCGACATTAGCCTTGCCAACTTTTTGGCCCAAAACTAGCCTTAGGTTTAGTCGGCCTGTTTAAAATCTAAGGCAACAGAATTAATGCAGTAACGCAGGCCCGTTTCTGGTGGGCCATCGGGAAACACGTGACCCAAGTGCGCATCGCACTCTTCGCACATCACTTCTGTGCGCTTCATACCATGGGTCACGTCTACCTCTTCCTTCACTGCAGGCCCATTCGACGGCGCACTGAAGCTAGGCCACCCACAACCCGCATCGAATTTAGACTGGCTAGAAAATAGCTCTGCACCACAGCAATGACAATGATACTTCCCGTGTTCAAAATGCTGATCATATTGACCTGTATGGGGCCTTTCGGTGCCTTTTTGGCGACACACTGCAAAGGCTTCTGGGCTTAATTCCTCACGCCACTGCGCTTCAGATTTAGAGGCACCTGCCTTGCCAGTGTTTTTTTCAGTCATCTCAATGCTCCTGTATTTGGTTAAAAAATAGTCAGTATTGGTTAAATGATACTGTTTAATGGCGCTTTTATAGTTTTATAAAAAATTTCTAGCACGTATGATAAGTTATTATTATCGCATTAAATCTATAAGTTCGACGAGATTAAGTCTATGAATATGATACGCAAGTCGCAGAAATTGATAAACGTTTGCTACGACATTCGCGGCCCTGTGCTTGAAGAAGCCAAACGCTTAGAAGATGAAGGCAGTCGCATCATTAAACTTAACATTGGCAACCCTGCCCCTTTTGGTTTTGAAGCGCCAGAAGAAATCGTTCAAGATGTGATTCATAACCTGCCTAATGCCCAAGGCTACTGTGATTCTAAAGGCCTGTTTGCAGCCCGTAAAGCGGTGATGCATGAATGTCAGCGTAAGAACATCAAGAACGTCACCATAGAAGACATATACATTGGCAACGGCGTTAGCGAACTTATCGTTATGGCTATGCAGGGCCTTTTGAACGAAGGCGATGAAATGCTTATCCCAGCGCCAGACTATCCTCTTTGGACTGCTGCAACCTCATTGTCTGGTGGCACACCGGTGCATTATCGTTGTGATGAAGATAACGGCTGGCAGCCAGATCTTGAAGACATGGCCTCTAAAATTACTGACCGAACCCGTGGCATTGTGGTGATCAATCCAAACAATCCCACAGGCGCGGTTTACTCTAAAGAAACCCTTGAAGCGATTATTGAATTGGCCCGTAAAAACGGCCTTATTATCTTTGCTGACGAAATTTACGATAAAATTCTGTACGAAGACGCTAAATTTATACCTATGGCAGGCTTGGCGGATGATGTGTTCTTCATCAGTTTTAACGGCCTATCTAAAACCTACCGTGCTGCAGGTTTCCGCTCTGGTTGGATGGTGTTGTCTGGGGCCAAGCATAGGGCCAAAGACTACATTCAAGGCTTGGATATGTTAGCCAGTATGCGTTTGTGCTCTAACGTACCTAGTCAATACGCCATTCAAACCGCCTTAGGCGGCTACCAAAGTATTAAAGAGCTAACCTGTGAAGGGGGTCGCTTAAAGCGCCAACGTGATATGGCTTGGCGAATGTTAGACGCCCTACCTGGTGTGACCTGTCATAAACCTGAAGGGGCGTTGTATTTATTTCCACGTTTAGACCCTGAGGTCTACCACATTGAAAATGATGAGAAATTCGCCTTTGATCTATTGTCTCAACAAAAAGTGTTAGTGGTTCAAGGCAGTGGTTTTAACATGCCAGACAGTCAACATTTCCGCATTGTGTTTTTGCCCTATGAAGAGCAATTAATCGAAGCTGTAGGCCGCATTGCTACTTTCTTAGGCACCTTACGTAAGTAACAGCTTGCGTAAGTAGCAGCTTACTTAGAGTATTCCTACTGTATCAGCGACTAGGACTGGGACTGGATTACCTAAAGGATACAGAACCACGTCGTGAAAACCGCAGATCACGGGCACCAAGCCCGCTAGATCTTTATCTAGCTGCGGGTCACCTGAGTCTACCAATAACGGCCTGCCTTCTAGCCCTTTGAGCTTGGTTTTGGTTGCTACAATGTGAATATTACTCAAGCCTAGATGTTTAATCAGCTCTGGGCTAAGTTGTTGATTTCCGCGGCCAAACACGTGCCCTTGGCCGCCAATTAGAGTAATAAATAGCTCTGCTGCATGATGATCACATAAGTCGAGCAACTGCTGTGCCGTTACATCACTGGCAATCACTTGGCCATCTTCGATCACGTCCACACCTAACAAGGTATTTTCTAAGTCTAAGTAGCTCATAATTGCGGCCACAGTAGAGCCAGAGCCCATGATATACCTCACACCTGGCTCCATGAGCTCTTCTACATGTGCTGATATATCATCTAATACTAAGGCTTCAATTTCTTTAGAACCTTCTTTGGCGCCATCTTTGGTGGCTTGCATATATTGATGCGACTCAGGCACTTGTAACTCGCCATAATAGCGCGCTTTTACTCGACCTGCGCGAAACTCTTCTTCATCGATATCACGCACTTCTTTGCTACGCAAACTCACCAGTTCGCCTTTCACTAACTGAGCGATAACTTGCCCTGCTGCTGTAGGTGTAATGCCATACACACCCGAATGAATTTTCACACCCGCTGGTATGCCCACAACTGGCACTTGGTCTCCAATCGCATGTAGTAGATCTCGTGCAGTGCCATCGCCCCCTACAAACACGAGTAAATCGACGCCTTTTTTTAACAAAGCTTGTGCAGCCGTCATGGTATCTTCTGCACTTGAAGGTTGGGTTTTAGCTTGGCCAATCACCTCAGTGGGTATGCCTGCTGCTAGGCCGCAATCTGCGCCCATATCGCCAGCAAAGGCATAAATACACACATCAAGCCCAGCCACCTCGGTGAGTGCCTGTATACAGCGCAAATTAGCCTTAGGCACGGCGCCAAGCGCTAATGCTTCTTGTGCTACGTTGTCGCTGCCTTTTAGTGCCACACTGCCACCTAGGCCCGCTAATGGGTTAACCACTAAACCAATATTAAACGTCATTTAAGGTGTCTCATGTGCAATACCAAAACCCAACCCACTCATCATAGCTGAGGACTTGGCATCAGTAATACCGCGCAATTTAAGGCTGGAGAACTCACGCCTAACAGGGTAGTTTTTCCGTAGCCAATCAAAGTCATTATCTTCACGCATGCGTGCGTTATCTTCCATCAACGGATAAACATTACTGCATGCCAATGCTAAGATTTCCTTAGCTGTTGCAGTAGGATTAAGTTGCAACATCGACAGATCAGGCTTAGGTATTAAGTCGTCTAAATTGTGCTTAACAGGCAAGCCAAAATGTTTGCAAAAATCCTTATATATCATGTATGTACCACGCATTTTTCCTTCTAAAGAATGCCCGGCAATGTGTGGTGTCACACAATGACAGTAGTCAAATAGGCTCTTGTCTATATTCGGTTCTTGATGCCATACATCCATAAACAAATGCAGATCCTGGCGGGTTTTTTGGCGCTCCAAAAGCGCCTGTTGATCCACTACTTCGCCTCGCCCTGCACTTATCAGCACAGTGCCTTTGGCTAGGTTTTTAATCCGTTGTTCATGCAGAAAATTTTCAGTGGAATGTGCACCTGTTTTAGTGAGTGGTGTATGCAAACACACTATTTGGCAGCGGGCTAACAACTCATCTAATTCAACATAGCCTTGATGTCCAGTATCTGCTTTTGGTGGGTCACATTGCAGCAGATTAAATCCGGCTTTTTGCAACCGCTGAGCCAATTGACCACCTACGTTGCCAGCACCCACAATACCAATAGTTTGTTGGCTAGGATCAATACCCAGAGTTTGCCAAGCATGGTTGAGACAGGCGATCACATAGTCGGCTACCCCTGCGGCATTGCAACCCGGTGCATTACGCCACACGATGCTGTTAGCGTCCATATAGTCAGTGGCTAGATGATCTGTACCAATAGTGCAGGTACCGACAAACTGAACTTTACTACCCTTTAACAAGGAAGGTGTCACTTTGGCGGTTGAACGCAATACTAGCGCGTCTGCATTAACGACTTGCTCTGAGCTTATTGAGCGGCCATTGACTCGCGTAATTTTGGCTAGATCGCCAAAAAGTTCATCGAGAAGCAAAATAGTGTCATCTACTACTAAGTTAATCAGGGCCATTAAATCGTTCCTAGTCTTTTGGACGTGCTGCTGGATGTGTGGATGGCAGTGTCTTGAACGAGACCTGTCACTTGCTGGGCACTGGCATACCATTGATTCAAATTTACAATATCGCCGTCAACTTCCATCGCTGGGTATGCTAAGCCATGGCAATCACAAAAATCAGCCACTTTGGGGTGACTCCAGCGAAATAACGTTTGTTCGTAGTCTACACCCATGAGTTGTGGCCGGTTATAACTGCCCTGCAGCTCTCTTTGACGCTGAGCCTCAAGTAATATTATGGCAGCCGCAACAGACACGTTAAACGAGTGCACCATGCCTAACATAGGAATCACCACCTGATGGTCTGATGCGGCTGCAGCTGCAGGGCTTACACCATGCATTTCTGCTCCTAATATAAGCGCTGTGGGCAAGGTGTAATCCAACTCACGATAATCTACGGCTCGATCACTAAAGTGCGCTGAAACCAACTGCATGCCTTGTTTTTTAGCGGAACTTAGCGCGCTATCAATAGTGTCATGGGTCACTACATTTACCCACTTCTGGCTACCACGAGCTGTGCGCTTGTGCTCACGGAATCCCTCTACAGGAGTCACCACATGAGCATTGTGTACACCCACTGCATCGCAGGTACGAATAAGCGCTGCAATATTTTGAGCTTTATTAACCTGATCGGTAATGATGGTCAGATCAAGCTGGCGGCAAGCCAAGGTAGCTTTATACTTTGCCAAACGAGCAGGGGTCATAGATTTCCGGCAAAAGTGTGGTTTATCAGGCGCTAATGATACCAATTTATTGATTAGATTTGTTACACTGCGTTTATCATTACGGCTTATCTTACTCTTCATTACACAATAAATGACGCAAACCGACGCAACACCTATCATTGCTTACCAAGGCCATCAAGGCGCTTATTCCCACTTGTCCTGCAAACGGGTGTTTCCAGACTTTGAAACGCACGCATGCATGACCTTTAGCGCCGCTATGGCAATGGTAGAACGAGGCGAAGCTCATATTGCTATGATCCCTGTAGAAAACTCTACTGCAGGCCGTGTGGAAGAAATTTACCGCCAATTACCCCACACGTCGCTTTATGTCATTGGCGAACATTATGAACCTGTTAACCATTGCTTATTAGGTTTAAAAAACAGCTCGGTAGCGCAGATTAAAACCGTGGGCTCACACCCGCAAGCGCTAGCTCAATGTGACAAGCGCCTCACTCAATTCAATATTCAGCCTGTAGCCACGCTAGACACGGCTGGCGCTGCACTTGAAGTGAGCCAAAAAGGCGACCATAGCCACGGTGCTATAGCCTCTAGCTTAGCGGCAGAGCTATATGATTTGGATATTTTGCAAGAGAACTTTCAAGACGTTCAAGGCAATACCACACGTTTCTTAATCTTGTCTCGTGAACACAAAATCCCCACTCAAGTCACAGGACAAAAATACATCACTTCTTTTTTGTTTACCGTGCGCAACATCCCGTCTGCCCTATACAAGGCCATGGGTGGCATGGCTACTAATAACGTTAACCTAATTAAGTTAGAAAGTTACACCCCTGACGGACGTATGGTAGCGACTCAGTTTCACATTGATGTTGAAGCCCACCCCAACGATGCCAATATGATTTTAGCCATGGACGAATTAGCTTACTTTGCTAAAGACATCCGTATGCTTGGCACCTACGCTGCCAGTGACTATCGTTACCTGAACGTTTAAAAAGTTCGGCATGACACACCAACCTAGCCACCAACCTAACTAAGCCATCACACGGAATCTGAATCATGTCTAAATCTACCAAATTACTTTATGCATTGGCGCTTGTGCTGCTATTTTCAGGGGGCCTGTTATTAGCCAAATATTCACCCTGGACTGGAAAGGACTCCACCAACGCGGGTTATGCTAATTTAGGCGGCAACTTTATATTAAACAGTAAAGATGGAGCAGTGAGTCTTGAAGACTACCGCGGCCAGTTGGTATTAATGTATTTTGGTTTTACCTCATGTCCGGATGTATGCCCTACCGCACTCTCCACTATTGCAGCCAGCATGCGTCAATTTGCACCAGATCTAGAAGCGCAAATTCAACCTTTATTTGTCAGTGTAGATCCAGACCGTGACACGTTAGATAATTTAGCCCAGTACAGCGCCTACTTTCACCCTAGAATGTTGGGGATTACTGGCAGTATAGAAACCCTTGATACGTTAGTAAAAAACTATGGTGCATACTACCGTCATATTCCACTGGAAAACTCGGCTTTAGGCTATACCGTAGATCACACTTCACGGGTGTACCTTATAGGCCGAGAAGGTCAACTCATTAATACCATTGCCCATGGCACTTCAGTAGACGATGTGGTGACATTACTTAAGCAGCATTTGTAGGGGTGTCTTCAACGCCTTCTTCAGGCCAATACAGCTGATCAAGAGTCGCTTTCCCGCCATAGGTTTGCTGTAGCTGAGAGAACATCAGCGCTGCCTGGGATGGCAGCCCATAGGTAACATAAGCCCGTGCTTGAGCAGATACAGCTAACCTAAAGGCCAAATCACTACATTCTTCGCCGGCTAGGTTGTCGGCGCTGGCGACAAATTCTCGTTGGCTTGCCAGGCTAAACAACCACTCTAGGGCCTGAGGTTTCACCTCTACTTTTTCGAATTCTGTTTGCTGTTCCTGACTCCGGCCATCTGGTCGGTACCAATAACCAAAATCTTCCAGTAATCGTCGGGCCTTACCTGCCACACACCAATGTGATATTTCATGCAACGCACTGGCAAAGTAGCCGTGGGCAAACACAATTTGGTGGCATGTACGCTCACTATTAGCCGGTTCATAAACAGGTTCGCCTAGTTCGCCATGGCGCCCATCACACAAGGCACAGACTAAACGGGTATTATCAGACTCAACAAACAACGCATTAAACAGGGTAATGATCTTCTGGCACTGACATTGAGGGTCAGAGTGAAAATGAGAGCAGGTAGGCATTAGTTAATCATGGCCGAATATAAAGAAAGGAGCTATTATAGCCCATCTTTTTTTCAGCCAACACTTTGGTTATTCTGATGCATCAAACAATGAGTCATACCTACAGCGCAGCAGCCATGGGCCAAGAATTACGTCAATTCTTACGCTTGGGCACTCCTATACTCATTGCTGAAGCGTTACACATGAGCGCCAGCTTCGTTGATACCATTATGGCTGGCCGCTATAGCTCTGCGGATTTAGCCGCTGTAGCTGTGGGATCGAGTTTATTGTTCCCCGTGTTGATTCTGATGATGGGCACCATCATGGCAACAACACCCACAGTGGCCCAATATTTTGGTGCAAAAAAACTCACTTTAATCGGTCCTTTTGTACAACAATCTTTATGGCTGGCTGCCATTTTAAGCTGTTTAGCCGTGGGATTGTTATACGCCTTAGATCCGCTGTTTGATTGGTTAGACATTAAAGACCCAATCAAAGGCATCGGTTTACGTTATTTACATGCAGCAGCCTTAAGCTTGCCTGCCGTGGCTATTATGCAAAGCCTGCGTAGCTTTAGTGAAGGGTTAGGCATCACCAAACCCATGATGTATTTTAGCTTGTTAGGTTTGGTGATCAATATCCCTCTGAACTACATTTTTATCTACGGCAAGTTTGGTGTGCCCGAAATGGGCGGCGAAGGCTGTGGCTGGGCTACGGCTATCAGCATGTGGGCCAGCGTGATTGGCATGGCCATTTATGTGTATGCTAAACCTGCTTATCAGCAATGCGCTATGTTTACCCAATTTAATTGGCCACAACTGAGCACTCAAATTAAAATTTTAAAAGTGGGCTTACCTATTGGGTTTTCTATCTTTATAGAAGCCACAATGTTCGCCATAGTTGCTTTACTGCTAGCGCCTCTGGGGGCTGACATAGTTGCGGCGCACCAACTGGTTCTCAACCTTACCAGCATGTGCTTTATGATCCCATTGAGTATTGGCATGGCACTAACTATCCGTGTGGGCCACGGTATTGGTGGCAACTTACCAGAACAAGTGAAGCGTTCTGTGTTAGTTGGTTTTGTCCTGGCCTTGGGCTTATCAAGCCTCACCTGTTTACTGATGCTGATGCTTCCAGTTACCTTGGCTAAAATTTACACCACTGAACCTATGGTGGTAGAAATTGCTGCAAGCCTATTTATTTTTGCGGCTTTGTTTCAGTTTTCAGACGCATTACAGATTGCTGCCAATGGCGCCTTGCGCGGTTTTAAAGACACGGCTAAACCACTGCTACTTATTTTCATTTCCTATTGGTTAATTGGGCTTCCCCTAGGTTATGTATTAGGCATGACAGACATCATATACCCAGCAATGGGCGCCGCAGGCTTTTGGATTGGGATTATTTTTGGCCTGAGTGTGGCCGCAATATTGCTTGGGCTTCGCCTATGGCGAGTGTTAAGTAAACCATTACCGCACGCTGCCTAGGTTGATTTATTTGCCAGCGTCACTATATACCCTGTAGATAAATTGAAAAGTAACTTTTTTCTTGGTTCAATGCTACTGAGTTTTATGTCAAAACCACGTATCATAGACCTAACTAACCTAATTAAGAGAACATCATGAGCGAACTAACTCACGCAGTAACCGACGCCACCTTTGACCTAGACGTCGCCAATTCAGATGTGCCTGTATTACTAGATTTTTGGGCACCATGGTGTGGTCCATGCAAAATGATCGCGCCTCTTTTAGAAGATGTTGCCTCTGAATTTGAAGGCAGCGTTAAGGTATGTAAGATCAACGTTGACGAAAATAGTGAAATTGCAGCTCGTTATGGCGTACGTGGCATTCCAACTCTAATGCTATTTAACAATGGCGAAGTTGCAGGCACTAAAGTAGGCGCTTTAGCTAAATCTGATTTGTTGGCGTTTATTTCCGACAACACTTAATCAGCTTATCTGAGATACAAAAAAACCGAGCATTGCTCGGTTTTTTTAGGCCTGATGAAAGCTAGCTACTATGACTTATTCTTATTAAGTAATAAATCCAACTTGCTCGCCATACGCTGCCCTTCATTTAAACCATCAAATGGGCTTGGGGCTTTTTCAATCGTCGGTTCAGGCTTACGCCCTTTAGACGGTGTATTTTGCTTAGGCTTAGCGTGAGCCTGCTCAGGGCGCTTTTTAGCGCTTGGGCGCGGCTTGTTAGGCTTACGAGGCGCAGGTAGCTTAGTTAATGCGTGAGCCGCTTCACTGGCTGTTACAGCACCTTCTGCTTCACCTAACAAATTAATGCGTGGCGCCGCATCCGTTTGCGATTTTAAATAACCAAAGGCTCGCACGTAACTAGCAAGCCCTCGCTTAATCTTAGTTTGACTCAGTTTGCCATCTGCTACCAAATCTTCCTGAATACCAATTTTAAGTGGTCTAGGCTTAGCAAAAGAAAACGTTTGCGGGTAGGTTTCACAGATCAACTCAACGGCTGCACGATTTGCCGCACGACTTTTAGCCTTTTTACGATCAGCTGCACTTATCTCTGGCACAACCGACTCGGGTGCTGTTGAGATTGCAGTTTCTGTAGGTACAGCTTGCTCTGGGGCAGGAGATGTTTCTGTGGTAGGTAGTTCGCTAGTACTGGTCATAATGTCTTGATTTTAATTATCTGTAAGTATCTGGCTTCGGTTATGCTCAACTCGCCGTTTTAGCTGTTGATGTTCTTGCCTTAGAACATCCACTTGCTGCTGCGACTGCACCAGAGTTTTTTGTTGATTTTTAATACGCTCTGAAAGCTTCTGAGTTAGCTCTAATGTGCCAATATTTGTTAGCTTAGAATAAATCATTGTCATCTTATACTATTAAAGCCGAGTCTTTTCATTGCGTTGGGCATTGTACCTATTGATTGGCTGAAGGGCTATAGATTTGAGCTTTTTACA
>Ga0308025_1000748_pt1 | contig 16135 bp, 12 predicted proteins | sample Neamet422_FD_201298 | JGI IMG/M metagenome (GOLD analysis project Ga0308025, IMG submission 201298) | Marine microbial communities from water near the shore, Antarctic Ocean - #422 | ecosystem: Environmental > Aquatic > Marine > Unclassified | place: Southern Ocean | collected 2014-10-03
ATCCAAGTGCAACAGCCATTGCTACTGTAAATTGTTGATTAGGTACACCAGCACCTAAAATTGTTTGATTTTCCCATTTACTAGTACCGCTGTTATACATTAAAAGATGTTGATGTGCTGGAGCAGTGACTGTAGTATCAGTCAATGATGCCAAATTAAGAGAAATAGCATTAATTCCTGTATCAACATATTCAGTTGTTGCTATTCTTGTATTCATACTATTTGCTGCTTGAGTTGTACCAGTTGTAATTGGATGAACAACACCATTAAGAGTGCCCTTAAAAGTTATTGCGTTCATATCACCCGAAGGTCCATCGACAGACCAATTAGTACCCGTAACATTACCATTAGTAGAATTAACACCAAAATGAGCACCAGAAATAGCACCTGTAACTGCTAAATCACCAGTCGTACTAATATCACCACTAGATGTAATAGTACCTGTGATATTAATATTACCTGTTCCAAGAATATCATATGAACCGGGATTTGCCGCATCCGAATTATCTAAATATAGATCACCACCCAAACGAGGAGTAGCATCTTCATCTATATTTCTAATAGCATCAAAAACATCTATACTAATTTGATTTGTTTTTATGCGCCATTGTTCAAATGTATCTGTTACGTTTACCGATATTGCTGATGGCATTAATTTTCCCCTTTATAATACTACTATATTTCCTACGTCCAATAACCTTTAGGACATATAGATTTGTTAAACAATGTTTTTGCTGGCATAAAACAACTACATAATTTACATTGTCTTAAAGATTTTCTAAATTCTGGACATTCTTCGCATATTTTATATCGTGCAGCTTGTTTTTCTTTTTCTATAAACCCACTACTTACACTTGATACTAAATCTTTTAATTTACTAATAGAATCATCACGAATTTCTTCCCATGTCATTTTCTTTTCACGTTCTGCTTGTGTCATTCTATTTTTATGTTCTTCTGCTGTAGCCATGTATTACCATTTATAAGATTGATCATCAAATTCATAATTAGGATCTTCATACTTAATAACATCTTCCAAATAATATTTTGAATCTGGATTATGTTGTGATAAAGCATCTGAGGTATCCCACATATCTAACCACTCACCATATTCAATATAATGTTGTTCATCCCAAACAAATCTATTTGGTCCACCATTCAATCCTGTTGGATAAGGGATTGGAGGTTCATATCGCATTGTTGTTTCATTTAATACAAAACTTGGATATTGTTTTGGAGGAATAAAAGCATCTTTCTCTTTATCATATGTAAAATCATAACCAGCATAATTATATCTTAATGCTGGTTTAACATCTTCTACACCAGTTCTATCGTAATGTTTTCCACCATATGTATTATAAGAAGTCTGAATCCATTCACCACCTAAACCATCATCATATTTATCTATGAAATCTTGTTCAGCTTTTATTACATTAACAACTTTATTATCTATAACTTTTGCAAAATATGACATTTAAATTCCTTATACAAATATATTCGGTACCCTTATAATGATTACACCACTCCCCCCAGTGCCGGCAGTTGCCCCACTTCCTGAACCATGACCACCGCCACCCAAACCATCTCCTCCATCTGCAGCTCCTGGTGATGCTCCAGTATTTCCACCACCACCTACTCCTCCAGCAGAGTTTCCACTATTACCACTTGTATTACCACCTCCACCTCCACCACCGCCAGCATACCATATAGCAGTACCAGTTTGAATACTATTCGATAAACCAGCACCACCTACTCCTGATCCACCCCCATTACAACCACCACATCCTGGACAACCACCAAATCCATTTGCGCCCGCTCCAGCAGCTCCAGCACCACCTCCACCACCACCTCCAGTTGCTCCTCCACAATTTGATCCGCCGCCACCATTATTTCCTTGACCAGCAGTTCCAGTACCACCACCTTGTCCTGAAGTTCCTCCTCCAGAACCAGAACCACCTGGACCATTAGCATATCCACCACCAATAGCATCTGATATACCAGGAACTCCAATACTACTATTAAAACCAATTGTTGTTTGAGAACCACCACCACCAACAACCATATTATATTCACCTGGTGTAATAATCCAAGTAGGCGTTACAACCATACCTCCAGCACCACCACCGCCCTGACCTCCAGATCCACCGCCGCCTCCAGCAATTTGAAGTAGTGCACCATTTAACGTACCAGAACTACTATCAAGATAAGTAAATGTTGCACTTGTAGAAAATGTATGAATTTTCCAGGAACTGTAATAAGATATGTCACCACCAAAAGTTCCTTTTACTCCTCCACGTCTACCTATAAACTGTGGTGCTAAATGAGCCATTTATGAAGGACCTTTTCCGTTTAATGTGAATCGAAGGCCGCGACCTGCAGTTCCACTACCTATTTGTGTAACCTTAAATGTTATTGTATCACCAGACAGAAAACCTTCAGAAGTTGAAGATATTATACCAGGAGTCATAGCTGCTGTACTAATAGCAAATTGTGGTTTAGTAGAATAAATTGATACTCCGTTTTTTAATATATCACAGATAAGTGGACTACCGGTAGGTTGTACATCAACATGTCCTACTTCACCAACAAATGTTCCATTCCTAGACATAACCATTTCAGCATAAGTACCATTGTTAACTAAATCTTCTGGTACCATATCTGTATCATACCCAGCAGCAAAAGACGTATCATAAGGAAGATTAGTTAAATTACTACCATCTACTGCTGGAAGTGCACCTGTTAACTTACTGGCATCAACTGTATCAATTTTAGCATTTGTTACAGCACCATCAACAATCTTTATAGTAGAAACAGCATCTGCTGATAACTTATCTGCTGTAATACTTAAATTTATAACTTTTATTGTACTAATAGAGTTAACAGCTAACTTACTATTAGTAACAGCATTATCTATAATTTCATTTGTTCTAACAGCATTAGCATTTATTTGAATATTAGAAATTGTACCACTAACATCTCCACCAACTGGAGCATCACTAACATTTGATTTAGACGTAAATGTTAATCCACCATTACCATCAGTAGTTAACACTTGTCCAAGAGATCCTTCAAGTACATCTATTTCATTAACACCTACAACATTACTTCTTATTTGAATATTACTTACAATACCAGTAACATCACCACCAACTGATTGATTTGAAACATTAATTTCAACCGTTGCAAAAGAAAGATTACCAAAACCATCAGTAGATAATAATTGATTAGCACTACCATCATTAACATTTAATTGTGTTATACCAACACCACCACCTACTGGTGATCCAACAACATTAGACATATTTTCTAATGCAAGAGGGAAACCTTTTACTGTTGATCCATCATGTACTATAGCAGTATTTTTAGTAGTATCAACTGTTATTTCACCAACAGCACCAATAAAGTTGACATGATCTACAGTAGTACCTCTTCGTCTTTGAACTAATTTTGCCATGTTCTTTTCCGCCTATAATTTATTTACTCTATTGTATTATTTATAACAGTTATTAAACATGCACTACTTCTTTTGCTTCAAACCCAAATATATCATGTCGATCTATAGGATGTTCTCCTTCAATCTTATACAAAATGTGACCAGTAATTTCAAATAAAGAAGCCGCTAACCAAACAACATTATCACTATATGCATTATCACATGAAGCCTTCCATTCATCTGATCCCGGACTTAAAAATAAACAACTTCCTTGACACAAATGTAATACTGGACATTTAGGACAATCTTCTCTATCAGACCAATGAGTACCTGTTTTAATATTAACATTTTCTATATCATCCATATGTCCTATATGATGAGACAGTCCTGCAGGATTATCAGAAGATACAGTTACATTTTGACAAGTAGTAACATTACCATTAAGATCAACTGCCATTGTAGAAGGTTCTTCCATTCCACATTTTTGTAACAAAGATGCAGATGGTCTTTGTTCTTTTAATGAATCTACGAAACCAGTAATTTTTTGTTGTAGTATTGTAAACTGCTCTATTTTTTTACCCATTATTTCACGAAATGATTTACGTCTATATTGAATATGTTCTTCATTAGTTTTCCATGACATACTCAGTCCACCTTCATCATATGCATCAACTGTACCACCTTCACCTATAGGAACTACTCCAAAATTATTTCGTATCCATCTTTGAACTTCTGATCGACTATCATTATCTTTATGAATCATGGCATTAACAGAAAACCTATTACCAGGAATTAAAAGATTTCGTAATTTAAAAAGCCATTTCTTTTTTTCCGTATCTTCTAAAGGATCTGGTCCTCTTGTTTTTTGACCAACACCATCATGTGAAATTGAAACAGAATAATTATACTTTTGAATGAAATTAATTATTTCATCATTCAATAAAGAACCATTTGTGATAACACTATATGTTGCTTCTGGATACTTCTCATGAAGTTGTTCTGTTAACAATTTCATTTTTGGAAAATACAGAAAAGGTTCACCACCCCACATTTCAAAATGTAACTCTTTTCCAATTGTTACTTTATCAAATCTTTTAACAAAGTTAGAAATTTCTTCTACTGTATTTTCGTCTTCATCGTCATGTTTATAAGTATCATCTGGATTACGTGGAACAAATCTTTGTGAACAATACTCACATGAATAATTACATTTAAGTCCTAATTGTATTTTTATTTTTGTTAAATCTCTTTTTCCTTCATCCATCTTCCAAGATGGTTTAAAATCTTTAAACGTATTTTGTGGTACTACAATATCACCATTCTCATATCGTAACTCTGATGTTTCATTATCATAATCTAAAATTAGTTCGCTGTTATCTTTTTGTTTTTCTAAATAAAATTTAAATTGTGCCATAATCTATCCTCGAAAGGGTTTACTTAATTCATTATATCCGTGTGACATAATTCTAAAATTAACAACGATGCAAATTCTTGTACCTTTTCCTAACCACGGATTTGATTCATGCCAAACATAATTTGGATGAATTAAAGTTAATCCAACTCTAGGTGTTACTGCATGAATTTTTTCCCAATATGGATAATTGATAGACGGTCTGGGATCTTGAAATAATATTTGATGCATCCCGTGTCGTGGTGATTTTTCATTACCATGTTGCAATTGTTCTGAAGGATCAACATCTGTATCACCTATTTTTAAATAATGAACTAATACACCATCTGTATCTTGATGGTAATGTGGATAAGTTCTTGCCCCAGACTCTTGTACATTACCGAAACATCTTCCCTCAATGACCATATCATCTGCTTGTTGTACACCCCAACCTTTACGAATATAATAACGAATCTGCTGACATGCTATATTTTCAAATTCTAAAATAGATTGTTTTTCATTTGGAAATTCTTCTAAGTCTTTATCACTAAAAAGATTATAGTGAGTAGTAGCATAAAATCCTTTTGATTCCGCCATTGAATAAAACTGTGGCTCTTTTTCTTTCAACTCAGACATTGCTACTTCTTTTTGTATAAGAACATTACAAAGATCAGTACACATTTTTGGTGGAAGTTGTGTATCTGATTCAAGAAAAGGACTTGACCACAACTGATCTATTTTTGAAAAATCATCTAAAGGAGATATTCTAGTATCCTCTTCATCATGCTTTCTATTAGCATAAAATGCTATATGTTCTGGCTGTTCATCTTTCATCATATTCTCCATATCAGTTGCTTTCATGATTAAGCTATTAAAGTATTAATATATTATCAATGTATCTATTTGATCTCTAAGTCCACCACATATAAAGTATAACAAAGCCAGAACCATGATGTAAGGAAGAAGTTGATTTAATTTACAGTATAATCAACATCTTTCATACCAGTTAGTGATCTAAAGCCTATTTTTACTTTAAATGTATCTGTAGATTCTAAACCTAAAGCTTTAACTTTAAATGATCCCGTACCGTTTGTAATTGTAACACGTTTCTTCGGTAGATATCCACCAGTATTGTCAAGATAAACAGTAGTATTTTTATCAATAGTATTATCATCTACATCAGTCATTTTAAATTCAACGGTATCAGTTCCATCAGCATCAATAGTTCCACCACCACTTGTAATTACAAACTTTGGAAATGCAGTTAACATTTGATCTAAGTAATTATACCCACTACCTTTAGTCCATCCAGTAAGAACATTAGTACTAAATCCATATCCTCTGTTATATTTTAAAGTCATTGAACAATCAGTAAATTTATCATCTTTAAATGGTTGATATAACATCAACGTAACAGGTGTTTGTTGACGCCTAGACTCTCTTAAAGGATGTGCTTTTGTATCAATGGTATATGGAATTGTATTACAGGCGGGTGATAAATATCCATCATAGTGAACGCCAATTGACCAACATGCTGCATCAGTAAGTTCACCACTCATAATTGATGGATCTGTAGGATCAATCCAACTATAACAAATAACTTGAAAATATTTCCCAGTTAATTTACTCGTATATGTATTACGAATTTCAGCAGGAATATTCGGAAGAAAATCTTCTCCCTTTTTCTTTTCTCCAGAGGTTCTACATACTGGTAGTCTTGTATGATAAACACCTGTTACATCTTCAGGCCATACCATATAAGAAATATTTGGTACCGTTAAACTTCGATCAACATTATCTTTATTTAAATTTTCCCAACCAACTCCTTCGGGGTTATCTCCATTATCCAGGTATTGTGCTTCTGTCAATTCCAGCCAAGTTTTTATACAAACTAGATCATCACTTAATAAAATTTCTATGTGGACTTCAGACGATAAACTATCGTATATCTTTTTAAACATTTATCATTTCTCCTTTCATTAACAATTACATGCACATGCACATGCACAGACACCTGCAGTCAAAGAAATTGCAGTTCCGGCTGCATTTATACTCAAAGACCCACCGTAAGCTACACTAGTACTACCACCAGCACTAACAACTTTACCATTACAATCAGAACAATTACTAGGAATACTTGAGTTACAATTCCAATGATTAGTACAATTTGATGTCCATGTTCCGTCGCCATTGAGATATGTTGAAGAACTTCCAACATTACTACCTAATCTACTAACTCCAACTGTACCACTATTAATATTATCTGCATTTGTTGTGTCTGTTGTTGCGGATGGTGCTAAAACAGGTTTATTTAATAATGTATTCCAATCAGGTGTGGATCCAGCTGGAATATTATCTAACGCTTCCATAACAACATCACCACCATCGTCAAGTAAATCTGCAATTTCTCTCGCTTTTGACATTTATATTTTCTCCTTAAGCAAATATTTGAAGTTCAATTCTATCACTACTTGAGACTTGTTGTGTTAGTGCTAAAGTAGTTCCATCATTAGCAACAAAATCAGTTCCATTAAGCATCTTAATACCATTTAAATATACTGCCATTCTTCCTGCAATATAAGTTAATCCAGTAAAACTCATTTGACCTGGAGTTGGTATAATAATAATTTCTGTTATAGAATCACTAAAACTCAACCCACCAGCACCGTTAGTTGTCATTATTTGTCCTAATGTACCATCTGATACATTAATTTCCGACATACCAACAGCACCATCAGCAATTTTTGGCGATGTTATAGAATCATCTAATATTTTAGCTTCTGTAACACAAGCATCAAGTAATTCTATTGTAGTCACTACATTAGCATTAAGCTGAATATTAGCAACAGTACCAGAAACATCTCCTCCAACTGCAGAAAGACTAACATCTATTGTTTCAAAAGAAAGACCAGCATTTCCATCTGTAGATAAAAACTGACCAGAAGTTCCTTCTGGTAAATTTAATTCTGCAACACCAATTTTATTTGATAAATCAACATTACTCAAGTCTTCTCTTGCTACAGGAAATCCACCTAATGTAATATTATCATGTACTACTATAGTATCTTTATCTAAATCAATAGTAATTTCACCTTCAGCACCTGTAAAGGCCGAATGTTCTATTGTCGATCCTCTTCGTCTTCTTACAATTTTAGCCATTTAATTGTCCTATAATTTTTTTTACAGTTGCTTTAAGTTCGATAATATCTTCTTTCATAGTATTTATATCAGTCTGTTCTTCTATTTTTTGCTGTCTTAACATTTTATATCTATCTAAACCAGATAGATCCGTTTGTAAAACTGCTTTAGATTTTTTATCTCTAATAAATTTATCCATAATTTACGCTAATGCAATAGCTCTTAAATTTTTAACTAATGGAACTCTGGTCGTAGTACTAGACAACATTACAATTTTAATAGCAAAAGTTTTAAAACTATCATATGTAACGCTATTTAAAGTATAATCTGTACTGTTACCAACAGGTTCATATTCAATTTCAAAATATTCTTCAATCGAATCATCAGCAGAAATATTATTCATATTTGTTTTTTCTAACATTTCAGTCCAAAGTTTATCACCAAAAACTTCTGGATCAAATTGAGACAAAATTTTATAATAGACTTTCAGCATAGTTCCTTCCTGTCTATTAGCCGTTAGATAAACTTTCAATGATGTAGCATCAAAACCTTCTTTAAGATTTACCCGTCTAGTCATATATCTAGCGAATGCATCTCCACCTTCTGCATTTGTTTCATTTGTTGCAACATTATTAACAATATTTTCAACTGTAACTACACTATTTCTTGCAAGATCAATAATAGGTGAAATGTGCTTTGAACCTGACGCGAATTGAGCAGCCGAAATATAACTACCTGACAAGGTTGTAATTTTCTTTTGTCGTTCTAATGCAAGATTTGACTGTGGTGCTATTTGAAAGAATGTAGTATCTAATGTATCATTTACAACATCTGTCATTTTAACACCCCAAGTAATACTAGTACCACTTGTGATAAGTTCTCTTGGGACAATCTGAATAATGTTAGATTTATACTCTGTAGGAACTATCTGATTTTTAAATACCGCTTCAGAGAAATCCGCTACCGAGAAAGCACATTTATTAATTCTAAAAGCTAAATCTTGATTTTGTTCTGCTGTCCAAGTTGATGCATTTTGTGATTTAAAAAATGATCCAACATATGGTTGTTCAGAAACTTTTCTAGTCGTTCCAATAATATTGTCACCTAACTCTGCAAGAAATACCTCATACTCTAAACTATTTGAAAGAATAACAAAAGAAAATTCACCAGGTTGTAAGTATACTAATCCTTTATCAAACAAAAAGTTTGTTGATACTGATGCATCTTCACTAGTAGTTATATCATCTGGTAATTTTGATATATCACTAAACGGAACTACTACAGTAGATGGATAACCATTATTAGTAGTTCTGATTTCCAATGTTACTGGAATCTTATTAGTATCTTTGCTCTTAAAATATATATCAACACTTGAAAGAAATATACCATTTGGATATATAGTTCCATCTACAAAGAAAGTTTCTGCTAAAGGATCTCTTGGTGGAGGTGGAGGTGGAGGAGTAAAGAACGTAACACTTGTATCAATAACAGCTCTTGATTCTCTACTAGTTCTCCTTTCAATTCTTGGGACTCTTGTAGAAATAACTACATTCTCTCTTTGTTGTAATAAACCACTTGCCTGATAAATTATTTCAGCACGTGTGCTAGCAGTTACTAAATCTCCTGCTGCATTATCAAGTAAAAGAAATTGTTTGTCACCTACTCTGAATCTTAAAGTATCTGAATTTGGAAGAGAAAAAGTCACACCTGCTAATGAACCAGATTCATCAGTATAAAGTGGATCACCTATTACACCACCACTAGGTGTACAATATGCTGAAATAGCATCACCATCAAAAAATGGATATACCTGTGTTAAAGGTTTCATTCCAGTTACATTAACAGCTACATCTCGTGCTCGTATAAAAGGAATAATAGACACATCGGTAACTCTATCACCAATCTCATTTCTTACTGTTTCTGTACCTGTTATTTCAGCACGTTCTATTGATCCTTGTTGAAATGAAAGTGTTTCAGTTTGGTTCCTTAGTGATTGTCCATTTCCCGCACCACGTCTTTCTGCTGCTGTCGTTCCTCTTGTCGTTGATCTAAGTGTTCTTCCTGTTCCTATTGTTTCCCAACTATTAAATTGACTTTCAAAACCGAAACCAATCATTTGTTCCCAACCATCATTTTCACCATTTAAATTTACAACAACTTCTGGTCGAGTATTAGTATCAATCCAGTTATCATTTGGTGGAGTTAACTCCACAATACCAATCCACGCAACTACAGCAAAAGGATTAACATTAATAAATTTACTTGCTAATGGTTGATCAATAAATACTTCACTAGAATAAGGAAGTGAAATTAAATCACCTGTTCGCTGTATCTGTGTTGAATCTGTAGAATTAAAATCAATATCTGTTAGATTTTGTGTAAATGGTGGTCGTAAATATCTTTCTTGAAAATCAATAGAACATTTATAATCAGGACTAAACACATTACCAACAGAATGACCACTAAATTCATCTACTAATATTCCACTTTTAAATCTATCTAATCCAGCACCATCTTTAATAACTAATGATTCTGTAGCTCTTTCTAATAAAGATAGAGAAGTATAATATTCAACATTACTTAAGCGTTTTTCAAGATTACTAATATCACGCATAGTATATCGTTTATTTTCAATATATTCTATTCCTACAGTATTCGCCTTAAATGTATACGCAGGAATTTTTATTCGATACAAATCCATTGTTCCATCCATCCGTGATGGTGGAGTTTGTTGTAATGAAGGAATACCTTTATTATTTCCAAATACGTCTTCAGCAATAACTTCTCTTGCTGATGTTCCTATCGTACTTAAATATACCGAATCAGTCCTTGGTAAATAATAACTATAATCAGCTGACCAATTTGTATTTGGAACAGGTAACTCAATATTTTGCATTAAGGTTCCACCATCAGTACGTCTTGGTCTAAAGTCAACACAATCTCTAAGTTCAAATGAAAGACCTGTAGTAGGACTGATATAGGCTGGTATCATACTATAATCAACTGAAGAGTATGAATCAACTGAAAAATAACCAACACCAACATGAGTGAAATAATCAAATAGAATTGTGATCTGTCCAGAAGGAGCAATTTGTCCACTTTTTAATTTTATTCGACCATGGTCATAAAAATTATCTCGCATCCCGGTATCTAATTCGTAACGTGATGTTACGTCTGTATGACCATTTACGACAAGAGATACAGTTTTTGTAACTCCACTTGTTGCTCCTGTTATAGTTTCTGGTACAAAGGTTCCTGTTATAGGAATATATTGAAGCGAAGCTGCACCAATTACACTTGAAACAACTCTTCCGGTGGCATTAGAAGTATCACCAATAACAATTTCTCCTACTGTCATTGCATCATTAGAAGGATTGTCTAAATTAAACGAATCAATTATCGGCGCAACTACCAAATCACCAGAATCATATATCGCATGAATTTTAAAACAATCAGCTACATCTAAACTATCATATGCACCGTTAACAGTATTTGGTGTAGCAACAGTCTTTGATAAAATCTTAACCAAAGTTTTTGATTTTTCTTGTTTTCCATCTAAATTAATTGTTGCTATAATATCAGCTGTAAAATTACTAGTTCCACCAGTATCAAAAGCTACAGTAGTATTATTAGGTGGATTAACAGTAATAGTTTGACTACCACCAGTAAAGTCTATAACCTGACCAACCGTATATCCTGAAGTTCCAACCGTCTTAACTGTTACAAGATATCCTTCTAATTTATTTGTATCACTTAAAGTACCTGTTCCAAAAAATGTTTCGGTATTACCTGTTGTTGTTATGGTCGTTATACCAGTTGCAAAAACAACATTTTCAAATACTCTTCTTGTTTTAAAACTCGTATCAATAGTACCAACATCATCACGAATTGTTTTAATAACTTTTTGTGATAAAGGAAATACTAAACTATTTTGATTTGTTTCATACATATTTGCAGCACCAGATGATACTCCTCCTACTCGACCAGTTTCATCTATATCACAGGAAGAAATTTCAACAACAGGTGTTGTTGATGCATCAACTGGAATAAAGAATGAATCAACAGCAGAAAAGCCAGAAGAAGTCATTATAATATCATAAATATATAAATTAAAAACTCCAGTATTAACATAATCTATATTTCTAACTTTTGCCGTTCCAATTTTTGTACTTGCATAAGTAGTATCATCTGTTAAAACAATAGATGAAGAAGGTACATTATGTAAATCAATTGAAGAATGGTCAGATATATTAAATAATCCTTTCAAATTTTTAATAACAGCATAATTACCATACTGCATCAACCTATCAAAATTGTTTACAGTCGTAAACGTCCTAGCCTTATCAATTGTAATATCAGTACCAGTAAATGTTTCATATTCTTTTCCTTCAATGAAAGCTTTACCAGGATCAATACGAACTACAAATTTTGTATCATCAGTTTTATGATCTTTAGTTTGAATATTAAATGATCTTACAGTATAATTTCCTGATTCATCATAAGTTCTACTAGCTAATGTTTTTTCTAATTCTGAATAAATTGGTCTTCTAAAATCTTTTTGTATAAGACCATCATTAATTCTCAACATTTCAAAGAAATCTAAATCATCTACACTAGTAAGAGATTTTGTAATTAATTTTAAAGAAATTTTCAAACGATCAGAACCAGGTGCAGAAAAATTATATGCCCCTTGTGCATTATCTAACAGAGTAGAATCTGCTCCAGAGTCTACAATTGTTTCAGATACTGCAATACCGATTTTCGTTGTTGGTCTATCACTATATTTTGATAAAACAATTGTTTGAGGACCATTACGAACAAAATTACCTTGGATATAAAACACTCCATCATCAATAGAAACAGCAGATCCTCTACCTGTTGCACTAGTTTCTTGTGCAAATACTGTAACTGCTAAATTAGTTGAAACAATACGTTCAGCGGGTGAAAATATTGCTGAAGTATTTATGTTTGCAGTAGCACCTGCACCAGAACCACTACCACCAGAAAATCCTACAGTAGGTGCAGAAGTGTATCCTGATCCTCTACTTGTTACATTAACTCCTAAAACTTCTCCAGCAGTACCAAGTACTGCTATACCAGAAGCTCCTGATCCACCACCACCTGTTATAGCAACTGTTGGTGGTATAATATATCCAATACCTTGCCCAGTTATAGTAATACCTTGTACTTCGGTAGTAACTGATGATCCAGAAATATATTTTACGAAAATAGTATCCGGTTCTCCAGTATCGAGATCATTTACAGAACTATTTAAAACAATAGCACGACAACCTGATGTTGTACCGTATACAGTTTTTCCTACAAGATCACCAACCTTAATATTTACTCCATTATATAATGCTTGTAATTTTACATATTCATATTCCAGATTAAGAGTAATATCACCACCAGTAACTTTAGAACCGTCTTGAAAAATATGATTCCCAAATCGTTTGATCTGATTTCTTAAAATAGTCTGTTCTTGCGTAAGTTCACGTGCTTGAACAGGAAATCCTGCTTTATATAATATCTGATGAAAATCTTTAGTTTCATCATAATCATCAAAGTAAGGACTTTGATTAACATTTATATTGAAATTTGTCATTTACAGTTTCCTTTTATTAGACTTAAAATTCACAAACGATTTTTATATCTTCGGTTGAATCTGATGCTCTGTTAATTGGTCCTCTAAATTCTGAATAAAGGATACTACCTGTATCTGTCTTTAGTTCTGATTTTTGATAAACATTACTCGTTGCCGGAGTAACTCCATCTACTAGTAAAGGATTAACTAAAAGTTGTACCTTTCTAAAATCATCTCCTACAGGAAAGTCACCACCTTCAATACCAACTAAACGACTATTTAACATTACAAATGCTCCTCCTAATTCTCTAACTGAATCTGATCCGTGACCACCCGGTGGACTAATCATTGCTTTTAATATCGCAACTGTCCCACCTGCACTTAAACCACTAGTTACAGTAGTAGTTGCTGAACGATATATAGACCCTTCTGTTTTCATACTTACAGCTTCAATAGCTCCTGTTACTTGGTTAACTCTTGAAACATGAGCAGTACCAGTATTATTATCTATAGATGCCAAAGTAATAGCAGGCATAACATCATATACACTTGTCGTGTCAGGATATGTAGAAGCACCAGTCCAGTTAGGAGAAATTGTTGCTGTTTCGTTTGCTCCATCATAATCAGTTATTGTTACTAACTGACCAACACCTTTACCTGCTCTAATATAGACTGTCATATCATTATAATAATCATCAGTCTGATGATTGGTTTCCCATGCTTGTCCAGTACCAGATGTTAACTTGATTGTATTGATGGTTGATGAAACTGAATTTCCTGTATGATTTTTATATAATGTTCCACCATTTAAAATTTTAATATGTTCTATAGCTCCATCAACTGCGGCGTTTTCTACAGCAGCTTGTTCAGGATTAGAAATAGCATTAGCTGGTGCTGTAAGTGGAATCCAATCACTCGTTACAAATTTAACAACATCGGATTGTTGAACTTCAAACATAAATTTCCATCTATAATGATCTGAAGTTTCAAAAATATTTAAGTTAGTAGTTGTAGGTTCAACCGTTGATAATGAACCACCATAATTACTAATACACTTATATACTTTAAAAGAACTACTCATTACAAAAAAGTCTGTCAATGTTCCTGAGTTAGATGGTTGACCATTTAAGTCTAGTAAAACACCATCAATCATATCATCTTGTAAATGATCATATTCTGCATATACCGTATCAGTTGTCCAATTGACTCTTTTAATTACATGAGAAATATCTGCTGGACTAACCTTTTTAACTGCAATTAAATCATCATGATTTTTATAATACGATACTGCAGTATCAAGAGGAACAGGAACTGTAGCATCATTAGGTGCATCCTCAAGGTATTCCCCAACACTTGGTCCTGCCCATGGAGTATTTTTACCAATGGTCAAATATACATTATTATTAGCAAAACTGCTGATAAAGTTATCAGCGTTATATTTTCTAAAACTGTTATTGATTATAGCAGACATTTTTTTTCCTCATCTTTTTATTTCTAATATTTATAATACTTTTTATGATGGATTACCACCAGGTTGATACCACTGTAATGTTGGTCCACCAGTATACAATGGTGGTAATACTTGATCTGCTGTTCCATATACATATGTAAGAAAATCTGCTGTTGTAGTATATCCATAAGATACGTCAGAAATCACAGCATGATCCCATTGTGTAATTACTGCATTTGTTACATTTCTTTGCTTCATACCACCTAAATGTTTCCAGTCAAATATTAATTCACCTAAGAAAGGTGTAATAGCAGTTCCTGATTCTGTTCCTACAGGACTTCCTGTTCCCCCAGTATCGCCTTGTGAATAACCACCCTGTTTTCTAAATTTCCAATAATCTAATTTTCTTCTTAATGGTCCTAATCTTAACTGCGTTGTAAGTATAATTTCATCTGTAAGATTACCTAATTCGTCACCTTCTTGTGTTTCTCCTTCTGTCAATAATCCAAATTCTTCAAATCTAGTTGCACCAAGGCTTATATATAAATACTCATCTAAGCCTTTTAAATCTTTGAGAAATTGCATTCCTAATACACTAATATATGTTTGACATATTGTTGGTTTTAAAAAGAATGTAGAAGTAGTAACATTACCCCAATCAGCTGTTTCTGTAACTGGTTGACTAACTAAGTCCCAATCCTCATTTGGATTTGGTATTTCAGCAATATCTTCAAGTACAGATAGATAATCATTCATCGCATCCGACATGAAAATAAATTCACGGACTCCTTCACATGAATCAACTGGTAGTTGAACAATAACAGGCGGTTGAATAGAACCTTCGTGAAAAATAATTGTATAATCTTGTTTTGGTGCATCATCAAATGTGTATGCATTTAATCTAGTAGATGCAGTACTAATCAATTGTACATTACCAAACATTGCCATACCAGCTGGATGAACTGTTTGTTTTACAACATCTCGCCAATTATGAATTGAATGACCAGAAGTGATAACGTAAGAAAATAATTGATAGTACTTACTATCTTGAATATATTTACCTGCTGAAAGAAAACCATCATTACCAGCCCAACCAACATTATGTTCATTTTCGTATCCCGAAATAATTCCAGACCCTACT
>Ga0308025_1000749_pt1 | contig 16121 bp, 13 predicted proteins | sample Neamet422_FD_201298 | JGI IMG/M metagenome (GOLD analysis project Ga0308025, IMG submission 201298) | Marine microbial communities from water near the shore, Antarctic Ocean - #422 | ecosystem: Environmental > Aquatic > Marine > Unclassified | place: Southern Ocean | collected 2014-10-03
TTTTTTAGTTAATAGATTATCATTATTTATCAATTATAACTCCAATTTTGATGTTTTAAAATGGTTAGTTTGGTAGAGCTTCACATACTAAGCCTTCTCTTTTGACCATTTCTATAATATCTTGCTCTTTGAGATCATTAGATTTAACTACAAGGACATTGTCGATATCTTCTATATCTATAGACCAACTTATTATATATGGGTTTGAATCAATTTTTTTTTCAATCGCCATCATTAATTCCAAAGAATTTATACTGGTTTTAAAGACATGTATATCCATATATTATTATTCTATTTTTTTTTGAATTTGTCTTTTGACGAATCATAAGTAAATACTTCATCCAAAGTGACTTTAAAAACGTTTGAGATTCTAAAGGCTAGTTCAAGAGAGGGAGAATATTTCCCACTTTCGATAGCTGCCACGGTTTGTCTTGTAACCCCAACTTCGCCAGCCAATTGTTTTTGTGTCATTTCGTCTTTGAAAAAACGTAAGGTTCTTATCTTGTTTTGAATATGGTCTTTACTCATCTTAAATTCCTTTTTTATAAAAATAGATTTTCCAAACGTCACTCATCAGAGCAGACACAAAACCAAAAATCAAAATGGTTATAAACATATACTGAACTGAATAACCCATAGAAACAGGAATCATTGAAACCATAAATCCAAACATTGCAATCCAATGACTGTAACGATCTGATTTCATTTCTATAAGCTTATCGCGTTCATCCGTAAACTCTAAATCTTCTTCATCCATATTTCTATTCTTTACTTTTTTGAAAATCGCAAACAAAATGAACAAGATGATTTTTGCAACAACCATTAACACTGTCAATTTTAATATGAAAATTCCCCAAAATTGAAAATCCAAAACCTTTGACAGATTAACAGCACCTTGACTTCCAAAAACATAAAATAGATATCCCACCATTAATAAAATGGTTGTAACGAAATTAAAAACTGTTTTTTGTACTTGTATTGACATTATTTATTCTTTTTGTTTATGTTAACTAATTATGACGCTAAGTTATATATTTATTGCACAATGTAAAATATTGTTAACATTTAAAACGAAATATTTTCATATAACATTGATATGTAGCTTGTTAAAAAATAACGAACACACAACAACGTATATAAAAAATAGCAGTTAATAGCCAAATTTATAGATTAGTTCTTTTCCACTATCTTTGTTTCTAGCTGAAAAATGGCACATATAAATCTGCTACTTTTCATATACAAGACCGTTGTATGCAATTAAAAAAACAAAAATATGTTGAAGGAGTCCTTGAGATTACTATTTGATAGAGATTTAAAAAATCTTAAGTTAGAAATTGAATCCTATAAAAACGAAAGAAACATTTGGAAGATAGATAAGAGCATTACTAACTCTACTGGAAATTTATGTTTACATATAATCGGAAACCTCAACTGGTTTATTGGTGCTCAATTTGGAAACACCGGCTATGTTAGAGATAGAGAGCTTGAATTTTCGTTAAAAAATATTTCCAGAGTTGATTTACTTATTGAAATTGATAAGACAATGTTAATCCTTAACAATGCCCTTCTCAAAATCACTACTGACCAACTTGAAGCAGATTACCCAATTTTGGTTTTTAAACAAAAAACATCAACTTATTATTTCTTAATTCATCTTACAACACACTTATCTTATCACTTAGGTCAGATAAATTATCACAGGCGATTATTAAACGAATAAACAGAGATACAACAATACCTAAACTGCATTAAAAGATAGTATAAATGTATACTAACTAAAAAGAGGGTTAGCCAAAATGACCTTCCCTCTTTTCTCCTTCGGCATGAAGTAAAATTAATACCTATTATAAAGAAAATTGCAGTGAAAATGTGTTTACTTAAAAATCCATTATCACTTACAATTTACCTTGGTAGTACTTTAATACCACATTAACTTAACCCTAATAAAACGTTTGTTTTAGTTACCTTATTTCTTTTTTTCTTCTTCAACTTCTCCTTCTACCTTTGGAGCCATAGCTTCAAAAATTTTCTTTTCTAGTTCATCCATTAATTCAGGATTGTCACCAATTAAGTTTTTAACAGCATCTCTACCTTGACCTAATTTTGTGTCTCCGTATGAGAACCAAGATCCTGCTTTTTTAACTATACCTAAATCAACACCTAAGTCTAAAACCTCACCAACTTTAGAGATTCCTTTTCCATACATGATGTCAAACTCTGCTTTTCTAAAAGGAGGGGCTATTTTATTTTTTACAATTTTAATTCTTGTTCTGTTACCAATTACCTCATCACCGTCTTTAATTTGGCTAGATCTTCTGATATCTACACGAACAGATGCGTAAAACTTTAAGGCATTACCACCTGTAGTAGTTTCAGGATTACCGAACATTACACCAATTTTTTCTCTTAACTGATTAATAAAGATTACTGTAGTATTTGCTTTATTAATTGAACCTGTTAATTTTCTTAATGCTTTAGACATTAATCTAGCTTGTAATCCCATTTGAGAATCACCCATTTCACCTTCAATCTCAGCTTTAGGCGTTAATGCCGCAACTGAATCAATTACTAATATATCAATTGCACCTGAGCGAATTAAGTTGTCAGCAATTTCTAAAGCTTGTTCCCCATTATCTGGTTGAGCTACATATAGATTGTCAGTATCAACACCTAAGTTTTTTGCATAAAATTGATCAAACGCATGCTCAGCATCAATAAAAGCAGCAATTCCACCAGCTTTTTGAGCTTCAGCAATGGCATGAATTGCTAATGTTGTTTTACCTGAAGATTCAGGACCATAAATTTCAACAATTCTTCCTCTAGGATATCCTTTAACACCTAATGCTAAATCTAAAGTTAAAGACCCTGAAGAAATAACCTCAATATCTTGTCTAACTTTATCTCCTAATTTCATTATGGAACCTTTACCATAATTTTTTTCTAATTTGTCTAACGTTAATTGTAACGCTTTTAATTTCTCTTTGTTTACTTCTTTTACTTCTGCCATGGTATTTTGTTTTTTTTGTTGGTACAAAGAAATGCTATCAGAACGTATTCTATTTACGTTGTGAAAATTTTTATCTTTTTTGTAATAAATACAGTGATTAAAAAGGATAAAAATGTCAATCTATTATACGCAACTTTTAAATTAAAATCAATTATTATGTTTGCTATGCTTAAAATTTACTTTATGCTTTCAAGCTCTAGTAAAATTTGATTGGCGTGGTCTTTAGTCTTAACTTTTTTTATTACTGACGTAATAATTCCAGCTTCATTAATAACAAAAGTTGTTCTATGGATACCATCATATTCTTTACCCATAAACTTTTTTAACCCCCAAACACCGTAAGCATTTAATATTGTTTTGTCTTCATCTGCTATTAAATGGAATGGTAATTCATGTTTAGCAATGAATTTTAAATGTCTTTCAGGACTATCTGCACTAACACCTATAACATCAAACCCTTTTTTTGTTAGGTCCGAATAGTTATCGCGTAAATTACACGATTGTGTTGTACAACCTGGTGTCATATCTTTTGGATAAAAATATAAAATTACATTTTTACCTTTGAAATCTGATAATGAAATTGGGTTACCATTTTCATCAATCCCCTTAAATTGTGGAGCCTTATCTCCTATTGTTAAATTTGTCATGCCGAATATTTAATCATTAATATGATACAAATCTAATCATTTATGCGACATAATGATTAGAAATTAAACAAAATTTTGATTAAAAAATGACAACCTCAGCAAAAACAAGCCTTTAGGACTAAAAAAAATTGCGTTACCGATTGGAATGAAATCGTTTTGAAATGAATGAAAGTTGATATTTAGTTTATAAAGCGACCAAAGAAGCTTTAAAAAACTAACGATAACAACTATTCATTTATGAGGAACATTGGTAAGAAAAGCGGGTTAAAACGCCCAAATAATAATTTTAAAATAAATGCATCAATTAATATTTCTATTCAAAAACTATCATTTACCTTTAAAGTCAAAATACGTGAACTATGGATACATTTTTAGGGGAAGTTTGTCAAAAGATATATGATAATCATAAAGATGAATTAGATAAAATTGCGATTATCATTCCAAATAGACGTGCATCTGTATATATTCACAAACATTTGTCTAACCATTTTAACACGCCATTTTTTGCTCCAAAAATTACTACCATTAATGAATGGGTAGATGAAAACACTGAAGAAGAGATTATAAGTCAAACTGAATTATTGTTTTTACTATTTGATATTTATGTTGACGTAGACAAAGAGGAAGCTGAAGATTTTGATAGTTTTTTAAAGTGGGGGAAAATTATTTTGTCAGATTTTGACGAAATTGACCGTTATAATGTTTCTCCTAAAGAAATTTTTAGAGATCTAAGAAATATAAAAGACATTGACAATTGGAGTTTTGATTTAATTACACCCTCTACGCATGGTCTTAAAAAACCCGATAATTTGTCTGATGGGCAAAAAAAATATGCAGATTTATGGGATAGATTACCCATCTATTACGAAAAACTAAAAGCAAAATTAGAATCGATAAATACCACTTATCAAGGTAGAGCGTATCAAAATTTCGCTCAAAAAACTCAATTTGTAAATCCATCACATTATACACATTACTATTTTATTGGCTTTAATGCTTTATCGAGAGCTGAAGAACAAATAATTGAAAACTTAAGTCGTCAAAAAATTGCAACTGTCTATTTTGATGTTGACACCCATTACATTAACAATTTTGAACATGAAGCGGGTCATTTTTATAGAAAACTAAACAAAAAGAACAGGTTTAATAATGAAGTAGCCAACGAAATAAACAAGTCTAGAAAATCGTTTGAAATTATTGAAACTGCACAACAAGTTGCTCAAGCAAAAATAGCAGGTAACATTGTTAAAAATTTAAACGCCGAGCAATTAAACAATACAGCTATAGTTTTGGCTGACGAAACGTTACTAATACCATTAAGCAAGTCATTACCTATTGATATTGAAAAGGCGAATATTACAATGGGATATCCAATTAAATACTCTCATTTAAAAAGCTTATTTGATTTGATATTTGATTTTCAGCACAACTTCAAAAAATTTAATTCAGATCAACTCTACCATAAAACGTTATTGCGTTTTATTGACCACCCGTTTATTCAAGTTATTATTAAAAGAAAAAACGCAATAGCTGATTTTGAAAATCGATTAATAAAGGCTAATAAAGTATTTATAAATCATAAAGAATTAATAGAAGTGTTTCCAGAATTAAAGGAAATCACAAATTTATTAAGTGTGTGGCACGACAAAACTGAGGTGGGATTTAAAGCCATTGAAGAATTTATTCAAGTTTTATATATCCACTTTAAAGAAGATGGTACTAATGATTTAGAATTAGAAATACTATATCACTTTTCAAAAGGCATATCAAAATTCAAAGTGATTTGGGAAAAGCATCCGCATTCATTAAATTTAAAATCATTCAAAAAGCTGTTTGAACAGTTTTGGCAAAACGAGTCTTTATCATTTTTAGGTAATCCAATTGAGGGCTTACAAATAATGGGGATATTGGAAACGAGAACACTTGATTTTGAGAACTTAATTATCCTGTCAATGAATGAAGGGAATTTACCGAAATCAAATTTTACGAACTCATTAATTCCAAGAGAACTTAAACTACACCATCACTTACCGATTGAACAAGACAGAGATGCCATATTTGCGCATCACTTTTACAGATTGATACATAGGGCCAAAAACATATACATCACTTATAATTCAAGCTCAAAAGGCTTAACAAGTGGAGAAAAAAGTAGATTCATTACTCAAATTGAAAATGAACTAAAGGATAAACATGATATTAAGTCATACACCTATAGTTCAAATGATGTGACGAGTGACATTACCGAAACCAATTATTCTGTTAATGAAAAAGTAACACAGAAATTGGATGAGCTATTTAAGAAAGGTCTATCACCGTCAGCATTAAACACATTTATTAATTGTCCTTTAGATTTCTATTACAAATACATTTTAGGCTTACGTGAAGGTAAAGAAGTGGAAGAGAACATAGAAGCATCTACTTTTGGAACTATGATTCATAATGTTTTAGAGCGTGTTTATAGAGACAATTTCTTGACACCTTCAAAACCTGTTTCAATTGATGTTTTAACTGCTGAAAAAAAGAATTTAGAAGACTACTTAGCGGAAGAATATTTAAAAGAATTTACAAAAACTGACATGAAATATGGTCAAAATAAATTGTCTTTTGATGTTAGTGTAAACTTATTAAACAGTTTTATTGACAAACAGATTAAAGAGTTAAAAGTAATTAACTTTCCCATATTTATTAAAGAATTAGAAGAGGCTATTGAAGCTAATTTTACATGGAACATAAATGGGACTGATAAATCAATAAAGATTAAAGGAAACGCAGATAGAATTGAACAGTTTGGTTCTGAATATAGAATTATAGATTATAAATCAGGTAAATGTGATGCTGACAAAGTATCCTTATCAAAACCATCAATAAAGAACCCTGACATTAATTTAAAGAACATTACCTATCATGACAAAAAAGCATATGCACGACAATTATTAATGTATGCTATAATGTTTCAACAACAGTTTCCGGAACGCACAAATTTTAGCGCTGGCATAATATCAATGATAAACATTAAAGAATGGGTACAGAACGTAAAAGTGGTGGGCGATAAAAATGAATTACTTACTGAAGAAATACTTGACCTATTTAAAGACGAAATAAAAAGTGTAATAGAATCTATGTATGACCCAGAATTTATTTATGCGCACAATGACAAGGCTTTGTATTGCGAATATTGTGGTGTATAAACTACTCAAATATTTATGCACCTACGGAACAAACATATAAAGCAGGGATTTACAACTTATTTTTCTATAAGTATGCCGCCTCTGTAAGCCATTTTTGTTATACCATTTTCAGTAATAAATTCGTGGTTCGAATAAATTGTTTTGCCTTTATACTTTTCTGGATTAGTATATAATTCATCTAATAAAAAATCACCTTTTTGAATATATAATGCAATGTCATATTTACTTTTTTCATTACTTAGAATCAGATAAGATTGAGGACCCAAAACAAGAAACTCACCAAATTTCATTTCAAACATCCCTAACTGTTTAATAGCATTAAACGGTTTTATCAATTCAATTTTAACAGGTATTTCTGACAATTTATAATCCTTACTTTCAGTATTAAAGCTATTAGGATTAGTATAATTTATTTGCGATCCATCACCCAATAAATAAGTATTTATAATATACTTCTGTTCACTTGTGTCAGTAAAATTATAACCCATTTCACTTACATAAATTAATTTAGTATTGGCATAAAAGAGCTGTCTTGTATATTCTTTATTATCAGACTTAAAAGATTCAATATGTAATTTAGAAGTATCGTTTTGAGAATAGCCAATCACATCATACTGCTCATTAGACCTTGTATATTTTAGACTTTGGTTTATATCATAAACCTGTGACGTGTCTAATATTGAACTGACTAAGTTGTCAATATTGAGCACTGTAGTTATATTTTCAGTATTAACACGACAAGACACAACACTAAATGTGATTGCTACTAAAATAAGGAAATTGTTTTTCATAGACTATATAATAGAGATTACTTATAAATGTAACAAATCCCATCTCAAATAGTTTGAGGTGGGATTTAATAGTTATTCGAATAGTACTTTCATTTCCACACGTCTATTCTTTTGACGTCCTTCAGCAGTTGTATTGTCAGCAATAGGTTGTTCTTCACCAAAGTATTGAACGACAACTCTATCAACATCTACACCGATTTTAACTAAGAATTCTTTAACCGCTTCTGCCCTTTTCTTAGACAGAATTAAATTTGATTGAGGCTTACCTTGACTATCCGTGTGACCTGCAATATTAATTTTCCACTCACTTTTCTTAATCATCAATGCGGCTAGTTCCTCCAACGAAGCGAATGATATCTCCTTAATAACTGCTTTAGATGTTTCAAAATCTAAGTTCTCAAAGGCTGTATTTAAGATTTCTTGTTCTTCTTCAATAATTGCAGGACAACCTTTGTTTTCAACAACACCAGGAACATTTACACATTCATCATCCTTATCTAATACACCATCTCCGTCTGTATCAATATATGGACAACCATCATTTTTAGCAGGTCCTGCGTTATAAGGACACTTATCATCTTTATCTAATAAACCATCTCCATCAGTGTCAGGCCAAGGACACCCATGATTACCTTCTGGTCCCGTTATCGTAGGGCATTCATCTAAATAATCAAATATACCATCATTATCAGTATCTGGACAGCCACTATTTTCAATTGGCCCTGCATTATCAGGACATAGATCTTCAGAATCTTTAATTCCATCTCCATCAGTATCAGGACAACCGTTAAAATCTGCAATTCCAACTACATCAGGACATTCATCATTTTTATCAATAATTTTATCACCATCAGTATCAGGACAACCTTTAAACTCAACTAAACCTGGAATATCTGGACAGTCATCATTTATATCAATAACTTTATCTCCATCTCTATCAGGACAACCTGAAAATTCACGTAACCCTGCTTCTGTCGGGCATTTATCTTCAGTATCTTGAATGCCATCTCCATCAGTATCAGGACAACCTTTAAACTCCCACACACCTGGTATTTCTTTACACAAATCAATTTTATCAGAAACCTTATCTAAATCTTTATCTCTTGGATGACCTCTTAAAATTGGAATTTTTAAAGCAAAATAAATATCTCCTCCTGCTAATTTCTTATCTTTTCCAGGAGAAAAAATTGGTTTAATATCAGATGTTCCAATCACAATAGGTCCCATTCTTAAACCTAAACCAGCCTTAAATCCAGTTGCTACATTTCCTGAACCCACTAAAGTATTATAAGACAATGGTACACTTACGCCAGCCCAAGCAAAATCATACCTTGGTGTTAAAGAAAATGAGGTTGGATATCTTACTTTATGTGCATTTCCATTTAATTGAATACCAATAAACGAATTAAGGTTTAAGTAAAATGCATTCCAAATATGCCAATCAATACTGGTAGAGATATGCGTTGGTAAATTCATTATAAATGTCTTATCTTCTAAATCATATTTAGCATTACCTTGTTGTACTAAAGTATCAATATTTGCATTAAAAGCAGATGGACTATCTGTATCACCAAAATGAGCTAAAACAAATGGCTGTGTAGCTGATAATTTTGAATTAATATCAACACTAAAATCATTACTTCCAATACCTTTCGTATATTTAATTCCACCTATGTCATTAATTGCAAAAGAAGCTTTCAATTTATATTTGTTTTTATCTTTTCTCCAAATATTAGTTTCTCCATCCATATCATATTTGAAATCTTTCCAATTTGGTCTCCACTCATAAACCACACCAACATCTCCACCAAAACCTAAATTTGAAAAGTTTTTAGCAAACGTTTTTATTTGATCACCAATAGGATTAGTGCTAGCTGCTACAATAGCATTGTCAATGTTATCAGAATATCCATAATTAAAATGTCCTTGGATAACTGTAGCTGTATCAGCATTTAAAAATTCGTACTTTATGTCGTTTGTATAAACATAAGCAGAGGCCATTCCTTGTAAAAACTTAAGCTTAACACCTGCTTTAAGAAAATGTGCATCATTATCCATCACAACCATTCCAAAACCTAAATTGTACTCATTCCATGTATTCATTGACACATTTAATAACTCTTCAGACAATTCAACATTCCATAATGAAGGCACATTTAAAGCGTTTGAAGCTAATTCTAATAATTCTGGTGCCACATGATCAACATTAACAAATGTTCTGTTTTTAATACCTAAACTAAACGCCATTTTTGGAGAAATAGTCACCATAAAATTCAAAATATCAATTTCATGATTATAATGAACTCCTCTGGATTTACTCCCTGGATTTGTAAACTCAAACAATCCTCCTGTATTAGCATTCATTGAATCTTGCGCTTGTGAGTACGGAATGATAGCAAATAAATTAGGATCAGTTGCATAATCTTTTGCAGATTGGGTTTGATATACCCCACTACTATCTGGTAGAAAAGTTCCCAACCAACCCAAAGGCATTTGATGCGGATTAAAATACAAGTAATTAGTATACGCAGTTCCTGAAAAACCTCCTAACGTAATATCAACAGCCATTCTATTGTCTGCTATATTTGCTGGATTCAAATCACCTCCAGAAACGCCAGAGTAATTACTTTGTCTATATCCATTGAAATCTTGTGCAATAGCAGTTACAGAAAAGAACATAACTGCAATTAAAATTAGATTTAGTTTTTGTATTTTTTGCATAATATTTTTAATTAGTTTCTAAACTATATATATAAATTTGAGAATCAACAGATACAACGATACGCTTATTATTAATGTCAAAATTTGATTCACCTGAAATTGGGTAATCACAAATACGCCTTCCATAGTTGTCTAACAAATATAGTTTTTTATTTATAAAGTCAAAAAAGGTTACAATATCATCATCAAAAAAAGCATTTGAAATTAACTTTAAATTTGGTTTAGGTTTCTGTATTTCTTTTTCTAACAAACCAAATTCATTAAATATAATAACCCTATTATACTCTTCGACAATCAAGTAAATTCTATTATTATGTTTTGTCCAATAGCTATTTACAGGCTTTAATTCTTGATTTATTCTTAGAGAATCCTTTTGCCCTGTACCCACAAGTTGACTCATAATATATGGTTTTTCAAATCCATAAATTCGTAAATCATCACGTTCTTTCTGACCTGAAATAAAATTAGACACTTGTTTTATAGACAATTTAATATTATTACTAAAAATTGATTCTCCAAGTTGATTCTTTACAAATAGACTATCATTCATATCAATATAACTAACGATTGGTTTACTATTCATAGTTCCAATTTCAATATTTGATTTTAACCCTCTTGAGAGTATTTGATCACGCCAATCACTAACAGTTTGACCTTTATCATTTATACTAATTATTTTATTTTCTATTTCAACTAATAACTTAAAGTTAATGGCATTCTGAATAACACTACCTTTCCTAGCACTTGAGGTTAACAGAAGCGGAAACCCACTTAAACTTGAATTATACTGATCAATGACATCTATTGAGTTTTTCATAAACAAAACAATATATTCTACGGAATCCTTTTTAACTTCTAAAGGAAATGCAATTAACGGTGACTCAATTTTTTTTGTCCAATTAATTTCTCCTTCAACATTGTAAGACTTAATTTTTTCATCATTAAAAAATAAAACTTGCAAAGTGTCTTCAATGGAAAATGTCTTTATTTTAAAATTCTCAAAGTCTATCGGAAAAGTTGAAACTAAAGGTAAACTAGATTGATCTTTTATAATTGTACTTAGACTAGACACTTCTGAAACGAGACATTCTGCTTTATCAATCCAATTTTCTGAGGTAAGTTGATGCGTTGACTCTGATTGACTTATTGTTAATTGATGTACTTTGTTAGGATGATGAAAATTAGTTGATATGTTTGAAAAAGTATTTCCTAATTGTAATTCCGTAATAAACCAATTCATTGCAGATTTAGAATTACCCAACACATTAAAATTATTAAAGTCCGAATAATACTTAAATACTGATTGGTTAAAAGGAATTAGAGATTCCCAAATGTAATTTGAGTGAAATGAGTGTATCTCATAGTTGTTTTTAAAAGTTGAAGGTGGTAAAAGAGAATCTTTAGATAAGGCAATAGTTTGCTCATCTAAGATATTACTTAAATTCTTAAATTCATTTTTTAGTCCAATTAAAACCTCTAATGAATCCTTTTTTAAATGAATTACACTATTTTCAATCCAACTAAAAAAAGAGCCTTTATACTCAATATCCATTAAACTTTCAATATCATCTTGTACCCTATCACTTCCATAAAATCTTAATGTATCAAAATTAGATGGTATTGTATTATAATAAATACTTGGTGAAATTGGATTGCCTTTAACAGTGTCATTTTTAATGGTATAAAAAGAATACATTTCATTTTTATAATGCTTAAAAAATTGTTGTTTTGGCGCTAACTTATTTTCAATTAAATAATGATAATTACCTTTTGGTTTTTCGAACTGATTAGCTCTATTAAGTTCAATTTCTAAAGTTGAAAAAACAAAAAAATCGTTGTTTGTAAAATAATAAAAGCGATTAGAATCTATCTTAATTGTTTGAGTTTGTTTATTAACAGTAATATTCAATTGATTTTCTAAGAACACGATAAATTTATCACTGTCAAAAGATTTCTTTTTTATAGCAACTGAATAATCTTCTTTGTTATATGAAAGATATAATTCATCAGTTATATTATTTTTATTGAAGAATGCTAATACTTTTGATTTTGCAATACTCACATCTGAAGGGAAATCAAATAAATTATTATCAATATTTAATTTGTAAAATACTTTAACATTAGGAATGTATAAACCCTTTGCTTCTGATGAAATATTAAAATTTGAGAAACTAAGCTGATAGGCCTGTTTGTCATACACATATTTCCCGCCAAACACCACCCCAAAAATAGAGATCGCTAATAGAAAAATAAAACTTAATTTTTTAAACATGTATTACAGTTATTCAAACAAAATTAATTGATTCTTATTGGATTAAGATAGCCTACAAAAATTACTTTACACAAAAAAATGTGAATCAAGGCTTCAATTGATCATCTGCTAATAACTTAAATGTTTTCCTGTGATAATTAGTATCTCCATAAGTGAATATTGATGCCCTATGTTTTTTAGTCGGATATCCCTTATTTTTGTGCCAATCAAAAACTGGAAATTGTTCATGCATCCTTTTCATAATGTCATCTCGAAACACTTTAGCAAGGACTGATGCCGCAGCAATTGATGAAAATTTACCGTCCCCTTTAATAATACATTCATGATTTATATTAGGATAAGCATTAAATCTATTCCCATCAATTAATAATAATTCTGGTTTACAATCAAGTAAATCAACAGCTCTATGCATAGCTAAAAAAGAAGCGTTCAAAATGTTAATTTCATCAATTTCTTCACATGACACAATTCCAATACCGTATGCTATTGCTTCATTTATTATAATTGGAAATAATTTATTTCTTTGATTTTCAGTTAATTTTTTAGAATCATTTAATATGTCGTTCTTAAAATTATCAGGTAAGATTACAGCTGCTGCAACTACCGGCCCAGCCAAACAACCTCTTCCTGCCTCATCACAACCTGCCTCAATTTTATGTGCTGTTAATCTTAATTTTAAACTCATATTTCAAAGGTAAGATTATTAACGTGATGTGAAAACAATATCAGTATTCTTAACATCAAATTTAACAAAACCTCTATTAATTTAGATACTGATATTTTTGAAGGTTTATATTTTATTTAGTATCTTTATGCAACCTTAGGCATATAAATTGCGTTATAGGAGTATATTAATCAAAACCAAAAACATGAAAAAAGTATTAGGATTATTAGTTGGACTATTTCTTACATTTTCAACTTTTGCAAATGGAATTGTTACTTATTCTGATGTTTCAACAGCAAGTAACTCAAAAACAATTGGTGTTTTTAACTTTTCTTTTGATTCAAACTATTCAATTAAAGACATAAATAAAACTTCAAATTATTACGTTAACTATTTTACCGTGTCATCAATCCAATCCGAAAACGCTATTACAGTAAAAATCAGCTTAGTGGATGATAATGAAATGGCAAGAAGAGTAATAACTAGGTTTTTTATAAGCTTAGAGGTAAAAACTATCAATGTGAATGGGAATGAAATTCAGCTAGATGAATTTATTAAGACTTACATAATGAAATAAAATATCCCATTAAAATAATCAAAAGGAATTACATATTGTAATTCCTTTTTTTATGCCTAACCATTTGGTAAATTGAATAAAATTGCATAAATTGTAAGTCCAACAATAGTCAATTGGCATAATTATCTCAATATTCATTTTTAAAACTCAATCAAATGCAAGATACTATAAAACCGACTCTGATAGAAAAAGAGTTAATTCCAAAATTACATTTCAAGGACGACTTACAACAAGAAGAATTAGAAATTGAAGAACAACTAGAACTTAAAAATAAATTAATTGAAGCGACAAGACTCGGAAACTCATATAGAGGTAAAATGAGAATTGAATTCTTTGATGACATAGGATTAAAAGCAGTAGAAACAACTATTTGGGCTGCTGGTGCAAAATTTATTTGTTTAAAAGGTGGTGTTTGGATTCCAATATCAAGAATTAAGAAAATAACTACTTTATAGCATTTAACACGCATTTATAAAAAAGCAACACTTAATCGTGTTGCTTTTCTTATTTTAAAATTCCAATAATAAAAATCTATCACCTCAATTATTATCAAAGAATTTTTACTTTTGTATATCTAATTAACAAACACATGAAAAAAATAGGTTTAGTACTGTCATTATTGATCGCTTTTACTTTTAACATAAAAGCACAAGGAGGAGATGAAATGCCATCTTCAGTTGATGAAGTAATTAACTGGAATTTTAAAGTTGAATACGGCGCATGTGATGAAGCAAGAATTATTGTAACGGTTAATCAAAAAGATGGTTGGCATATTTACGCACAAAAACAACCTAAAGGCGGAATTAGTTTTCCTACAGAATTAAAATTTATTAAATCGGATGATTATAAATTGATTGGTAGTGTAAGGGAATATGGAACGACATTACATGATGGTCAATTTCCAGAAAATATTTTTGAAGGAACAAAGGCTACTTTCAAGCAAAAAATTAAAATCAAATCAAAAAAAGACTTTAAAATAAAACTTGAGTATGGATTTATGGCTTGTTTAGAAGCTTGTTTTGCTCCAGAATTTAGAGATGAAATGATTACAGTTAAAGGTGTAGACTGTGATCCTAATGTAAAAGCTGAAACTATAGAAACCGAAGTTATTGAAGAGGTTTTAGTGGCTACTAAATCAGAAATTGGATTTCAAGCTTATGCAGTAAAAAACTCTGAAACTGATTATGAATTAAGAATTAAACCTGCAATTGCTGAAGGTTGGGTTCTAAATATGGATAATTCTGAAAACCCATTACAACTATCATTTAATGGTACATTCAATCCAAATGGAAAATTAACCATAGCAAAATCAAAAGATGGTATTTATGTAGACAGCATTTTTTCTCAAAAAATTACTATTGACATTAAAGATTCGTTACAAGTTATTAGTGGTAAATTATTATTTTCAGGAATAGATAATGAAGGAAACGTATTTACATCAAAACAATTAGATTTTGAAATCCCATTAGGAAACGCCCAAATACAGTCTGTAAGTAGTGAGACTGAAAGAAGTAGTTACTGGGGTATTTTTTGGTTAGCATTTGGTGGTGGATTATTTGCCCTATTAACACCATGTGTATTCCCAATGATTCCAATGACCGTAAGTTTCTTTACTAAAGGTTCTGAAAACAAGAAAAAAGGATTATTCAAAGGTGTAATGTATGGTTTCTTTATCTTATTAATTTATGTACTACTAAGTGTACCTTTCCATTTAATGGATTCATTGAATCCTAATATTTTAAGTAACATTGCGACAAACGGTCCATTAAATATATTCTTTTTCTTAATGTTATTTGTTTTTGGTTTATCTTTCTTAGGTGCATTCGAAATTGTTTTACCTGCAAAATGGACAAATAAAGCAGACACAAAATCTGATATTGGTGGATTAGTTGGTGTCTTTTTTATGGCGTTAACTTTAGCATTAGTATCTTTTTCATGTACAGGTCCAATTCTAGGTAGTTTATTAGCATCTGCTTCTGGCGGAGGTGCATGGAACTTAACTTGGGGTATGGCAGGATTTGGATTCGCCCTAGGTTTACCATTTGCATTATTTGCAATCTTCCCATCTTGGTTAAATGGTCTACCTTCTTCAGGTGGATGGTTAAACAATGTAAAAGTTATCTTAGGATTTTTAGAATTAGCATTTGCATTTAAATTCTTATCAAATGCTGATTTATCTATTCAAGCACACTTATTAGAAAGAGAATTATTTATTGCGATTTGGATTGGTATTTTTGGAGCTATGTCTTTA
>Ga0308025_1000756_pt1 | contig 15991 bp, 16 predicted proteins | sample Neamet422_FD_201298 | JGI IMG/M metagenome (GOLD analysis project Ga0308025, IMG submission 201298) | Marine microbial communities from water near the shore, Antarctic Ocean - #422 | ecosystem: Environmental > Aquatic > Marine > Unclassified | place: Southern Ocean | collected 2014-10-03
CTACGGAGGAGCCAATGCTGGTACAACGATGTACTTCGAAAGTGACTATGTAAACATAACCAGGATTGACTTTAGAGGGATGACAAAACCAGACAGTACTGATATTGCTACTATTCGAAACACAACAACAAGAAGAGATGGGTTCTTCGAGATTTCAATATATAACTCAAACAATCAGAGAATAGGATACAAACAAATAACCTTAAATAGGAATTCGACTAAGTCGATCACCAATCTAGGTTATTTTGATTTTACAGCATCCACTATAGGTAAAATAAATTGGAAAGCAACTACAAGTGGTGCAAATGTGTCAATGGATGTAGACAAGGACGATGAGACGACTCATTTCACCATGACACAAACAAGAAATCTAGTTCTTACACAGGTAGTAAGTGGACCAAGTGTGGATTTGTCTTGGAATGGTACAGTCGGTACAAACTACAGGGTCGTAGAAAGAATCGAGAATTCCTATAGAAATATACCCGATGCATCTGATGTAGTACTGGACACTATAAGTGGGGGTATCTCCACAACTCTTACTGGACTAGTTCCAGGTGTGTCGACAAGAATTGTTGTACAGCAATTCGGAACTGCTTGGTATGATATCCAACAAGCAGATATCACAGTAACTGGAGTATCTCTAACAACAGTACAAGTCGGATCAACATTTGTAAAATCTTCGTGGGATAACTATGGAGATGGATCTGTATACACTTTAACTGTGACGTCAGATTCTCACTCGACTTCTGTTACCACGACAGATCTTGAAGCTGTTGTCTCAAATCTTCTTCCAAGTGCCCAATATTCATTTGAATTGTCAGTTGTTAATTAATAAAATCCTCGTATCATTGACATAACACCACCATCGAATACCGATAGACCAGCCACCAATTTGCTGAATTTACCCCCATTATCTTCTAGACAAACCTTCTCCGGGAATGTACGGTATTTTGCATAATGTTTCCAAAAAGATCCATGGATGATGTCCATATATTCTTTGAGATATAAATTAGTGTATATACCTCTCGAACTTAAAGAGGAAGATTGTCCCATTTTTACGTATTCCCTAAATGAAATAGGAGGGATGGTCATAAAATCTGAAAAAACACCTGTATCCCATATTTTGAATTGGGCTTCTTTATTGTGTATTACTCGAGAATCTACGGATGCTCCCAGGTCCACTAAATATTGTATAAACATTGGAGTACCATCTCCTTGTTCAAACAAATATGCAAGATCTGCACCGTTTTTTTGAAGGAAAAGTAAAAAATCACGATGTTCAATCAGTGTAACTATATCTCTTCTAGAAGGTCTCAAAAAGTATTCCACAGTGTTGAGTGGTAACTGACCCTTTTCATCCTTTATTGCCAAAATAAACTGCCTGTTCTCTTTATAAACTGCAGCTCGTGTTGCCTCCTCTATATCTTGCTGATCCAACCTCTTTAAGTTAAATTTAAACATTTCCATCTTGTTGTGTGATATACAATAATAATAATCATACTCCTGATCAACTATAATAGAATCTTTGAAGTCTTGAATACATCTCTCATATGAGATATATTCTAGTTGACGTTTATCGCTCTGGTGCCTCTTGTACGATGTTTTAAATTTTCTTGAGCCTTGATTACTATTCTTCTTTTGTTTAAAATTCCTCTCCCTGTAAGAGCTTATTTTCCTAGGGAAGTGCATTTGTTATGAGTTATATTATTTGTGCGATATGTGGGTAGTAAAGTTGTTTATTTTTGATATTTAAGGATGTTCTTATTTTACAGGGTTTGAACTTGGACCTTGTAGCCCCTTTTAGTAGTTATGTACTTTTTAATGCTATTTATATGTAATATGATAACATGGGTTGACTTACCTTCAGATATAAGACGAATAATCATATATATGGGAAATGATATCTGTTCACAAGAATTAATTCATCACAAGGAACTATTCAGTACATGTTTGTTCCATATAAAGAACAATGTAAGTATGCAAAAAAAATTCATGGGATGGGTAAGATATTGGTTAAGATCCGAAAATATTTCGAGTCAATATTATTATTAAAATAAAAAAGATTAAAAGTCAGCATCCAAGCTAAATGCCTGCTCCTCTGCAGTTGTACAAGATCCTGCCTTTGCATACTCTGATGGCCTCTGTTCAAAGAAATTACTTTTTCCTTGTAAAGAGATCATATCCATGAATGGGAAGGGGTTATCCGCATTGTACAACTTCTCGTACCCCATTCTTTCAAGCCAGTAATCTGCTATGAACTGTATATATTCACCCATAGAGTCACAGTTCATCCCAATGAGAGATACTGGGAGGGCCTCTTTGGTAAATTCAATCTCCATATCCACGGCATCCTTGAATATTTCATGAACCCTCTCTACAGGTAATTTCTTTTCGAGATGATTATAGATCATTATAGATCCCTGGCAATGTAGTCCTTCGTCTCTCGAAATCAATGCGTTCGCAAAACTCAACCCAGGGAACATTGACCTCTTCTTTAGCCAATATATAGCGCAAAAACTCCCAGAAAACTGAACTCCTTCTAAACAAGTAAATGCAACTAATCTTTCTGCCAGAGAGACTGTCGTTGGATCCATCCATTTCATGACCCAGTCAGCTTTCTTCTTAATTATAGGTATCGTTTGAATACTCCTCAGTATTCTTGATTGTTCTATTGGATCCTTTATATATGTCTGTATAAGAAGTGCGTATGATTCTCCGTGCACACTTTCCATGAAATTCTGTATCGAGAAGTGGCTACGCACCTGGGGGATAACTATTTCATCTGCAAAATTCACAGATACATTCTCCATGACTATCTGGTCAAGAGATGCGAAAAATGCTAATACCATCTTGATAAAGTGCTTTTCGTCATCTGTAGATTTTTCCCAGTGTACCATGTCGTCAATGAGATCTATTTCCTCTATGGTCCAAAACGCCGATATTTGTTTTTTGTATAACTCAAAAATATCACTATATTCATCTTCTGTTTTTCCATTGAACAGTATGAATCTGTCAAACTCTTTGTCTTCTTTGCACATGGGTTCGTCAACTTCCCCTGATATCTCTTTGAGCCTGTGTTCCGTGACCTTATCTAGTTTAAACCCTCGAACTTCATCGTATCCTCCTATAAATTTATCACCTAGAAATACCTGTGGGAATGTTTTCGATCCTGATCGTTCAATAAGATCTTGAACATCTCCAGATTCTTTTGACACGAACTCGATTTTCTTCCTATTCAGGTATTTCTGAAGAAGTTCACAGAAAATGCATTTTTCTTTTGTGTATACTGTGAGCATTATCTAAACGTTCTGTAAGCTTACCATATAAAAAAAAATATGGACGTTTGTCATATTGGACATTGGCCAAAACAATTATTTAATATATGTCTTATATTTAATACCGTTGGGTTATGGACGATCTTGGTTTTCTTCTATTGTCTTCTCATATCTTTGAGATGAGAGATTCTCATATATCTTGTTGTAAAAACACAGATCTCCCATCATTATCAAAATGGTTAAAGGATAATAACAAAATGAAAAATATTAAAGACATGGACCCAGAAGAATATGTTTCCATACCCCTTCACGACCCACGGATAATGGATCTGCTGAATACATGTAACCCATCTATGAATACAAAATTTACTATATCAACAGAGGATGACAGAGAGATGTTGAAGAGATTAAAGTTTAAAAATTCTAGGAGATCAATGTACGAATCACCGGATATACATTTATCTATACCGGTCCTTCACGGTGGGGAGATTGGTGTATCTGGAGATGTATCTGGAGACTCTCTCTTGGAACTTGTAAAAAATTCACCCCCTGGAGTTGTAATGTCTACTAAAATATTCATAGACGGGATGCTCTTGAGAGAGTATTCAGATGATGTCATAGGAGGTATAGTGGATGAAGTAGTTGATATAGTATACAGTACAGATGATTCTGATATGCTTGGTTTTTATATGTCTTTTGATGAAGATTCAGATACAATAGACTTTGAAAAAACCATACGAGGGTGGAAAATAAAATCTGGGATTAATAGTTCTAATTTATCATTTATATCGGTTGAGAAAATTCACAGTCTTCTGTAAAATGTAATCCAGACCCACACGTACCACATATCGGTGGTTCTAATACAAGTTTCTTCTTCTTGTGATCTATACAATGTGCTCCGAAATGTCCTGGTTTTCCACATTTCATACATAGATCATAAGCCATCCGTAGCCTCTTAGTTATATGTGCAACTGTGTTAGGATGAAGCTTTACAGAAACATATGGTCCTCCTCTTACATTGTCTATACCGTGCTTCATCATATATTCTGCGGTTAACTTATCTTCATCTAGGCAATGGGCATTTGGTATTGTCTCTATTATAGATAATGGCTTATATTTCCGGGTCCATGTGGACGATCTGTGACCTGTTAAATGTTCGTTGTAACGTTTGTCCATGTCAACCGTCTTGCCTATATAATACCTCCCATCTTCTAATTCTAGAGCGTATACGGTTGACATTTCACGATGTCCTGTATATTTGTCCTTTATCTCATTGAATATATTATTAATCTGGTCTAATTTTACGATACGAACATAGAACACCATCCTTCTTCTATATTTATATCTTCAATTCTATTACACTTTCCCATGTATCTAATCTCCCCGTTTCTCTTTCTTGCTATATGTACAGTAGATGAATCGTTTGTAATACTTTTCATAATACTCTTATCAGAATCTTCATGAGACGTGTACCACTTTAGCTTATTCTGTGTCCCAGAGCTCCTCCACGAAGTTCGATATCTCCCATTATCCACAGCTAGAAGAACAAATTCAGACCTATCTAAATTCGCATAAATCCCAGCATAGACACAATTGGCAGATGGGAAATATGTTTCAAGTATATCTGGCATGTTTGCTATAACACTAGCTTCCCCTGAAGCATCGTCTTTTGTGAAGAGAGATAAAATTGACGGGAGGTCTTTACTGGGAGGTATCTTGGTGTCATCACTCCTACGAGACATTCCCCTACGACGCTTTTTTTCGGGGGATGGTTTATCCTCTTCGTTCTTTTTGTCGCAGAGTTCCACTTCATATTCTAAAAGGTGGCGAACCATGTCCTCTCTGGACTGGTTCATTGAGCATAGTGAAAAAGCATAATCAGGGTAATTTAAAGAAGATGGGACAAATGTTATAATTTCCATACCTGTCGGCATATCCCCGGGGGTTTTGCTCTTAGAGGCGTCAGAAATATCAGAGAACCTTTCCGATAAGACGTGCTTGACCAATTCATCTCTTCTCATGGAAGATATCATTATACACTTATCAATGAATGTTTTTTTATCGTCCATAATCTTGTATTTGTTACTTACTGTTTATATTTTTAGAGCTCTTCATTTTACGAGTGGGTTCCTCTTCTTCAATTTCTTCCTCTTTAACATCTTTTCCTTTTGATATCTCTTGTTCTATTTTAGACTCTGCCATTTCTTCTTTTGTGTATATACCTCTATGAAGACCCGCAGTGGACCTTTTCTTCTGTTTATTTATTGCTCTTGCTATTCCTCTCATTTCCCATTTCATTTTCATCTGGGACCGACTATTAAACCTCCTTCCATCAACCTTTCCTTCTTTATTCTTAGCTTCTTCTAATCTTTCTGAAAGACGAGCCAGTGTCATTATTTATTTAGTTTTGTGTCTGAAACTTGTTATAATATAATACAAATATTATTATTTCGTTATGGGCGACATTAATAAAGTCCGTACGAAGAATATCCTTTGTCAAAATCATCTTTCGCCCATTTTTCCCATTGACCGTCGTCGTTGACTTCTGGTATAGGTTCTCCTAGGTTCCCCCACACACTGTCTCCCCTAGTGGGAGCAAATTTTCTTTTTATTTTTTTCGATACACTTTCATCTCGGAGGGGTTCCTCTTCCTCTTTTTTATTATATTTGTGTCTATTCCTGAAACAACATATGTATTCCAGGCATTTAGTCCACATAATCAACTGACGTATAATTGCAACATAAAATATTTACTATGAATAATACGTTTACACGTACATACCATGCACGTAGCAAAAGGAGATAGAATTTTTCTTGTAAATACCGATTCTCACGCCGAAGTTCTCCGAGAGAGCATTCTTGGATTTACATCGTCTGTAGCTACAGAATGCGATGACAATATTATTCGTATGTACTGTGGAAGTGATATGAACAATGTTGTCAATTCTACTACAGGTAAGGACTTTTCAGGAGCAGATATAGATGTCCCTGTAGATGTGAGGGAAATTGGTCCTGCTGTCCTTACATCTCTTGGTATATCTACTGACCAACAGACTGCGTTGTTCCAAAAGTTTATGGTTTTGCCTAAAGCAACAAGGAGGGAAAAGCTTTCTGGGTGGGCAGCTGCGAAGGATGACCCAGCTCTCAAAGCTACGTTCCTTACCAGTCTTCTCTCTGTTCTAGACGAAGACGACACCTTTATCAGAGTTCAGGCTGGTTATTTGTTGGGTCATCTAGACGAAGATGTTCGTAATTCTATGCTTGTTAAACTTTATGAACTTACTGATGACGTTTCAAGAACAGCGATGATTGTAGAGTACACTCTTCACAAGAAAGACAAGAAAAAGACGGAAGAGTTTTTACAGGGTATGTATGAAATGACCCTTGACACAAAAACGTACCTGAGAATGGAGCTTAAAAGGGCATCAATGTTCAGAGGAAATCGTCTTCGCACCACAGGAAACGACGTTGATACAAGGATAGATGCCATGTTTGCCGACAAGTCCGATGCCACATTGGACCAGTATGCTAGAAATTGGAGGAACAGAAAGTATTACAGAATTTTGAGAACAGCTTCTCGGTATTCATACATTCTTCTCAGAAATTACTAAGTTTAAATTTATTTTTATTTAATATTGAATTATATTTTCAATCAACGATATATCATCGTCTGATACGCTGAGGAATCCTAAATCTGGTCTAAATTTGTCGAGGAATTCTTCCTTCATTATACCATACTTCTTCATTCTCATCAGTGTCTTTGCTGACATTAACCAATCTTCCATCCCTCTTTGAGTTTTTATCTTGGATACTGTATTTTCTAACCTGTCTATATCTCCCTTAAGTACCATAGAGTCTTTTCTCATAAATTCTATACAGAATGTTATCATCTGTGATGCACTCATATTAAGTAGAGTGATTCAATTTGCGCAACTTCTTTCTACTTTTTTTGATTTTTAATAGTTCTTTCATCATTTTAGATGATACCTCCTTTCCAGGTCCTGAATCAGACTCGGAATCAGACTCGGAATCAGAATCAGAATCAGAATCAGAATCGGAATCAGAATCAGACTCGGAATCAGACTCGGAATCAGAATCAGACTCGGAATCAGACTCGGACTCGGAATCATAGTCGTAAATTGATCCAGACCCAGACCCAGACCCAGATTCGGAATCGAACTCGAAATCTGATAGTGACATATCGTCAGATCCTGAACTTACTTCTACTGATGACCCTGTACCAGAGTCTGACGAGTCCGAACTTTCTGATCCTGATCCAGATTCGTCTGATCCAGATTCTCCTGATCCAGATTCTCCTGATCCAGATTCTCCTGATCCAGATTCGTCTGATCCAGATTCTCCTGATCCAGATTCTCCTGATCCAGATTCGTCTGATCCAGATTCGTCTGATCCAGATTCTCCTGATCCAGATTCTCCTGATCCAGATTCTTTGTTGTCTTCAGGGTTTCCACCGGGTGTGGAGAATTCTCCTATTGATGACTTTTCTTCTACATCTCCATTATTAATATCTATTACCTTCACCACATCCACTTCGTCCATTTCTTCGTCAGTAGCTTTACCATCCTTATCGGATGAAACTGACTCATCAGAATCTGAACCAGATCCAGAATTTTCCGATTCTGATTTATCTGACTCAGACATATTATCTTTGTCTTCGTTTATTTCAGACTTGATGAACTTCATGATTACATTTTCAACAACATTCATTTGGTGTACTTTTGTCTTGGCGTTTGTCTGACATGTCGTATATTCTGTTGAATTTTCTTTAACTGCAAACCATTGAGGGTAAGATACAAAAACCTTGCTACACTCTGAAAGGATTTCATGTAAAGATTCATGGACATCGACTACAATAGGGGTGTATGTACTGGATTCTGAAGATTCACATAATATTTTACAGATAAATTCCTGTGTTTCAAGAAAAAGCTGTTCGAACCCATTTAACACTGGGAATCTTACCGGTAAGCTCGAACAGAACTCTTTTACAGTTGATGCGTTCCACTCGCTAACCTTTGCTAGACTATTCTTGAAATGGTAAAGAGTGGCATTATCGGTCTCTGTTCTGGAAGCTATCTGACCCCTTTGTACGTGAAAAATAGTATACACTGGTTCTGCTACCATGTCCTCAATACGCCGTATACACATGGCCTTGGCTTCGACATTTGAACCCATTGTCTATATAACACTTCTGGTATTTACATGGTATGATTAAAAATTTATCCATCCATACGTGTATGAGTATATTTGACATTCTTCCATGAACAACCCACCCCCACCTTGTCACATCATTTTGCAACCATGGCTCCCAAGAATTTCACGATGATGATATGTTGTTTTATTCTTGTCATCTTTTCGTATGGGTGTAATGGAAGATCTCTTAGGGGTTTGAGCAGTACAATGTATGACGACACGCATGGTTCTACTGGATACGAGACTGATGATACTATCGACTATGACGAAGATGCTCAGACTATTTGTGATCCTAGGTGTCACACAGTCGATTCGAGTGATGGGAATAATTACGACATAGATTCGTACGAAGTTGATGAGCCTTTTGTACCCGACATCCCTGATAGTTATCAATCATATAATGATTACGAGGATCCTTCTTCTTCGGATAGCATAACAACTGGTATCGTGGCAGCCGTTGGATTAGGGGGGTTTATTGCGATTATTGTGGCAATACATCGTAAATGTTGTAAATGAAGGAAAAGGTGTAAATTTTATTTATGATCTACATTTTTTAAAACGCCAAATTTGTATTGGTGGATCTTTACTTCTATTCATTTACTGGACTCGTTGGTGGTGTGTTTGGGGGTGTATGTTCTGATGATACATTTTCGGAATGACATGATAAAATAACTACAAAACATATAAATACAATGCCACATATGGAAAATATTACAGGATACAGTATTTCATCCATCATCTAATGTCATGTGATAAATACACATATAATTATGTCTTTACATTGTCGTTATTTTTTTGAAGTTTCAATTCTGCGGCCAGTGGTCTTAATAAATAATGTTTTAAGGATATCATATATAGATTGCATCCAATAGTTACAACTGACACCAGAGTGATCACCCCGATCACGAAAGCGTTAAACTTTCTTTGTAGTAGTATATCACATTCCTCCATTGTGTCTATAGATCTAGACCAGAATTCACTCCTGACCTTAGTGAAACTAGCACATATGGTTTCTTTTTCCGAACCTTCATGAAATCCCAACAGATACGGTCCGTTGAAGTAAAGGATTTTTAAAGGGAAGAAAATGATATCTATCACAATCTTACCAAACACATCTATCATTAACACTAACACCAGATAATCTGTAATATTCATTTTTTCTATATATTTTTGCGAAATGTTAGACATGTAGGTAATTTAGGAATGATAGGAATGGCCCAGTATTCTATGTGATAAATAATTGTTTATTTGTACAAAAAAATGTTATATACATGTAGGAACTTTTATCCCGTGAAATAAGCGGGAAGTGGAGTCCTGGATGTATAATCCGCAGGAACCAGCCCGATATCTTATTTGCATGGGACTAGATGTTAGACCACTATAAAGGTCTGACGTCCACCTCCCTCCCCTTCTAACCAGCCGCCCAGGAAAAAAAGAACAAACCAAGAAATACTAACCTCGTTTATTCTTATCAGGTGTTGCTTCTGGAGACTTCATCGTCACGATCTTCTCCGTATATCCATCAGATAAGTGTTTTACCTTTTCCTTTTACCGTCTGACTTAAAAAAACTAGTAATTTCCCTGCTACCAGTGTTGGCATTAGCTGCCCTTCTTATGTAATCTCTAAATATATCTTCTGTATTGTATTTATCCTTTTCTAGAAAAAGTTTCATAAGATCCGATAGAGGATTCTTAAGTTGCCTAGTTATATAGTAAACTGTATCAGGTTTTAGATTCTTCATCTTAGAAACAAATGTGGGATCCTCTGATCTCTCGTTGATATCCCCCTTCCCTCTTATAACGACATATGGTATCCTATCTCCGAGTCTGGGTGCATCCCATTCGATGAGCTCAAAACTAGCATTCTTTTGGTAAAACGCCGAAAGATCTGTACCATTCCTAATACCATTACCTGCCAGATGACCTTCTGGTGTATTTGATAGTTTCATACATACTTCCATAGACTCGCTAGATCCGTACATCTCTTTATATGCTCCTGATCTAAGCTTCACCATAAAGTCTCCAATATCTATATCCGTTTTTGTCTTGAACGAAAGTTGCATTCTCATAGAATTCAGCATAGAATACGCTGTACATAATTCTGTATCATTATACCCCCCTTCAGTTTCCATAGCACTCTTGACATAATCTCTGTATAGTCGTTGATTTTTGGAACGATCTATAATTTTATGTGCCAATATAGAATGAGGGACTGGATTCTTGTAAGTCCATTGTTTAAGCTCCTTCCTAATCGTAAGATCTTCCATGTCAATTTCCCCACTCTCGATCTTGTTGAGAGTGTCTTTGACATATTTTACAATATCCTCGTTGCTTCTTCTCTTCATCAACATGTCCAGCATCTCCGTCGCACATTTTTTGACGACAGGTGCATTATCTCTGCGAACTGTGACCAACCCCTTCGTGGTCATCGTTGGAGGACCTTCCGGGGATTCCCAGCACATCGCAGCGTAACGTTTTTTGCTCACTAGTAGATACCTCTCGTAGATACATTCAAATTCTAGTAGAACTGGGTGTCCAAATATCTTAGTGATTTTTTCAGCAGAACTAGCACCTTCTTTGAACAGGTACTTTCTCACCTCGTATTCTCCCTTGTCTTTAACCTCTTGAGGAACTGGGAAGATACACATAACAGAGTCTGTGTCTCCGTATATGACACGCCCACCAAGCTTGACGACATACGCCGCTGTGTCGTCTATCATCTTTCTACCTGTACAGGTTACGGCTGCTGCTATTGCCTTAAGCGGTAGCATCCCCTTCGTGGTTCCCGTAAATCCGTATAGACTATTACATGTTACTTTCTGGGCAAGCTGTTTGGAGTTCAACAGACCATGTTTAAAAGGGTCTGTTTCGTTCTTCATCTGGCGCTTGGTGATCTTTCTCTGTCCAAGGAGGTCTGCCTCTATCATAGATAAAACACTTTTCTCACCTGGTCTATGGGCAAATGTCTCAATATGCCCAGGGCTAAGTTCATAGTCTTCATATATAACCCCCTCTATACCCCTATATTTGTCGTCGTTTATGTACGTCGTATATCCCAATTCTTTCCATCTCATTATAGATGGGTACAGTGATGCAAAATCCATAGTGATTACAGATTCATCTGGATAAAATCCTGTACACGCATCAATTACAGTAGCCCCTTGAAAACCTTCTGTATCTTCTTTGTTTTCAGTTTTACTATCCCCCCAGTTTCCTGTTTTCAGCTTATATTCTCCATAATTGCAGACATATTCTCCTATAGTTCTGTCGAGTATGAGGGAAAAGCATTTAATTTGCTGACCCCTTTCGAGAATAAACTTGACCGGTACAGTACATAGTTTACTCATCTGGAATGAATTCGAGATTTCCATAATCTTGTCTACAAGTTTTACAACTAGCCATGAATCCTGGTAACAATATTTGGCAATTACACCTAATTTTTTAGGGTCTTTTCCATGGCAAGCCTCTAGTATGTCCGCATACGTTATATCGTCCTTATTCCCCCCAAAAAAATGCTCGCTTACAGAATTAAGCTTGTATGATTTCAATTTGTACCCCCTTCTTAGTAACTGTAGTCCGTCGTATTCTACCCTCCCAGGTATATCCATGTATGCCAGTTCGTTTCTCCCTAATGCACTTGACTCTAGAACTTTCTCTTTTAACTCTACTTCTTTACCTTTGAGGAATCCTATTTTTCGGAATCCAGTAAAATTGTATATATCTATAGCTCTTTTGTATAAAAACCTAGAATCATATTGAATATTATTGTACCCCATGAGAATCTGAACTCCACGTTCAACAATTATCTCCCTAAACTTTTCCAGTAGTTCTAATTCACTCCCAACCTCTAACACCGGTGTCCCGTCTATCTGTTCCGTTTTTCCTACACAGATCACCACGCCATCTTTGCATGCAGACGATGCGTGGTCGCTGGAATTCACGTCATCACCAACCCTGGAAAAACACAAAGAAACCTGGAATACAAAGTCTACCTTAGGATTTAACCCGGAAGCTTCGATATCGTATGCGCAAATGAGCATGGGAGGAGGGACTCTGTCCTCGGGGATGGGTTCCAGATTCTTAATGTCTACATTATACTCAATATCACAGTGTGATTTCCGTAGGTCTCCTTTTACTGGTTTACAACCATTTACCCTGAAGTACGACGATGGACGAAGTTTAGTCTGATGGAAGAACTTAAGAACAGGATCTATACCCGATTCGTATATGTTTATCTTGTCTCCGAGAGCTTCCTTCATTTTTTTACGTCCACAAAAAAGAGGAACCATCCCGGAAAATTCAAGAAGAAGAAAATCGAAGTTTGTATTATCAGTGAATCCCATAAGATTCTTCCTGTGTACAATTTCACATTTCTTAACATTTTTGAACCAGAATTCAGACTCTATTTCTGATTTTACAGTATGTAAGTCATACCCGTCATTTGTGTTTACGTAAAACCATGGTCTGAAATTTTTCACCTCTATATATGCTGGTGTTCCTTCCGAATCCGCGCAGAATAGTTGGATGGTAGACAATGTTGGAAAATCACCTTTAGCCCCGGGGCTTTTGTGATTATCAACAGCTATGTCATGCAGCCAGAGATCAGTTCCCATTGTTGTTGGTGATAATGACAGACCATGCTCTTTTATTCTGGACCATTTTTTAAACTTCAAGAATACGATTGCGTTGTGAATGGTGGAGATGTTTGATTAATTTATTAATTTTGAATTATCTATTATTCTTTTTAAATCCTGACTCGCTTCGGCGCTGATTCTTCGGGGAATTTTTACTCGTCATATTTTTAACCTTTAAGCACCACACGAAAGACAATCAGATTCTTCCGAGTCTGATTCTTTTGACGACACTGTACTCCCCTTCTTAGACGATTCTATGCTTCCTATTACGAACTGCATGGGGCTTGCCTTGGCTGATGTCCTCAAATAGTACATACCAGTTTTATTCCCACGCTTCCAACCGTAAAAGTGCATCGATGTTAATTTCGACCTGTTTGGGTTATCCATATGGATATTCAGAGACTGACTCTGGCAAATGTAAGGTCCTCTTTCGGCACTCTGGTCTATTATGACCTTCTGTGAAATTTCCCATACGGTCTTATACAATGCCTTCAAATCTTCAGGGATCTCCTTTATATTCTGAACAGATCCCTGTTCCTGCATCAACTTCTTTTTTACAGAATCTGTCCATAAACCCCTGGTGGTCAAATCGTGAAGAAGGTGCTTATTAACTACCACGAATTCCCCAGAAAGTACCCTACGTGTGTATACATTTGAAACAAATGCCTCAAAACTTTCACAATTCCCGAGTATTTGACTCGTCGAGGCGGTAGGCATAACTGTCGTCAACAAAGAGTTCCTCATCCCATGTTCCGATATCTTAGCCTTGAGTTGTGTCCAGTCGTGTCTTTCATCCGTCGGGTCGATATCCCACATATCGAACTGGAGAATACCCTTCGAAGCAGGAGACCCCTTGAAACTAGGGTATGCCCCCTTTTCCTTTGCAAGCTCCATTGACGCAGAAACAGCTCCAAAGTATATGGTTTCGAAGATGTTCCTGTTCAATTTTGCCGCTTCCTTGGACTCGTATGGTAGTCTCATCTTGATGAACGTGTCAGAAAGTCCCTGGATCCCAATTCCTATAGGCCTATGGCGCATATTCGAATTTTCAGCCTCCTTTACTGGATAGAAATTCTCATCGATAACCTTGTCCAGGTTCCCAGTCACCAAGAAAGAAATCCTCTCCAATTCTTCGAAATCAAATGTAGCATCTGGTCCATAAGGATTCTTCACAAGAGCTGAGAGATTCAGACTTGCTAGATTGCATACGGCTATTTCATCCTTGGAGGTATATTCCATTATTTCTGTACACAAATTAGACGACTTTATAACCCCTAGGTGTTTCTGATTGGACTTGGAGTTGGCAGCGTCCTTGTATAACATATAAGGAGTACCAGTTTCAACACTGGTGTCTATGATCTTGTTCCACAAATCCCGTGCCGGCATTGTTTTACGCGCCTTACCCTCGGCTTCGTATCTCTCATACATCTCTACGAATTCTTCCCCGTATACTTCAGATAACCCGGGAGCCTCATTTGGACAGAATAGTGACCAGTCTCTATTGGTCTCTACGCGTTTCATGAAAAGGTCTGAAATCCACATTGCATAAAATAGATCCCTCGCTCTCTCCATATCATTCCCGTGATTCTTCTTCAAGTCTAGGAACGCTTCTATATCAGCATGATGAGGCTCCAGATATACTGCGATGGAACCTTTTCTCTTTCCTCCACCTTGGTCGACATATCTAGCCGTATTATTGAAGACCCTTAGCATGGGCACTAGTCCATTGGATATACCATTTGTACCCCTTATATAAGAATTGGCCGCACGTATATCGTGGCATGAAACACCAATACCCCCAGCATATTTGGACACTATTGCACAATTCTTTAGGGTGTCATATATCCCCTCTATGCTATCATCCTTCATTGTCATCAGATAACATGAACTCATCTGTCCATTAGGGCATCCAGCGTTGAAGAGTGTAGGGGTTGCCATGGTGAACTTTTTCTCCGACATCATCTTGTACATCTCCATTGCTTTCTCTATATCTTCTCCGTGGATACCTATAGCCACACGCATAAGCATGTTCTGTGGTCTTTCCGAAATCTCTCCGTGCATTTTAAGAAGATATGACTTCTCCAGGGTCTTGAATCCGAAGTAGTCGTATTCGTAGTCTGCTTCCATGTTGATGGTATCCTTGATAAGACCTTCGTGTTTCTTGAATACTTCATATACACTCTTCTTTATCAGAGGGGCAGGCTCTCCTGTCTTGGGGTGAACATAATTGTAAAGATCTGTCACCAATTTAATACAATCGTCTTCGGTCTCCTTGTGAAGATTACTCACACATATTCTCGCAGCTAATGTAGAATAATCCGGGTGTGAAGTAACCAGATATGCCGAAGTTTCAGCTGCCAGGTTGTCCAATTGTTTTGTTGTAATACCAGGGTAAACTCCCTGTATAACCTTCTGAGTGATAACTATAGGGTCCACAAATTGATCGTTCAGACCATAACACAGTTTTTGTATCCTGGACGTAATCTTGTCGAATTTAACAGGCTCATGTTTTCCGTTCCTTTTCACGACGAACATTTTGTGACTTTCTAGGTCTACTTCTTCTATGGATGAAGAGTCGCTTGTATCGGACACCATTCTTGAACTTATATATTATATATATAAATAAAATATTATTTTCGAATCGAGTCTTTTGCCCCAAAAAACGCCTTCTTGGTTTTAGGGGATAGGGGCTGTTAGTGGTTTTGGTCAAATTTAGTTTGGAGCTGGGAGATTTTTTTTATTATAAAAAAAAAAAGTTTTTTTCAAAAAGTAAAGTGCGCGGCCGGATTTTGCCGTTTCAAACTGCATGAGATTTACCTCCTTTAGAGTGTACATCATGTAATATTATCTCCCGTGTTACCTAGTAAATGT
>Ga0308025_1000768_pt1 | contig 15859 bp, 10 predicted proteins | sample Neamet422_FD_201298 | JGI IMG/M metagenome (GOLD analysis project Ga0308025, IMG submission 201298) | Marine microbial communities from water near the shore, Antarctic Ocean - #422 | ecosystem: Environmental > Aquatic > Marine > Unclassified | place: Southern Ocean | collected 2014-10-03
AACAGCCACAGGTAAATCTGAGCTTGACGTAGAATCAAATACTGCTCTTGCGATAACAATACCTGCTTGAGGTCCAGTATATTCGTTTCCTGAGATAAGTACATCATCTAAATAAAATTCACTTTCTGATGTTTTATCTTGTATTGTACCGTCACTGTAGATAGCTTTTGCTGTAAAAGTTACAGAGCTTCCAATAAAAACAGCATTAGAAGATGCAGTTATATTTACAGACGTTAAAGTAATAGGTGCAGTAGCAGTAAAATAAATTTTAAAACTTTCTAAAGATTCATAAGTAGCATTAGCTTCATAACTTCCTGCCTCTAAAGGTACATAAGTACTTCCTGAAATTGAAGTACCGTTTATCAGTATAGTTGATTGAGAAGTTACATTCTCATCTTCATTATCTGTAACGGTAAACGTAATAGTCTCTCCTATTTCGAGTGTTGCTTTATCTGAAGTAAGACTAATAGAAGTAGATCCTGAAGGATCTACTATAGGTGTTTCATCTGAAGGTGATGAACAACTAAATAAAACCGTAATGATAAAAAAATAAAATAGTTTACTTAAATTCATGATTGTCAATTTTTTAATGATTTTATAAACCTAGTGTAGATTTATTCGTTTTTTATTTTAAGGAAGTAAATGTACCCTAATTTAAAATAAATCACTTTAGAAATCGAATTTAATTTGATGAATCAAAAAACCACTCTTAAAATACTTTAGAATTTAAGACTACTGCTATTTTTTCATACATTAGCGGAACTTTTATTTTAAAAAAAAATTATGAGATCTATTTTATTTTTAGTTTGCTTCCTCTTTTATAATATTGGTTTTGGACAAAAGACAATTCCAAATACGACTTTAACCACTTTAGATGGTAAATCAGTTAAGATTCATGACGAAATTTCAAAAGACAAAATCACAATACTAAGTTTTTGGGCAAGCTGGTGTGTTCCTTGTATCAATGAACTGGATGCAATAAGTGACGTTTATGATGAGTGGCAAGAAGACTTTAATATGGAATTGATTGCTATTTCAACCGATGACGCTAGAACTCAAAAAAGAATTAGACCTATGGTCAATGGTAAAGGATGGCCTTATAAAATTCTGTTAGATAAAAATCAAGAATTAAAAAGAGCTTTAAATATATCTACTATTCCACAAACAATTATTTTAAAAGATTCTAAAATTATATACATCCATTCTGGATATTCTCCTGGAGTCGAAGATGAAATTTACGAAATCATTAAAGAAAACTCAAACTAAACTCTAAATTATTTCTAAAGAATGAAAAAAATAATAGCCTTACAGTTCTTTTTTTTTACGTCCATACTATTGGCTCAAAACAATGGTCATCTTACCGTTGGTTTTGAATCCAATTCACAATATTACATGGATGATGAAAAAACGGGTGATTTTACAGAAGAAAATAGATATAGATCCAATAATTATTTAAAGGTTGATTACTCAATCTCAAAATTTCATTTTGGGATGCAGGCAGAAAGTTATGAACCGATGAGTTTATTAAATTATTCTCCTGATTATAATCAAACAAATATTGCCCTTTATTACGCAGGTTACAAATCAAAAAAATTAGAGGTTACTGCTGGATATTTTTACGAACAATATGGTAGTGGATTGATTTTACGCTCTTGGGAAAATCGTCAATTAGGAATAAACAATGCATTAAGAGGTGCAAAAGTTAAATTTTCTCCCTCAGAGAATATCGAGTTTTCTGCTTTATATGGAAATCAGAGAAGTGGTTTTGATGTTTCTGATGCTAGTATCTATGGTTTTAATTCAGAAATAAATATATCTTCTATGTTAAAAGCTGAAACATGGAATTTAGACCTAGGTTTTAGTTATGTTGGTCGAGAAGAAGTAAACAATACTCCAACTCCAGATTATGATTTTAATGATCTTACAAATGCAATCTCTGGTAGAGTGAGTTTTTCTAAGAATAACTTCTATTCTAGCGTAGAATATATCTCTAAAAGTAATGATGCCGTGATTATTTTTCAAAATGTTAGAAATACAAAACCTGGTAATGCCTTTCTTTTTGATGTTGGATATGGTAAAAAAGGTTTTGGAATAAATGCAACCTTTAGAAGAATTGAAAACATGAGTTTTTATTCTGAAAGAAGTGCCACTGGAAATATTTACAATCAGAATATTATTAATTATATACCAGCCTTAACAAAACAGCATGATTATTTATTAACAAACATATACGTGTATCAAGCTCAGCCTCAGGTCTCTTTTCAAGACCCTACACTGATAAAAATTGGAGAAGTTGGTGGACAGGTTGATGTATACTATACCCTTAAAAAGAAAACTTCTTTAGGAGGAAAATATGGAACAAAAATAGCACTAAACATGGCTTATTGGGCCGGATTAGATGGTGACTTTGATTTTGAAAATTTAAATTATGATGCTGACCCATTGGGGATTGGTGAAAAATATTTTTCAGAGATTAGTTTAGAAATACGTAAAAAATGGTCTAGAAAGTGGAGTTCGATTTTTTATTATGTAAACCAAAGCTACAATAAACGATACATCGAGGGAGCTAGGGGGAATATAAAAACAGATATTTTTGTAAGTGAGGCAACTTACAAACTAGGCTCAGGAAAATCATTGCGTTTTGAAGCACAGCATTTATGGACGCAAGACGATAAAAAGAATTGGACGGGAGCAACTGTAGAATTTAACCTAAACTCTAAACTTGCTGTCTATGCAAACAGCATTTACAATTATGGAAATGAGGAGGAAACAAAAAGAATTAATTATTACAATTTAGGTGGAAGTTATACAAAGGGTGCTCATAGATTTACCCTAAATTATGGAAGACAACGAGGCGGACTTATCTGTATTGGAGGAGTTTGTAGATTTGTTCCTGAAAGCACTGGTATAACAGCTAACATTGTACTTTCATTTTAAGTACCTCCAAATATCCTTTCTTCGGATAAAAGTAAAATACGTTTTATAAAAAAACCTCATCAAATTTGATGAGGTTTTTTTATTACATTTGAATTAAAAAAAAATCTTAATGAAAAATATTTTATTCTTTATTACTATCCTTTTTGCAATAAGCACTTTTTCCCAAACAACTAATAAATCAGTATCTGTTAATTTTATTGAGAATCCAATAGTTTTAGATGCAGAACTTAGCGAAGATGAATGGAAAAACACGGAAGGTGCTTCAGGTTTTTGGCAGTATTTTCCTTTAGATTCTGTGCAAGGAAAACAACAAGCTTCTATTAAATTTCTTTTTGATGATGATAATTTATATGTTGGAATAAAAGTAAATGCACAAGCTAATAACTTTATAATCCCTTCACTTCGTAGAGATTTTAGAGCTGGAGGAAGTGATAATATTACGTTACTTTTTGACACATTTAATGATGGAACTAACGCCTTTATTTTTGGGACAAATCCTCATGGAGTAAAAAGAGAGATGTTGCTTTCTGGTGGTGGATCTGAATTAAGAGGTTTTACGATGGCTTGGGACACAAAATGGCAATGTAAAACTGCAATAAAAGAAGATCACTATATCGTAGAAATGATTATTCCTTTATCTGCTTTTAAATATAGAGAAGGTGAAACTAGATGGCGTTTTAATAGCTATCATTTTGACACACAAGACAATGAAATGAATACCTGGGTGAACATTCCTCAAAACCAATTTATCTTTAACTTGGCGTATATGGGTGATATGATTTTTGAAAAACCTTTAGGGAAATCAAAATCTCCAATTTCAATTATTCCTTATGTAAATGCAATAACAGCAAAAGATTTTAAGAACAATATTGCTAAGACAGATATAAAATTTGGAGGAGATGCAAAGTTTACTGTTGGTAATAGCATGAATTTAGATTTAACCCTAAATCCTGATTTTTCTCAAGTAGAAGTAGACCAACAAATTACAAATCTTACTCGATTTGAAATTTCATTACCAGAAAGAAGGCAGTTTTTTATTGAAAATAGTGATCTTTTTGCCGATTTCGGTAATAATAGGGATTCTAACCCTTTTTTCTCTAGAAGAATAGGTATTGCAAGAGATGCAAATAATAACATTATAGAAAATGATATTATTGCGGGGGCAAGACTAAGCGGTAAGGTAAATAACAACTTAAGAATTGGCTTATTAACAATGCAAACTGCAGAAGATATTAAAAATGAAATTCCGACAGTTAACAATGCTGTTATTACACTTCAACAAAAATTATTCAACAGATCTAATATTAGTGTAATGTTTATTAATAAACAAGCTACAAAAGAGTATGATTTCCTTGCAAACGAAGACAAATACAATCGAATTATTGGTATCGATTATCGTTTAGCATCAGAAGATAATTCTTGGGTAGGAAAATATTTCATTCACAAGTCTTTTTCTCCGGGTATAAAAGACAAAAATTATTCTGCAGGATTTTCTACTCAATACGTTAATAGAAATTTTAAAGTAAGATTAAATGGCGTTTATGTTGGAGATAATTACGAATCGGATTTAGGTTTTCTTAGAAGAACTGATATTTTTAAGATTAGCCCTAATGTAACGCGTACTTTTTGGCCAAAAGATAGTAGAATTCAAAAACACAGTTTCTCTATGACTCCTATTTTTATTTGGAAACCGGACTTAAATTTTAAAAACTCTGATTACGCAGTCTTCACGAGATGGCAAGCAAATTTTATAAATACAGGAGAACTTACTGTAGAAATGAGTAATCGTCTTACCTATCTTTTTAGTGATTTTGATCCAACAGGAACAGAAGGGGCAATTCCTTTACCTGGAGACAATACCTACAAATACACGAATTTTAATGTTAGTTATAGATCAGATCAAAGAAAAACTTTTTCTTATCGAATACAGCCTTCAGTAGGGACTTTCTTTAATGGAAAAAAATATTCTATTGCGAGTAATTTAGCGTGGAGAATTCAACCTAATTTTTCGGGCTCTATTCAAATAAATTATGATAAAATAAATCTTCCTCACCCTTTTTCAGATGCTTCTATTTGGTTGGTTGGACCGAAAATAGACCTTACTTTTAATAAGAGCCTATTTTGGTCTACCTTTATACAATATAGTAGTCAGCAAGAAAACTTCGGTGTCAATACAAGATTACAGTGGCGTTTTGCTCCGCTTTCAGATCTTTTTATTGTTTATAATGACAATTACTATTCTAATAATTTTGCTCCTAGATTTAGATCTTTAAATCTAAAACTGACTTACTGGTTAAATATTTAATTATTAATTTTCTAGTAGTTTGCTTGTTGCCATTGGTTACTTTTAATAAGTACAATCCTGCAGAAGCTTTTTACTATAATATTAATTTAACAGTAAAGAACCTCGGGGCAAGTCTCAAGGTATTATAATCCTAAAAGTTAATCAGAAATAAGTACAATAAAAAAGCCTCATCAAAATTAATTGATGAGGCTTTTTAAAGTCTTTACAACTCTTACTTAATCATCAATTTTCTAGTAGTGTGCTTGCTGCCATTTGTTACTTTTAATAAGTACAATCCTGCAGAAGCTTTCTTGAAAAGTATTCTTTCAGAGAAATTTCTATTGGTGTTTAAATACTCTTTTTCGTCAATCAACCTACCTCTAATATCATATAACTGAACTGAAACCTTATCGGTATTAATTACATCTAAATTAAGAGTAACCTCTCCTTTGGTTGGGTTTGGATATAAATTAAAACCAGCAAAAGAAAAATCTTCTAAAGATGCAGTTACATCTTGAACATTAATTGTATAATCTTCTGTTTCACCATATTCTGTTAAATGATCTGCATCACAAGCACCTAGTCCGTAATTATCTGTGGGGTCATCATATTCTACAATTACCCTCAATCTTGTATCGCCAAGCGAAGCATCACTTGGCACATTAATCATAAAATTTTTAGTTCCAACATCCTCAGTCTCTGAACCCAAGTCATATCTTTCTGTACTTATGTCAAAAACATAATCGTTGTTCCAATCTATAAAAACAAAACAATGATCTTGATATCCATCAGTAAAAAAAGTAACACTAATTTGATGTGTTTCTCCTCTTTTTACATTTGTACTTAGATCTGTAAAGTCCTCATAACCATCTATCAAATCATTTTCAGAGTCATTATTAATAGTATTAAATGTAACATTAGTAATATGATCTGCCTCAGCTGTAAAAGTTGAAATGCAATACGCTCCAGTTTTAGTCGTAAAACTAAATACATTAGAAAAATCACCCTCACCACATGAATTCTTAGCTTTTACGCGCCAATAATAGGTTGTTACTTCGTTTAATCCTGAAGCAGTAAATGAAGTTGTCGTTACATTTTCACTTGCTATTAGATTCGAAAATCCGCTATCTGTTGCAACTTGCACATCATAAGAAGCAGCATTAGAATCAGCATTCCAAGTTAAGTTTTCCGACAAATTAACATCTGTAGCCCCGTCTACTGGTGAAATTAAAGTTAATACTCCAAAAGTTGAAGTAGTTACATTTAATTGAACATCTATATTCTGATTCACAGTGTTAGAGTTTCCTACTATATTAATCGTATACCCTTGTGGAGTTGCTCCATTTAAACCAGATACTTGCATGGTAACATTACCGTCTCCATTAATTGTTGTTGGACTAAATGTTACTACAGAACCTGCAGGTTGACCTGTTGTTGTAAAACTTACATCTTCGGTAAAACCATTAACAAAATCAAAATTTAAAATATAGCTTGCTATTTCACCTTCAGAATTACAAGCAGATTGAGTTCCACTTTCATTATTCATTATGAAAGTTGATACTGTAGAATTTATTGTAAAGTTTGTTGAATTAACATTATAAAAAATATTATCTGCAGCCTCAACCATAATTCTTGAAGTAGTTGAAACGTTATTTGGAATAACAATATCTTCTGTTCCGTCATTTGGAGTATTCGCTTTTATTGTAATAGGAAAAGTAACGCCTCCATCTATTGATAATTTAATATTTACATTTAAACAACTTATAGGTGCAACATCTGAAGTTCCTTTCGTCCAAGTTATTGTTTGAGTTGATCCAGCATCCCAAGAAACAGCTGTACTTGGTGAAGAAACTGTAAAAGCCTCTGCATCTACCACATCTACTTTTACATCATCTCTTGCTGTACTTCCTCCTCCTGAATAATTATCTCTTACTAAAAATGAAAAATTTAACTCTCTAGCTACAGAAGGTACTACTTCCCAAGTAGAAGAGGTACTACCATTAATAACCGTTGTTAAATCTGGCATATATCTATTTGGAGATACCTTAGATGGCAATGATCTAAACATCGGTCCACCAGCGCTAGTTGCAACTGGAGGCATTGCACCAATTTCAACATCTAATTGCTCCCAATTATAGGTTAAACTAGACAAGCCATCTACATCTGTTGCAGTTCCTTTTAATACAAAAGGCGTAGATTTTGGTATACTATAATCTAAACCTGCATCTGCAACAGGAGCTGTATTTGTAGTTTCTGTAAGGACTCCACAACTTGCAGAAGATTGAATAGTAGCCCAAATTTCTGCAATACTTACTGCATGATAATAATCATCACTATTTCCATTTGGATCTCCTTCTTGAACATTAGGAGAACAAATACCTGCATACCCCATAATCGTTGAAGCGCTTCCTGGTTCTACAGCTGTTGATGCATTTCTATTACAGTTGTTATTTTGTGTGTGATTCGCACCAAATTGGTGTCCCATTTCATGCGCAACATAATCAATATCATAAGGATCCCCAACCGGTGAAGCGATACCTGTAACACCTCTAGCTTTTTGACCCGTTATACAAACGACTCCTCCACCAGCTAAACCACTTCCTCCTGTACTAAAAATATGTCCTATATCATAATTTGCATTCCCGATGTTCGTATCGCAAATAGATTGTACTTCACCAATCATTGTACCCGCACTACCGTCAGTAATATTATCTGTAGCCGCATTTAAGAAAATTACATCATCATTATCATCTACAAGAACAAGTTTTATAGATAAATCTTTTTCAAACACTCCATTTAATCTTGTAAGAGATGTATTCATGGCTGATAAAACTGCCTCTTTTTTTACTATATCTGTTTCTGAAGCAGGAATGTTTTGTTGAGCTGCCCCTAAATGAAATTGCGCATACTCTCCACTACATACTAAAGCTAACCTAAAAGTTCTTAATTTACCATCATCGGCATTTCTACTAAAGTCTGAAACAGAAAATTCTTCTTTATCAGCTGCTTCTACTTCACATTTAAAATCTACTTCGGTCTTACTTAAACTACTTCTCTTATAAACAATATAGTCTTTATTGTCTCTTGAATAAGGATCTATATAAACTGTTGATTCATTACCAGAAAAAATCATTGCGTGAAAACCATCTGTTCCAACACTAATCTTTGCAACCGCAGTTGGATCGTCTATTCCTTGAGCAGAATATGATTTAATATTTGGGAATTTAGCTTGTAATCCAGCTTCAAAATTTGAGGTTTCTTTGATTTGAAATCTAGATAAGCTTCCATCAAAATTTGGTAAATAGATAGTTTCCTCTTGATTAAAAGCACTATTTTTAAATTTAGTTAAAAACGAGTTTAAATCTAAGGATAGAATTTCATACTCAGAAGGAAAATTTTTCTTTTGATAAAGTTCTTTCTTTTGAACGGTATAATTTATTTTTTGGACTTTATTCCAAATTTTTTGAGAACTAGTAGTCTCTACATTTAAAAAGACAATTGTTAATAGAACTAAAAAAGATAATTTATTTTTCATGTATATTATAATAAAAATTATTGTCCCAAATATAACTATTTTTTTACCTTTGTGATTCATATTATGAATAGAAAAATATTACTTTCTGATTTAACCAATAAAGACTACAAAGAAACTTGGGATTTTCAATCCGAATTATTGCAAGATATTGTTAATGTTAAGATTAGCAATAGAAGAAATAATTTACAGGAAGCTACCAAAAATCACTTTTTATTTGTGGAACACCCTCATGTTTATACATTAGGAAAGAGTGGAGATCTAAGTAATTTATTGTTAAATGAAAAACAGTTAGAAGAAAAAGGAGCTACTTTTTATAAAATTAATAGAGGTGGTGACATCACCTATCATGGCCCAGGGCAAATCGTTGGTTATCCAATCTTAGATTTAGAAAATTTTTTTACAGATATTCATAAATACTTGCGTTTTTTAGAAGAAACTATTATTCTAACAATTGCAGAATATGGTTTAAAAGGCACTCGAAGTGATGGCGAAACTGGTGTTTGGCTAGATGTAGGAACACCTTTTGCTCGTAAAATTTGTGCGATGGGAATTCGTTCTTCACGCTGGGTAACCATGCATGGCTTTGCATTAAATGCGAATGTTAACTTAGGTTATTTTGATCATATTATTCCTTGTGGAATTCGCGGAAAAGCGGTAACTTCTATGGAGGCTGAATTAGGTGAAAAGGTAGATTTAGAAGAAGTAAAACAAAAAATCTTAAAACACTTTAAAACACTTTTTGAAGTGGAGGAGTTTGTAACTTCTTAAAATAAGATTCCTGCTTTCGCAGGAATTACTGCATCGTAAAAAACTTATTTTTCTTCGTTAAAATATACTTTATAATATTTCATTTTCTTTTCCTCGTCATACCCTCTTTCTAAATATTCGGAAGCTGCTTCTGGCGCATCGACGTCTAATTTTATGCTGATATTGGTATCTAATTTTATTTCTGTTTTAAGCTTGCTTTTTTCTTTCTTTAAGACAACTCCAGAAACATCAAAATTATTTCTAATTAAAACATCATTTAAAGTTTCGAAGTGTTTTTTATATTCATCAAATTGTTCTTTGTGTTTATCTTCTTCAAAAACCTCGTCTTTAAAAGTAGCATAATCTACAGACTCATTTTCTTTAAAATAATCCACAGTATTTGCTAAGAAATTTCCTTGTTGCTGCATTCCTAATTCAGGCTTAATTACCTCTTCAGAAAACTCTTTACACATCTCTAAATAGTTTTGAGTGTGCGAATTATAATCATCTGCAAGCTTTACAGATAAGAAGTTTTTAATCCAATATTGCGCATCATAATTGTTATTATCTACAGACAACACAACCGTACCTTCTGTGTCTGATGTATTTAAAATCAAACAACCTTTGTCAATTCTTTTGGTAGAAATTCCTTTTTGCACAACAACATCAAAACTCTCATTGTCATCTAAATAGGTTTGAAAAAAATCAACCTTATTTTCAATTTTAAAAATACCAATAGCTTCTGTTAATACATCTTTAAATTCTAGCCCTTCAATAAAAACGACAAGTACATCACCAGTTTTTATTTGTGCAGAATTAGATTGTTCATACAAATGATTTACAATATTCTTAGAATATTCTACAAAATTATTTTCTTCTTTAAAAACTTCGGAAGCATAGTTATTCAATTCATTTAAACGCACATCTGCATGATGAGAAAAACGATAACTTTGCGTTAAACCACCAAAAGGTTTTAGTAGAAAATTCTTCATTAAATCGTAACTTTCTTGATCAAAACGAATTAAATCCTCAGAAAACACATTGTGTCCGCTGTTAAATTTATTTGCTACTTTATGAAGAATACATTTGGTAATTTCTGCTCTCGTTTTTTTAATCATCACTTAAAATTTTGGAAGGTAAAAATAGAAAAAGTTTGTGTAGAATTCTTGTTTAAATGATGATTTTATAAAAATTAATTTAGACTCAAATTTTACAAATTCTCACTGATGAAATACTTAATTCTATTAAAATGAAAGAATTTTAGCCCTGATTGAAATGGCATCCTTTTTTCTTTTTCAGAAAAAAGATATAATGAAAAGCAGGAAATAGCTTCTAAAAAAAATTACAAATCTAATTTTACCTGCTCTGGCAATAACCTAAATGTTTTTCTATGATGTAGGTTCGCTCCAAATTCACGAATTGCATTTCGATGTTCTTTCGTTGGGTAACCTTTGTTCTTTTTCCAATTATACATTGGAAATTCTTGATGAATTTTTGCCATATATTCATCTCTATACGTTTTTGCCAATACAGAAGCTGCAGCAATACTTAAGTATTTCGCATCTCCTTTTACAATCGTTTCATGCGGAATTTCTTTATAATCCTTAAATTTATTTCCGTCAACAATTATAAATTCTGGAGAAATATTTAAAGCATCTATAGCTCTATGCATGCCCGTAATTGATGCTTGCAAAACATTAATTTCATCTACTTCGTCTTGCCAAACAAATGAAACTCCAAATGCAATTGCGTTTTCTTCAATGAAAGGCCTTAGTTCTTCTCTCTTTTTTTCTGATAATTGCTTAGAATCATTTAAAAAAGGATGCGTAAAATCTTTATGAAGAATTACCGCCGCAGCTACAACAGGGCCACACAAACAACCTCGTCCTGCTTCGTCCGTGCCAGCTTCAAGAGAAAAACCACTAAAGTTTGATTTTAACATTTTACAAAGAAAAGAATAATTTTTAATTTAACAGATTTCATCATAATTATTAACGATTCTTTTCGTTTTATTATTTTACATTTGTATTTGTTAAACTTAGAATGAAAAAAATAATTTTTTTAACTTTTTTATTATTTGCCTTTGCACTGAACAATCTTCACGCTCAGTCAAAATTAAGTGATGCTATTAAGAGACAAAAAACACTTGCAGGTAGAGAGAGGCTAACTGACACTTTAAAAAATACGGGTTTCACAAAGGTTATTTTATCTGGAGAAACAAAATACACAGACTATAAAGTGTTTTCTCATAAAAGAGACACTTCTTATATAGATACGACCTTAACTTTAAAAAAGGAATACAAATTCAACTACCTAAGAACTGATAATTTCGAGCTTTTAGCTTTTCAAAATCAAGGACAAACTTTTAATAATTTAGGATACAGTTTCAATAACATCAAACAATTTCCAGATATTGGTTTTACTGCAAAACAATTTAGCTATTTAGATATTGATGAAATAAAATACTATGAAGTTCCTACACCAACTACAGAAATTTCATATAGAACAGGCTTGCAACAAGGTCAATTTTTAGATGCGCTGTTTACACTAAATTTTTCTAAAAGATTAAACGTTTCTGTTTCATACAAAGGGTTACGATCTTTAGGTGCTTACAGACAATCTTTAGCCAGTAATGGAAATTTTAGAGGGACTTTTCATTACAGAACCAAAGAGAATCAATATCAAATTAGAGGGCATTTAACCAGTCAAGATTTTTATAATGAAGAAAGCGGAGGATTAACAGCATCTGCTTTAGAGAGTTTTATTTCTGATGCTCCCGATTTTAGTGACCGAGCAAGGTTAGACGTAAATTTAACTGACTCAGAAAATCAATTTGATAGTAACCGAATTTATTTAGAACAGAGTTACAAACTACTTTCGAACAAAGATACGATCACTAAAAAAGATTTTAGCAATTTAAAAATTGGACACGTTTTTACCAGTGAAAGCAAGAAATACAATTTTACGCAAGCAGCTTCAACAACAGCTATTTTTGGTGATGTGAATGCAACCAATGCTGCAAAAAATAATGCAGAGAGTAAAATTACGAGCAATGAAGTGAACCTAGAGTTTAACTCAAAATATGTTTTAGGGAAAATTAAAGCAAAAGCAAATTACACGAGTTATTCTTATGGTTATGACACTATTTTAAACAGCAATAGTGCAATAAATAAATATAAATTAGAAGGAAGTGCAATTTCTATTGGAGCAGATTGGAATGCGAAAATTAAAAACTTTCAATTAAATGCGAATGGGTCTTTTACTCCAGGTTCTGGAAGATTATCCGGTAGTTATTTAAACGGGGAAGCTGTTTATGAAAAAGATAGTCTTTTTGTTGTAAAAGGAAGTTTATTAATTAGTTCTAAATCAGCAAATTTCAATACATTATTACATCAAAGTTCTTATGATGATTACAATTGGGAAAACAATTTTAGTAGCGTAAACACGAGAGATTTAGGTTTTACTTTTAATTCTAAATGGCTGAATGCTGCACTAAATTTTACCAATATTGACAACTATACTTATTTTGATGAGAACAACACTCCACAGCAATTTTCAAATCAAATTACCTATTTAAAAGTAAAAGTTAATAGAGAGTTTAAATATCGAAAAATTGCTTTAAACAACACTGTTATGTATCAAAATGTAAGCAGTGGAAGTTCTGTTTTTAGAGTTCCTGATATGGTTACAAGAAACACTCTCTACTATACTGATTATTGGTTTGAAGGAAAGCCAATGTTGGTAAATATTGGAATTACCTTTAAATATTTCACAAAATACAAAGCCAATGCATACAACCCTTTATTATCAGAATTTACGTTACAAAATACTGATGAAATAGGTTTTCCAACTTTTGACGTTTTCTTTAATGCACAAGTACGAAGAACACGTTTGTATTTAAAGGTTGATAATGCAACTTCTGGGTTTTCTAAAAAGAATTATTTTTCTGCACCAAATTATCCTTATAGAGATTTTACTGTGCGTTTTGGTTTAGTTTGGAATTGGTTTATATAATAAATCGAATCCTAAAAACCCATCCTACATCCTTCCCAAAAGAAATAGCTTTTAGTTAGTTTGACAAAACTAGCTGCAAATTTCAGAAATAGAATTATTAAAAAAATAATTTCACTTAACGTTATATAATCTGATGAAAAAACAACTTAAAGACAATTGGAAATTTTTCTTAATTGCAAGTTTAACTTTAGGCTTAGCGCCTTTTAATCCCCCTCATATTTTAGGGAAAATTCAATGGATTTTAGGAGGAAATGCTTTTTCTAGTGAAAACGGAATGAATTCAGGAGATTGGTTCGATGTAGTACTACATGGTACTCCTTGGGTTTTATTATTGATCTCTATACTACTAAATATTTTTCCATCACAATTAAAAAACGACCCTATTATTTAGTAGCTAATTCTTTAATTTTAATTCTGAAAGCAGCAAATATCAATGTCATAAAAGGACTTAACCAGTTAAAAACGGCATAAATAGCGTAGTCAAAAACAGAAACTCCTAAAACGCCAGAATGATACGCTCCACAAGTATTCCAAGGAATCAACACGGAAGTTACTGTACCAGAATCCTCTAAAGTTCTACTTAAGTTTTCTGGTGCTAAACCTTTATCAGTAAATGCTTTCGCATACATTTTACCTGGAACAACAATTGCCAAATATTGGTCTGATGCTGTGAAATTTAATCCTATACAAGTAAAAACAGTACTTGCAAACAATCCGAAAACAGAATCAAAAAGACTTAACATAAAAGCACTAATTCTTGCTAATGCACCAATTGCATCCATAATACCACCAAAAACCATCGCACATAAAATAAGCCAAATTGTACCTAACATTTTAGCCATTCCTCCAGCTGCAAATAAATCTACTAAAGCTTCATTTTCTGTAGCTACAGAAGTTTTAACAGTGATGGCTTGCATTATTCCTTTATATCCAGAAGTAAACGTTAGTTCTTTAGCTCCTGTAATTTGTGTAACTACTTCTGGTTGAAAAATTAAAGCAAAAATTCCACCTAAAATTGTTCCTGCTAATAACGCTATTAATGGTGGCGTTTTCTTTACGATTAAAACAATCACAATTACGGGAACTAAAAATAACCAAGGAGAAATATTAAAAGCTTTATTAATATCTGTCAATAATACATTTACATCTGCTACACCACTTGTATCTAAAGTAAGACCAATAATTATAAATACAATTAATGTAATAATTACGGTTGGCACAGTCGTTATTGCCATGTATTTTATATGTGTAAATAAATCTGTACCTGCCATCGCTGGTGCTAAATTTGTAGTATCTGACATTGGCGACATTTTATCTCCAAAATAAGCACCAGACAAAACTGCACCTGCAGTCATTCCTAAAGAAACACCAAGTGCTTCTCCAATACCTATTAAAGCAATACCAACAGTCGCAGAAGTTGTCCAAGAGCTACCAGTTGCAATAGAAATCACAGCACAAATAATAAGACAAGCAGCTAAAAATATCGTTGGGTTTAAAACTTGTAAACCATAATAAATCATTGCCGGAATTACACCACTGATCAACCAAGTTCCTGCTAAAGCACCAACCATTAGAAGAATTAATATGGCACCAACAGTAGATTTTATATTCTCTGCAACTTCCTCAATCATAACTTTGTAAGGAATTTTATTTCTAAAACCTACAAGTGCTGCAACTGCACCACCTAACAATAAAACAAACTGATTACTTCCACTTAAAGCATCATCCCCAAAAACAAAAACATTGTAAGCCAACATTGCAACTAAAGCAAAAACAGGAAACAGCGCTTCCCATATATTCAACTCCTTGTTTTCAATAATTTTTTGATCTTCAATTTTTATTTCTGATATGTTTTTATTGTCTTGCATTCTCTATTTTTTTGTACTGTAATGTTACGCTTTTACATAATGTTATGCAAATCAAATTGGTTGGCTTATTTTTGCGCTCATGGACTCATTAACTCAGATTATTTTAGGTGCTGCTTGTGGAGAAGCTATACTCGGTAAAAAAATTGGAAACAAAGCACTTTTATTTGGCGCAATTGGAGGCACAATACCAGATTTAGATGTTTTTATTGGTCGATTTTTATACAATAATGAAATTCAAGCAATGGCTTTTCATAGAGGTTTTATGCACTCCATACTGTTTGCTGTTTTAGGTTGTTTTTTCTTCGGATGGATTACTTACAAACTTTATAACTCGAATAAAAGAAAGGATACAACGACTCAAAAAGACTGGATTTGGTTGTTCTTCTGGGCCATTTTTACACATCCAATTTTAGATTGTTTCACTCCTTATGGAACGCAGCTTTTTGCACCTTTTTCTGACTATAGAGTTGCATT
>Ga0308025_1000769_pt1 | contig 15838 bp, 8 predicted proteins | sample Neamet422_FD_201298 | JGI IMG/M metagenome (GOLD analysis project Ga0308025, IMG submission 201298) | Marine microbial communities from water near the shore, Antarctic Ocean - #422 | ecosystem: Environmental > Aquatic > Marine > Unclassified | place: Southern Ocean | collected 2014-10-03
TTGAGTAGAGGTTTAGTACCCGAACTCCAAGCACCGAATGTTATACCTGCTCCGTCTGTCAATGCACTAGTAGTAGCACTGTCTGCAATGACAATGTTCTTATCGGTTACTGTCAGATTAGTAGTTGCAATGTCTGTCAGTGAACCAGTGATTGTTAAGTTACCAGATACAACCAAGTCATTGAATACTACGTCATCTGTAGTTGCGACTGCCTGACCAATACTGATTGCACCGTTACTGTATGTAACACCAGTACCACCAGAGAACATTCCCTTAATGTTACCAGAGTCAACTTGGATATCGTCTGCGTTTGCAATGATACCCTTGCCACCGATTACATTCAGAGTTCGAGTCGTGGCAATATTACCACCACCTGTCAAACCTGTACCTGTGGCCAAATATACACTACTGTGATCAATGTGTTCGTTTGCTACGAATCCACTTAGGTTATCGTGAACGATATCTCCGTCTGTAGTCTTTATAACACCTGTACCACTAGTATATGTGATACCAGTTCCACCAGATAACTTACCACGAACCTGTGCGTCTGTAATACCGTTGTATGTAATTACACCAGTACTTGCGTTATATGCAAGAGTACCATCTCCTGCGGCATCACTGACGCTAATTGCCGCCCTTGCTCTTGCAGTGGTATGGTAAAGGTTGGTTCCTTCGGATAGATCTGAGGTTGACTTCTCTGTGAAGTCTGAGTCGAAACCACCATAGGTAGTCTCAGCAATTGTTATCGTGCCATTAGATGCATTGTATGAAAGTCCTGCACCAGAGACACCAATCGCATTCTTTGCATCTGAGTCTGCACGAGCAGTAGTATAGTATAGATTAGTACCTTCGGATAGATCTGAGGTAGAGAATGACGTTAGTCCAATACGAGCATTGAAAGATCCACCGTCTGCGGTAGATACATTTATTGTTGCTTCGGACGAATCAAAGGTGACACCACTCACACCTGCAACTGTACGATAAGTAGCAGAGTCGATCTGACCCTGTGCATTAACGGAGAATACAGGAACTTGTGTGGAAGATCCATAGGTTGCGGCAGTCACACCAGAGTTAGTTATTGATAGAGTACCTGCGGTATTAGTAATACCAGTACCACCAACAATCTCTGTGAGTGTCTTAATCGAGTTGTTTCCTGCGGAGTCAGTTCTCTTAAAGAACAGTCTTCCATCATTGGTGTTGATTGCGATCTCGCCAAGTTCAACATTACCAACGGCAGGAGTCTTGCCCTTTACCGCACTTCTTTTGACTTTAAGTAAAGTCGTAGACATATGTCACCTTTATATTAACCCCCTTATATAAGGGGGATTATTGTTTCTTAGTATGTACCGCCATCAAGTGAGGTTACAGTCACCGCACCAGATGTTACAGTAAATACGTCACTATCATATGACGCAACACCTTTGTTTGTAATTGTTGCTATCTCCGCAGTGAATGTATGTGTACCTGCGGTATCATTGTAAGCAAAGTCAAGACCTTCACCGACTGCAATAGATGCACCCATGATGTCTTCAATATACTCGTCTAGTGCAACACCACCGCGCATGATCTCAGGTGCATCAAACGTTTTGTTGGCAGTCCACTTATCACCAGATGCGGCATATACTAGGTTAGCACTTGCCCCTGCGATTACGATACCTGCACCGTTTGCCGCGGCTGCGTCTGCGGCACTGTCTGCCAAAGTCAATGTCTTATCGTTAACCGACATATTGACTGAGTTAATTATAGTTTGTGTACCGTTGACTTGGAGGTCACCAAGAATGACAACCTTACCAGTAACACTGTCACCACCTAATGGATCTAAGATCAACTCATTAGTAGAACCGTTTGTGCTAATGGTGTTTCCGTTAATACGGATAGTGTCAATAGTTGCGCCAGTCAGACCAGTAAGATCTGTAACTGTTCCACCCAGAGAAGTATCAGTATCACCAATAGTAATACCGTCATTCGCGAGGTCACCGTTAGCAACCGAACCTGCTTTAAGACTAACTGCACCAGAGGATACATCAAAGTCTGCCGAAGCAAAAGATGCAATACCTTTGTTGGTTGTAGTAGCGTCTTCACCAGTGATCGCAATACTTTGATCTGCGTGAGTGACATTCATGCCCTCACCACCAAGTATAGAGATACTGTGTTTAGGTAGAGTCATGGCACCAGTATCAGTGGTTACATGAGATAGTACGTTACCCTTGAGACTAACAATACCAGATGCGACTGCAAAGTCAGAATCTAGGAACTGTGCAACACCCTTGCCAGATGTAGTAGCATCGGAGGTTGTGTATGTTACTGTGTTAGTAGCATGGTTGAAACCCATCGCAATACCATTACCAGATGCGGCAAAGGATAATGCGGAGTCTGCTAATGAGATTGGGGCACCGTTAACAGTCAACTCAGTAGAGATACTTGCGGTACCTGCGGCAGTCAATCGACCTTGTGCGTCTACTGTGAAGGTAGGAATAGCACTTGCTGATCCATATGACCCTGCGGTTACGGCAGTATCGTCTAACTTATAAGATACTTGATCGTCTGTGACGGCACTAGTAAGACCAGTTCCACCATCGAACGTTAATGTTCCTGTACCTGCGTTGAATGTGTCTGTACCACCATCACCTGCTAGAGAGAATACGACATCAACTCCGGCAAACATACCATCAACATATGCTTTGGTTGTTGCATCGGAATCTGCGGTTGGAGTAAGTAGGTGGGAAATTCTGCTCCCTGCTACAGATACAACACCTGACCCATGAGGAGATACTATTAGGTTACCGTTTGTATCGGTAGTACTAATCGTGTTGCCGTTGAGAGTTAGGTTATCAACGTTAAGTATATCAATCTTACTGTTTGCGTCTACTAGGATAGCACTGTTCGGGGTCAGTGTACCTAATGCATGATCCAGTTTCGCTGTGAAATACTTACCACCAATGACTTCGTGATTGACCGCATTACCTGCGATTTCACTGCCAGTACCAATGTATAGTCTATCACCACCATTGCTTCCGTTGTCAGACAAGTATGAATATGCTAATTCACCTTGACCAAGTGCAGACGGATTTCCCGAAGTCGCACTTCTTTTAATTCTTAGTAATGATGCCATTAGTATTGGCCTCCGTTAAGTTCTTGTTGATCTAAAGTTGTCGTTGCTTCCCATTCTGTAGTTGATGCATTATAAACTAATACTGATCCTTCAACTGCACCATCTGTGTTAATACCAGTTATCGCGTTGATGCTGTTACCTGCTTCAATAACACGTCTAACAGGTTTCCCTACTACGACTCTCTTTACTTTAGTCTTGCCCCGAAGGGATACAGTAGTTGCCATAGTAGTTACCTTGTTACCGAAGGATTGACTTTAATCTTTCCTTCCAGTATTCGTTCGATGATTGTGTTCGATCCGCTGTCTGTAAAGGACAGTTCTACGTCATAGACATATCTGAGTCTTGCGTTCAGTAATCCAGATTGGGTATTTGTGAGTGCCAAGATGCCTATCCCATCAGAAGGGGGATCTGCGATAGTTGCTGTAAAGGATACTATTTCATCAGAGTCCACAGAGTTATAACTCCGCTTCATCTTTGCCGCAAGTGTGTGACCAGTGAGGTTCTTAACAGAACCATCCTGTTCTTGTAGGTGTAGTTCAATTGCTACATCCGCACCTTGGTCGATAGTAAAATCTTCGTAATCTGCCATTCCAGTCTCTCAAACCTTATTATATGTTATGGTTTTATTTATATGTTTTCGAAACTGGAGTTCGAACAAACTTAGATTTCTGAGGTGATTTCTTCTATTAAATCGTCTCTGTAGTCTAGAGATGCTTGTGAGATATCAAATGTGAATGATACCGTACATCTCCAACAGTCGGTCTTTGCCGCATGATAGAATAGGTTCTCTGGTTCACCATAGTGACCAAAGTATGCCGCCTTACATTGCCAACCCTTCTTGTCCTTCATAACGACAACTTCTTTCGATACAGGATCTACATACTCAAATTGTCCGTCTCCAGTTTCAGACCATGAGAATATTAGATTGTATGCGGCCGCGTTAGCATTGTTATGCCAAGAGATGAAACCACCGGGAGGATACCACGCAGTAAGAGCATTACAACGAGTGCCCAACCATTGCATAATATCTTTGTTCATAAAGGCAATGTCTGCCGTTCGTTTAGTTCGTATAGATGGATGGGTGTCTCCCTCAAAGAACTCATGTCCTTTGCGACCAATACTCATCTCATATCCATACATCTTATCGGGGAAACCTTCGTGTCTGCTTCCCTGTGCTTGGATCTCTTCTAGATGATCTTTACCTGCCCAGAAGTGACGTTGACTTGCCTCTTGTGAACACGCAAGATGGAAGTCCTTCTGGAACTGTTCTTTATCATCCAAGAGAAAGTCTCTGTATGCGTCTAATCTCTGCAACAGTTCTCTGTTTTTAATTGGTATGTCTTGCATATAACTCATAATATGTGTCCGTCCTTATCTAATCCGCACGAGTAGTGCCGTACAATAACTGGCCCTGACTCTGGTTTGGTCTTATGCCAATTAAAAGCGTTGTAATAGTTCCATCGCAGATCATCATAGATGATGCCATAGTTTAAATCTTTGTACTTATCTTCCTTCTCTGTCAACCACCATAGAGAGAACTGATCCCAAGACTTCAGGGAATCGATGTAACCTTCTGGCCACCATTCCTTATCCATTTGTCTCTTGGTCAAGTCTTCCCATTCTGCAACAAACTCTTTGATGATGGGTACTGTCATATCATACAAACATATACCACCACATAGAGTAAACTTTGCCTTACCTTCGGGGGTGTCAAAGTCTCGTTCAGCATAGACATATGATCTATCATCGGTCAATGCAGAGAACAACATATCGTGTTCGCTATCTCTCAAGATTTGGAAACAAGTACTAATGTCTTCGTGTTCTACTTCCATATCAACATCAAGGTACATGGTTAGGTCATAAGGAGATCTTGCCATACCTTCTAACTTGGCACGGTAGTGTCCAGTACACCATTCAACATTATCAAAGAGATCACGATGAAGTTCTTCGAACATCCACTCTTCGCAGAACAAAGTAATCTTGGCATCAGGATAGAAGTCTAAGATGGACTCTGCTAGATTGATTGCATACCTATAGAAGTTAATCTTATTGGATGCGACCAGTACATACCCTTCAGTCTTATCACTCATTATCAGCAACCACTTCCGTTGGTTCAAGGACTTCTTGTAACAACATCATTGCATATAAGTTTACTTCAATCTTAGACTTGGCGCGTCTCAACTTACCTTTGAGTTTACGATTCTTAGAGTTCTTAATCTCTTCGGTCTCAAAGATCTCCAACTTGTAGTTAAACAGTTCTTCCAACTTCCGCGCACGAGCAAACTCAACATCTCTTTGTTGACCTTCTTCCTTCTCTGCCGCTTTGCGTACCTTACGGTCTTCGGTGTTTCGATCAACTGACTCTACACCTAGATCATCAATAACTTCATTGAACAGTTCGTTGGGTGTTCCATCCTTGTTAGTGCGTTGCAACAACATTACTTGTCGTGTCTCGCGTTCCACGTCATCCATTATCTCTAGGATACAATTCAACTTCTCTTTAGTATCATCTTCCCAGAATGCATTATCCATCCATCTTTTATAACTCATCTTACTTCATCTCCGATTAAAATTCAATTATCATTATACTATATATCATCATCTTATGTCAAGTCTTTTATGCGACCCTTACATACAATGTATACGTCTCTATTACTTCTGTTCCTGAACCAACTGTAGTACCAACATAGTTACCTGCGAAGTTCCTACTATAATTACCTGTAAACGCCCTAGAATAGTTACCTGCGAAGTCGCGAGTAAAGTTTCCTGTGAAATCTCCAACGTAATCATCTGTACTAACTCTTGTGGATATTCTTGCATACGCAGAGATACGACTACGAGTGAAAGTAGATGCACGAGTTCGTGTTGAAGTTCTTACTGAGTTTCTGCTATATTCTCCAACGAAGTTTCTAGTGAAGTTACCAACGAAGTCCCCAGTGTAGTTACTTACACGAGTTCTTGCATACTCTCCTGCAAAGTCTCTTGAGTAGTTACCGACAAAGTTACCTGCAAAGGTTGAGATACTATCACGAGTATATTCTCCGACAAACCCACGAGTGTAGTTTCCAATGTAGTTACCTGCGAAGTTACGAGTATAGTCACCAGTGAAGTCACGAGTAAAGTTTCCTGTGTATTCTCCAACAGAATCAGTAACACGAGTTCTTGTGTATTCTCCTGCAAAGTCCCTACTGTATGTTCCTGTGTAGTTACCTTCGAATGAACGAGAATAGTTACCCACAAAGTTTCTTGCATAGTTGCCTACGAAGTTACCTGCAAAGACTTGAATACTGTTACGCGTGTACTCTCCCACAAACGTTCGTGAGTAGTTACCGACATAGTTACCTGCAAAGTCCCTTGCATAATTGCCTACGAATCCACGAGCATAGTTACCTATAAAGTTTCCGACAGAATCAGTTACACGAGTTCTATTATAGTCACCGACAAACGCACGAGCATAGTTACCTACGAAGTTACTTACACGAGTTCGCGTAGAGATCCTTGTGTACTCTCCTGCAAATGCGCGAGAGTAGTTGCCAACAAAGTTACCTGCGAATACCTCTATTCTATTCCTTGAGTAGTTACCTATAAAGGTACGAGCATAGTTACCGACATAGTTTGCAACATAATCTGTGATACGAGTACGAGCATATGCAGACACACGGTTTCTAGTGTAGGTTGATATGCGGTTACGGATATAAGAACTATTACGAGTACGAGTCGAGGTTCTTAAATATTCGCCAGTATAGTTACCTGCAAACCCACGAGAGTAGTTACCAACATAGTTACCTGCGAATGTACGCGTGTATGAACCTGACTGTGCAATCATATTAGCAACAGTTGGAACAAGTGAATGAGTCATATCATCAACACGAGGTTCCCAGAACTGTTGGTTTGTGGCGGTATCAGTTGAATAGTACAAGTATGAACGATGATTTGCCTTTGTGTTAGTAGTCTGCCACACAAAGTCCTGTGAAATAGTATGAATCTTTTCACCACCAATGTTGTAGATACCTGACTCTGCCTTAACAGCACCAGTACCAGAACCAGATGGCCAAACGTGTCCGACTACCAAGAACCAATCATCTACGTTACCACCAGTTGACCAGTTTCCCCAACTGCCATTAACTTCGAAGTATGGGTTAGTATTTGCGGAACCGTTGTCTCTTCGTAGAACACCAATGTTTGAACCACCACTGTTCCAACCGTTAACTCCCATGTAGAAGTGTCCGTTACCAACAACCTTACGTCTTACCCAAGTAGAGAATCTGTATAGTTTAGTGTGATCAATTGCAAATTGAGAAGTATTCCAACCACCATCCGCATTTGATGTCACATCTTGATTTGAAACATCCCAAACAACATCTTGACCTTTTGGTGAGGCATCAACAATTCGACTGTTACCGTCACCATTCTGTCCGTAGTCAGTTGCGGATCCTGTGCCAGTTGTCCACTCTGGGAAGTTCTGCCACAACAAGTTAGATTGATCTGAGTATCTTGCACCCCCACCCGAAGTAGAAACTACAGTACTATCTCGTGTGGATGTTCTTGTGTATGCACTTACTCTACCTCTAGTGTAGGTAGATGCTCGTGCGCGAGTACTAGTCCTAGCGTATGCTGAGATACGACTACGCGTACTGGTTCTTGCATATGCGGAGATACGACTGCGAGTATAGTCAGTAGCACGAGTTCTATTGTAAGTCGAGATACGATTCCGTGTGGATGTTCTTGCGTATGCAGAGATACGAGTTCGTGAATAGTCACCGACAAACGCACGAGCATAGTTACCTATAAAGTCACCAGTATAGTATCCTGTTCGAACATAGTCACCAGTATAGTTACCTGCATAGAAACCAATACGCGTATAGTTACCTACGAAGTCACCTGCGTATGAACCGATTCTAGTGTACCCAAGAATACGAGTAGAAGTACGAGTAGAGTTTCTAGTGTATACACCAGTATAATATAAGGTACGCTGATAGTTACCAGTGTAATATAGAGTTCGGGTATAGTTTCCGATATAGTACAATGTTCTAGTGTAATTACCAGTATAGTTTCCGATATAATACAGAGTACGCTGATAGTTGCCAATGTATGAGGCAATACGGTTACGAGAGTAATCTCCAGTATAGTTGCCTGTGTAGTATAGAGTACGCTGATAGTTACCTGTGTACGAACCAATACGGTTTCTAGAGTAATCTCCAGTATAGTTACCAGTATAATACAATGTACGAGTATAGTTACCTGTGTACGAACCAATACGGTTCCTAGTATAAGTTCCTGTAGGAGTACTAGTTCTTGTAGAGGTACGAATGTATGTACCAGTCGCAGTACGAATTCTAATGTATGTGCCAGTAGCAATACGGTTGGTTAGTCGTATACGAATGTATGCACTAGACTTTGTACTGATTCTAATGTAAGTACCAGTAGCGGTGCTAGTAGCAATACGAAGTCTAGTGTATGTTCCAATAGCAATACGGTTTCGTGTGTATGTGCCAATAGCAATACGGTTACGAGAATAGTCACCAATGTAATACAATGTACGAGTATAGTTACCAGTATAGTACAATGTACGAGTATAGTTACCAGTGAAGTTACCTGCGTAGTATAGGTTTCTTGCGTAGTTACCAGTGAAGTTACCTGCGTAGTAACCAGTACCAATGTAATAAAAAGTCTGGCCCCCACCCTTTCCACCTATTCGGGTATAGGCAACATTGCGAGTAGAAGTACGAGTCGATGTTCTTGTGTATGACGGTTGCGAAAGACGTGATCTGGTCGAGGTACGAATGTATGTACCAGTCGCAGTACGAATTCTAATGTATGTACCAGTCACGGTGCGAGTTCGTCCATAGTTACCAAGGTATGCTAAGTTTCGTGTGTAGTTACCAAGGTATGCAAGGTTTCTCGTGTAGTTACCAGCGTAGTTACCAATGTAATAAAGAGTACGAGTATAGTTACCTGTGTAATACAATGTACGAGCATAGTTACCAGTGAAGTTACCGATATAGTATAAGGTACGAGTATAGTTACCAGTATAGTATAGAGTACGAGTGTAGTTACCTGCGAAGTCACCTGCGTAGTATAATGTACGAGTATAGTTACCAAGGTACGCGGCAGTACGGATACGGATATAAGTACCAGTGTTTGTACTGATTGCAATACGAAGTCTTCCGTAGTTACCAATGTATGAGGCAATACGAGTTCTAATATATGTACCAGTGTTTGTACTGATAGCAATTCGGAGTCTACCATAGTTGCCAATGTATGAGGCAATACGGTTTCGTGTGTACGTTCCAGTGTTTGTGCTAGTAGGAATACGAATTCTAATGTATGTTCCTGTATCAGTACGATCTCTTGTGTACGTTCCTGTCGCAGTTCTGATACGAATATAGGTACCAGTGTTTGTACTGATACGCGTATAGTTACCAATGAAGTCACCTGCATAGAAACCAATTCGTGTGTACGTTTCGGTAGGTGTGCTAGTTCTTGTGGATGTACGCTGATAGTCTAGAATGCGAGTAGAGGTAATAGTCGATATTCTGGTATAGTTAAGAATACGAGTAGAGATTCTAGTACTGTTTCGAATGTATGCAGAGTATCTGGTACGACCATAGTTGCCTACGAATCCACGAGCATAGTTGCCTATGTAATTTCCTGCAAACCCACGAGCATAGTTACCGACAAAGTTACCAACATAGTTACCTGCAAATGCACGACTGTAGTTACCTATGTAATTTCCTGCGAACGCACGAGCATAGTTGCCAACGTACTCCCCTGCAAATGTTCTGCTATAGTTACCAATAAACGTTCTGGAATAGTTACCACCGAAGTTACCTGTATAACCAACAACATTATCGCGAGTATATGTTACTAAAGAATCTCTTGTTGATGTTCTATTATAGGTAGATGATCGAGTTCTTGTTGAGATCCTCGCATAGTTACCAATGTAGTTACCTGCAAAGGCACGAGCATAGTTACCAACAAACGTTCGGGCATAGTTACCTACGAATGTTCTGCTATAGTTACCAACATAGTTACCAGTAAAGGTTACTAGTCTATCACGGATATATGCTGAACTACGAGTTCGTGCATAGTTACCAATGAAATCACCAGTAAAGTTTGTAACACGATCACGAGTGTAAGCAGAGATACGAATACGAGAATAGTCACCAGTATAGTTACCTGCATAGTTAGATGCACGAGTTCTATTATAGGTAGATATTCGAGTACGAGAGTAGTTGCCTAAGAAGTTACCAGTAAACGTTTGCAAACTATCGCGAGTATACGTTGAGATTCTGGTACGAGCATATGCCGAAGTACGAGTTCGCGTTGAGGTTCTAGTATATGCAGACACACGGTTACGAGAATAATTACCAATGAAATCACCAGTAAAGTTTGTAATACGATCACGAGTATATGTTGAAGTACGAGTTCTAATATAGGCAGAGTTTCTTATTCTAGTGTAAGCACCAGAGTAACCAGACACACGAGTTCGTGAGTAGTTGCCTACAAAGTCTCCAACATAGTTACCTGCAAAGACAGTCGTGTATGCAGAGGTTCGAGTTCTAATGTAGTTACTATTTCTTGTTCGAGTACTTGTTCTAGCATATGCAGAGATACGAGTACGAACATAGTTTCCTATGAAGTTACCAGTAAATACAGTAATACGGTCACGAGTATAATTTGATACTCGAATACGCTGATAGTTGCCTACGAAGTTTCTAGTAAATACGTCTGTGAAATTAGTTGTGTACTGAGACACACGAGTACGTTGATAGTTACCAATGAAGTCTCCAACGTAGTTTCCTGCAAAGTTTCTTGCATAGTTACCTGCAAAGGCACGAGTGTAGTTACCTACAAAGTCACCTGCGTAAGTACCAGTAAAGGTCTGAAGAGAATTTCTTGTGTATGCCGAAGTACGAGTTCTTGCATAAGCAGAACCACGAGTACGAGTATATGCGGATGCGCGAGTTCTTGTGTACGCAACTTCCGAAGTTGTTCTCTTTGTATTAGTAGCAGTACCCTTTGCCGCCCATGTACCAGAAGCAGAAGGAACACCTTGGGTAGCAGATCTCAACTGATAAGAACCAATGTTACCTACTACTGCACGTTCTGTCTTGGCGTGTTGACCAAACGTATGCTTGATCTCGTTATCATTCAGTTCACGAATACCACTAAACGACCCTGCCGAATCAGAACCAACCAAACCCATAGGTCTGATAGTTGAGGGGGCAGACATTGTATTTCGTTTGTAGATGTTGTATACTGTGCTTGTTCCGTTACCTAATGTATCGGTGTATACGTTTGACAGTAAGGCACTATAGTCACTTGACGGAGCAGAGGTTCCTAGTTTATATGTTCCGGGATAATCTGATAGAGCAATACGAGCATTAAGTCTAGTCGTAAGAATAGACATATCAGAGTCGGGGAATTCATATAGACCTTCGGCACCACTGTTCAGATACCCTACTGGTCTGCGATAGTTCGCACCAGTGTAGTTAGCAGTACCTTGTATTTGCTTTAGGGGAGTAGATGTACTACCAGAAGTTATAGCAGAGGCAGGGTGTGTGCCGTCTGCCTCATTGTAGTAAGTATCAACGAACGTACCGATAGTGGTACCCGAAGTCTTATGTAGGGTACCTGCGCCTGTGGTACCTTCCGCTAATTGTAGTCCTGCTTGATAGGCGAGGTAATGCTCTTCCGTAGGAGTTAACTCCTTCAGATCAGCGTTTGTTCCTTCTGCCTTTAGCGGTATGTTCGACTTTGCCACAGATTAATTCTCTATCAATTTAACTTATCTCTATTTATAAGAATTATACTATGCAGTTCTTACATATAAAGTATAAGTCTCCACGTTGAATATACCATTACCGATAGTCTGCCCAACATAGTTACCTGCGAAGTTACCTGCGAAGTTTCTTGAGTAATTACCTTCAAAGTTTCTTGTGTAATCTCCAGTGAAGTCACCAGTATACGCACTTGTTCTTGACCTAGTAAAAGTAGAACCACGAGTTCTTGCATATGCCGAATCACGGTTTCTGGTCGAATCTCTAGTAGAGTTTCTAGTGTAGTTACTTGTTCGGGTACGACTATATGCTCTACTATATTCGCCAACAGAATCAGTAACACGAGTTCTTGTGTAGTCTCCTGCATATGCCGAACCACGGTTTCTAGTAAAGTTAGAAGTTCTAGTCCTAGCAAAAGATGATGCTCTTATTCTAGTATAGTCTGCCGAATAGTTTCTTGCATAGTTACCTGCAAAGTTTCTTGTGTAGTCACCAGTGAAAGAACGAGAATAGTTAGATACACGAGTTCTATTATATGCAGAGGTTCTGTTAACGATACTTGTTCGCGTAGAAGTTCTGTTATAGTCTCTTGTATAGTTACCAATAAACGTTCTCTGATAGTTACCAGTGTAATTACCTACGAATGTTCTCGCATAGTTTCTACTATAGTTACCAAGGAAGTCACGAGTATAGTTACCAAGGAAGTTGCCTATGTAAGTACTAATGCGTATTCTACTGAAGTCCCTTGAGAAGTTACCACCAAAGTCACGAGTATAGTTAGATACACGAGTACGTTCAAAGTTTCTTGAGTAACTTGAGTCTCTGGTACGTTGGTAGTTTGAGTTACGCGTCCTAGTAGAATCTCTAGTAAAGGCACGAGCATAGTTACCAAGATAGTTTCCAGTAAAGGTTGAGTTCCTTGTATCAATAGTTACGCTACTGAAGTTTCGTGTAGAATTACGATGGAAGGCACGGACGTAGTTGCCCACAAACAATCTAAGGAAGTTGCCAGTAAAATTAGCGGTGCCTGTGTAGTTACCTGTATAGAAACCTGCACCAATATAGTATAGCGGATTGCCGCCTTTCGAGCCACCGGTATTGGCATAAGCAATATTCGTACTTGCTCTTTCCCTTACTGAGATTATAGTAGATGCTTTGGTTCTAGTGTATCCAGTGGCACTATTTCTAAGATAATTTCCATCACCGACATTAGATGCCCTATGAAATGCCCCCAGTGCCACCCTAGTTCTCTGAAAGTCACCAGTGAATGTTACGGTACTTTCTACACCAGTGTAGAAACCACCATACCTATATTCAGTAAAGTACCCTAAGCGCCCAGCATAATAAGGTGGCGTACCTGTGTAGTTACCTTGGAAGTTTTGTGCATTCGCAACATATATGCGAGTAAATCCCTGAGTGTAGTTACCGACATATCGATTTACTTCACTTGTTGGCCAACCAGTTCCAATATAGTTTCCTATAAAATAAGTGCCTCTCGCATAGTTACCTAAATAGGCAGATGCACGAATCTGTGTATAGTTGCCTATGTAAGTACTTATTCTGTTCTGTATACGAGTTCGACCAAATGCAGTTTGAGTACCATAAGTAGTGTCACCACCTACATAGTTTCCTATAAAGTTACCTAAGAAGTCGCGAGTGTAGTCACCTATGAATCCGCGAGAATAGTTACGAGCAAAGTTACCACCAAAGTTACGAGAATAGTTAGATACACGAGTTCGGAGGTACTGTCTAGCATACTCACCAGTAAATGTTTGGGAACTTGTTCTGGTTGAAGTTCTGCCATATGCGGTTTCCGTACCATATGTAGTACCACCATCAGAACCACCAACATAATTACCGATGAATGCACGAGCGTAGTTTGATACTCTATTTTGAATACGAGTTCGTGTATAGGTACTTATTCTAGAAACAATACCAGTACGAGCATAGTTACCAACGAAGTTACCTGCGTATTGGTCTGCTATTATACGAGTATAGTTTCCTGCGAACCCACGTTGATAGGTTGATACACGACCACGAATATAGTTTGAGACGCGAGTACGCGCAAAGTTTCTGGCATAGTTGCCTGTATAATTACCTGCGTAAGTACTCGCCCTAGTGCGGTTAAATGTAGATGCGCGGTTGCGTGTGAAGTTACGAGAATAATCGCCAGTATAATTACCAATGAAGTCACCAACATAGTCACCTGCAAAAACACGAGTGTAGTTTCCTGCGAACCCACGAGTATAGTCACCAGTGAAGTCACCAGTGTAGTTACCTGCAAATGTTCGGGTGTAGTTACCTACATAGGTAGTTCCATAATTACCTGCAAAGTTCTGTGGGTCATTACGAGTAGAATTTCTTGTATAGTTACCTACACGAGTTCTTGCATATGCCGAACCACGAGATCGAGTACTAGTTCTTGTGTACTGTTCTTCACCCACCAGTCGAATAGTGTTTGTTGCAGTACCCTTAGATGCCCAAGTACCTGTGGCAGGGGCACCTTGCGAAGCAGTACGAAGTTCGTATGAACCAACGTTGCCACTGATAGCACGTCTAGTCTTTGCGCGTTGACCAACAGATACTTGGATCTGCCTGTCAGTTAATTTCTGTATACCTTGGAATGTACCAGAGTCTCCATTGGATCTCTTAATACCTGCAAGACTTGATATGCCACCTTTACTATCAAGGATAGCACTAGGTGCAGTCATTGTATCTCTACGCCAGATAGAGTAATCGTTAATGATAATCGCATTACCTGCGGAGTCTGCACGTTTATCTAACAGGACAGAAGGTACTAGTATGCTATAGTCAGAACTAGGAGCAGTTGGAGATAATTTTAAAGATCCCGGATAGTCCGATAGAGCAATACGAACATTGATCTCATCACTAAAGGCATTGAAGTTCGAAGCAGGTTGTTCGTAAACGTGCGCCCCGAAATGAGCAATGGGTAGACGGAAGTCACTATCTGCTTCGCTTGCCGTACCATTAATCTGGAACAGGTTCTTTGTGCTACTGATTACCGAAACTTGGTCGTAAGGATGCGTACCTACTGGTTCTGGGTAGTAGGTGTCTAGGGTGGAACCGATTCCTCGGTTTCCACTAGAGGCAAGCGTGAGAAGACCTACATCACTACTATCCGCTTGCGCGTTCTGTAGTCCTGCAAGGTAGGCAACATAGTTCTTCTCCGTTGCACTGATCTGTTGGAGATTACCATCACTGTCTTTTAACTTTAACGGTAATGTCTTATTATTCGACATTCTCTTTCCTACTTAGTTTAGAAGAGTACCGCTTTCGTCATAGATAAGGACAGTTCTAGTTGCCAGTTCATTTAACGCTTTAACGATACTATCATTATTTATACCTTTGAAGAAACCGCCCGGAGCAGAAGAATCTAATGTATTCAGAGTTCCTACCAAAGTATTGACAGCAGTAATGTTACTTACGTTAGTCGCTATGTTTGCTGAGTTGGTATCAATCCTACCAAGGTTAGATTGCAAGAAAGTAGCATCAGAATCAAGTCTTCCAATGTTAACTGCCAACTGAGTACTATCAGAATCCAGTCTTCCAATGTTAAATGCCAACTGAGTACTATCAGAATCGAGTCTTGAAAGATGAACTGCAAGTTCTGCATCATTAGTAGCAATGTTTCCCTTGTTAACAAGGATCTCTGATACTGCCGAATCTAACTGAGTATGTATCTCATTGATAGAACCTGCTATGTTCTGTGCCACAGTATTCACGCCACTGTCTACGAAGAATGCGCGACCATGAATCTCTACTTTGCTTGCGTCCATTGCTACTGCAAGTGTAGTCCCAGAGTATATATCTAATTGATTGCTACTGTTTTGGAATCGACCAAACTGAGTACCGTTGTCTTTGAGATATACGTCACCACCATTAGCATCAAGAACAATGTCTCCATTCGCATCTAATGTAATGG
>Ga0308025_1000774_pt1 | contig 15773 bp, 19 predicted proteins | sample Neamet422_FD_201298 | JGI IMG/M metagenome (GOLD analysis project Ga0308025, IMG submission 201298) | Marine microbial communities from water near the shore, Antarctic Ocean - #422 | ecosystem: Environmental > Aquatic > Marine > Unclassified | place: Southern Ocean | collected 2014-10-03
TCTCAATTAGGTTATGAACAGGCTAAATTAGCTGAAATTAAATCTCAACATGCTATGCAAGATAGCGCAGCTAATGAAAAACCTACCTTACAACAACAACCAGCAAGACAACCAGCACCTGTAAAAGATCCTAAGGCGGAAGCATGGGCTGATGAAAATGACTGGTTTGGTAAGGATAATGCTATGACTTATACAGCATTTGACCTACATAGAAAACTTACTGAGGAAGAGGGTATGGACCCTCAATCTGATGAATATTATTTAGAGGTGGATAAGAGAATAAGACTTGAATTCCCCCATAAATTTGGTAAGGTAGAACAACAGATTAGTAAACCTACACAAAACGTCGCCTCTGCGACGCGTAGTTCAAAGACTGGTCGCAAAACTGTGAGACTCACACCAACACAGGTGACAATAGCTAAAAAGCTAGGTGTGCCACTAGAAGAGTATGCGAAACAACTTATAATCACGAAGGAGGTATAGGCATATGACAAATAAAAAACCAACTCGTGCGAGCCAAAGTATAGGTGATGTTACAAAAGTAGTATCACAAGCATCTACGATTAAACCCAAAGCTGCTGTAAAACCTTGGACTCCACCATCGTACTTAGATACGCCCAACGCGCCAGAAGGATTCAGACACAGATGGGTCAGAATAGAAATCATGGGGTTCGCCGACACTAAAAACATACAAGGACGCTTAAGGTCTGGTTATGAATTAGTGAGAGCAGACGAATATCCCAGTGAGGACTTTCCAGCAATCATGGATGGCAAATACGCAGGGGTAATCGGGCACGGAGGCCTTGTGCTGACAAGGGTACCGGAAGAGATCGCAAAACAACGACAAGATTATTATGCTAAAGAAGCTGGTGATCAACAACGTGCAATCGACAACGATCTTATGAAGGAACAGCATAGGGGAATGCCTATCGATATTGATAGACAGTCTCGTACAACCTTCGGTGGCAAAAAGTAATTTACTTTAAACCAACGAAATTTTATAAACCGAACTGGAGGCCTTTCGAGGCAGGTTCACTAAGGAGAAAATAATATGGCTAACGCTTCAACAACAGGGTTTGGTTTCAAACCCATTAAGATGGTTGGACAGTCGTATAATAATGCCGGTTTAAGTGAGTGGAATGTAGCCGCTTCTTCAGCTTTAATTTGTCATAGCGCTTTGACAATTTTAACTGCTGATGGAGTTGTTCTTACTGCTGCTGACGGAGGGGTGAATAACCTCGGCGTACTTAACGGTGTATTTTATACAGCTGCAACAACTAACAAACCAACATGGTCGAACTATTCGCCCGCTTCTAACACAGCTACAGACATAGTTGCACTTATCAATGATAATCCGCAACAAATGTTTGAAGTAATGTCTGCAGATACTGCATTCAGTGCTAATGAAGTAGGGGAATGTGCCGATCAAGTTACAGCTAATGGTGCTACTCCGTTGTTCAATTCTTTATCAAAGATATCAGCAACAACAGATGCAGCAACAGCTCAACTAAAAATAATAGGTGTTTCAAGAGATCCTGAACATTCGGACACAACTGAAGAGGGCTTTGCTCTTAGAGTTATGATCAATGAACATATCTTAGGAAACAACGTAGCAGGTATATAAGGAGATAAAATATGGCTATATCAAGAAACCAACTCGTAAAAGAGTTAGAGCCAGGATTGAATGCTTTATTCGGCCTGGAATACAAACAGTATGAAAATCAGTCAGCTGATATTTATGCTACAGAGTCATCTGACAGAGCTTTTGAAGAAGAAGTAATGTTGAGTGGTTTTGCACAAGCACAAGTGAAACCGGAAGGTTCAGGTGTTGTATATGACAATGCTCAAGAAACTTTCACAGCTAGATACACTAACGAGACTATTGCTCTCGCTTTTGCTATCACTGAGGAAGCAATTGAGGACAATCTATATGATAGACTGGCTTCTAGATACACTAAAGCTTTAGCAAGATCTATGGCTCAAACTAAGCAAGTTAAATCAGTTAACCCACTTAATAATGGAATGCCAGGCGGTACTTTCAATTCAGGTGATGGTGTAACTTTATTTAACACTGCTCACCCAACGATTGCTGGAACTGTGTCTAACACACTAGCAACTGCTGCGGATTTAAACGAAACTTCATTAGAACAAGCATTGATTGATATCGCTGCTATGACTGATGAAAGAGGTTTAAAAATCGCTGCTAAGGGTATGAAGATGATTATCCCATCTGCACTACAATTCACAGCTGAAAGACTTATGTCTTCTGCTGGTAGAGTTGGAACTGCTGATAATGATATCAATGCTATCAAATCTATGGGGATGATTCCTCAAGGTTACTCTGTTAACAATTATGTTACAGATACTGATGCATTTTACATCATTACAGACGTGCCAAATGGTATGAAACATTTCCAAAGAACACCTCTATCTACTAAGATGGAAGGTGATTTTGATACTGGTAATGTTAGATACAAAGCTAGAGAAAGATACGTTTTTGGCGTATCTGACTATAGAGGTATCTTCGCTTCACCAGGAGCTTAGTACTTAAATCTTTTGTGGCGGGACAAAGTTCCGCCACATTTAAACTTTAGAAAGGAAAAACTTATGAAAAAAACTTCAATCAATATCTGGGCCCACAATCACCATGCTAAATTTAATATTGAGCATGATGAAGATACAGCTAAAAGTGTCGAAAATGCTGTACTTGACAAACTAGGAGAAAAGAGTATAGTTTGGGAATATCTCGGAGATTCATATCATTCGGGATTAAATAGAATAACTTATGAAGAGGTTATCGATGATACAAGACCTATACAAACAAAAAAGGTCCTTGGAGTTGAAGTGGCAACAGGAGCATCTGGATAATAACAGATATACTCTTGACATGGTCAAGATCGACGATTTGATTAAAAGAGTCGTTACTGACATAAAGCTTGAAGAAGCTAGAGTTGCTACCTTACAAAACACTGTAGAAAGTGTTGCTCCACAAGTTTCTGTAGCTACTTAGACATAAAGCTACATCGCTGAAATCGCAATTTCACTATGGAGTCTCTTGCACTCTATTCAAAAATAAGCTATAAATATCTCACTATACAATATATTAATTTTCTGCATGGACGCGGTATAGTCGACGGCCTAGAGACTATGTAGAATCAACTAGGAGAATAATCATGGCAAATACTACTTTTTCGGGACCAGTAAAAGCGGGAACGATTTCAAATACAACAGGAACAACTGTTGGAACTAACATTGCAAACGTAGGTTTTGTAACTATGGCTCAGTCTGTAAAAGCTGATATCATAGGTGCATCACACTTAAATCAAGTTTGTGCAGTAATTCCAGCAAACTCACAAATCATTGATGTAATTTTAAATGTTACTACAGTAAACAATGATACTGGTGCAGCAACTATATCAGTTGGAACAATTGCAGATGCTAATGCATTTTTAGATGGGGTTAATGTTAAAGCTTTAGCAACTACTCATGGTACTTTAGATACTGAAGCAACTAATGTTGGAACTACTGACTTACAAGTTCTAGCTGACTTTACTGGTGCTAATGGTGATGGTACTACTGGTGCATCTACAGTTACTGTAATGTACATCCAAAATAATTCTGTTCAAGACGCAGCAGACTTATAATAAATAATTAATGGAGCCCTTCGGGGCTCCTACAAATTTTAAGGAGAAAAATATGAGTTCATTTTCAAGTGACCAAACAACATTAAACTTAGCGGTAATAGCAGCGGATACTCTTTCAAGAGCAGGTAGAGCTAGAATTACTTCTATCCAAGGATATGGTGTAGCAGCCTCAACCCTAACTTTATATAATTCAGCGTCTGCAGGTACTCCAGGTACAGCAGTAGCTATATATAAATTTGGAACTGAAGGACTAGAAGTTTATGTTCCTGGTTCAGGAATTTTATTTACAGATGGTATTGTTTACAATCTAGCCGGAGCAGGTGGAAGTGTTACATTAACTATAACAGGTGCGTAGGATTTTAAATGGCTAATACAACTTCAGGCTCTTATACTTTTGATAAGAACCTAGGCATTAATGAAATTATTGAAGATGCTTATGAACGTATAGGCATGCAAAGTGTATCCGGTTATCAATTAAAAACAGCTAAAAGATCTTTAAATATTCTATTCTCTGAATGGGGTAATAGAGGTTTACATTTTTGGGAAGTTATAAATCAAAATGTTACTTTAGTTAGCGGTCAGGCAGTATATAATTTTTATAGAGCACCAGGTGATGGTACATCAGATGGTGTGGCTACAACAATAACAGCTGCAATGACTAATTCACAGGACACCGTTCCCTGTACCTCGGTCACGGGTTTTCCAAAATTTGGTATAGTAACAATAGGCACTGAACAAATTTCATATACAGGAATTTCATCATTAAACTTAACAGGTTGTGTAAGAGGTATTAATGGCAGTACCGCTGCAACTCATTCAGATACAGACGCTTTGACACAGACTCCAAGAGGAATGGACAATATTCAAGAAGCAAACTATAGAGTTGCTTCAACAAGTGTTGATACTCCAATGACTAGAATCAGTAGATCACAGTATCAAGCATTTTCAAACAAAACAGATTTAGGTTTATGTACTCAGTATTGGGTACAAAGATTTATAGATAAAACTACCTTAACTTTATATTTAACACCAGGAAGTTCTCAAGCAGGGAACTTTATTAATTTTTATTATACAAAAAGAATTGATGATGTAGGAGCTTATACAAATGCAACAGATATTCCATATAGATTCATACCTTGTATGATTGCAGGATTAGCTTTTTATTTAGCAACTAAATATGCACCTCAAAGAGAACAAGGATTAAAAATGTTATATGAAGATGAGTTAGCTAGAGCTGAATCTGAAGATGGTAATACAACTAATTCTACTTATATTTCTCCTAAAATATATAACCCGGGTCTCTAATGTCTAGTTTTGCACAAGGTAAACATGCTTTAGCAATATCAGATAGATCAGGACTAGCTTTTCCATATAATGAAATGGTTACAGAATGGAATGGTGCTTTTGTACATGTATCAGAATTTGAACCTAAACAACCACAACTACAACCTAAACCCACTAACGCAGATCCACAAGCTTTGCAAAAAGCAAGACCTGCAAGAACAGAATTTCCAACAGAAGATTTTTTACCGGACAATCCAATTACTACTACAGCTACAAACACAACTTTAAAAATAGATTTTCCAAATGGTGATTTAGAAGTTAATGATTTTGTAAGACTTAGAAATGTAAAATCTGCAGTAGGAGGGGTTCCTGTTGTTACGGGTGCTTCAGGTCCTGCATTAGAATTATCTACAACTTTGGATACAGCTGTTACACTTACTGATACAACAGTTACTGTGCAAACAGGAACACATTTTCCAACTACTGGTTTTCTTATGATTGAAAAAGTAAATGCAGTTTCTGGTTTATTTGAAAATGAAACAATAGAATATACTGGAAGAACTGGAGAGAATTTTACAGGTTGTACTAGAGGAACAAGTGCACCTTATAGAGGGGTATCTCCCATACCAACAACAGCTACTATTCATCCTGTTGGAGCAAAAGTATTTGGAGCTTATAAAATAGATTCTTTAAATACAACACAAGTTTTAGGTATGGGTCAACCCCTATATACTACACGATTTGATGGTATAAATGTTACGTTAGTAAGTAATGCTACAAGCACAGAAACCGGGGGCGGTTTTCAGTGTACAATCGGACCCTTAAATGATAAGGCTTAATTATGGCAACACATTATACATACGCAACTTTAACAGCAGCAATTAGAAACTACACTGAGGTTAGTGATACAGTTCTAACTCAAGCTATCATTGATGAATTTATCATGGCAGCTGAACATAGAATTAATATAGACCTTCCATTAGATGCAGATAGATTTGTTGAAGAAGGAACAATGGCCGCTGATGTAAATAATATAAGAGTACCGGCAGGAGCTTTATTTGTAAGAGGGGTAGAAGTATTTAATGCATCTAATACTACAGAAGCGGGAACTTGGTTAGAGAAAAAAGATCAAACTTATCTATCAGAATATATTGGTAGATTAACTGGACCAGAAGGAGATTTAACAGCTCAAGATGTTACAGGAAAGCCTAAATATTATGCTATGTTTGGTGGAGCAACTGGATTAAGTGATACTACTTCAGGATCAATTTACTTAGCACCTACACCAGATGTTAATTATGAATTTAGAATATATTTTAATAAGATGCCTGTAGGACTGGGAACAGGATCCGGGGGTAATTCTACTACTTATATAAGTAATTACTTCCCTCAAGGGATACTATATGCTACTCTTGTTGAAGCATTCGGTTATTTAAAAGGTCCAATGGATATGTTGACATACTACGAAAATAAATATAAAACAAGCATACAACAGTTTGCAGGAATGCAGATAGGCAGAAGAAGACGAGACGATTACACTGACGGAACCGTTAGGATACAAGTCAAATCACCTTCACCGTAAACTAGGAGATAAAAAATTATGGCAATAGCATCGGCAATATGTAACACATTCAAAGTAGAAATTTTAAAAGCAGTACATAACTTTACTGCAGGTGGAGCAAATGTTTTTAACTTAGCACTATACACAAGTTCAGCATCTATGGGTGCAGGTACAACAGCTTACGCGACAACTAACGAAATAGCTAACACATCAGGATCTTCATATTCTGCAAAAGGAAAAGCTCTTACAGCCGTAACACCTGTTCTAAATTCGACTACAGCTGTTTGTGATTTTGATAATATCTCATGGACATCAGCTTCTTTCACAGCTAACGGTTGTTTAATTTTTAATGATACAGCTACTGGTGATCCAGCATGTTGTGTTATTGCTTTTGGTGGAGATAAAACTGTAACAAGTGGAACTTTCACAATTGAATTTCCAGCAGCCACTGCAGGCAATGCAATTATCGGTATAGCATAAGGAGTAGTTCCTTATGGCGAATACTTGGGGACAATCCGGAACAACCTGGGGACAAAATCAATGGGGCGATCAAGAAGCCGTTGATGTAACTCTTACAGGACAATCTTTAACAACAGCACTCGGCACAGTTACACCTTTCAATGAATTAGGTTGGGGTTCTGATACATACGGAACAGAAAATTGGGGACAATCTGGTCTTACAGTTCCACTTATTGGAGTTTCAGCAACAACAGCAGTAGGAGCATTAAGTGTTGTTTATTATCCTGGTTGGGGAACTTTAGATTGGGGAGAAAATAGTTGGGGTAGTGTTGACTCTGCTACAGAAACTTTAACCGGACTTTCAGCAACAACAAGCGTTGGTGCAATTGCACCGGCAGATGTAATGGGATTAACAGGAGTTTCAGCAACAAGTGCTTTTGGTGCTCTGGCTCCTACAATAGATAACACAACAATATTAACAGGTGTCGCAGCAACATCAGCAGTAGGTGCAATTATTATTGGAGAAGGTGTTCCTTTAACAGGAGTTTCAGCAACAACAGCTTTAGGTACTCCAGTTGCAAGAGGAGATAACACAACAACATTAACAGGCGTTGCAGCATTAAGTGCTGTAGGGGATATAAATGTTACATCTAATCCAACAGTTCAACCTGTTGGCGTTTCAGCAACATCGAGCGTGGGAGCAATTTCTCCAGCTGATGTAATGGGGTTGACTGGAGTATCAGCAACTTTTGCAGTTGGAGCTATTTCTCCAGCTGATATCATGGGTTTGACTGGAGTATCAGCAACTGTTAGTGTAGGAAATGTAGCACCTTTAGGATATAAGGATATTACAGGAACACAAAGCGCCGGTTATAGTAATGTAACAGCGACGCAAAGTGCTAGTTATAGTGACGTTAATAGTGTATAAATATTATTGACTTTATATAAAATATAAATTAAAGATCTAATTAGGAGAACAAAATTTTATGACATCATCATACACGGATCTCGGCGTAGAGTTAATGGTAACTGGCGAAAATGCCGGTACTTGGGGAACCAAAACAAATACAAATTTAAATCTTATAGAACAAATTTCGGGTGGTTATGCTATCCAAACTTTAAATGCTGCAGGAACTGGTGCTAACACAACAACTTTAGCTAAAGCTGATGGAGCATTAAATGCAACGGTTGCGAGTAGAATTATTATTTTAGGAGCTGTTTCTCCGCAAACAATTGCAGGTGCTAAAATTGTAACGATGCCTGTTCTTACAGAAAATTTTTACATTATTAAAAATAGTACAACAGGTGTTCATACAGTTCAATTAAAAGCAGCTTCAGGTAGTGGGGCCACGGTCACTTGGGCAACGGGTGATAAAGATTGGAAACTTGTTTATTTTGATGGTGTTGCAACAAACACAGGTGTTTATGAAGTAGCTCTAGGAGAAGCAAATGAAGTAACTCTTACAGGAACAGAAACTTTAACAAACAAAACTTTAACAGCACCTAAAATTGGTACATCTATTTTAGACACTAACGGAGCTGAATTAATGCTTTTAACAGCTACAGGTTCAGCGGCTAATGAATTTACTTTAGCAAATGCTGCATCAGGTAATGGTCCAACTCTTTCAGCAACAGGTGAAACTAATGTTGGTATAAATATTAATCCTAAAGGAACAGGAGTTCTTAAATCAGGAACAGCTGCAGTTCAAATTGCAGGAAAAGAAACTATGTGGGTTCCAGCTTCAGCTATGTATGCAACAACAACTAATGGTGCAGCTGCAGCGCAAGTAGAAACAACAGCTTTAAGACCAGACATGAAAGTTATGGACTTTGCAGATTCTGCAGATGACCATGCACAATTTTCTGTAGCGTTCCCTAAATCATGGAATGAAGGAACAGTTACTTACCAATGTTTTTGGACACCAAGCACTACAAACACGGGAAACTGTGTATTTGGGTTACAAGGAGTTGCGTGTGGCGATAGTGATACTATCGACATTGCTTTTGGAACAGCAGTAAATATTACAGATGCTGGTATAGGAACAGTAGAAGATCAACAAGTTTCAGCAGAAAGTTCTGCAGTTACAATCGCAGGATCTCCTGCAGTAGATCAACAAACTTACTTTCAAATATTTAGAGATGCAAACGTAGGTGGGGACACGTATACCGGAGTAGCTAGACTTTTAGGTATTAAAATATTCTTTACTACTGATGCAGCTAACGACGCATAAGGAATTTAGATATGAGAGATTTAAAAAATAAACTTACATCAAGTAAGAACACAAAAAATATACAAAGAAGAAAAGGTAAATCATTTGGTTATCAAGTTTTAGGATTTGGTGCTGGTGGTGCTGCTGCAATTTATGAAATAAAATATTTAACAGTAGCTGGTGGTGGATCAGGTGCTTATGGTAATGCTGGAGGCGGAGGTGGTGGAGGATTATTAACTAATTTTGGTGGTACTGCTATTGAGATAACAGAAGGAGTTACATATGCTGTCACAGTAGGTGCTGGTGGTGCTAAAGTTGGACCGGGTAATGCTAATGGAATTGTTGGTGGAAATAGTGTTTTAGCAGGAACAGATATTACAACAGTAACTGTAACAGGTGGTGGTGGTGGTGGTTTTGGTTATAGTAGAGGTAGCGATGGAGGTTCTGGTGGAGGTGGTGGCTATATGGGGTCGGTTCAACCTCCAGGATATGGTTTAGGAAACACTCCAAGCACATCTCCAAGTCAAGGAAATAATGGCGGTTTAGGAAGATCAGGAACGGCTGCACCGGCTTATGGTGCTGGAGGTGGTGGTGGTGCTGGTGCAGTAGGTGCAAATGGTACAAATTCTAGTGGTGGAAATGGTGGAAACGGTTCAGCTAGTACAATAACAGGTTCTTCAGTTACTTTTTCGGGTGGTGGTGGAGGTGGTTGTGAAGCAGGTCAACCTGCGGGTTCTGGTGGTTCTGGTGGTGGTACTGCCGGTATTGCTTATAGTGGTACTGTTGCTAATTCACCAGCTAATACAGGAGGTGGATCAGGGGGTGTTGGTGGTCCGGGTGGTACAGGTGGTGCTGGTGGAAGTGGAGTAGTTATTTTAAGAGTACCAACTGCTAGTTATTCAGGAAGCACAACAGGTTCTCCAACAATTACAACAACAGGATCAGATACAGTTGTAAAATTCACAGGAACTGGGAGTTACACAGGATAATGGCACATTTTGCAAAATTAGGGTCAGGAAATATAGTTACACAAGTTGAAGTAGTATCAAATGATGTGGCTTTAACAGAACAAGCTGGAATAGATTTTTTAAATAATCTTTATAAGACAAATGATATTTGGTTAAAAACTTCTTATAATACTAAGGGTGGAGTACATTTACTTGATGGGACACCTTTTAGAAAAAATTATGCGGGTATTGGCTATACATATGATGAAGCAAGAGATGCTTTTATTTCACCAAAACCTTACGCATCATGGACATTAAACGAAGATTCTTGTTGTTGGAAAGCACCAGTTGCTTATCCTACAGATGGTCAAATATATGAGTGGAATGAAACAAATCAAAATTGGCAGTTGCGTTAATAAATATTTACTGTTAAGTTAAATGTAAATGAGTGGTGTAAAAAAATATTTTTATTTTAGTGGGTTACCAAGATCGGGCAATACTTTGCTTTCTTCTATTTTAAATGAAAATTTAGATATTCACGCAACAGGACATTCTTTTTTACCTGATTTATTTTTTTCAATGAAAAAAACTGAATATAATTCAAATCGTTTTAAAAACTATCCTTGTCATAATAATTTAAAAAATGTTTATGAAAATATAATTCCCAACTATTACAAAAATCATAATGTTCAATATATTATTGAAAGAGGAGATTGGATAACTCCTTTTAATATAAATTTATTAAAACAAGTGGTTCCTAATAAATTAAAAATAGTTATTTTAATTAGAGATATATTTGAAATTATTAAATCTTATTTAAAATTATGTGAAGATAACCCTCAATTTTTTTACAATAAAAAATATGAATCTCTAGATCACTCTACTTTATTTACTGATGAAATAGAAACTAAAGTTGATTTAATTATGGATAAAGGAGAATATATACATACAACACTTTATTCAATATACCAACTAAAGAAAAACAATCTTTTAAAAAATTTTTTATTAATTGATTATAAAGATTTAGTAAGTAAACCAAAAACAACTATAGATAAAATATATAATTATTATGGTATAAAGCCATTTAATCATTCATTTAAAAATTTTAAAAAAACACCTATATACGATGATTCTATATTAGGTGCTTCAATGCACAAAATTATGAAAGATAAAATAAAAAAAAGAAATTATAATATAGAACTTTCAGAAAATATAATTAATAAATATAAACATTTAAATGAAATTCTATATAAATGAGTGATATAAAAATTTTTGATAATTTTTTAAACAAGGAAGACTTTAAAAAACTTTTTGATAGTATGAATGGAAATAGTTTTCCTTGGTATTATAATGATTATGTAAATGATAAGGAAAATAATAACGAACATTTTCAATTTATTCATAATTTTTTTAATAAAACAGTAACTTCTAATTTGTTTGCTTTAGTAGAACCTTTAACCCATAAGTTAGATATGACTTCTATTGTTAGAATAAAAGCTAATTTATTATTAAAGACAGATACACCAGTTGTGCATGAATATCATACAGATTTTAATTGGAAGTATAAATGGTGGACAGCTGTTTACTATGTAAATTCAAATAACGGAAAAACTATATTTAAAAAAAATAAAAAAAGTGTATGTAGTAAAGCAAATAGACTAGTGTTATTTGATGGAAGACTACTTCATAAAGGTACAACGGCAACTGATTCTAAAAAAAGAATATGTATAAATTTAAATTTTTTTAACAAACAATTAGAAAAATAAACATGGTTAAAACCACAATAGATAATTTATTTCCAACACCTATTTATAGGTCAGATATAAATAGAAAATTTACAAAACAAGAATTACAATTTGTAAATGAACAAAAAAAACATTGTAGTAAAAATGTAGGAAATATTAATACACAAGATAATTACATATTAAATAGAAAAGAATTTAAAAATATTAAAAAGTTTTTAGATACAGCTTGTCAAGATTATTTAGAAAAAATTATTTCTCCTAAAAATAATGTAAAACTTTATATAACTCAATCTTGGTTAAACTATACAGAAGAAAATCAATACCATCATACTCACGCACATCCTAATTCAATTATATCTGGTGTATTATATTTTGATTGTGATAAAAAAAATGATAAAATTAAATTTACAAATCCAAAGATGTATCAACAATTAAAACCTGAAATAAAAAATTTTAATCTATGGAACTCAGAAACTTGGTGGTTTCCTTTAGAAAACGGACAATTAATAATGTTTCCATCATCAACCGTTCATCAAGTAGAGACTAAAAAAGGAACTAATACTAGAATAAGTTTAGCTTTTAATACTTTTTATAAAGGTATATTAGGTTTAAACAGTGACTTAACAGAGTTGATACTTTAAAAATATAGTGATATAATCTTTAGATGGAGGCAGGGCCACACCACGTCCCTGCTTCCTTTTAAAAATTATTGGTCGGTGTTTTAAAACCTGTTGAATTATTCAATAATGTGATATAGACCACAATAAACAGGATTTTATATGTTACAAAAATTAGGTTTTGCACCAGGATTTAACAAACAAGTTACCGAAACCGGGGCCGAAGGTCAATGGTTTGATGGTGATAATGTTCGTTTTAGATATGGTTCCCCAGAAAAAATAGGTGGAAGCTCCCAATTAGGCGCCGATAAACTTACGGGTGCAGCAAGAGCACTTCATCATTTTGATAATAATGCTGGTGTTAAATATGCAGCAATCGGAACTAATAGAATTTTATACGTTTATTCAGGAAGTACTTTTTATGATATTCATCCTATTAGAAAAACTGTAACAGGATGTACTTTCTCAAGTGTATCATCCTCACCTACTGTCACGGTTGACTTTGGTACATCGCATGGACTGGCTGACGATGACATTATATTATTTAATGCAGTTAGTGGATTAAGTGGATCTACTTTTACTGATGCTTCTTTTGAAGATATAAAGTTTATGGTAACTTCGGTTCCAACCGCAACAACAATTACAATTACAATGGCATCTAATGAATCGGGAACACCTTTAAGTGGTTCTGGTAGTGCTAGTGGTCTTATTTATTATAGAGTAGGACCCGCTCAACAAGTAGCAGGGTATGGTTGGGGTACAGGATTATGGTCTGGTACAGCTTCAGGTCCCGCAGCCTCTACACTTGCTCTAGCTATTAATGATGCGGTTACTGATATTAAATTGGCTAACTCATCAGCGTTTCCGGCAGCCGGAACAATAAGAATTGGTACAGAAGATATTAGTTACACAAACAATGATACCAGTACAAATATTTTAAGTGGTGGCGCCAGAGGGGTAGATGGGACTACAAACGTTCTTCATTTGCTAAATGCCGTTATTACAAATGTCACTGCTTATGTTGGCTGGGGTGAAGCATCTAGTGATGACTTTACAATTGATCCTGGTTTATGGGTTCTGGATAATTATGGTACAAAATTAATTGCACTGATATATAATAATGAATGTTTTGAATGGGATTCTGCTGGGGCTGGTGGCGTATCCACTAGAGCAACACTTATTGCAGGTGCACCAACAGCTTCACGTCATGTATTAGTTTCAACTCCTGACAGACACTTAGTATTTTTTGGAACTGAAACTACGATTGGAGATAAATCTACACAAGATGATATGTATATTAATTTCTCTTCTCAGGAAGATATTAATACCTACGCTGTAACTGCAGAAAATACTGCAGGTACTCAAAGGCTTGCAGCAGGTTCTAAGATTATGGGTGCTTTTAAAGGTAGGGATGCAATTTATGTGTGGACCGACACTTCTTTATTTTTGATGCAATTCGTAGGTCAACCTTTCACATTCTCATTCTCACAAGTGGGTACTAACTGTGGTCTTATCGGTAAGAATGCAGCCGTTGAAGTAGATGGTGTTGCCTATTGGATGTCAGAAAATGGCTTCTTTGTATATGATGGTCAATTAAAATCTATGCCTTGTTTAGTAGAAGATTTTGTTTATGATTCTTTGAACACTACACCAAGAGATTTAATTTATGCAGGTATTAATAACTTATTTGGAGAAGTAACCTGGTTCTATCCAACAACAGGATCAACAAGCTTGGATAGAAATGTTACTTATAATTATCTAGATTCATCCGTTAAACAACCTATATGGACTACAGGAACTTTAGCTAGAACTACATGGCAGGATTCTGCAGTCTTTAGTAAACCCCATGCTACAAAATACGACATAACAGATGATGCTTCTTTTGATGTTGTCGGTAACACAGATGGTAGTTCAATATACTTTGCTCAGGAAACAGGGACAGATCAATTAACAGCTGGCGGAGTTATAACAACGATGATAGGAACAATTACTTCAGGTGATTTTGACATCACACAGAAGAGATCTTCAACAGGAGCTGTCGCCGGGATGCCTGATCTTAGAGGCGATGGTGAATACATCATGAGAATTAGTAGATTTATACCTGACTTTATTTCACAGACAGGAAATACACAGGTGAGTTTTACAACAAGAGATTATCCAAATAGTTCTGCAACGACAACAAACTTTACAACGACCACTACTACTGATAAGGTAGATACTCGACTAAGAGCTAGATCTATTGCAATTAAGGTAGCTAATACAGCTGCGGCAGAAGACTGGAAATTAGGTACGTTCAGATTAGATATACACCCAGGGGGAAGAAGATAATGGCAACAGATGCAGAGATAAGAGCCGCGGGTTTATATGCAGTACCTAAAAATAAATATTTACAAAATGAATTTCAGTTGCCTACTAACGAAGTAGTAGAAGAAGAAACAGAATCATTTGGTATACCTAATACTAATGCTTTTACAAATAGTGGTGGCAATAATTATACTGGTGGTTATAATTTTGGTAATACCGGTTTTCAACAAGCTGTTGATGCTAGACAACGTAATTTAAACAAACCAACTGATACCTCAACATTCATGGGTAGAACAATGGGTACAGTAAGAGATTTTATAGAACCACAATCTGCCAGCCAAATTATGACTGATGGATATCAAGAACCAAGATTTCAACCAGGAATAATTGGAACTATTATGGGTAAGATGGATAACTATCGTAATCTTCCACAAGCTGATCAAGCATTCATTGCACAAAATATGGGTTACACAGGTCCAACAGTATTTGGAGAAAATAATTCAGGACTTGGTAAAGATATGTATGGAATTAATACTAGATCTATGTTTGGTAACTATGCTAATTATGTGGATAAAATGGAAGCAGACTATTCAGATATAGATGAAGCTGCGTATGCAAAGTTATCAAAATTTCAAAGACAAAAAATAGATTTTTATAGGGGAAAGAAAAAAGAAAGTGATGCATTAAAAATGCAAGAAGAATTAGCTAAGGAAGAAAGAGACAGAGGTATACAAACTATTCAACAAAGAATAGATAAAGAATATAAAGATAGTGGTGGTGGAGGGTTTAATAAAAGTAATGATCCAACCGGTAGTAAAGAAAAAGGTTTTAATATGCATGGCGATGGTAAAATGGCTGATGGTGGTAGAGCCGGATACTTTTTTGGTGGTAGAGTAAACTATAAAGCTGGTGGTAGAACAGATGCTGGTGCCAATAGAACTACTGCTAGTAAGGCAGGTGTGGGACAGATAAATGAATCAGGACAAAAAGTATCTGGTGGAA
>Ga0308025_1000777_pt1 | contig 15765 bp, 14 predicted proteins | sample Neamet422_FD_201298 | JGI IMG/M metagenome (GOLD analysis project Ga0308025, IMG submission 201298) | Marine microbial communities from water near the shore, Antarctic Ocean - #422 | ecosystem: Environmental > Aquatic > Marine > Unclassified | place: Southern Ocean | collected 2014-10-03
ATAACTGTAAAGGTTAAAAGTAACAGTAGAATGTATTTCATAGCATTTTGTTATTCAGTGGTTTGGGGATGGTATTTTTAGGGAGTAGGATCAGTGTTTTTTAGTTAAACAACGAAGTTAGTAAAAAGGTCAAAGACAATTATTATAGTAATATACCAACCTAAATTTTCATTTATTTCATTGTTAACCATTTTAAAATTTTAAGTTTTTTCCTATTTCCAAAGTTTGAGGGAGTTATTGTTGCCAACTGTTTAATTATTAATTTCTACATTTTCAACCTTTACTGCATTACTATTTGGTAAAATTCCATATCCTAACTTATTACTTGTTATTTTGACAAACGATGCTCCAAGAAAGATAATTTGTGATGTATAATACACCCAAAGCATTAGTAGAGCTATTGCGCTTGCTGAACCAAAAGTTGAAGAAATATGGCTATGGCCAATATACAATCCTATGCCTATTTTTCCAAAAATAAAAAGTAACGCGGTAAATAGTCCTCCAAGAATTGTTGCCTTCCAATGTACTTTGGCATCACCCAAAAATTTAAACATTATCGCGAAAACTATACTAAGTACAATAAAAGATGTAATATGTTCATATATGTACAAAAATTTATAACTGCTATGCAAACTATCGATATGTTTTACTAAAAAACTATTGACGGCTGTACTAATTAAAATAATGAAAAACAGTCCTATTAATATTAAAAAAGAAGCTAGGTGTTTAGCTAGGTATTTTAGAATACTACTTTTTGGTTTTTCTTTAATATTCCAAATACTATTGAATGAGTTGTGGATTTGACTAAACATCCCTGAAGCACTATAGGCTAAAGTAGCAAATCCAATAATTGAGGTTAAGATGCTGTTATGATTTGTGTGCTGATTTTTAATGATATTCTGTATTTGCATTGAAGCGTCATTACCCAAAACATCTTTTAATTGAGTGAAAATTTCTCCTGAAACTGCTTGTTTGCCAAAAAATAGACCTAAAAGAGAAGTTATAATAATTATCATTGGCAATAAAGAAAATACAGCATAGTACGCTAACGAGGCCCCTTTTTGGAACGTGTTACTATTGAAAAAATAATTTAAAACCTCATTTAGAAACTTTTTCATTAAGAATTAGGTTTTAAGGTGCTCTTTAATATAATTCTAGTAAAAGTTATTAAAATTAATAAGTTCTTTTTATTCATCATAGTTTTCATCTTATTGATTGTTCCCAACGTTGTTGTATAAACTTAGTTACGTTGTTTAAACAGTGAATTTAATTAATTATACACGAACTGCTTCTAATATTGTATAAACGGTCGTTTTAATGCCGTTTATACAATATTAGAAGTTTTTTTCTATTTATAACGCATGAAATTTACTATTTTTTTTAAATATAGCATAGTACTCTATCTCATTTTTTCACTACCATAATCCATTAATGATTTGCTAAAATTGAATTAATATTCTAAAGACTTATTTAAAATATTTCTTTTAAAAATCTAAACGTTTATGCTTAATTAACTAACTTATTACTCCGTACAATTAATTATTGAAAAATCGTCTATTCCAAAATGGGTTATTTGAAAACCTTTGTTCTGTTGCATAGATTTTTTGTTTTTCTTCAAGATACTTGTCAATACCCTTATGAAGTGTATTTTTGTAATTGTGTAGTTTTATGAGAGAAGATTTTGTTAAATCCATATAAGCTTCAGCTGCCTTTCTTCCAGACCAAAGTGCAGTAGTCATTCCATGAGAAGACAGAGGATCAAAGCTTGCAACTGCATCTCCTGCAAATAATAATGAGTTTATTTCATGATCATGAGAAACAATTGTAGAAGAATCAACAGTAGATGGTAATTGGGTTATTTCAAATTGAGCGGTTTCAATTCTTCTACTGGTATATTGAGAATCTGCTATGAATTGTTTCCATGCCTTTAGATTTTTAGTAATACCCGACGGTATCATATCGCTATCTGTAAAATAAGCAACCACTAATTTTTTGTCTGGAGTTAGAGATGAATAAAACCAGCCATTTTCTGAGGATTCTATTAAACTTGCTACTGTAGGTTCTATCAAATTAGAAGACTGTTCTAGTACGGTATATATTGAGACCAGTTTATCTAATCTTTTTCTCTTAGAATAATTTCTTGTAACTACAGCAGATCTTCCAGAACAATCTAATATATAATCTGATTTAAGATAAGCCCCGTCCTTTGTTTTTATATGCCATATTTGGTCATTAAAATCTGCAGTTGTTAGCTTATCATTTTTATAATCGAAATTTGTTTCTAGAGCTTTAGACCAAAGAAAATCTTCAAATTTTAGCCGATCTATGTACCATCCAGCCTTTTGTTTTGCTTCCCATACATATTTTTCAATTAATTCTCCGCTTCCCCAGGATGAAAAACTGCTATAAGCCTTTAAATGCTCTTCTTTTACAAAAGCATCATATATGCCTAGTTTTGTTAGTTCCAAATTAGAGGAAGGAGAAAGTGTTTCACCAATTTTAAAACTTCTTTCAGCATCTGGCGCTATCACAGCAATTCGTTTCCCTAAGCTTGATAGTGTGATAATGGCAGAGCATGCCGCAATTCCTTTCCCTATAATGATCAAATCGTATTTCATATTTTTTTAATTACATAACAAATAAGGCATTAAGTTTTTGAAGAAAGGAATTCTTTAATGCTATTACTCAATCCTATGGGAGCTTTTGGTGGCAGTAGATAAATCTTAACAAACGACTATAACTATTTAAACGTAGTCTTATTAAGATTTTAAGTGTAGGTTGCATCTGTTCTCAAATACTCAAGTGAATAAGATCAATCTTTCTTTTTAACTTTATTTGGCTCAAGTCCTTTATTAGGTTGATCATTTGTTAATAAATCCATCGATCCTCTGCCAGTCTCTACAAAAATTTCTTTTGGGATATTTTTTTTCAGAAAATCACTTAAATTTGTTGGGCGTGGACGTTTGATTACAAAACCCATATGTGCCCAAAGAGATACCATTCTTTTCAAGCCATCCATATAACTCCCCTCTACATGATACCCAGTACCATTAACACCTCTAGTCCAGGTAACCCGATCATTGAAGAATTTTAATTTAGATTCATCATCAAGGTCATCCCGTTGAAGCTGTTCATAAGCATATTCTGGTAAGACATTAATTGGTAGTAAGGCTGGCCACCAGGTAGCATTCGGAAAATCATTATCGTATAAAACCATTTGACAAGAAAATGCATCTGGTTGCCAAGGAAGACCAAGCCATCTTGTAAGGTCTCCTGGGTTTTGAGGTCCAATAGGTGAATTTTCAGATAGATTATAATACGTGTAGGATTCTCCGCTTTGGGTGGTGGAACGTTCAGCGCCTTCAAAAACAGCTTCAGGAGTTAATAATAGACCTAAATGTTCTACTTGCTCATATAAATGTTCTCTATTTCCAACTTTAATACGGTAAGGTTCTGTGTCACTAAAAATGGCTTGTTGTCTAAGTGGCCAAGTCAATTCAACACCTGGATGAAAAGCACCACCAGAAAGTGGTTCTAAAGCAGAGCGAGTCAGTGCCATCGGTTGCTGATCCAAAGGAATGTCTTCGAATTTTTGTGTTTCATCAACTTTTGACTTGATATTATAATCGTTTTCAAAATTACCTTCACTCCATTGTTCTAATATCCAGTATTGTAAATCTGGCATCGTAAACCAATGAGCAGGACTAAAATCATAATTGACTCCGCTACCCAACATATAAGGGATTTTATACTTTATTTTTTCGTCAAAATCCTTTTCTTCTTTGTAGAATTTATAATCATCAGGAGATCGGAATTGCGAGAAGACTTTATCACGTAATGGTTTATTTGCAGCAGAAGGATCGGCAAGTTGTTCTATAAAAGCATCATTCAGAAAATCCTTGGTTTCAATCCATCCTTCCCGAAGATTTGCTGCTGCTGAAGTCCATTCCATTAACCCAAGACGTTTGAAAAAAGGGAAAATCTCTTCTTTAAAAGAAAGTTTACCTTTTGGTTTTTCTTCTAGAGGTTGTTTTTTACCATTAACCATAACGTCACGCACTACATCATACATTGTGATAAAAGGCGGTACTTCTGGCGCGAAATCAGGACCACAGCAAGCTATCCATGCTGATTCTACTTCTACCTCGGCACCTTCAGCAAGGGTAACTTTAGCTTTTACATAACCATCTGCCCAGTCATCATACCATCCATCGTTATCAGCAAAATTATCAATTGAATTTTGTTTCATGGCAGAATTGCTAATTCCATCTGCTGGCATTACAATAAGACGACCTTTATCATCTGTTCGAACATCGCCGAGCGAAACTTTATTCTCATTAGGATATTTCCAGAAGGTACCGTCCATTTTAAAGCGCTCATCCACCCCTTCCTTATTGATAGAGATACCTGAAATGCTAACTTCTTCTGGTGCGATTTCAAGTGCTTCTCTCTCTTTTCCAACAAAAAAATCATTCCGTCGTTTTCCTGGTAAAGCTGGAGCAAATTTTCCCATATCCAAAGGGTTATTAAACCCAAACCAGGCAGCCTTTGCATTAGCAACTTTAACACTCCAAGTAATCTTATCCTTACCTTGAGTGATTTCTTTTATAACTCTTCCTTTTTTATCGAAAGCATAGATTCGAAAACGTTGCGCTTGTTTTTTAACCTTTCGATTACCATCTTTAAATCCATCAATAGGGATTGATGGTATTCCAGGAATTTCAGGAGCAAAAAAATATTTCTTGCTATTACCTACTCTGCTTATTCCGATTGGAGGATAAATTGCCAACTTTGCAATTTCGGCACCCTTAGGAGCTATCATAAAGGGGTTGTTAGCTCCAAGTAATGTTTTTGAGTTTAAACCTGTAATTGTTCCGAGAGTAAATAATGAAGATTTTGCCAAGAAATCTCTTCGAGGTATTCCTGCTTTTTTATTTTTTAAGTTTAACATTTTTTAAGTTTATAATTTATTAATCGTATAAATTGATTTCATATTATGCACAACAGTTAGTGTATGGTAGGCAACCCTAGGGTACATGTGAATTATACATATTGTTGTGCTTTCGTTATCTCTATAAAAAATTAATCAAACCGCAAGACTTATTGTTTCATATAAATAATTCGTTTACAGGTTTTTCGTTCCACACTCTTCGAAATTTTGGTTTGGGTTAATTAACTTGTCAGTTTCAAATTTACAAAAATCTAACCATCTTCTTTATCGTCAATCAGTCTGATGATACTTATACCGCTTTAAGAAAAATAATGAATAAATAAACACAGCTAGACTGAAAATAGACAGGCCAATAAAAATAGATTTAAAGACGATAATTTGTTGTGATATATGAGGAGAATGATTCCCGCTGTGATGAATAAATAGCGCTCCCAAATACCCAGCAATCGCTACAATTATACTCATCAACATTTGCTGTTTCTGTTCAAAAATGACATATAGTTTATGGTCAATAAAATCCAACGGAATACCTTTTAGACTTGGTCCCATTAAAGATGCTGCTAAACTGCCAAAAAACATTACAAAGTAAAGATGATCAATCGAGTTAATGAAGATCAACACGAGGTAATAGATAACGATAAATCCATAAGCGATTGGCAAGATATTGTATCGATATCGAAGGCCTATTTTTGCAACAATATAACTTCCTATAGTGTAAGCAACTCCAAAAACTGCTGTAAGTTCTCCTAAATGAAGAATATTTCCTCCTAAAGCTAGAATGTAGACTGCTGTTAGTGGTGTCCAAATTCCCTTCGAAAAACTATCTGCCATCTGCATTGCATAAAATTCAACTAACCCACGTGGCATTGTTTTTTTTAAATTAATTATTTTTTTCATTTTCAGTTGAAATTATGCGCAACGTGTTTGTGTATGATTTTTTTGCGGTTAAAAGTGTGATACACTTTCCGCCGTTGCGGAAAGATAATAAATCTGTGTGAATTTCCGATAGGAATTCCGCAAGCAATAAATTATATACGGTGTTGGCAACTGTAATTTGTAATTTTGATGTTGTTATTATTCACTCATTTTCATAGTTTTCTTCCCAATTAAGAATTATATATGAAGTCAAATTTCCTTTTTTTAGTTTCAGTTCTTCCTCATTTTTTTGATAGTAAATTTTATTTTTAATCTGTAAAACTCTCATAAGAGATCGGTATAAATACTTAGTTTTTATTTACAAGTAATAAATTTACTATTTTTGTTATATATAAACTAGGTTAGTCATTCTTTTGGAGTTAAATTTAGACAAATCTTTAAAAAGTAATTTATGAAATATATATATACATTTTTAGCTGTAATATTAATAACTGCAACAACCTTTGCTCAAGCGCCAGAGAAAATAAGAAACCTTCCTGAGGAGTCAGATATCGTAATAATTGGAGCAGGTGTTGCAGGTCTGTATTGTGCGCGACAAATTCTTGCAAATAATCCTAGAAAGAAAATAACAATTATTGAAAGATTGAATCGTACCGGAGGTCGTTTAGACTCTGATTTAATTAAAATAAAAGACAATAATGGTAAAACTGTAACTATCCGAGAAGAAGAAGGGGGTATGCGTTTTACAAAGGACATGAAAGAGCTTAATGCGTTGATTGATGACCTTAATTTGAGAGGTGAGGTAACTGATTTCCCGATGTCTCCTGATCAACCTCTCAGCAATAATCTTTATTTTAAAGGAAGGAAATTTACGGTGAACTATGCCAATGAAAATCCACATATTTGGGCCGAGCTATATGAATTACTACCACAAGAGAGAAATCAACAGCCTTCAGAGATATTTGCGAATACTTATTCACGTATGTTAGCACATAACAAAGTTGCTGTTCTTGATTTTTTCGATGGAGATGAGGAAAAAGCCAATATAATTATTACACAAATGCCAGCAGAAGAGGTTACTGAACTTCAAACACCTGAGTATTGGCAGTTTATGAGATTAAATTTTACATGGAAAGAGGCTGGTACTATAGAAGAGACTCCATTATACAAATGGACTCTTCCAGGTTTATTAAACGCAATGGATTATTCAAGTGGATGTGTGGAGATGTTAACCTATACGCTAGGTTTTGAAGGACCTATGCTGTCATTAATGAATGCAGGAGAAGCCTTTCAATTGTTGTCTGATTTTCCTGTAAACCCGGAGTTTCATACATTCAAAAAAGGATTTAGCACATTACCAAATAAGTTGGTGAGTGAAATAGGAGAAGACAAAATATTTTTGAGCACCAATGTTGATAAAATAGATTCGATTAGTAATTCGGAATATAAGTATTCACTTGACTTGTCTATAGCTCCAGAATATCAAAGAGCATTCCCTTTTGAAGGAGCGATTAAGAAAACGATTAAAGCCAAACAAATAATAATGGCTATTGGAAGAAATGCTATGGAAAAATTATTTCATGCTTCTCCAAGTTTAAATAACCAACTTAATTCTAAACAATTCCGTGAAAATTTACCGACAACTACCAATCAAAAGTTGTTGAAAATTAATCTTTATTTTGAAAAAGACTGGTGGAACGATGGATTGAAAGGAAAACTTTATGGACCTAATTTCACCGATTTACAATGTAATGCAGTATATCCTTTCTATGCAGTTGATGCGCATCCAAATGATAAAACTCCTGCAGCCCTAACTATTTATTGTGATTGGGACAATGCAAATTATTGGCATGGATTACAAACTGTAGGTAAAAAGTTTTCTTCGAAATTACAAGAAAATCATAATAATGATTTACCTCAAGTTTTATATCCTGCATCAGAAGCAGTTGTAAAAGAAGCTCGCAAACAACTTGCATTGCTTTTTGGAGTGCCTACTATTCCGAAACCAGAATTAACTAGTTTCAGACTTTGGAATGGACAAAGCGATTTCGGTTATGCTGTTCATCAATGGGGATTGGGAGCGAATGATAAAGATGTGATTGAACAAATGGTTTCTCCTTTTGAAAACATCTACACATGTAATGAAGCTTGGTCTGATATGCAAGGATGGGTCAATGGTTCTTTAAGATCTGCAGACTTAGTATTAAATAGACACTTTGGTATAGAATCATTAGTAAACGTAACTGTAAAATAATGAAAATATACAGAATAAGTCAACTAATATATATACAGTCGGACAGTATGTAGTAAATATTTATAACGATGTCCAAGTTCAGCCAATACAACCTTAAGTTTGCTAGTATTCATAACAATCAATAAACGAGTACATAGTAGTGAAAAATAGTATAATCTAACCAGGGATAGAATCAAAAATATTATAATTAAAATAATAATTTTAATTGAAGAACAGTTTTAAGTAAAAAAAATAATTGTCAATATGTACTGCTTAATTTTCATTCGTTCGGTTTATAGTTGCCAACGGTTTGTATAAGAATAGTAGCCGATTTCGGAAATAGAAATTTTCAACTTACTACTAAATTTTATGCGGGCTACAATGTTCATATTTACTATTATCTCGGCTATCATTTTTATACTTTGTTGTGTGGCGTCAATTTATTAATCCCTCGGCAAAGGTTCGCCACCATGATGTGTAGGGCACAAATAATAAAAGCAAATTTGGAATTGAAAAGACTAGTAAGGCGATCAAAAATGACTTGTTTTTTGAAAGCTTCTTATTCCTGAAGTCGTAAATAATAAGGCTTACAAAAACCAGCACCATAATCACAATACTTGCATAAAGTGCTCCCATGAAATTCATACCCAGCCATGTCATAAGTAACCTTAACAATCCAGCACTCACAACGACAACAGCGGTCGATATCATATATCTGAAATGCCTTGCAATTTTCTTCCTATTAATAATTGCCAACATGTAAAAAGTAGTAAATGGAAGGACATCCGTCAGCGGTAAGAATAACAAGTTGAGACTCCGACTATGGGCTACTCCTTTTTCTGCTATACTGGTAAGAAATGAATATTTATACGCTATCAACATTGAAATCACAATAACTGGTACAAGGATATAGGATAACTTACCAATGGCTCTATGCCATTTATATTTTCTTTTGTTAATCAATATTGGTTGAACAATGAGTACTAGTAACCATAGGGTCATAAGAAATGCATGAACATGATAAAACATTTTAAACCCTTCAAAATCTGGGAAAAAGACAAAATAGGTCTTGTAAAAACCTATGAAGACTATAACAGTAATTGTTATAAAGAAAAGGGTGATATTTTTATAAGCTTTTTCCATTGGTCAAGTTTTTTTTGTTATTGATCTGTAATGCCTCACAACGGTCTAGTATATGAAAAGTAGCGGATTTTTACACACTAAACTTTCAGTTTTTGATTGACTTTTATGTTTATAGTTTCGTCTTAGCACTTACTTCGCTATTTTTTATATACATTGTTGTACTTTCGTTCTTTCTATTATTTGAATGCTAGTTTAATTCCTTCCGTAACCATTCCAGTACCGATTATCGCAAGAATTAATCCCATTAATTTTCCTATTACTGAAATTAAATTACTACCTACTTTTTTTACAATTAAGTCACTTAAGGAAAAGGCTAGGTAATTCAGGAAAACCATTAAACCAAAAATGGAAATAACAATTCCAATATGAACAAAACTTGCATTAGCCACATTGTTCATAGCTGTTATAATAGTGCCTGGACCTGCAAGAATAGGGATAGCTAAAGGCGAAATCGCAATATTGCTTTTTTCTTTAGAGTCATGACTGTGTATTTTAGATTTCTGGGACATTAACATTTCAAATCCAACATAAAATATAAGTATTCCCCCAGTTATTTTAAAAGCTGGAATAGTAATGCCAAATAATTCAAAAATGTATTTTCCAGCTATTACAAAAACGACCACTATAATAAAAGCCGTAATAGAAGCTGTCTTAGCAACCTTCTTTTTGCTTTCCCTATTTTCGCCTTCTACAAGTCCTAAAAAAATAGGTGTATTGGCTATTGGATTCATAATAGCAAAAAAGCCCATAAACACAGTTAAGGCATAAGTAATTAAATTTTCCATTTTTAAATTATTTCTATTAAATAGTAAGATTACCTCAAAACTTTAATAAACTAGCTGTTTTGAAACTAAGTTATTGCGGAATGTCTTGTCCTGAAATATGGCTACAGCTTAAAATTAATTTTAAACTGTAGCCATATTAGATGTTTTAAAGTCTAAAGATAAACGTAATATTACTTGATTGTACAATTTAATTGCATTTTTTGAAGCTCTTTTCGCATGAGCCACGTTCATAAATGTTTGATCTAGATAAAGTTCATCGTTTAAAATTCCGTTAACTCTTTCTGCCATTGCATTTTCGTAACAATGGGTTTCTTCGGTCATACTAATGTTTATCATTTTTCTTATTAGTATTTGTGTGTATACATTGCTGCAATATTGTATTCCCTTGTTCGAATGATGAATGAGTCCTTTAATGTTTTTAGCTTGGTAAATAACCTTTCAGCTCCAGGCTATCCACTAATGTCATACCCTACAAGCATATCCGTTATTAAAGCTAGATAGCAAAAACCGTTTAAGGTTCTAATGTATGTTATATCAGATGCCCATACTTGATTAGGTCTGTTTATTTCTTGCTCTTTAATACGATTGTTATACTTATAAAATCTATGATACGACGTTTGTAGTTCGAGCACTGTATTTCTTTCTTAGCGTGAGCATTTGATATTCCTTAAGGACCCTAAACAAAGTATCTCTAGACATGCATCTTGGCTTTAACAAAATCTTGATGCAATGATTTTATTTTCAAATAAATGTCTTTATTTATATCTGTTATAATACTTATAAAATGCATCTCTTTTTAAACCAAAACAGTTACAAATAGCAGCGATAGAAGTCGTTTTTTTGTCTTTAGATACAGCTAATATCAAAGCTTGAGGTTTAGTTTTTTTTAAGGTCTAAAACATTTTTATAACCTAGTTCTCCAGCAGCTACTTCAAGATAAGAATCATTCACTAACTCATCTAAGTCCTTTTTCAGTACTAGTTTTTTAAGCTGTTCAATCTCTTCTTGCCGTGCTTTAATACGTGTTATTTCGTCTTTGGTTTTACCATAACTTAAGTCATTACGTTAGTGCTTTCTAATCCATTCATTAAATACTGTAGAGTTTTCCTAATTGACTCTTGGTGTATTTACTTGTACTAAGTTCGGCTAAAATTTTTAATTTGAATGAGTCACTGTAACGTCTGGTTACTCTGTCATTTTTATACATATACTTGTTATTTAGTGTATACATATTTCAGGACGGGTCAACATTAATACCAACGTGTTTGTATAAGATTTTTTGCGTTGATTAAGGGACTAATTTAGTTAATACAACCCGAATAGAAAGTCCGTGAGTATTTTCGTAAGCAGAGTAGAAGTAGCAATTAATTTTATACGGTGTTATATGCTTTTTTCCTTTTCCAAATTTGTTCAATTGCTATCCAACCTAAAACTACGAATGCAATTCCCATTATTTCATTCTTTCCAAAACTCCCTGAATTTGTAGTTAAAATCATTAGGTTGTGCATTGCTACGACTGGTAGAATTGACTTAATGTCATCCGCCAATTTACCTAAGAGAAATCCGCCTCCAATACATATTAGAGGAAAGATGAAAAAATCAAACTGAGTATCGAATCTAAAATGCCAAATCCACCAAATTATACTTATTGAAATGTATTTTACGTTTTTATTTAATCCTTCAAGGGCATTCTGCAAATACCTTCTCCAACCAATTTCTTCAGTAAAGGCATAAATCGTGTTCATTAATGAATAAAAAAAACCGTACAACCATATGTTGATTCCAAAGTTATTTTCTAAGCCGCTTATTGAAAAGGCGATTATAGGTAGGCTCAATATTAGAATATTTTTAATTTTATCGTCTCCAAAAACGGTAATTCTACTTGAAATATTCTGATGAATTGTCAGTAAGATTAAAGCAGCAATTAAAGTGCTAAAACCTGCCAGTAAATACCCTGATTCAGATATAAAAGAGTTCTTTGTAATTGATTTAAAAAAATCGTTTAAATAACCTTGCTGAACTGGATAAGATAATCCTAGAGCAATTAGAATAAAAATGATTATGAATTTCCAGTTAATTTTCATTTATGTATTACGATTAATTGATTTCTTTAAATTGCATATAACGTTGTTGTACAAGGTTATTTGCGGTGGTTAAGCACTAAAGTTAATAAATAAATCACAGATAGAAAGTCCGTGAGAACTTTCCTAAATAAGCGAATACAAAGCAATTAATTTGTACGGTGTTGGCAATAGTATTTCTTTAATTTTCAGTATTTCTACATTTTAGTAATTGCAAAAACTACTAAAGAGATAAACATAATTAATAGAATTAAATTTCCATAAATTCCAATTAAATATTTTTTTCCATTTTCCTTTTTTTCTGATATTCCAAAAATTAAACCTGCTATGTTTAGTCCAAATGCTATTAAATAAGGAAAAACTAAATAAGGGTCAATTTTTTTACTTATTCCTAAATCTTCAGTAAACATCGCAAGAATGAAAGTCCCAATAATTAAGATTAAACTTATTATTAATAATTTATTAGTTTTTAATTTCATTTTCTCTCTTAGTTTTTTTTAAAATTCCAAAAGTAGGTTTCAATAAATATTATACTAAAAATTCCGAAAACAATTTTAAAAATCATTTTTAAGTCAATTCCATTTTCACCAAATGCAGTTGTAAATAAATAAATTAAAACGATAACAAATATAAAACTCAAAATTCTACTCATCCTGTTTAGCCATTTTTTAAGAGAGTACTTCTCAAAAAATATTCGAATTATTAAATTTATTGAATAAGCATAAAGAATCAGATTTATTAAAATTAAACCTAAAATATAGAACCATTTAATTTTGGATATATTTTCTGTCCTATAATAATTGTAATTTGTACCTGTAATTACATAAATTAAAATTATCGAAATAAATATGCTACAAATTATTAATATTATTTTTTTCATTCTTTGTATTCAATGTCGTTTCAGTTATATTATTGCCAACGTCTTGTATATGTAATGTAGCGTATAAAAAGACGCTAACTTATCGGATTATACACGAGCCGAATTTTTAATTTTTTCTTTTTATCTTTATTTTTCTAAAAGTCAAATTTAAAAATTTGGTGGTCTTCACAAATAAGTAAAAACCTTCGGTAAAGCCTGTAATAGCTATGTTTTATGTACATTGTTGTGCAACGTATTTTTTCGCTCAATCTTTTTGTTTTTTACTTTTTGATTTGGTAAAATACTCGTTAAATTCTTTCATACCATTTGGTTCTAAAAAGATTACTTTTTTCTGTATTTCTATTGGTGTTTCTTTTCCCATTAATACTAATGGCCACAGGAAACTGAAATCATTAGGAATGATTAATTTGTTAGGATTTATACTTCCATCTAAAATATTAGAATAGAACACCCTGTCATCAGCACTCAGTTTAAATCGAATTTTTGTTTTGAAACTCCCTTGATATTTTGTTGATTCGGTCTCTATTATTCCATTGGGTTCAATCTTGATTTGCCCGAAACTATTTCCGCAATCAGAGCTTTCCCAATATTCGATTGGTTTCCATAATCCATTTTTGTCCATCGCCTCTTGCAAAATATAGATTTGGTTATCTTGATGTGATAGCTCTATTATTTCATTCGTATTATTTTGGATAAATACTGATATTTTTTCGTTATCCTTTGATTTAGCAACGAGTTTAAACTTGTTATTTGACTCTTCTATAATTTCAAATTGTTCTTTCAGTTCAGAGCTTGCAGTAAAATCAGAATTATATTGATTTTGATTTACGGACATTTCAGATTGCTGTGCTTTTACAATTTGGCACAGAAGTAAGATTAATATTCCAATTTTAAATTTCACGTAATTATTTTTTTTTATGTTGCCAACGGTTACTGTATGGTTAGTGGCGTTTTAAAGAGTCGAAACTTTCAGTTTATTACAGAACTTTGATAAAAGAACTGAACTTCAAACTTAACACTATGTAGCCATTAACTATACAGATTGTTATGGGATTTTTTTATTTCTAATTATTTTTACTATTCGACTATATTCAATTTCTGCTAAATTCCACATATATAGTTTAGGGTCGGTTGTGTTATTAAACTGAATAACAACAGTATTAATATCTTTGTGATATTCGGCAAAACTTTGGTAACCGGGAACCCATCCAGAATGTTCATATACATAAATCGAAGAATAGATTTCTTGTTCACCTTCATTAAATACTGAACCATCATTTAACGCTCTCAAGAATATGCCAACATCTTCTGCTGACGCTAACATTCCCTGCTCGTCTTTCTTTAAATCGTAAGGATGTCCAACGTGATAGCCACTCATAACTTCATTTATATTTACTTCACTAAGCGAAAAGAAAGTATTATTAAGTCCGAGAGGAATCAATATTTTTTCCTTAACATACTGTTGACGACTATAACCTAACATTTTATCAATGAGTGCACCAATCAATAAATAATTCGTGTTGGAATAACCATAATCTTCATTTGGTTCAAAGTTAGCAGGCAAATCAAGTGCAAGTTCAAGGATTTTTTCTCTGCTTTTCGGTGGGTTTTCCCAAAAATCAGGATAGTCGGTATAATTTGGAATACCACTTCGATGTTGCACCATCATTCTCAATGTAATTTTATTTGAATTTTCAATTCTTCCCACAAGTTCTGGAAAGTAATCAGCAAGTGTTTTATTCAAGGACAAACGTTTATCATTGACTAATTTGGTGATAGCAACAGCGTAATATAACTTGCTGATACTGGCAATTTTAAATAAGGATTTTGGGTCAGTAGGAATTTTGTTTTTTCGGTCTTTCCAACCGCCTGTATAAAATACTGGTGATTTTCCTGCTTCGTCCACATAAACAATCATTCCATCAAATCCACTACCAATTGCTTCATCTACTTGTTCTTGAACTGTATCAGGTAGTGGTAAAACCCAAGCCTTTACCAAAATCCAAGGCACGAACCATAAAGAGAATATGCTTGCAATAATAAATATTAGTTTGAGTATTCGTTTAATTTGTTTTTTTGTCATATTATTATCAGGAATGCTCGTTTTTTTTTAATTGCCCATAACGTTGTTGTATATGGTTTGTTGCGTGTTTCAAGCAACTAATTTAGTAAATAATTACCGACAAATAAAGTCCGCGAGGACTTTCGTAAATAGGCTAGAAGCCAGTAATAAATTATATAAGGTGTTGTGCTTTCGTTAATCATTAAGTCTTTGTTCTACTAATTTCAGAACATTTAAAATTTCGCTTTTGGTTTCTTCACCTTTCTTTACATAAATTGAATTCTCAACAAACCACATTGTAATCAAATTCACAAACTCACTATCTTCAATTATATCTTTGCTGTTTAGTTTTAATGTTAGAGTGTTGAAAAATTTCCCTTGGCTCGATGAAACCTCGTTAAGTTTTTTATCGTAAAATTCCCCATTGTAAATTAATCTATAGTAATAACGTTCGTATAGATTTGTAATTGCTATTCTTAAAGAACTTGGATTTAGAGAAGCTATTTTACCCGATGACACTGTTGTTGTATATGAACCAGTGTTAGGAAAATAGGTATCATTATCTGATGTAAGGTTGACAAGAAGTTGTTCGATTTTCTCAAAATCTTTTATTGACAGCAATTGGTATTTTAATTCATTGACTTTGCTTAATTTTTCTTTTTGAAATTTTAATATTTGATCTAATTGTATTAAATCGTTTTTGAGATCGTTTTTGAGATTATTTAAAAAAACAATCTGTTCTCGCTCATTTTTG
>Ga0308025_1000791_pt1 | contig 15520 bp, 12 predicted proteins | sample Neamet422_FD_201298 | JGI IMG/M metagenome (GOLD analysis project Ga0308025, IMG submission 201298) | Marine microbial communities from water near the shore, Antarctic Ocean - #422 | ecosystem: Environmental > Aquatic > Marine > Unclassified | place: Southern Ocean | collected 2014-10-03
CTCTCCATCGACGGTGTTCAAATGACACAGTTGGCCGATTTGATGCACGAGTCAAATAACATGCGTCAGTTTGAAGAAAACGGTGTTTTTGGCCGAAATTCGTCGCTTTTGATGGCCGTTTCCGCCGCCAGCGTGTCGAAAACCATGGATTTCATCCAAAAATTTGGACTGGCCATTACGGAGGACGATGGTGATAAGATTCGCGCCTACTACAGAAAACACAAGGGGCGGCTGGTGGCTGAAAACGACATGATGGTTAAAAACATCGGAATCGACCCCATGACGATCGGTACAGATATTGTTGAATCGCACTGCTCTGATTCCCACTACTATGATCTCGAGAAGTGGGCCAGTGAACGAAAGACGTTCGATGTTGACAAAGCCATTTCAGTTTACAACAAATATTGGACAAATGCGATCTATTTCGTGAAGTCGTCGAGTAAAGGGGATTTTAGCAAATATCCTCCAGAAACTGATATCGACAACTCACCTACTCGATATCCGACACCGAGGAGAGTTTCCAATTCCGAACAAACCATTAAGAAATCTGTGGGCAACGTGCCGCTCCAAAACCCGATCGTGTTTTTGGGACGTCCGGGGGACATGACGCGCAGCGACGCGCGGTACGACACGGTTCGGGCCGTGGCCGAAATCATCATGTTCGCGTCACTTGGCTCGCGTCTTTATGTTCACATGAGGGAGCGGGACGGGGATGTCTACAACTGCTCTGGATTTTATGGGAGGGGAGCTACTGATGAACACTGCGGATATGACGGCATTGTTCTGAAAATATCACCTGGCCATCAGGAGGAAGCTGCTAAGAAGGCACAGAGTTATCTCTCGACATACTGTTCCGTGACCACAAGCGAGCTGGTTGCAGCGAAGAGGATGCTTATCTACAACTGGAAGAAAACGACGGCGGAGAGGAACGTGGCCGGGTTTTTCGTCAACAAGTTCGACGGAGATCTGTCGAAGACTAGTAACCTGCTGCCTGAGAAGGTCAGTGCAATTTCAAAGGTGTCCGAAGCAGATGTGAACGAATTTATGCACGAAAAGGCTTACACATATAACATATCGGTTTATATTAGCTAACGTCATTGAAAAAAATAGGCAACCCTAGCATTCTACAATAAAACATAGATTCATGTTGAGGCTGGAGAGGTAGGTGTTTTATACCGTTCAAAAAATTAAGAAACGCCTCGTCGTTACTGTTTCTCGCACCGTTATTGCGCCCAACTTTTTCAAATTCAATGTTTCTCAATTTCAGACAAATGTTGTAATAATCACGAATAAATCGCATCCCGACGTTGTAATGTTTCAAAGTACATTCTTTCACAATGTCGGGGTAGAACTCCCTGGTTTGTTTGTCGCGATAGTGTTCCTTAAATAAAGCGGCCCCTTCTGGAAACTTTCCAATTACACGTGGGCGATACACCATCGATATCTGCACGGTGTACTCCTCTTGATTCACAGTTGATACCGGCAAACATTTTTTCAACTGATCTTTTTCAATCAGTGTCTGCAGACGATTCTTGTTAGTCGCATACGACCACTTATTCCTTGCACCGATGTCTCTGCCGTAAACACCGATGCCAGTAAGGCCAAACCTATTAGGAAATCGGTATGGGCGCAGCCGCCACGTAGGAGCTTGCAAGCTTTGCTGATACCCACCGTTCACAGAGTGGTCCACGAGTCCTATCATAGCAGCCTGAGGGTCGTTGATCACTACCCGAGATAGCGACATGTTGGTGCTACCCGTCAAATCGCCGAACAGGACTGTTTGGCACCTAAAAAACCCCAATTTGTCCGGGTCACCCGCTGCCCGAGACGCAATGGCAGCGGCACCGTGCACAAACAGGTCGTTGTGGGCGCTGCCCTCTGTGGTCCATGGTATCGATTGAGACGCCACTATGAACCCCGATGTTCCGGCACTGACACCGATTTCGCTGTTGAACACTGGAGTGCATGCAATGACCTCGTAATTGATTCGCAGGATCTTAAAACCGTCATTCTTTCGTTTCAACTTGTACTGGAACCAGCGGAGGCCAACGATTTCATTGTCGGGTGATTTGATGCCGAATAACTTCTCATGCTTACCTTTGTGCTCGTCATCTACTTTACTCCTTGGTCTGCTTTGGTACAAATTGTTGAAATCCATGGAGCGGACGTAGGCGCCAGCAGTCCGTGGGTTCGGGGTCGGCTTCCTTATGACTGCGAATTCACCTTGCAGACCAAGCCAAGGGTTTTTAGAGCGATCATCAATGTTGGGAAAGGACATAAAGGTGCATTTCGGCTCACGTGCTCGGTAGATTTGATATTCACCACCGATCTGTCGTTCACCCCACATCGTGCGCGGCTGCATAGAACAGAACAATGCCTCTCTGCGACATGCGGCGGTGACGATCTTTTGATTTCTAGGTTCCCCGTATCTAGCCACGTTCCACCATCCGTGCAATCCACTGTCAACGCCGTGGCCTCGCTCACCACCCTTCGCGAAAAACACATCGCCGGGGTAATGAATGTAATTAAGCAATGTTGATTGGCTAACTGCCCCTCTCATCAAGAGCGTTCCGTAATGGGACTCAGCTTTGTCCCGGAGCAGCTGTACCGCCAATACATCGCTGTTAGCTACAGGGCAGTGACACTCGCAGTAGAATCTATTATCCCTTGGTGGAGTTGCAATCGGTACTTCGCTGCTTGAAGCTTTCATAAAGTCAACAGGTGACGGACGTTCGTCGTTGTTGACCCCACGCCCCTTGAAATGCGTTCGTTTCCAATTATCCAATACCGCATCATCCGGATTATTCGTGCCGTGCCAGTACTTGTATGCGTTTTTTTCATTAAGCAGACACCCGTAAAGCCCTTTGTTTGCGACACGGGTTTTCCTAATACCACCGCCGCAAAAGGGCGCACATGGGATGCACGTTTTTTCGCTGTTTACCTGAACTTCGAGCGAGAAAGCTCGTCTATCAACTTGTCCGACGGGGACTCTGAAATACCAGTCGGGGAGTGGCGTAGCAGTGTCGCCCTGCCAAATATCATCAGGATCAATGGTTGCCTTGTAGTACGTGTCCTGCAGGTCCGGGGACTCGGTTTGGTTGCATAGCGTGCGGTAAAATCTATCAGTCTCGCCGATAGGGATCTGTCCGTCGATGTCGTAGAGATGGAAACCCTTGAACCAGTAGTTTCTAATTAGCGTGATTGTTGGAATTCGTGCCATTGTTTTATCTATTTCACCATCATCAATATCATTTGGATTGTTCGCCAACTCTTCGTTCCAATTTCTTCCCAACCCGATGCCAATAAAGTTGTACGGGAGATATTGCATGTGGCCGGCCGCATCGATGTAGCTCCCAGTGGAGCATTCTGAATGAACAATGTGGTCACTAGGGGTCATCATTGTTCTATCCACAACACAGGTGTCCGGTATTGACCCAGGCCTCACGACAAGCCCTGTACGCACCATGAGTTCAGCAAAAGCACGGCTTTGCTTCGAAAAATGCAGGGCTTCGAGATCCATATTCTTATACCCGGCCCAAATCGCACGGTCGAACGCCACTTTAAACAAAACAGTGCTGAAAATTGTGGGGAGCAGGGGTTCCATGTTGTTGGTTTGGATTTTCTGGGCGTAATTGACATTATTGCCTTCGCTGAAGTTGAACATGTGGGAGAATCCACCGTTTGTAAGGTCCACCTGGATGTCATTCGCGCCTACTGCGTGAATTGCCACACTGTTTTCGAGTAAAGTGCTCTCAGTACAGGCGATGTACCCCATGATTCGGCCACCAGGTTTACATTCGGCGATGATGTCGAATGTATGCAACGTGTCTTGGTGGACAAGTGCGTCGGAAAGGAGCGCAGGTCCCAAATAATCTAAAATGTACTCTGCACGGAGCTCACGATTATCGGTTTCAATGTATGCGCATTGACTATAGGGCAAAGAACATTCGCTGGCAATCTTCGAAGCCATTATTTCCATGTATTTCCATGCATCGTCGCTCTTCGGACCCAAGTTGACAATCCCACACTGGTAACGATTATCCATCTCTCCTGATTCAAACGGAATTGGCCCAAAAATCATTTCAATGTCGTCCGGAATTAACTTAAACGCATTCACCATACTGTACACCTTAAACTGGGGCTCGTTTAACACGCTCGGCAATAGGTGGTTCCACGCAATGTAGCTTACTTTGTGACTGTGCCCCTTCCCGGTCCTCCACTTAGGATCGGCGTGCCCCATTGATGTAGGCACCCCATCGTTTCGATCACTGAGATCGAAAAGCTTGTAGTACTCGAAGATCTCTTCGTTGCTATTCTTGGGCGGGCCAGGGCGGTGCGCTTCCTTAGTCGGTCGGTCGCACGGTTTTTCGTACACGCCGGCAGAACACTCGAAGTAGGTATTGTATTGGCGCCGCGGTTCGTTGTTGTCATCCCACGCGCGGTGTGTTTCCAGAAGTTGTCGCTTACTCCGATCCCTGTAATCGAGCACAGGGGTCCGAAACGCATCGTACCTATTCCCTGGTAGATAATCGTTGATGTACCACTCAACCGCCTGCCTTGGGGCAAGTGCATTATTGGTATCGCTCTTCTTGCAACGAGCACGAACAGGGAGTGCATACTTACCATCATTATCTTGACCGAACTCGTACAGCCTGCGCACGTCATTGATATCCTGCTCGTATATTTTATAGTGCATGTCGAAGGGCATGCTCCATTTGTTCTTGATGTAGTCGGAATAATGCCTCGTTTTATTTGCGTGCCACGATAACCAAATCGTAAACTTGTACGGCTCTCTTATTTTGGTCTGAAAAGCACGGATATTCCTTAGTGGTATGTGCATCTCGTTGCCAGTGATCATCTGATTTTGATTACAGATGCCACCGAATGCGGTGGTGTGCACCTTGGTTACACTAATAACCATTTCAACGTCAGCGTAAAGATCCTCGACAATCTGGTGGACCGATTTCGTCGAATCAATTTGCACCAACACAACATCTGTGGGGCGAGGGCATTCTGGAGGGAAGCGATGAGTGACCGGGGTGCGCACGTGAATTACAAACGTGTTCTCCGTGGGCGGGTTTTGTCGGGCGGACGCCGCCGCCGAACTCCCACCGCCGTCGCCATGCGGGGCCTGGCGCTTTGGAATAACACGAGACCTGGCGATGTCGTCCGATGGTTCCTCGGCCTGACTGCTGTCGTCCTCTCTTTGGGTATTATATCGATCAGTGTCCTGTCGTCGCTCGTCTGCTGACGCTGGAACCTTGGCGATGTCAGCTGTGCGTCGCGTGGCATTTTCGTAAGCACTGTTTTGCACCGTATGGTTGTCCAACACCATCCTCTCAACGAATGCTGCATATTCATCTTCATCTTCATCTTCAGCAGCTCCAGCCTCGTCAGGCATATGCTGTTGCAGCCATTCGTCCCATTCTTCATCCTCATCTTCATCTTCATATGCATCTTCATCTTCAAAAGATGGTGGTGGTGGTGGTGGTGGCGGCGGTGGTGGTGGTGGTGGTGGTGAAGGTGGTGGTGGCGGTGGCGGTGGTGAAGGTGGCGGTGGCGGTGGTGCGGCAGCTCCAGCTCCAGCCCCAGCTCCAGCCCCGGCTCCAGCCCCGGCTCCAGCCCCGGTAGGTGACAACAAGTAAGACATAACCTGTTGCTCAAGTCCGGCATTTGTATCTTTCATCCACGCTAGGCCAAGAGAACGAAACCGATGAGGTGTAATCTGAACAAGGCGGTTGAATGTAATGTTTGCCTGAGGCCACACCGCCTGAGCGCCAGCGGCGGCAGCAGCAGCGCCGTTAGCAGCGGGGTTAAATCCGAACAGCTGGTGAATCCCACCTAATTTGCCGTCAGGAGCGTATACTGTCGTAGAGTTAATCGCCATGGGGAACCAATCGGACATCTCGTGGTATAGCTCCACGTTAATGTTATTCGAAGTGCTTTTTTTGGTTACATACTCATCCCACTTCGAAAACTTCGGCATCCCCTTGTAACGCCAATCATTGATAGGAACATCCGAAGGAGCGCGTCGACCGTCACCCATTCGCGCCTGGAAATTGTCTAGAAAGTTGATGTGGCCCTTTTGGCGGGATTCTAAACTTTGAAGAGTATAGTTTGGGGTTCTCACGACCTGATTGACTGACGAGACCGCCCATTTGGCGACAAGCGACCGCAGATTCATTGAATGACCGTTGCCAGGACACGCGCTCAGATCCAAACCATCACGACCATTCGCTCCCTCCTGTCCTTCTATTGCCTTATCAAATACGTAGTCTTTCTTTAACCCGTTTCGTGTGAAATCAAATTCGTACACCACGACAACCTCAAGCATGCGGCGGTTATCACCCGCCGGTAAATTAGACTTGCCCGGTTCTAAATAGGTGTACCCGTGGTTGTTCACATCACGCGTCCTCTTAAGGTGACGTGCGATTTGGACGGCGGTACCGTCCCTTCTCCCTTTGTCTTTTCCGCCGAGGAGCGACTGGAACATGATTCCGACACGGAGCGTACCGTAGCGAAAAGGGTTTTTTAAGCGGGCGGATTTTTCAGCGTCGGTGCAGTTCCACTCGGGGTTCTCGCCGTTGGGTTGGACGTACATCGGAGGAACCCAGTCTTTGTCCGGCAAAAACTGCCAAACCCACACGTTCGTACCGACTTTGTCGGCAAGTGTGTCGGGAAATTGTGCCGGATCTTTGAAGGCCAAGATTGGATACATGGGGTAAGAGGTGAAACCGAGTTTTTTTCCAGCCCCTTGGGCCAGAGTGTCCCGATGCCAAAAATCCTCATCCTTGTTATCGACTTCAGTCCACACGGGGCCATGGTACATCTCCCTCCCTGTGCCACTAGACTTAACACCGAAGTGAGCAAACCTAGAATCGTCGTCAGCATTTGCAGTCCCAGCGGCAAACGCCCAGACATTCGCTTGGTTCTTGAGATTGGAATTAGCACCACGCGGACCAGCGAACGTGTACTGAGGGCCGATCAACTCTGGTGGATCCATGATTATAATAATAAGTATTAGTGGTAGTAGCAGTAATACTCTATTTATATATCCTAATCAATTCCATCATCATCATCTGCCGACAACTCACCATTGCCAGCGCTACTATCGTCAGAGGACATCGTGTTTATTTTCAAATCCTTCGGGACCACATGTCCGCCTCGGGCAAACGTCATAGTATACCGACTACTCAACATCGTATCGATTCGCTCCAGTAGAACATCGAAATGTGCAGTTATCGTCGGGTCTGACTCATACGTTGTCCGTAAATTGACTATGCCGGTGCGCGTGTGATTCAGCTGTGACATCACGCGACCCCGATACTCATCACAGACGTACTCTTGTGAGCTAGCAGACGCGCCGATACGGAGGATGTTGTTGGCCTCTTCCAAAATCTCACCGATGCGTTTGACAGTGTTGTGCCGCGTGTCTTCACGCAACCAACGATAAATGGAAGTGGAAGTCCAGGCGGACTCGATGACCAACTGGTGGCCGCTTTTGGTGTTCAGTTTCTGATACGGTTCTAAACTGGCAAGGATTTTTAGATTTATCAGCAGCCGATCTACTTGGTTCATAATTATTTATGTGACAATATATCTAATAATCAGCGCAAACAACATGGCATATATAGCTAAACATAGCTCATTGTAAGGTTCGCTGGGTTGTTAAGAGGGGCTCCGCTTCTGTCGTCACTGTTCTTCTTCTCATGTACGATCTCCCCATCTGCAATTTGAGGCGGAGGTGGCGGAGATGCCACTCGGGTCGGCGAAAGCATATCCCCATTGTTAATCCTTCGGTCAATCTCATCCAGCCGCAGGAGCGGTTCCCTAAGCGACTCATTGATGAGCATACGCGAGTTGCTATTCGAACAGCAGGTGATTAGAATACAAAGCATAAGCAGGGTGGTGCTAATCGACATGATGACCATGCCGATGTAGCATATCTGGTTACGGATTATTATATTGGCATGCAACCCATATCTGATGTATTTATCAGCCGAAGCTCCGCCGGACGGAGGCGCGCGCCACGCTGCTGTGGGACTTTCGTCAATGTCGATTCCGTACACTCGGTTCGCAACGTTTACATACCAATGGCCGGCTTCAACAGCGCTCGCCACTGAAACGAGACCGTACTCCTCGTCGTCCTTATCCCAATCAAATTCCCGCGGGTTCCACATAGACCCTCCAGGCCGGCGCAATTCTACCTTCTCGAGGGTTGAGGGAACAACATCGATTACGCTCGTGCTAGTGATAGCGAAAGGAGGCGGATCCTCCTCGATTTTCTCCATATGCAATGCATAACATGCACGTACTAGTAGAATCCAAGCCAACTTCATTTTTGGTTATTCTAGGTGTGATGTAGCTGTGTTGATTTTATTCATATTTATATGTAATTATTGTGATCAACTTTCTCGACAGTCGCGATTGTTAACACTATGCAGATAATCACGCCCTGAGTAAAGAGGACATTTGCTAATAGTATAAAAGAGGGATGGGTTCTACTCTGGTATTGATGCGAACCAAAAAAATGTCAATTTCATTCACAGCAGCAACAGCCGCCAAGATTCTGGGAACACTATGCGCGTGGCTCTCCTTCCTGTTCGTAATGCTAGTCGTAGGTGACGAGCTAGCGAACAGCGACTACAGGGACTACGGCGCAAGAGCACCCTGTCACCTAAACACAGTCGAGAGCCAGCGGGTGTACAGTTGGACACTCGTCGCCCTGTTCTCGTGGCTGACAGTGCAAGCCGCGGTCATGCTGAAACACACGAATGGGCCCCGCGAATACTTCGAGAAAAACCACTCCGCACAAAGAAGTCTGAACGCAGCGGCTGTTGGGGCGGCGCAGATCTACCTAGGCGCCCTCTTTTTGTTGGCGACGCACTTCGAATGGGGACTCACGTGCAACAACACCAACGGCGATCTACAGGGGGCCAACTTCATATGGGGAGCTGCTGCGCTGCATATCGTCGCAGCCTGCGTCATGCACTGGCTGTATAGGCCATTGGCTGGTAGGGGTTCCTCGGACGAGGCAGGCTCGATTTCCTTCAGGGCAGAACATCTGGTCAATGGGGCAGGGGGAGAGAAGATGACGCTGCTAACTGGGTATAGGAAGTAGGCTATCGTGGCTATCGTGGCTCCTCCCCCTGATATTGACGCCGAAGCACAGGCCGCACAATGATAACTTCGCCCCACCAGTTCACCCAGTCGTCGGCGGTGTCTTGAGCCTCCCTCCATACGCCTTGGGGTTGCTCTGCCGCCCTCGCCTCCTCTGCCGCTACCGCATCCTCTCCCATGAACGCTCTTATGTCATCCCCGCTGATGGTGCCTCGGCACGCCGGGCAACCAACCTTCCCACCACGACGCAGAAGATTCAGTTTGCTCATGACCCACCCATGCATGCATCGCTTGTGGTAGATGTGGCGTACCGTCGGCTGCCCATCTCGCTCCATCACGCACTGCTCGCTGTACGCAACATCTTCACCCATCATAATCTCGTCCATACATATCGAGCAGTCGGCCCCGCTCGAGTTCGATGCTTTCAGATCCTCAGTCAACACAGCGACAGGGCCGATCAATGAAGGGTAAGCGGGTGGACGACGAGACATAGTTGTTTGTTGTTTGTTGTTATTATTTCTTCGATTATTATATACGGCTAATATGGGGTTTTTTCGGCTGTGGGCGCTCGACTCCCCAACACCATCGGCACGCACCGCCGTTGGTGTACGGGGCGTAGAACAGCGGTGCATCACACGAGCAGTAGCGTGGAGGAGCCGGCTTGTGATCCTCGAACTCAGGCCACATCTTTTTACTGTTCATGCTGCTGGGCTTAAAGTCCTGAACTCCCCAACTTATTACTCATGGACACAAAAGGGCTTATATAGACACGCATTGAGCAATTTTGCATGTGTTTTAGACAAAGTGGAGCTAGAGTCACTAGTTGCGAGTAAAATGTGCGTTTGAACGACCCGCCGTGGGCACGAAACGTCAGAGAACACGTGTTTAGGTGCACCGTGCGGTCACGCACAGAAGAGCGTTAATCCTCTCGAGCAACAGCAGCGTACAAATAAATAGAAACGAGCCCACCCTTAGCGACGAACGAGGCCACGATGTACATCAATTCACCAGTTTCATAATCGACATAGCGAAAGATCTGTGCAAAGTGGATGGTAGGGAAGGCAAAGTATAGACTGAACAGCGTCCAGTTGATTATCTTAACAAAGCCGAAGAGCTCCTCCCATAAGTAACCGCTCTCGAATTCAAAGTACGGCTGCGTTACTGAGTAAAACGCATCGAAGATGAGGCTGAAAGAAGCGACGAACACCAGCCAGCTCATCATGTAGACAAACCATTTCGTCAGGCTGAGGACGTTCATACGGGATGTCGCCATCCAATGGTAGCGGTCCCCACCAGCAAAGGGCCACCCCCCGTCGTAGAAGTCCAACACCTCGAAAACCAAACCACCGCCAAGCTGCATGAACATGTTCGACAAGACCAAGAACAGCAGCAGGTAGAACTCAGTGACGTTGGACAAGCTGGCAGAGACGAGGATCATGATGGAGCTCGTGACGGCGTACTCCAACCAGCGAAGGGGCTGCTGCCTGTCGTCTAAAAGCTCCGTGTAAAATTTGTCATGACCCAGGCAGATGACGATGTGTGAGAGAGACGTCAAGACGCAGAAAATGAACAGCAGGACCCAGACCTTGATTGTGAAGAACTCGTTGATTTCAGGCGAGTACAAGCGCACGTCCCCCATCGAGCCACGCCAAGCGTCGACCTCAACAGAGATGCACTTTAACCACTCTTGGTACTTTTCGGCCGGGTACCGGTAGTCAGGGTCGGGGTTCCTGCTACACGTGGGGCTACGGACAGCAGGAATCGTAGTCACGTTCGCGTTCCAAACACGGTCAAACTTGGCAGTGAACGGGGCGTCGTAGACTAACCCAGCCACCAGCGCCAAGACACCTAACATGGCGTGGAAGACACTCGCAGCTGCGTTCGCTTTGAAGAGGGAAGCATACGGAGCGTGCGTTCGTGGGCTCACGCGAACGTTACGACTGCGGCCAATAGATGAGTACTTTAGCATAGATATGTGTGATCGCATTAACTGTCACAGCAATGTCATTTATATATCCGTGTTCTTCGTGAGGACAATCAAGTGCTGCCGGTGGTGACGGACCATGATCTTCCAGCTGTCGAACTTCGTCTTCTTGACCCGCGCCTTGATCTTGTGGCGCAGTTTACCTAGCTCTTGGAACCACCGAGCCTTGGTCACTTCGAGGTCTTCACGGAGGCCAGCGAAGTAGTTGAAGGTCTCCAAGATTGCCTCTGCAATTGCCATGTTCCGCTTCCCCCCCTTCTCCAGCTCCCTCTCCAACTCATAGACGCGCTCCTCAAGCTCATCGCTGCGCTTCTTGTTCTCTTGCCCCTCGAAGGCCGTCTTCATGATGACCAGCTTAAGCTCACCGAGCCCCCGCTTGAACTCTTCGCTGCTAATCATGTGTGTGCGTGTGAAGAAGAAGGAGTGGCGCTGCGTTGCAGGGAGCTTGTAAAAGAATCCAAATTAAACTAGTAAATTTTGTATTCATCTATTTAATCCGAAATTCACCAATTCACCAATTCACCAATTCACTTCTACACTTCCTCTCCCACAATAACATGGGCTCCACCAAGCGCACCGGCACCGGCGTGAGGCTCACGCGCACCAAGATGCCCCGGCTTGTGCGCACGTCAGCGATGACGTCGCCCCCTCTGGTTCACCGCGTGGGAGCCCTGCAGCCCTTCATTGTTGTGGTGAAGCACACCTACCCAATGGAGCTCGCCTCTAACTCCTTCGGCACCCCGCGCGGGCTGGGCAACACGTTCACGATGGAGGTGGTGGCCGCGGACATCCAGGACGCCACCGCTACAGTGGAAGCCATGTTCGAGCTGGACTTCGGCGAGGCGGACACCCTGGACATCGTCTCGGTGGAGGAGTACCCTCGCGTTGACTTCCGCAACGGGAACGGGCGCACGGTGTCCGTCCTCTCGAGCCGCCACTGCCCGCTCCACGACGGCACCGGCCCCTACGAGGAGATGTTCAACGCCGTGCGCGACGACAAAACCATCGCTGCTCGCGAGGGCGCGGCGGGCCCCATGACGAACATGGAAACTCGCCTGGCTCGGGCCATGACGGAGGCGATGCGCAAATCGGTGGCTGTGGTCAATATGTTGGCCGACGCGATCACATCGGCTGTGGTTGCTCCGTAGTTTATTTATTTACACGCGCAGTAATTAAAGCAAACCCCACCGCTCAAAGAACGAATTGTCCCCCGTGCCTTTGTCCCCGTCATCGGCAAGGAGTTCGTCGATGTCGGGCTGGCTGAGTCGTCCCACGCCGGTGGGCCGAATAGATGGAGACTGCCCGAGCGCCCCGATGCACCAGGCCGCGTCCATCTCCTCGAGCGTAGGCACCTTGGCTTTGTCCGGCGTGTCGGGCACGTAGAAGAGCGGCGCCCCCTCAACCAGCGGGCTGCAGGGGGGGACCGGGTTGCTGGCCACGATGGACTCCGCGAGCTCAGTGGCCGTCATGCCAATGTACTCGGCGTACGTCTCGCCCTTGCTGCAGCTCGAGGCATTCCGGGGCCCGTCGAGGGCGCTGTCCCCTGGCTGCACGACGCGGTGCCCTGCGGCAGCTGACTTGATGCTGGTCTTCTCCGCCTTGCTGCGCTTGACGGCTCGCTTGGTGCTGTCCTTCTGCCCTGGACGGCGGCCCCGCTTCAGCCCCTTCGTCACCTTGATCACAGCGTCGCCGAACTGCGTCGTGTCGCCCTTGTCGCCGGCGTGCATCCCAGTGACAAACTTGAACTCAGTGGTGTCCATAGAACAGACTCGGAGACGCAGGTCGATGAGTTCCTGGCTGACTCCTTTGTCGAGAGCGTACTGGCACCAGGTCGGGTTCGCGGCCTGCCGTCGCGCCTTGCCGCGGCGCAGCGCTGCCTTCGATACCTTAGATGCGGGGCCAGACATTTGTGTGTTGGTGGGTGGACAGGTGGGTGGAGAGGAAAATAATCACAAAATCTTCTCTATTTATTTAAAAAATCCAATCGGAACAAAACGCACGATTCAGCGACGATGACTCATCACCGTGTTACTCATCGTTTGACTATCTTAACCCTAGCCTAAATATTAAAATAATCCAAAATAAACCTAGTACTTTCTATTTCTTAAATAAATCCAACAACGAACACTCCAACACCAAGGCTACTTCTCTTCAAGCAACAAGCAACAAGCAACAAGCAACATGGCTTTCAACCCCGCGTTCCTGTTCCCGTTCGACCTCGGCCAATGGCGCCACGGCGGTCCGCCGTGGAACCAGTCGCGCTTGCTCTGGCAGTACACCCGGGACAACATGCTGTGGGTCGGCGAGCGCAACGAGTTCGACGCCCTCTACAGCGAGGGAGCACGCGGCAAGCTGGACCTGGCCTGCTACATGCTCCTCCGGTACTGGCGCGCGTACCGCACCCGCTTCAAGGACCGCCACATCGTCCCGCACACGTTCAAGCACCGCTTCGCTCAGTACCAGAAGGCAACCTTCTTCCAGCTGGTCATGCACTCCGACGGGCGTCGCGAGCCCAACGTGTACGACCGCACGTGCTGCCTGGACATGGTCATGAAGCGCCTCTGCCCTAACTTCGAGCGTAGCCTCATCATGTACATCGCCATGTTCCTGCTCCCGTCAGTGCAGCAGCACGCGCGCTACTACGGGTTCCAAAGGCTCAACGGCAAGTCCCCCGCCGCGGCCATCGACGTCACGTACGTGCAGCCCACGATCGAGGGCAAAATATGCACCAAGGCGGAGCTCAGCGCGTCCGTTATTGTCCACGCGGACGATCTCCTCGACGACGGCTGGGACGCGGCCTCCGCTGAGGATGGGGACTGGGCGTGTTAATTTTAGTGCCCGTAAACAAATAACATTGCTGCTACAGCGCCAAGCCGCACATAGCCTCTGCCGACGATGGGGACTGCCACCCGAAGTAAATGTGTGTGTGTGTTAATTTTTAATGCCCGTAAACAATTAACATTGCTGCTACAGCACAAGGCCGCACATAGCCTCCGCAGCTGCCATGATGCTGAAGCCGCACACCGAGGTAAGGTCGCGAGCGTCGACGAAACGCACCGCCTTTGCGCCCTTGCGCCGCTTCGCACCGGGCTGCACCAGCGCAGACTTCAGCTTCGGAGCCGAGTGGTCCTGCTCAAGCTCCATCGGCGACGGAGCGGAGCGCTTGCGCTTGCCCTTGACCGTAGCCTTGACCGTAGCCTTGGCCGTAGCCTTGGCCGTAGCCTTGACCTTGGGAGCCTCGAACATGCGCTGCTGTGCGTTGTGCAAACTGCGCGGCTTGCGCGACCGCTTGCCACCGTTGCAAGCTGACTCGTACTGAGCCTTCAGCACCTCCACGCGCTCCCACTCGTCGTAGTACGCCTTGCCCGTGAGCAGCGAGAGCTCCTTGTCCTCGGGAATCACCACCAAAACCTCAGATTCCCCCCGCAGCTTCCAAGCCGGATACCCCTTGCGCGCAGGGCCCACCTTGTTCACGTCACGCGCACCGACGCGGTACGGAGCCACGATGCGAGAAGATGCAGATGCAGCGTTGACAGCGTTGCGTCGGCGCACGTTGAAGGCTTCCATTGAAGTAGAGAAGGTTGAAGGTGAAGGTGAAGGTGAAGGTGAGGGTGAAAGTTGATGATTTCGATCAATTATAAAAAGTACTAGGTTTATTTTGGATTATTTTAATAAATACATTAGGGTTAGGGTTCAACCAAGATCTCAAATAGAATACACAACTGATAACTGTGATGCTCAATAAACTGCAAAAAATTATTTCAACGCTCGTCACGCGTCCCCTTAAGAGCAAGCATACGTTATTTAACACTAGCGTAGTGAACTGCGCAACTCTATATCAGTAGAGTAATCACCAATGGTAAAGGCCTTACGTTATCTGTCGACAAGTATTTCAAAATAAATTATTATCAGTCACTTGAGAAATGGGTCATCCACGACAGAGATCGTATAACTTAACGATTTCTTTTCAGGGGATGAGGGGTCATGAAATTCGGACCAACTCGATATTACTCTGTGTTGTCAAAATTTCAACAAAATTAACAATCAACGACAGAGATCTGTTAACTTAACGATTTCTTTTCAGGGGATGAGGGGTCATGAAATTCGGACCAACTCGATATTACTCTGTGTTGTCAAAATTTCAACAAAATTAACAATCAACGACAGAGATCTGTTAACTTAACAATTTATTTTCGGGGGGTGAGGGGTCGTGAAATTTGGACGTACTCGATATCTCTCGTTGATTTTACTTTCAACATGAAAAAATCTACTAAGTGCTGAGAATAATATACAGATAACTATAACACTACTTGCAAATATTACTCAGTTAGGAGTATTATTCACGCGGGTTCACATACGCAGATACATATCTTGTCGTGGCCTGTGCATGCTATAGTGCTGGTTCCGCCCCCAAGG
>Ga0308025_1000794_pt1 | contig 15509 bp, 9 predicted proteins | sample Neamet422_FD_201298 | JGI IMG/M metagenome (GOLD analysis project Ga0308025, IMG submission 201298) | Marine microbial communities from water near the shore, Antarctic Ocean - #422 | ecosystem: Environmental > Aquatic > Marine > Unclassified | place: Southern Ocean | collected 2014-10-03
TGAGAAAGTGTTGGGCATCTGATGCATAGTCGTCAGCCATCCTTAGCATGATTGATAATTGCACGGCTTCAGGCGTTTCTTCAGCATGAAGCGGTGTTGCTTTGGCACGTGCTCTGCGAGTAATGTCAAGGTATTTCTCAACCCGTTCAATCGAGAGATGATCCATTGATTCGGTCACTCCCCACCCTCCTTTTGTCGCTTGAGCAAACGGCGAACATCTTCAGTTCGGCCAAGGGCCCCATACAGTTCAACAGCCCTCGATAATCGACCTTCATCTTCAGCTGTTTGAGCGCGACCAAACAGGGATTTCCGTTCATCCCAATTCTTGGCCAGTGCCGCTTCTGCAGCGGCTTGATATCGACCCTGGCGTTCAGCCTGGGCGAGGTGCGGTGCAGACCAGCGGCGCACGAGACCATCCCGAGTTGCTGTCGCCATGGTATCTGGTGTCAAAGCGACCAGAAGGTCACCGAGATTCATACCATGGCCAAGGGTTTGTGATTCGTCACCATCTTCTGGAGTGCTGGAAAGATGATGAAGATGGCCTTCGATGCCAAGCACCCACCACCCATCAGCGCTTCTCACCCCTTCCATGGGTTCAAGCGAATCGGATTCAACGCGCTCCAAGGAATCCCAACCAAATGGATGAGGGACGCCCTCCCAGAGGGAACCGTCGCTGGATTGCATCAAAAGGCGTCCGTGCATGAGTGGCGTGATCCAACTCCAGACACGATCTTCAAGGCAGCGCTTTTGGTCTGTTTGTGCCAACCTTGCACACCACAAATGGCCATCAGCGGCTTGCCACATCATGTGCTCTCGATCAAGCCAGCCAAGCAAACGACGTACCTTTCCGCTTTCTAAGCGCCTAAGACCCCTTCCCTCGTGAGAAAACAAATGCAGGTCCCCTTCACGCCCAGAAAGGATCCAACCGCCTCCAGGGCGTGCTGAGACGTCAGTAAAGCCACCCGTGGTGGAGCGCCCTTCATGGAGCATCGAGCCATCGCTGGTCGAGAGAACATAGAACCCGTGCGCAGCAAGAACGGCGACAATACCGTTGTTGACGCAGACTGCATGGGCTTTGAATGGTAATTCAATGCGCCATCGAATCGACCCGTCGACCTCGAGCATGAACAAGTCCAACCCGCTGCTGACGATCATACCACCCTCTGCTGCTGCGAGCGCGGCGATTCGGCCAGGAGCCTGCCAAGACCAGTTGATTGTCCACATCAGGCCTCACCTCCATCGATGCCCCATGCTACAAGTTGGGCTTTCGCTGTGGAAGTCATCGCGTAATACCGACTGCGCCCAATGGTATGTGCGTTTAGAACGCCCCCTTTGAGCAAACGATTGCAGATTTGAGAAAGACGCGAGCGCTTCACCTTCAGGGCTGAGAGAAGTTCGGGGTCAGAGGGCGAAAACTTGCGTTCCTTTGCCACGGCGAGAACTGCCATTTCATTGGTGTTCAAACTTGAGAGCAAGGCCACATTGATGTGATGTTCCTCACGGGGGCTGGATGGTTTATTCTGCAACCCTGCTAAAGCGTCGATAAAGGCTCGCTGCGACGTACCTCCACCGTCTTTAGAACTGCTTGATACAGCTGCGATCAAAGCTTGAACTGCTTGTGTGAGTGCGGCAACATTGCCCTGCTGATCATGCACCGTCGGCGTTGGCACGTATTCGGCATAATCCTGTGATGTAATTTCAGTCCCGAAGTCAAGATCATCTTCTTCTTGGACAAAGAGTCCAACTTCATCGTGAATCAACTCGGCTGTAACCTCTTCAACCGGTTCTTCCTTGTACCCCAGTTCAGGGAGAGGTTCAACGCCCTCCGCTAACCACAATTCAGTGCCGGTCTCAACCTCAGCCGCAGGCGAGGAATTCGCCTCACGCACACGGCCCACCAGACCAGAGAACATCCCACTGACTGGGCGAGGGCCGGTCTCATTTAGTGGTGGTTTGAATTCAGGCGTTTGTGGCAGGGCTTTGAATGGGATTTCGGGGAGGACTGCATCGGTTGATTGATCTTCATCCAGTTGCTCAAGGTTGAGGTCGAAGCCTTGCAAGCTATCGAAAATCTTGACATCATCCTCTTGGTCAAGCATTGTTGGACGGTCGGTCCAAAGGGCAGATGCATCGATGATTTCAACATCATCGCCAGACGCCAACTCCGATGCTTCTTCGGTTCTTTCCGAGACCTCTTCGACCAAAGGGAGATCCAATGCGGCCGGCGGGCTCATGCCAAAGTTCTCTTCAGATGGTTCATCGATGATCGGGAGAGGTGGAAGGGTGAGGATACGGTCAATACCCGCCAACGAAGCAGGGTTTTGAGAAATATCAACTGCGTTTCGAAGCATTTTGATAATCATCCCAGGATTGCCAAAGGATTTGGCCCGAAGATGGCGTGCATCTTCGATTGAGAGCACAAATGGTTCGCTTGAGACACTCTTAATTCGAGTTTCGACGAGGGCTTGAACTTCATCGAGGGTAAACGGTTCCAAATGATGTTCGCTGCCAAACATACGAAGCAATGAATCGGGTAATTGCGTTTTTTGGCGGTTTTCGACCACCACCACGAGAACGCATTGGATCCGGTCGAGTGCCGCACCTGCCGAGGAAAGTGCCTCGGAAAGCAGGGTTAATTCGACACCTTGCGCATCAATCACGATGAGCGGGAGGCTTTGCGTGTACGAATGAGAGGCATCGACCAACTTCTGAACGACTTGAGACCAACCCGTTGGGGCTTCAGTCCCAGTGAGTTGGAAAAACATCTCCCGCAGAAGGCCAAGGCTTGGGTTTTGATGCGAAATGTGGTCGATGTGCACCGATGTGGGCGCATGGTTCGAAAGGCACCTAAGCAAGGAGGATCGACCAGACCCCATGTCTCCTGAAAGCAGGATACGCCGAGGGGATTTGAATCGAATGTACTGCGCAAGGGCACTTTTTACATGAACACGCCCCACAAGGAGGTGACTTTGGCTGGACTCTAACGGCAATGTCGAGAACGGATTGGACTCAAGGGTGGGTAAAATGATTTCTTTACCTTGGACTTCCATACGGCGAGCAATTCCTCAGGGGTATTTCATCTTTGAGGGATTTGAGGCAATCAAGGCACGTGTTACGAGGCGTTATCTTCTCGGCCGAATGCTTTTTCAAGGCCTGAATAACGCTCAATTAACGCAACACTAACGCGTTAGTAAAACCGTTAAACCCGTTAACACCATCACCTGAGACATACGAAGCAACATCGACAACAACCGAGCCTGCAACCCTTCATGGGCGATTGCTTGATGGTCCCGAGGCCCGTGGGACAACCAGGGCGAACACCATGCCGGTTGAAAACAGTCGATTGAGCGGATTTTTCCGTCATTCTGTAGCGGAACGCAGGCAAATGGTCGCCAATATGGCCGGCTTAACACCTGAACACATCGAGGCACTGAAAGCCTGCGGTGAGTTGAACGAGACCGCAGCAGACCGAATGATTGAGAACGTCATAGGCACAATGTCCCTTCCCGTCGGCGTGGCCACAAACTTCGTGATCGATGCCAAGCACTACCTCATTCCGTTCTGCCTCGAAGAATCCAGCGTCGTCGCAGCAGCATCAAACATGGCAAAGCGTTGCCTTGTCAATGGTGGCTTCCGGTCCAACAATGATGCACCACTCATGATTGGTCAGCTTCAAATCATGGAATGTTCAGAGCCAAAAAGTGCTGAAAAGGTCCTAGCAGGGGCAAGTGAAGAATTGATGGCACTCTGCAACAGCCTCCCTTCAACCATGGTCCGCCTCGGCGGTGGATGCAAGCGCATTGAAACTCGGACGATTCAAACCCTCAGTGGCCCAATGGTCATCCTCCACATCGTGGTGGATTGCCGTGACGCAATGGGAGCGAATGCCGTCAACACGATGGCGGAACTGATCGCACCTCGAGTTGAAGAACTCACAGGCGGTCGGGTTCATTTGAAAATCCTATCAAACCTCGCAGTGCACCGTTTAGCCCGAATCGAGGCCACATTCACTCCCGAAGAAATCTCCAATGATGGAACCAAAGCAAACGGTGAAGCAATTATCCAAGGCATTCTCGAAGCCCACCATTTCGCCGTCGCAGACCCATTCAGAGCAGCGACACACAACAAAGGCGTGATGAACGCCATCAGCAGTGTTGCATTGGCTTGTGGGCAAGATTGGAGGGCAATTGAAGCAGGTTGCCACGCTTATGCTGCCTTTGGCAAGGAACACTATGGATCGATCACCCAATGGGAGCGGAGCGATGAAGGCAACCTCATCGGTCGTATTGAGACGCCAATGGCCGTTGGCATTGTCGGAGGAGCCTCTAAGGTCCACCCAGCCGCTCAAGCGAATTTAGCGATCCTCGGAGTTGAATCCGCCCAGGAACTCGCAGGCGTCATCGCTGCTTCGGGACTTTCGCAAAACTTGGGAGCGCTGAGAGCGCTTGCCACGAGAGGCATCCAGGCTGGCCACATGAAGCTCCATTCACGCAACATGGCCGTGAGCGCTGGGGCCGTCGGTGAAGAGATTGAGACCATTGCTAAGCGCTTGCAAGCCGTCGATGGGCCGAAAACACAAACCGTTGTCGAACAGTTGCTGAAATCACTTCGCTCAGAGTAAAACTTCACTCTTCTTCGAGAAGAGGAAGCGTGGATTGGACGAAACCATCGACCTGACCCTCTTCTTCCAACACCGTAGCATCAGCCATGCCATCCAACATTCCAGAGCCTTTGACTTGCTCACGGAACCATTGTTTGACTTTCTTACGTTCTGTGTAAGGGCATCCAAATGCTTCTGAAAATCGGCGTGTGGTGATCAATCGACGTGTGTTGCCGTCTTTGCGGCGGTCAACCATGCCCAGTTGGGCTAATTCTCGCACGTAATCATACGCTTTCTGACCAAGAAGTTCGACCAACCTTGATTGCGCCATGGGTTGATGATAGGCGACCAAAGCAGCGGCCTTGAGGAGTTTTTGTGGGATTTCCGTTTTGGTTTCCCTCGGCAAATGGTTCGCAATGTCTGGCTTTACTTCAATCGCCCAGCGTTCACCAACTTCTGCTACCTGAAGGGCCCCGCCTCGACGGCGCTTGAGTGTCGAACGAAGGGAATAGAGGGAATCGAGCATTTCGTCATCATCATAGCCCAGGGCAGCGGACAATTCAGTGACTGTCATCGAACGGCCTGCGCCAAACAATGTTGCTTCTAAGAGGGTATCGAGTGGTAATTCTGACATTGATCTCCCTCACTCCACCAACCACTCATGTGGTTCAAACGATTCCTTCGACTCAGTCTCAACGGTCTTTTCCTCAACACGTTGGGGCAACAGTTCAACTTTTTCGGTCTTTTCTGATTTTTCGGATTTTTCGGACTTTTCGGCTTTCTTTGCTGCTGTTGCTTCTGCACGTTGGGCTTTCTCTGCCCGAAGTTGCGCGTGACGAACTGAGCCGGAGTCTTGCTCTTGAATTCGATCGGATTCATCTTCCTGTTGGCCATCAACAATAATTTTTACTTCTTCAAAGGTGTTGATTTCTGGCCAAGCATCTTCGAGGTAGATCACACCATCTGGAACATGGTCTTGGGTGATGGAACCAAAACCTCGGTGCGTAAGGAATAAGCCTGCGATGAATGATGCTACTTTTGCTTCATCATCATAGCCTTCGGGAACAGCCCCAAACGTAGACTCAAGCACTTCGGACAAAGCAGCCATCACGTCGACAACTGGGACTTTGTTCGTTCCTGCTGCCAAGCAGGTTCGACGCATTGCCGTCCAACAGCGCTGAATGTCGCCTTCAAGATCTTCATTGTGCATGCGACCACCGACATCGGAAAGGTATTCTTGCAACTCCAATTCATGAGCAATCCTGTTCTCTTCCCGCAAACGGAGCGCTTCTGCATCGTCTGCTGCGTCTTTGAAGGCTGAAAGCAATTCGCCCAATGTCACAGGACGGCCTTCTTCCCTTCGAACACGCTCATCAAAGAGTGTTGGTAGGATGTCATCGGCTTCGCCTTTGAGGATGGAATTGGTGAAATGGAAGGCCTCATCATCGTAGTCAGCTTCCCATCCAAAGTCAGATCCGTCATCCCAGATTTCTTCCTCTTCGATGTATTGAACCCGGTCAAACAGCACCGCTGCTTGTTGATGGAGAACTTCCCATGAGAGTCGAATAAGACGGCCACATGCTGGCAAGTCAAGGGCTGATGCACCCTTTTTGACCCGGAGTGTAAAGACTTTCAAGAAACTCGACAAGTCCACATTCCATGGATCAAGTCCTTCTTCACGTACAAGCGACAACACCAGAGCAACTGAACGATCAAAAGGATCGACAAGGGTTTGATGCTCCGCCTCTTCAGTCTCAGCAATCGCCAAAATACGATCGGCGAAATGGGAAGCATCTGATGATGCCTCGCCTGAAGCAAGCAGTTGATCCATCACATCTTGACGGAGGAACCACTTGTCCAAAACTGCCTGCTGTTCGACCATTGCATCACCTCACTGGAGTTCTTCTGTTTCCTCTTGTACTTCATCTATAGAGGGTTCCTGTTCGGCCTCACGGATGGCGTCTGCGACTTCTTGGTATTCTTCAATGTCTTCGGTCATGTCGGCGGTTCGCTCAGATAGTGCTGCCAACGATGGTGCTTCTGGGACCTCTGGCGTCGCTTCCGACTCGCGTGCTTCTGCCAGGTGAGGAAGAAGGCCACCCAAACTCATTGGTGCAGCCATAGGCTCAGGCACTTCTGGCATCTCATGCTCAGCAGCTCGTGCCTCTTCAATGCGTGAAGTGTTCTTTTCATTGTCCTTGACGGCTTCTGCGAGAGCTTTCTCCCCCAGAGCAATGGCTCGTTCACGATCGAAGTCGACGATCCGACGGCTACAACCGTCGCCACCGTGCGTGATTCCAATGTGGTGGTCCGCAAGTCGCAAGGATACCTTTCTGAGGGTCACCATGATGAATTGAGCACGCTTGCTGCGCTCTCTGCACATCATAGCAATGCGTTCGGCATTGTAACCATCGAGGTTTTGGTCGACTTCATCGAAGTAATAGAATGGGCTTGGATCATAATCCTGTATTGCGAAAATCAGGGCAAGCGCTGCCATGGATTGCTCACCACCGGAAAGTTGGTGGCGGGTCACCTTAGCAGATTTACCACGTGGTTGAGCCCAAAGTTCGAGTCCACCCTTGAAGGGTTCATCCTTGTTCTCAAGGAACAATTCACCACGGCCCCCATCGCTGAGGGATTTGTAGGCGACTTTGAAATTCTCATTGACCTTCTCCAGAACGTTCAACAACCGCTCTTTTCGTTGTTCTTCAAGTTTTTCAGTCACATCGAGCAGATGCTTTCGACGGCTTTGAAGGGTTTTGAAGTCATCTTTCATGCCGTCAAGACGGGCTTGACAGGCATCGAACTGCTCGATAGCAAGCATGTTGACAGGCCCGTAGTCATCGAGGCGACGTTGGAGCGTGCGCTCACGACGTTCTGCATCACCAAGGCTTGGCAAAGCGGTTCCTTCCTCTGCTGGCTCGTACCCGCGTTCTGTCATCTCGTGGAGGGTTTGTGCGATGGTGATCTCTTTTTGCGTCAATGCCCGACCAATTTCAATGCTCATTGCACGGCGAGATTGTGCTTCCTGGACTTTTTGTTGAAGATCTGCTTTCAAAGCACTGCGTTCTTCAATCAATTCGACACGCTCGTCCTCAAGGCCTTGATTTTCTTCAAGGAACTCTCGGCGCTCGCTTTCCTTTTCGTTCAGTGCAATGGTGTCAGATGCCACTTGGCCCTGTAAATCATCCATCCGTTCGCTGCGAAGAACCGATGCTTTGTTGATGCCAAGGATTCGAGTGGTGCATTCATCGATTCTGGTTTGGAGGAGGGCGCGGTGGCCTGCATCATTTGAGAGGGATGCATCGGCCTTCGCTTTGAGCCCTTCAGCCTCAACACGCTTCACTTCGGTTGCATGCAGGCGATCTTTGAGGTGGAGCGGGCTCGCGTCTTCGAGGGCCGTTTGAGCAGTGCTGCGAAGTTGGTTTGCGTTTGCCAAGCCAGCCTGCGCTGCATCAAGGGTCTTGAGATGATGCACACCTTCAGTCTCAAGGCTGCTCAATCGCTTTTCAGCCGCACCCACAGCCCCTAGGGCAGTGGTGTGGTTGGTCTTTGCTTGCTTGTGAGTTGCTTTCCACTCAGAGTGGAGAAGAGAGTGATTGTTGTTTGAAAGATCGTTGATGCTGGAACGAATCTCTGATTGTTGATTTCTTGCCTCAATCAATGCTCCATTGACGGTTTCGGACATCATGCGGAAGCGTTCGACATCGCTGACCAGAGTCTGCACTTCGTTGGCACCCTGGATGTTGCCTCCAAAGGATGTGGTCATCTTGCGCTTTGCACCACCAACCATAGCGCCACCTGCTTCGGTAACGTCGCCTCGGAGGGTGACCAGACGGACACCGCCCATGTTGGCACGGGCTGTTGCGAGGCTGTCCACAATCAAGGTGTTTCGAAGAACAAAGCGGATTGCGATGTCAATACGAGGATCGTAGTCCAAGAGTTCGTTGGCAAAGCCAATGACTCCTGGTTTCTTGGAAATAATTGTTGCACGCCCTGCTGGACGGTTGTTGGTGAGTTTGTTGAGGGGGAGGAAGGTTGCACGGCCTGCACGGTTAACGGAAAGCCATTGAATCGCTTTTGCTGCGACTTCATCGTTGTCGACGACCACTGAGGTCATACCACCGCCGATTGCAGTTGCAAGCGCATCAGTATGACTTGGATCGCGAGGCTCACAGAGTTCCGCAACCGTTCCAATGATGCCTGTCAATTCTCCACGATCGCGTGCTGCGATGACCGCGGCCGCTCCGCCGGCCATGCCTTTTGCACCCGCTCGGTTTTCCATCTCCGCTTTTGCAGCAGACAGTTTTCGTTCTGTTTCTCGCAGGCGAGTTTCGACCGCTTGAGATTCTTCGACGAGCCGTGATTCGGCCCGCTGGGAGGCGTGGAGTTGTTCAGCGAGTTTGGAGCGGTCCTGTTCAGGAGCGTTTTCTTTCAATTCCTCGCCTTCGTGTTCGGATTCGCCAAGTGCAAGACGCGCAGATTCTGCAGCCTCTTGGACCTCGCTCAATTGTTCCCCAAGCATTTCAGCCTGCGTTGCGACTCGATTCACTTCGCCCTGGGCGGCATCAAGAGCAGTTTGTGCAGCCTCAGAAGCCCCTGTGGCCTGAGAGAGGGCGCGGGTCAACTCGGCGCTTGCGGAGCCTGAAGATTCCAAAGCCTTCCGGACTTCTTCTTCTTCTTCCTTTGCTTCGATGAGGGCTGCCAACGCTTCTTTGAGATCTACTTTGGCGGCCTTTAGCCCAGTATCGAAGGCATCGAGGTCGTCAACTGCGGAGGTTTGTGCCGTGGTCAGTTGTTCCAATTCCACAACATCTTCAGCATCCTTTTCCTCTGATTCATCCAGACGATCTTGGCTGGTCGCTATTCGAATTTGTAATTCATTGATGGAACCCATCAATCCACTGTTGTCGCCGCCGAGTAAATCTTCAATCTGCTTTTGCAAGGTACCGATTCGGTCATCGAGGGAAATCATCAGCTTAGCGCCTTGCTTGACGTTTTCATCAAGGGTTTCCGCCTCGCCTTCGATTCTGACACGTTCGTTGATTTGGTAATGACGCTCTGCTTGTTGACTGGCGTACTTCGCTTGGGCGGAAAGTCGACGTGCAATCTTCAATTCCTCAACAAGATCCGTCACCTTCAATGCAAGGTTTTTCTCCTTTGTTAAGTCCTTGAGTCGCGCTTTTTGCTCCTCTTCCAAGAGACCAATACGTTCGATGTAACCCTCGACCATGGACCGTTGCTTTTCGGCCTTGCGAATTTCATCATCGTATGAAGTGACGCCAGCGACACCATCGAGGACCTTTCGACGTTCCTTTGCAGTCATCTTAGCAAGCCTTGTTACGTCGCCTTGGAGCACGATGTTGTACCCATCAGGCCGGGCGTTTGCAGAACTCAGCAAGCGGTGAAAGGTCTTCTGTGTGCTTTCTTGGCCATCCAGGGCATAGTCCGTCACAATGTTGTTGCTTTTGGTGAGGCGGACGGCGCGAGTCATTCGGACTTCATCTTGATCCAAGGGGAGGCGGCGACGGCCACTGGAAAGCAATGGGTTGGCAAAAACGAGCGTCACTTCACACGCACGCGCTGGTTTGTGGTTTTTACCGCCGTTGAAAATCAGGTCTTTCGCATTTTGAGCACGGATCACCTTGTTTGACCGCGGCCCCAAAACAAACTGAATGGCGTCACCACAATTCGATTTACCTGAACCATTCGGCCCGGTAATCGCAGTGAAACCACGGTCCATGGGAATGGTCAGTTCTCCCTTGAACGATTTGAAATTTGAAACTTCCAGTGCTTTGAGATACATCCCATTCCCTCGTAATCGAGAATTAAATCCTCGACCTTATCCGCGACACCCGTTCGCGACGGGTCTTAAAGAATGCGAGAGATGTGGGCACAGTGCAACGGTTTTGAGACCTCTAACAACGAAGCCGAGCGATGCTGTTTATCGTAAAAAATCACGCTAGGCGGACATCAAGAAATGGCTCATAGCGTCCCTTTCAGTCCGCATTTTGAACATCCGCCACCAGAGCAGAAAGGACACGTTGCGTAAACTTTGATGCCTCTGCCAGGTTTACGACGCATGTGAAGGCGTGAATCTTTCTGTAAAATCTTCGAACGAGTGATCCGAGTATTGGAACCAGAGCGAGCATGCAATGGCGTAGAAACCGACCCGAACTTCGTTCGGAACTGTCGTGCTGCATCCCTTCGCTTTGTGATGGTTTCACTGGCGTTGGTGACGGCTTCTGCCTCCCAAAACTTCGGCCCCATCATCAGAGTACAGCCGATGAAAGCAATGGCAATCTGGACCACCCAGGGAGGCACGTCCAGAGGCACAAAGGCCGCCAATCCAGGAGACCCAACTTCGACAGGGACCAGTCCAAAGCGGTCCATGATGGCAAGACAGAAGATCATCACGCCGATCACAAAGGTGGCTTTGTACAAACGGTCATCTTTCGCTCCAACCCGAGCCAATTTGATTTGCCCAGAAATTAAGATGAACAAGGAAGGGAAGATCAGAAAGAAATCCATACCCTTCCACTCGCCCGCAGGAACGAAGCAATTGATTTCACTGCCATCGGCAACCAATTGTTCTAAACGTTCGAAAAGGGGAGCACAATCCGGATCTGTCATTCGGGAAACATCGTATTTTTCCTCTGGCGCCCCGTCAATGATTTTCGGGGCGACCACTCCGAATTGCGCATTGGCCGCCACAATGGCAACAATCGCTACAGCAAGCAGCCTTCCAATAAGGATACGAAGGCTCGCCATGCCACGCTTAGGTGAGTGCCAGCCATAGTGATATCGCTCAGCGATGGGGTGAAATGTGCGGGCGAACACGCTTTGGACAACGGGGACGGGTTTTTGGCGCATATCGCAATCATCGGAAGTGGAATCGCAGGCTTATTTGCCGCCCTTCGATTAGGTGACGGTGGCCATTCAGTCACCGTTGTTACCAAACAACGCCCAAGCGACTCTTCCACAAATTGGGCTCAGGGCGGTATTGCTGCAATTCTCGACAAAACCGATGGCATTGGACTTGAAGCACACATCAAGGACACGCTGGAAAGCGGCGATGGTTTATGCGATGAAGAAGTTGTAAGGAGCATCATCACTGAAGCCTCTGAACGGATCCAAGACCTTTTGCACATCGGTGTCCGCTTTGAAACGGATCAGAACGGTGCATTCAACCTCGTTCAAGAGGGAGGGCACTCAAAGCGAAGGATTCTGCACGCCAAGGATGCAACCGGCAAAGAAATTGAACGCGCCCTCACCGAAGCCGCCGCCCAGCACCCAAACCTCACCATCAAACCAAACACCCTTGCCATTGATTTGATTCAGGCAAAGCACGGCCATCCCGAACAAGGGGTCGACGGGGTTTGGTGCCTTGACCAAGTAAGTGGAGAAATACTTACTCTTCCTGCTGATGTTGTATTCCTCGCAACTGGAGGCGTCGGACAGCTGTGGGCGAACACGACAAATCCATCGGTGGCAACGGGTGATGGTTTGGCCATGGCCTATCGGGCTGGCGCTGCGGTCAAGGACATGGCTTTCATACAATTTCATCCAACTGCACTGGCACGTAAAGACGACCGACCCTTCCTTATCACTGAAGCAATGAGAGGGGAAGGCGGTGTCATCCTCGATGAAATCGGCCTCAAAGCTTGGAGGAAAGCAAAGGCCAACGCCCAAGACAAGGGGGAAACGATTCCTTTGCCGGGGACGTTCTCCTTCACCCTCGAACATTCACCGCTTGGTTCAATGGCGACAAGGGACATTGTGGCAAGAGCCATTGATCAGAACATGAAGAAAACTGGATCTTCACACGTCTACCTCGTGACAGACCATCTTGATGAAGTTCATTTGTTGAAACACTTCCCAACCATACAGAACCGATTGGACCGGCATGGCTTGAAACTTGGAAGAGACGCTTTGCCTGTTGCTCCAGCTGCACATTACGTTGTTGGAGGATTGGCAGTGGACGGCATCGGCCGCCCTCATGTTCGTGATTCTGGCGTGGTGATTCCTGCACTCTACGCCATAGGTGAAGTCGCATGCACGGGCATGCATGGTGCCAATCGATTAGCCTCGAACAGTCTCCTTGAAGCAGTGGTTTATGCGGCGCGTGCTGCCGATCACATCATCATGAACCATCCTGAACATTCGACAAAGACCCTCCCGAAATGGCGCGCTGACGGATTGACCGACCTGGTTGAACACGCCCCCGCCATCAATGATCGGGCATCGCTGCGATCGACGATGTCACAGGAAGTTGGCATTGTCAAGCGATATGACCGCCTTCACCGTGCTCAACGCAGGCTAGCGCTGCTTTCAGAAGAGGTGGATATGATTTGGAAACAAGCGTTGCCTTCTCGTGAAATTGTCGAATTACGAAACATGACGCTGGTAGGGCAGTTGGTCATTGAAGATTCACTGACTCGAAAAGAGAACCGTGGTCTGCACTTCAATGCTGATTTGCTTGAGGAGTAAGTGCTTCAATCATTGCACAAAGCATGTGATTCATAGGAGCGGGAAGCCCAACTCGCTCCCCCCGCTCAACAACAGCATGGTTGAGGTATCCAATTTCGGTGACCCGCCCTGCGCGGATGTCTTGAAGCATGCTGCACTGATTCCTTGCTGTCGCCTCAAGCACGTGCTGTAGGCGCTGTTCAAGTTCGAGATCGTCTGGGAGTTCAACCCTCTCTTGGCGTGCAATACGAGCACCTTCGAGCATTGTTTCAAGGGCTGCAGAAAAGAGGGCGGGAGAAAGAAGAGATCCATTTTCAACCCCTGAAAGAGCAGCTATGGGGTTGATTGCAATGTTGAGCAAGACCTTCATCCAAACAGACGCGGGACCGTTTTCGGTCCAGTTGCTTTCGATTCCTACGCTGTTGAGCATGTCCAAGAAAGGTTGAGCCTGGTTCAACATTGGGCCACCTTGAAGGTGACCAAGAACAACGTTCCCACGTCCTGCATAATGCACCACACCGGGGCTTGGCCGCCATGCAGCGTATGTTGTGGTCCCTGTGAAGACACGGTGCGGACCGAGAATCGAAGCACAAATTTCAGCATGGCCAAGACCATTGCTGAGAGAAACGGCAACCCCTTGTGGATGAAGCAGATCATGGGCGATTCGAGCCAATTGATCAGTTGAATTTGCCTTCCCCGTCAACACAATGACATCCATTGTGCCAAAGAGCGAGGCTGGAAGACCAACTTCATCCAAAGTAAACATGGCTTGATCAGGCGAAATGACCATGTTTGCTTCGCCTTGAATCTCTAATCCGTTCGCGACCATCATTGCGCCGTGGTCCCCCTTTCCATGAACAAGGAGTTTGACATCCGGGTGTTGAGCAAGAAGACCTGCAAACAGGGAACCAAGCGAACCGGCCCCGAGCACTGCAATCCTCATACCATCGCCTCAAATATAACTGCCCAAATGTATGACAACTCGTCCTTCAACGTGCTCAAACCACAGCGTCGAAAGCGTCGAGTTGCTCGGTTCGAATTCAAATTGGTTGTCACCCGGTTCGAGGTTTGCGGTCGACGAAAGCGATGCCCATTGTGCGCCGTTGCCTTCGAAGTTTAATTGAACTGGTACCGTTGAGTTGCCTGGATTATAGAGATTAAATGCTCCTCCATCTGGATGAAGAAGCGTGCCGTTTGTCGCAGCCATCCAAACGTTTGACCACATGCGGTGAACAACATCGGTACGAATCAGGATCACTTCAGGACCTTCTTCGACTGAGAAGTTGAGGCGGGGGAGAGAAGAGAGTGGTTCTGAACAAACCAAGACAGTTGCTTCATCGGGCATCAGGACCGTCAGGTTCTGAGTTCCATTGGTGACGGCTGGAATGCTTGAAATGTCGCGGACCTCAAGGTCCCATACCCAATCGCCAGCAGCGGGAGGCAAGGGCGTAGCAAGGCTTGCATTGAATGGGCAAGCCTCACCTGTGGCGCTAAGAATGGTACCTGCTCCAAGTTCGAAGCCCCAGCCTGTGGTCGATTGATCTGTGATCATCCATCCCGTGCTTGGAACAACGGCTTTGAGAGGCAGTGTCGGTGTGCCTGCATTGTACATCAGGCCGTCAATGTGAATCATATCAAGCGTGGATGTACGCAACACAATTGGGTCAAGGCCCCGCAAGCAAATACGGTCTGGTCGTTCATCATAGGTCGCAGAAAGGCCAGCATGGCCTTCAATCCAATGAAGGCGAGCTTCCAAATCAAATGCTTCTTCGGCATTAGGGATCGACACGTTCACTTGTTCAGTGCCAAGTCCACCAAGTTCGAGGCATCGTTTCAATTCCCCTTCCTCATCCACGAACGACCACGGTGAGGCTACAAAGACCTCTGCGTCTGGTTGAACGCTGACCTCTTCGACACTGAGGATGCCGAGTGAAGAGGTTAAGATGCCGAATGTGGTTGATATCGGCGCATCACCAACGCCGTTCCAAACCATTGAGAGGGTCACGGTGCTCTCGCTGCTTGGAGGCAGGATGCTTCCGCATCCACCTTGGTCAATGGAATTGCTGTCTTCACCCTCGCAAGCCCAGGACAACGTCCAAGCGTTCAGATCAGCATCATAACGATCTTCGAGCACAGCCCAAGTTCGCTTGAGTGAAGACGGATTCCATACCTTCATGCTCAATTCTGCACTCCATGTTTCATTTTCAAGCGTGGCTTGTGAAAAATCATCAATGGTATAGACGATTTCATCGTCCCAATCCTCATCAACAGCAAAAGGAACCTGCTGAGGGAGGGCAAACAGAATGATGGCCAAGGCCACAAGACCCATGTTTTTCATTGAAGAGAGTTCAAGCCCCTTTGGTTCATCAAGAATAATTGGGGTTCGACGGTCCGACCCCATGAAGAGAAGCAGTGGTATGGCCATTGAAAGAACAAAGAT
>Ga0308025_1000795_pt1 | contig 15467 bp, 28 predicted proteins | sample Neamet422_FD_201298 | JGI IMG/M metagenome (GOLD analysis project Ga0308025, IMG submission 201298) | Marine microbial communities from water near the shore, Antarctic Ocean - #422 | ecosystem: Environmental > Aquatic > Marine > Unclassified | place: Southern Ocean | collected 2014-10-03
AGTACTGCTGGCATTGATTATTTTTACATCAATGCAATACACAGGCGGATGGGAAGATCTCGCAATGTTGGCAATTTTTTCCTGCTTAGGATTCTTTTGCAAACATTTTATGTTTAGTCGACCTGCTATGCTAATTGGATATATTTTAGCAGATAAAGTAGAAGGCTTTACACTACAACTCCTAGGAATATACACCTGGGAGACATTAATTACAAGACCGATATTCATGGTACTGATTGTTTGTATCATTGGTATCTTAATATTCAGTATAACAAGAAAAGGACGAATAGATTATGCTTAAAATACTTACTACACTAGCAGTACTGCTAGGATTTACTACATCAGCAGTTGCTGATTATACATTTGTTGTTCCACAAAAGCCAGGTGGTGGTACAAGTGTGTGGGCACAGATTGTTGCCACAGAAATGGAAAAGTACTTGGATGAAAAGATTGTTATCAAGCACATCAGAGGTGCTAGAGACATTCCAGGATTTAACAAATGGCACAACGACATGAGAGATGATGACAAGGTTGTTATGGTATCACATGGTGGTAACGGTGTTAGTTTCTTAAATGAAAAAGTAGACTACGACTACAACGAATACGACAGTGTTGGACTTATGAACCTAAACATTATTGTGGCAGCTCGTAAAGACCATAATCCATATGGCGGAAAGACTTCATTTGCCGCTGGTAGTGGACAGATTCCAGAAGGTATTGCAATGACACTATTAAAATGTGGCCCTGGACTTACAACAGAACAATATATCGATTGTTTTAAAAATAACGTCAATTGGATTAAAGGCATGAAAGGCGGACAAAGACGTCTAGCATTTAAACGTGGCGAACTAGATGGAACAAGAGAAAATCCAGCCGCATTTAAAAAGCATGTACAACCCGTCATAGACAAGGGACTAGCAGGGTTATGGTTTCATCATGGCATACTACAACCAGATGGTTCACATGCAGATGATCCAAACTATCCAGGTATACAAATGGAAGACTTATTCTATGCCGCAAATAGAACAAAGCCTGAAAGTGATTTATATGCTGCCTACAAACTTGTAAAAAGTTTCCGTGATGGTATGCAGAAAGCATTATGGGTAGCAAAAGGCAATCCTAATAAAGCAAAACTAATTGCTGCATTAGAAAAAGTTGCAACAACTCCTGAATCAATTAAAGCAGTTCAGAAGAAAGTTGGACAATACGATTGGTTAATTGGTAAAGATGGTGACGCTCATAGAGATACACTTATGAAACTAATAACACCAAAAGCATTAAGCACACTTGTTAAGTTTAACAACGAAGCATTTGGAATTAAGGCTGTTTATAAAGATACACTAGTTGCCCAAAAGTAACTTAGTAACTTATGTTAAATATGCGAGTGCAGTAACCATACTATTTGCTATGGTTCTGCATGTCGCAGGCATAACTCCTTGGAACAGCATACTACAAATGGTAGGTGCTAGTGGCTGGATTTATGTAGGATATAAATGGAATGAGAAAGCAATCATACTAAACTTCTTACCACAGTTTGCTATTATTATTCCAATGCTAATATGGATGTACTTTGCATGAAACAATTTGAAAACAAAACACTAGAAGATACTGATAAACAAAAAGAAGTTGTAGATATAGTTAGAGGAATTATTAAAAGAGTAAAAAAGACATCTACTCATTGTTTAGTAATTTATGATAAATCACAGAAAAAATTAAAAAGAAAAAAATTACATAAAGAACTTACTGAACATGAATTACTTGAATTATGTAATGATATGTGGGCAGCCCGTTTATGTGGGATAGAATATTAATATGGCAATCGGAGTAACAAAACATTTATTTGATTTTACTGGTTTAGTAGGTAAATGTGATAAAGGTCATGTTGTAAAAATTCTAACTAATGGATTTGGATTCTGTCCAGATTGCACAGAAGAGAATGATTTAAACCATACATTATGGGCACCGCCTGGGTTTGTATGTAAAGGTGGTTCTAAACTTGAAGATATTAAATAGGAGAAATAATGAAAGAAGATTACAAGGTAGATCCATTATCAATACTAGCCAACTCAAACAAAAACAACATTTTTACCATATAAGAGATACTATGAAAATTTTAATATGGATGTACCTATTATGACAGTATTAATTTCGGGTGGTGATAGTTTTACTTATGGTAGCGAGTTGTCTAGTCAAGAACATGCATGGAGTAATTTACTTGCAAAAAAACTAGGCATGAATATATGTAATACTGCAAAACCTGCCGCAAGTAATAGTAGTATCAGACGTAATGTTATGAATGCTATAAACAAATACAAAGACTTAGATTTGTTCGTAGCAGTAATGTGGAGTTTTCCTAATCGTTATGAGTTTAGATTTGCATATGATACAGGACATGCAGATAGTCCATGGTATAGTATTAATCCTTGGACACATAATGATCAAAACTTTGAAGATCATTTCGTTAACCCAGATGAATCTGTGTTAAAAAAACAAAACGCAAACAGATCCAATGCAGAAAAAAGAGGAATAACAGACTTTGCCAAAAATTATATAAACAATGTTGCTGAAACAGAATATTGGGAAATATATACAAGTTGGTGTGAGATAGTTATGTTACAAAATTATCTTGTAAAACATAACATAAAGTATGTTTTTATGCATGTGGATAATAGTTTGTTCGAGTATAATTCTAATATGGACTCAACTTTAAGAACATTAAGAGAAGATATTGATATGACTAAATGGGGTGCTGATATAGGCATGTATAACTGGGCAAAGCAGACTAAGCAACCTTTTTATACGACTCATCCTAAAGAGATTGCACATGCTGAATGGATAAATACATTATATATACAAAAGGGCCCGTAATCATGGATATCAAAGATATAGTCGAAAATACTAAAAACATTTATATGAGTGAAAGTAGTTTAAAGACTCTTATGGACTTTGAAAGAGTATTAGACGAATTAGACATGTATGCTTTTAAAAACTGGAGCAAAGGTGAACTTGTAGAAGGTCCAGTCAAATCTAAACATTGGGTTGAGTGTACATTTATGTGGCCCAATAAAGCAATGCCAGATCCAGATGCGGCTAAGAGACTACTACAATACAATGTTGTCGTTGAGTATAGTAAAGATAAATTAACAACTCCAATTAAGGTTGAGAACTACAGTGACTTTGCACCAGGCACAAAAGTTCCAAAGTTAGAAGAAAATCCTATTTGGTTAGTTAAGATTAAAATGCCAAGTGAAATCGTTAGTGATGCAGTTGAAGGGTTTATTGAACTAGAAGGACGTGATGTTGATTTAAGTGAATTAGATTCTTCGTACGAAAGCGGATTAGATAATATGACTGCCCAATCTGTTCAAGAGCCTGGAGTTGTATAATGGGATTAGTAGCAAACGACTTACAAGATAGAATTACACCTAACGTAGACTTTGATGAATTTAGTGCAAAGGTTGGCACTGATGATGATATTGTTGTTGCTAGTTTTAAAGTACTAGGACAAGATGCGGCAGTTGATTTAGAAAATTTCTTAGAAAAAGGATACGAATGGATAATAGATGCTGAAACAAGTCCAGGTGAAATCGAAGATGGGTATTACTTAGTTTTTGTAGAAGCAGAACGTAGAACAAGTTATCCAAATAATTTTATGAGTATGATAGGCGATTTAGAAAACTTAACATCAATTGATCCAACTGACTGGACAATGAAATACTATCAAGGATCTAAAAGAGATCCAAAATATATTCTAAGTGTTAATAATATAGAACAACAGATACCACTTAGTCCTCGTAAATATAGAGCAATTAAGCAAAGTAAAGACATGCTTGAAGGTATGTTAAATGTTGCGAGAGTTCCTCGCAAAAAAGGAGACATCAATGAATTTACAACAGTTACAAGAAGACCTCGCAGTTGACGAAGGCGTAGTTTACGCAGTTTATAAAGACCACTTAGGATACCCTACATTTGGTATTGGTCATTTAATTTTAGAATCAGATCCAGAATATGGACAAGAAGTAGATACTCCAGTAAGTGAAGAAAGAGTTACTGAAGCATTTCAATCTGATTGTGAAGTAGTGTTAGGCGATTGTCAGATACTTTATAATGATTTTGATGACTTACCTGAAGAAACACAACTTATAATTGCAAACATGATGTTTAATATGGGCCGACCAAGATTATCCAAGTTTAAAGGTATGAAACGTGGAGTAGATGCTAGAGATTGGAATGCTGCCGCTGATGAAATGGTAGATTCAGGTTGGTATAAACAAGTTACTAATAGAGCAGACAGATTAGTACAAAGAATGCGAGCGATAGCATAATTAATGCCTCAAAACTATATTTACTTTAAAGGTGGTAGTTGGGGTGATATTGCAGGACGAATAGTAAACAACGGCAATACTATCGGTGACGATATACAAGCAAAACTAAAACTACACCATAAGTTTAGTAAGAACGAAGTACAAGACCTACCAGTGGCTACGATAGTAGGTCATAGTTTACTAGCATTAAGTTTTGGATACAATAACTATCAAGTTGTTATCAATGATCCAAAGTTAAGAGAATTAGCAAGTAGAAGATTCGCTTCAGTCAATAATATGAACAGTATTAGTGAATCTCTTAGAGCATATTATCCGGATAAATTGTATAAAACTATTCATAATCTGCCATTAGAAAAACAAATAGATTTACTTGCAAAGAAATACAAGTATGACGTAACAATAGATGCAGTACCTTTAGACTTTAGTTGTGTCTTTGATAGAGAAAAATTTATTAATTTACTATCTAAACACTTCTATTTTAATAAACAAAAAGCCATATATACTTGGAATATATGGTATCATAAACAAAAAGAATTTGGCTTCTATGTGTAAATACTATATAATAAGGATAACACTATGGGAATGAAATTAACAATGATAATGATGGCTTTGTTAGTAGCAATGGGCCTTGCATTTAGTTGGTATTACAATGACACACAACAAAGAATGAAAATTCTTATTGAGAATGTTGCAAAAGCAGAAACAGCAGTAAATTTAAGTGAACAAGCACTAACTTCTATGAAAGAGAATTATAAAAAAGCAAGTGAACAACTTAATATAGTGAATAACAAATTTGCATTAATAAGAGTACAAAACAGTGTCCTAGCAAGTAAACTGGCTAAGATGGACGATTTAGGTTTACTAGCAGTTGAAAAAACAGAAAAGATAAAAAATGCAGTTAATAGAGGCACAAATAATGCTGGAAGGTGTTTTGAATTATTAAGTGGTGCACCTCTAAATGATAAAGAGAAGGAAGCAAAAGATGCAAAGACATTTAATAAAGAGTGTCCTTGGTTGTGGTCTGGCAATACTGCTACTCAGTAGTTGTGGGTCAATGCCTGAGAAACTAGAAGTCTCAGCAAAGCCAGTAGAAAAACCAAAACTAACATTACCAAATGCAGACCTTCTTAAGATGAGAGAAGTTAAATGGGTTATAGTTACTGAAGAGAACTATAAACAAGTATTCGCAGATATAAAGAAAAGTGGTAGACCTATTGCAATATTTGGATTAACAGATAAAGGTTATGCTAACCTTGGATTAAACTTTAGTGATATTCGTGCTTATGTACAACAACAAAAGTCCATAATTGCGGCATACGAAGCATATTACAAAGGTGCTGATGAGGCTATTTCTAAAGCAAATAAAGAAATTCAAGAATCTAATGAAAGAGCAAAAGCAAAACAAGGTAAAGTTAAGAAAAGATGGGATATATTCTAATGAGTATATTAGATTATCAACCACAAGGTTGTCAAAACTGTGGCCATTACAGTCATTGCGGCACTCCACTAAAGAAAGAGTTTTGCGAAGGCGAAGCAATGATAATCGTATGTCCAAGTTGTAGATGTGATAGGTGTACTGATAACACAGTACCAGAAGAATGAATACTCCATGCACAGGTGTATGTCGTCTAAATGACAAAGGCATATGCGTAGGGTGTTTTAGAACTATTAAAGAGATAAGAGAAGCCTATGGACAAGTGGAAAAGAATTAAACTTTGGTTCGATCCGGATCAGAGACTAACAGTAAATCATATGGGAAAAGAAAAAACATATAATGTTGACGAATTTAGTAGTAAGAAACCTACTAGATTATCAGGCACAACAGTAGACGGACGAGAGTTTTTACTAGTTAGCAAAACACCAATGGAATTTGAAATAATAGAAATAGATATATTAGACAAGATATACAAGGAGTAAGATATGTGGGATATGATAACAAGTATGGCAACAGATAGGTTGTGGATTTATACAGGAATAGCAGGATCATTATTTGGTGCTGCTTTTTTATTTTACATTAAAGATACTAGGGCTGGCTTATGGTGCTACTCAAAATTTGATAAAAGTATAGATTTTTTTAGAGATAGATACGGCTGGACTTGGCTTAATCAAGATAAGGATGCATGGAAAAAAGTTCATCCTAGGATTGCAACAACGATAGAAATGTTAGAATTACAAAACTCTGACCAATACAAAAAAATAGTAAAGTTACAAAAAGAGTTAGTTACAGTCCAAAAACTACTTGTAGATGTAAACAATAAATGGAACAACCAAGAGTTAGAAATAGACGATACAGTTATAGACGAAAAAATTAATAACTTAGATGAGCGAATCAAAAAACTAGAACCTAAGTTATATAAATTGTAAATGAATAAATATATGCATGGACGTATTTGATAAACTAGGACTAGATGTTACTACATTTTTATTGCCATGGATAGCAATACTAATATCCATTAGTGTAGCATTTTGGTTTAAGGACTTTGCTACTAACATGATGCAAGGTATAAAGTTTAAGATGAATCCTGCATTTAACGAAGGCGACTCTATAATACTAAACGATGAAGATGCTATTATTGTTAAGATAGGTCTTCGTGAAACAGTATTCGGTGTATACAGTAAAAAAGGATACACTTGGCGTTTTATACAAAATGACAAAATACATACCCTCAAACTTGAAAAAATAATCAATAAGAACTTACACTTAGATACTGATGCTGAAAAAGGCAGGCGTATTCAAGAAATGATAGACTTAGGGCAGAATAATGCTATTGAAGCAAACAAAAGTATTATTGAAAAAAACAAGTCTGAAATCGAAACTCTCAAAAATAAAAACTAAGCATATTTCTTAATACTCGATAAATATCTACAAGTAGTTATCGAGGAGATTCAAGTGGATGAAATTAAAAAATCTGGTCATCACCCAGCAGACACAAACGGAGACGGCAGGGTAAGCGACGCAGAAGAAAAGATGTATTTAGAGTTCAAACGCAAAGAACTTGAAGATGCAGATGCAATGCGTGATGCACAAAGAAAAATGGCATGGTTTGCACTCTTTGGTATGTTATTATATCCATTTGCAGTTGTAATTGCAGTATGGATTGGACTTACTGAAGCAAGTAAAATACTTGGAAGTATGGCAAGTGTTTACTTTATATCAGTTGCGGCTATTGTGGCAGCATTCTTTGGTGCTCAAGCGATTGTAAATAAAAAGAAGTAAGTAAACTAACTTAAACCCTTGGAGAGGGGTAGAGGAGAGAATTAATGATTGACCCGATTAGTGCCATTGCAATGGCAACTACTGCATTCAATACCATAAAAAAAGGTTTTGCAATCGGCAAAGATATTGAATCTATGTACGGTGATGTAGGTAGATGGATGGGTGCAGTTTCAGACATTGACCAAGCCGGCAAAATGAATAAAAAACCACCATTATTTAAAAAAATATTCGCTGGATCTTCACTTGAAGAAGAAGCAATGAACATCTTTGCGGCTAAGAAAAAAGCAGAAGCAATGGAACTAGAATTAAAGAATTTTGTAAACATGACTCACGGACCAGATTCGTGGAATGAAATTATTGCTCTTCAGGGGCAAATTCGTAAGGACAGAAAAGCACAGATATATGCACAACAAGAACGTCAAAGAGCAATACTTAATATAACAGGTGTTATTGTCATAAGTATTGCCGTGTTTGCATTCCTAATATTCTTGTTTTATATTGGAGTGCAAATGGCTGGGAGACCTGCTCCTTGGTAAAAGATGCTAAATTAGGATTAGTACTATTATTAAGTACATGGATATTAGTATTTTTCACTTCATCTCCTACTTCTGATGCAAAAGGAAAAATGTACGAAAGTAAAAATAATAAAATATACGGTACAACTAAGAACTATACAAGACAGCAGAAAATTCAACAGGGCCTGATCATTCAAGACAAAATGACTCTTTGTAGACTGAAGAAAAGAGTTAAGACCAAGAGTGGCGAAGAGGTATGCATTTACGAAGGTGGCAACAAAACATTTGAAATGGCAATTGAAAAGAGCTGCCCAAGGTCATATCAGTGCAAGTATAATCCACATGGAGAAGAACCTAGCATTGACAGTGTAGTTGACAGTTTAAATGATGCAATGAAATGATATGGCAAAATATAAACATGAAAATATTATTATAGACTTAACAACTGCAGGCAAGTCAAAACTGTATATAGATGATAAGTTAGTGTTTGTTGGCGATGGTTACAAAGCAATAACTATGATGGTAAGAAACTGTGCAGATCCTACACCAGTAGAAAATAAATTCAATGCACAACTTAGTACGAGGCAACCTAGTAAGTTTAAGGATGCAAAATGACTCATGCGTTTCTCTTACTATTGTACTTAGGACAAAAGATCATAAGTCAAGACATGCATTTCTACAGTATAGATAATTGCAAATACTATGCAAAAAGATTTAATAATCAACCATCAGTTCCTAACAAACGTGCTGGTGAAGATCAGCCTAAAACAATGTCCTATATTGCAGTATGCGAACCTCGTTTAGTAGATTCCAAAACTGTTAAGATATACAAATAAATAAAATAAGTACAAGTATGAACTATTATGAACACTTAGGAGTTTCCAATACTGCGTCTCCAGATGAAATTAAGACTGCATTTCGTAACAAAGCAAAGTCTTTACACCCGGACCAAGGCGGAAATGAAAAAGACTTTCAAAAATTAAATGAAGCATACGATACATTAAAAGATCCTAATAAGAAATCTCACTACGACCATCTACAAAGGAATGGTGGCAATATACATATTAATGTAAACGGCAAGAACCATGATATCTTTAAAGACGTGTTTAATGACATAAACAACAGTTTCGGAGGTGGATTTACGCAGACAAGATCCTATACTAGACAAAGTAGAAATAAAGACCTTAGTATAACAGTTGAATGTACACTAGAAGATACATTAATACAACAACAAAAAAGTATTAGTGTTAGGCATCTCACCGGAAATAGAGAAATTGTGCAAGTTACTATACCCAGAGGTATGAAAAACAAAGATAAGATAAGATATACAGGACTAGGAGACAAAAGTTTTCCGGAGTTGACAACCGGCGATTTGTATGTTAATATAAACATATTAAAACATAATAAATTCACTGTAGACGGAAGTAACTTATATTGCACAGAGACTGTTGATTGTTTTGATGCTATATTAGGAACTGTAATTAGTCTTAAAAATTTAGAAGGTACAACTCTTAACGTAACTATACCTAGTGGCACACAACACGGAACAATGTTTAGTTTAAAACGACAAGGGGCATATGACAAAAACAGTGATGCTAGAGGAAATATTGTTGTGATTGTTGCAGTTAAAATACCAGAGATGCTAACAAACGAACAATTAACTGTTATTAAGAGTTGGCGTAAAAGAAATGATTAGTTTTTTTATCAAATTTTATGTTATTTGCGGACTTGTTTATGTTACAGTATGTAACACTGAAGACACGAGAACACAAAGAGCAATGATGCGAGGAAGACCAGAAGAAGAATATGGAGTAGTAAGTGATACCGAGTAAAGATTTAGAACAAATAATAGAAACAGCAACAAAACTCGCTAAAGCAAGAAATCAGCAATATGTTACGACAGAACATATATTATATGCTATGTTATTGAGAGACGACTTTAGAGATGCAATGGTTAAGTTTGGTGTACAAGTACAAGAATTTACAAAAGATATGCTAGAGTATGTAGATACTAAGATTCGTAAATACCCTAGTCCTTGCCAACCTAAACGTACTCATGCACTAGAAAGAGTGCTGAACAGGAGTTACACAAGTGTAATGTTTAGTAACCGAGATACATTGAGTCTATTTGATATCTTCATTAGTTTGATGGCAGAGACTAATACACATAGTTACTATTTTATACTAAAATATGGTATAAAAAAAGAAGAGTTTGTTGTGTTCTTTAGCAACAATCATGTTAAGAAAATACATCAACAAGAAGAAGAGAAATATTACGAAATGATACTAAATCAGTATTGCACTGATTTTAGTAAATTAGCGAGTAACAATGAAATAGACCCTGTAATTGGCAGGAATAGTGTTATAGAAGACATATGTCAAACACTAGCCAGACGTAATAAGTCCAATGTTCTAATGGTTGGAGATCCTGGTGTTGGTAAAACTGCTATTGCTGAAGGATTATCAGTAAAAATACATGCAGGAGACGTTCCGTCATACTTAAAGAACCATACTGTTTATAACTTAGACATTGGTGTATTGCTTGCTGGTACACAATATAGAGGTCAGTTTGAAGAACGTATAAAAGAGGTTATGGAAGCATTGGTATCCAAAAAGAAATGTATCCTATTTATAGACGAAGCACACACTATGAAAGGTGCTGGACAAGGTGGTAACGGCGGCACTGATTTTGCTAATATGTTAAAGCCTTACTTAGGAAGAGGTAAACTTAAAGTTATAGCAAATACCACTTGGGAAGAATATACAGACAGTTTTGAAAAAGACAGAGCACTAATGAGACGTTTTTATCGCATTACTATAGATGAGCCAAGTCCAAAAGTTGCTAAACAAATACTAAACGGAAGTGCAAAATACTATGAACAATTTCATAAAGCAACTGTCAACCCTGATAGTATCGATAGTGCCGTTGATTTAAGTGTACGATATATGACCGATAAAAGATTGCCAGACAAAGCATTTGATTTATTAGATAGTGCATGTGCAAGACAAAGACAACAAGAGATAAAAGATCCTGTAATTACTAAAGAACTGATCGAATACGAATGTAGTAGAATAACAGGTATCCCATTAGAACAACTCACTGAAACTAAAGAAGGAATAGACTTATCTAAGATAGAAGATAAAATCCGCGAAAAAGTTTATGGGCAAGACGAAGTTATTGAAAAAGTAATGGAAAGGGTTTACGTTAGTAAAGCAGGATTAAGTATGCCTAACAAGCCTATTGGAGTGTTCTTATTCTTAGGACCAACAGGAACAGGTAAGACTGAAGTTGCTAAACAGTTAAGCAACAACCTCACAATGACATTACTAAGATATGATATGAGTGAATATCAAGAACGTCACGCACTTAGTAGATTTATTGGTGCTCCCCCTGGGTATGTAGGATATGAAGATAGTAATCTTGCTGGTGGACTATTAATTCGTGACATTGAGAGAAATCCAAATGCAGTTATACTATTTGACGAAATAGAAAAAGCACATCCAGATGTAATCAACGTATTACTACAACTTATGGATGAAGGATTCATAACAAGTAGTAATGGAAAAAAAGTTGACTGCCGTAGTAGTGTTATAATTATGACCAGTAATCTAGGTGCTAGTGAAGCAGAGAAAAACAGTATAGGATTTGGCAGTTTAGAACGACTAGACGAAGACGAGAAGGCAATGAAAGAATTTTTTAAACCTGAATTTAGAAATAGAATTGACGTAGTATGTAAGTTTAACAAGTTAGATGACTTAACTAAACGTAAAATTGTTACTAAGTTCTTTGATGAATTAGTAGTACAACTTAAACCTAGAAACATTAGATTAAACATCGACGAGGCATCTGTTGACTTAATAATGGGTAAAGGATTCGATGAGAATATGGGTGCTAGACCAGTAGCCAGAACTATTGATAGATGTTTAAGAGTTCCAATTAGTAAACTAATCATGGTTGACAAAGACGTGAAAGACTGTAAAATAAAAATAAGAACTGTGGAAAAACAATTATTACTTAGACTCTCAAAGGATAACAATGCAGGTGAAGTTAAAGAGATTAGCCTCCCGATATAATGTGCGGCTAATAAGAAGTGATCGAAAGTTTTACAAAAAATATAATTACAAATTTTCCTTTAGATTAATTGGAGATGCAGTTCATTGGAGACATTCTCCTGAACCTATTATGTTCGATGAAGATAATAATCAGTTAACACCTGTTAATCCTGCAATGCCTAATTGGAAATTTAATCCTTCTAATACATTCCATGCCGTGCAAGTAATGCGAGAATTTGCTTATTTCCACGGAGACCAAATTCGTGCAGAAAGAAAAAATATACAGTATTATTCAAACAATTTAAATAACATAGAATCAATGGTTGACAGTCTTACAAAAGATAGTATACTACTAGGAGAGGTAAGATGGTTTCCTGGAAATATAGATCATAAAGTAAGACTTAGAAAGACACCACAACGTTATCCATACGAACTAATACTACGAGGAGGTGTTAACGTTAACGAAATTACAAAATTTTACAACAACTACAAAGACAATATATGGCTAGACAAGAATACAAAACTTAATCTAGAATTATTCACTGACCATTCCAAAATGCTTCTCAACTACTCTAGTTGTACATGGGGTTATAGTAATTTTAGATTTGATAGCGAAGACTTAAAAAATATGTTTTTATTAACATTTGGACAACACATAAAAGAAGAAATATTTTATCAACACCAACCTTTAGAAGAGAGTACACAATGAACAAAGAATTATTAATTACACTAAAAGAAAAGAACTTAGTAAATCGCAATACTATTGTTAAGGCACAGTTACCTAGGCAAGGACTTGATGGAATGATAAGATTCTTTACAAACAATGTACATTATAATAGCAGTATTCCTGCTGAAAACATCTTAGATATCGAAGGAATGACTCCAGACAGATTTGCTAAAAGTTATAACATTAAATCTAATGGCGTAGTTAAGTCTCAAAAGAAAAGAGGACGCAAATCTAAAGCCGCATAAATACAGTATACAAAGGGGTATACCATGGCACAACTCAACGAACAACATATCAATATTAAAGTAAGTGAATTACTTAAAGATGGAGACGAGCCAAAAGTCATACTTACTGATGACATAGTTTCACAACTAGAAGCAGTAATAAGTGAATTAGCAGGACCAGGTAAACTGGTAGAAATAATTAGGAACTAACATGCCGGCAACAACCACAATTACAATGCTACCAACAACTACTCATGGTTCTGTAACAGGAAACTATCTGGGAGCAAATGCAGACTTTGTAAGTGATGAGTTTAAAGGCGATGGTTATTATGGATTTGCTGATGGTGTACATACTGCTCAGACTAGGACAACTAGTTTTGTAGGAATAATTACATTACAAGGCAGTTTAGCCACCGATCCTGCCAGCACAGACTGGGTTGATATCTCTACTGTAGTTGGAGATGGAAGTACAGCAATTACAAACAGTTTTTTAACAAATTTTACAGGAAACTATGTATGGATAAGAGCATCTGTAACTAGTTTCTCTGCCGGAACTATTAACTCAGTACTACTAGCACATTAATAAAAATGATAACATGGCTATTCGATAAACGCAATGATTTTGGCTTTTTACCAAACTTGATCAAAGATGCGTCTTTAAAACCAGGTACATCTGAATGGTGGGACCTATGTACTAAGCCACCTTTTAGTTATGAATTTAGATTCTTAAAGTACTGCCAAATTGAAAAGATACAAATAAAGTGCGAACTAGTAGATAGCATTTGGAGTGGCCCTGCTTATTATCCTGTTAATTTAAACTTCTACGACCCCACCATAGATTATTTTAGTCTTATGGAACCGTCTAGTCTTGATAAACTTAAACAAGGCAGATTTAAGTTTTTGTTTTATTACAGTGAAGGCGACGATCCTAATATTGAAATAACAAAGCACTTAGAGAGTATGATTAACAAACATGGAGTTGACAGGAATAATGTTAAGTTTGTTACTGCAAACTACTTAGTTGATAATCAGAACCCTTTTATATACTTCCCAGATGATGAAGTTTATTATAGATACCTACATTTAAACCGTAAAGACTGGACCACAGGTGTTAATCTAAGACAAAGACGTTATAAATTTACTTGTTTGAATCGTGCTGACAAAGTATGGAGAAGAGTGTATGCAAGTAACTTATTTGATTTAGGACTAATCAACGAAGCACAATTTAGTTACACTGGATATCAGTATGAAACTCCTACTAAAAACGAAGAGGAACTTAGTAACTGGTTAAAAAATAATACAGTAAAACAACAACAGTATATTAGTTTTGGTATGCAGGTTCCATTTAAGGCAGACGAATTAACCGATACCGAACATAACAACCATAAACTAATTGATCAAAAGTTCTTTGTCGATAGTTATTGGAACTTTGTAGTTGAAACTCATTTTGATCAAAAAACTTGTTTCTTGACAGAAAAAACTTTTAAGTGTATATTAAACTTACAACCTTTTGTAATAATAGGAAATCCAGGAAGTTTAGGATTACTACATCATTTAGGTTATAAAACATTTAACAAAGTTGTCGATGAAAAGTATGACAAAATCCAAGACCCTTATTCTAGAATGGATGAACTAATAAACGTAAGTTATAGTCTTGCTATTCGACCACACAGAGACCAGATGAATATTATTAGATTAGTAAAAGAAACTGTAGAATTTAATCAGAACAGATTACTTTCTCCTAAACATGGAAGAATAATGAACCTACTCAATAGACTGGAGTACTAGATGACTAAAGTACATTTTATGACGCCTTGTTATGGAGGACAAATTACAGAAGTATGCTTTAATAGTTACCTACAGTGGAGTGTTATTGCAACAAAAAACAATATAGACTTCCAGATCGATACACTTAGTAACGAAAGTAATGTTAATAGAGCCCGCAACACCTGTGCTTCAAAGTTTCTATCAGGAGATGCTACACACTTAATGTTTGTAGATGCAGATATAAAGTTTAATCCGACCGATGTTGTAAAACTTCTCACACATGATAAAGATATTGTTGGTGGAATTTATCCACAGAAAACACTTCCGCCTAAAATGGTTGTCAACACAATAGACAACGGCAAACGAGAAGGTAACTTAATAGAAGTAGGCACTATAGGTACTGGATTTATGCTTATTAAAAGAACAGTATTTGAGAAACTTATTGAAGAAGGAGCCACTCCTTACAATGACCAAATGGAATTAATAAACAACAATCAATATGATTTCTTTCAATGTACTATTGATAGTCGTGGAAGATACTTAACTGAAGACTGGAGTTTTTGTAGACGATGGAGACAAGTCGGTGGTGAAGTTTGGGCAGACTTAGATATTGCATTAGAGCATGTAGGATATTTTAGA
>Ga0308025_1000797_pt1 | contig 15445 bp, 8 predicted proteins | sample Neamet422_FD_201298 | JGI IMG/M metagenome (GOLD analysis project Ga0308025, IMG submission 201298) | Marine microbial communities from water near the shore, Antarctic Ocean - #422 | ecosystem: Environmental > Aquatic > Marine > Unclassified | place: Southern Ocean | collected 2014-10-03
GACTTCAGACGCTTTGCCTACTTCGCAGTAATTATAATGCTCATAGTCAGCATATCTCCATTGTTAAGTGAATACGAAACTCTAGAATTGGGTGATGAAGAAGATGGACTATTATTCTCTCAAGAATCTTACAACCGCCTCTCCAATAATCAACTGGTTATTAGTGAATCAGGCGGAACTGGAGTTTCCACCGCAGTCGACAGCTACGGGCACGCTCACGTATCCTACTACAACACCGTCTCTCTTGACTTAATGTACTCATTCTTCGATGGTTCGGGTTGGCAGACTGTCGCCGTCGATACCTCCGGAGACACTGGGGAATCCTCGGCCTTGGCGCTGAATGAAACCGACATTCCCAGTATCGCCTATTATTCAACCACCGAGGCTGCTTTGAAGTATGCGACATGGGATGGTGACAACTGGACTACCACTGCCTTAGATAGTGGTGGTAATGTTGGTGCATATGCATCGGTTGCACTGGATTCAGAAGGCGATCCCCACATATCATATTTCGACATCACCCGTGTGCGCTTGAAGTACACCTACCTCGATGATGGGGTTTGGACCGTTATGGATGTTGGTGATGATGGAGTGAACGGTACCTATTCTTCTATCGTCCTAGATAACGAGGACAACCCACACATCGCCTTCCATGAAGCGGTGGACGACGATTTGGAATATGCCTATCACAACGGTACCACTTGGAACATTACAGAGTTGGAAACGGACAATAGCACCGGGCATCAGGTCTCAATGGTTATTGATTCCAATGGCAATTCACACATCTCATTCGTTGATATAACAGCACAACAACTGAAATATGCTAACAATACTGCTGAAGGAGGGGTTTGGAACATCACTTCACTGGCACAGGTAGGTGTCCATACAGCTTCCACTCATGGCCGTACTTCGATAGGATTAGGTCTCCTTGAGGAACCACATATCACCTATTATGCTGCTTCATCTACATCCCTTGGCTATATCTTCCACAATGGAACTGAATGGGAATCTATAATCGCCGATGACAACGGAGATGTAGGCCAGTATTCATCGATGGCAGTAGGGCCGGATGGTGGTGTACACGTGGCATACCATGATTCTACCAATGATGACCTAAAATACTACTTTTCAACTGGAATAGTCTCAGAAGTAATAGCCTTGGAAGTCGGTACAAACACGGAAAGTGCCAGCCCCCCCGATATCGCTCTTGATTCGAAGGGCAATCCTCATGTTACCTATGTTAACCACAATTCGGGCAATTTGATTTACATGCATTATAATGGAACTTGGAATTCTGAGATTGTCACTACGGGGGCCTCATATCATCAGGCGAGAGGTCACGATCCAAAGATCGTAGTCGATAAGGATGATGTTGTACATATCTCTCTATGGTATCGGGAGAATGTTGGAAGCAATCCGGGTGAAGAGATGAGTGGCATAATCTATGCTGTTAAAGGAAACAACGCCACACTTGAGATAGAATCGGCAACAGGTTGGGCACTTGCAAATGTGAGTGGACATGGGTCCAACATGCATTTCAACGATCTTATAGTCGATGATTTGGGAAGAGTACATTTCGTTTACGCGATGAGCAACGAGCTCTGGTATGCTCAGTTTGATTATGGGACTGGTATAATGTCTAGAATGCAGGTCGCAGATACATATAGCCAAGGGATAGGGGGTGTAAATTCTCTTTCAATCGATTTGGATTCGAGTAATAATCCGAATGTAGCCTTTAGCGCCGGAACCGAAAATTCACCAGAGGGGCCACAAACAATGTATGCCAAGGCCAATGTCCTTCTTTCTTGGACAGTCGAAGTAATTGAGAACGAAAGTTACGATATTGGAGGTGGCATAACGATCCAAGTTGGTACCGATGATGTGCCACAGATAGTATCTCACGCCAGATTATTCGATGGCGGCCCCAATACATACCGACATGCGGTTCGAAATATGACAACTGGAACTTGGGAAGGCTCTAACATGACCACTGATAGTGGTAGTGGTGATAACAACATGGACTTCAAGTTGGACAGCGCAAATCAACCCCATATCACATTCGACCATCACTCAGTCCTCCATCAAGCATCTTGGGATGACGGGGGATGGTATCAGTCAGAATTGATTACCCCTAGCACGTCTGTCCAAGGGGGAAGTTCAGTGGGGAAGTACCCTTCAATGGTAATTGATGAGAGCGACAATGCCCATGTGGTTCATCTACGTAGGGATGGAGGAGATTCATACAGCACCTACAGTGTGATGTACGGTTTCTTTGGCACCCAAATGCCAGGTCGCTTGAGCGTTGATATTGATAGAGATGGTGTGCCGAACGATCAGGATGATTTTCCGAATGACGGTTCAGAATCAAGCGACACTGATAATGATGGAATTGGGGATAATTCAGACTTGTGTCCTGGGACCATGTCTCTGATGACGGTTAATCTAGATGGATGTGCATCGAACCAAGTGGATTCTGACAATGATACGTATCCCGATGAAGTCGATGTTTTTCCCAATGATGAAACTGAGTGGAATGACACTGATGATGATGGAATTGGGGACAATTCAGACATATGTCCTGAGACCATTTCTCTGCAGGGAGTTAATTCGGGTGGCTGTGCATTGAATCAAATGGATTCTGACAATGACACATATAATGACGAAATCGATATTTTTCCCAATGATGAAACTGAGTGGAATGACTCCGATAATGATGGAATTGGGGATAATTCAGACATATGTCCTGAGACCATTTCTCTGCAGGGAGTTAATTCGGGTGGCTGTGCATTGAATCAAATGGATTCTGACAATGACACATATAATGACGAAATCGATATTTTTCCCAATGATGAAACTGAGTGGAATGACACTGATGATGATAGTTTTGGCGATAATTCCGATATGCTACCTACTGATATAACGCAGTGGAATGATACAGACTCTGATGGATATGGAGATAATTGGGGGAATTCAAGTTGGAATGATTCACGCTCAATTGATTGGCCAGGGGAGTTCACCGAAGGTGCAACACTGCCTGATTACTGCCCGAATGAAGCTGGAAACTCAACCGCAGATGGAATACAGGGGTGTGTTGATGATGACGGAGATGGAATAGCAGATTTCTTGCAAACAACTGAAAACGACACTGATTCGGAAGAAAGCGGAAATGATGGTGATTTAGACCAAGGCGATACTGGCGATGAAGATATTACTGAGGAAAGAGACTATTTCAGTATTCAATACATTATTGGAGGCATCATTGCAGCGATTATATTGGTTATGTTGCTGTATGCACCTTTAAGAATCGGGAAACTGAAAGAGCAATTGAAACTGCACGAGTCTGCTAGCGCGAATTGGGAAAAATTAGACTACGATGGTGATGGAGATATCTCAGGTAAAGAGTTTGAGATTTACAAAGAGAATCGCGACCGTAAATAATCAATGAGTTAACGGGTTAGCAGTGGTTTTTTTTCCGATGGAATCCCTTGGGAGTTCATTCAAGAAAATACGCTCACATGGGCCGAACAAGGTGGATTTTAGAATAGACTACATGGCATCCTCTGTATGAACGGGTATAACGAGGGTAGCGTATGAAAAGACCCACTGCTAACCCATTAATTTAGTAATTGTTAACTCGTGGGTCTATGCAGAAACCCATTGATTTGTTTGCTAATCGATTATACTATGCTCTGATTACCTAGTTTATCGCTACCCCATTCAATCGGAATTCCGGAGAATCAAGAAATTTAGTGCTTTCGCAAGTTCTTCTGCTTCAACTTTTGTTTTTGATCGAATATCAAACCATGGATTTTCATCATCATCCATTCCATATTCCTTCATTTCATCAGTAAGAGCCAAGAAAATCCTAGTAACTGGTATTTTTGAATAAGTTGTAGTATGAGATCCTCTAGTAGAGTCAGCAAATGTACCTTCTTCATCGTTGTGATATTGTGTATGCTCGATAGTTGCAGCGCAGTACTTTATCGCAGTGATATCCTCTCTTTTTATCTCGGTTGAGTTGCAGTCTGGGTTCTCCACCCCGATACCCCCAGTATTCATCCTATCAAATCGAACCTCGAGGTGGTTCTCATGTATTAGCAATGTTTGATTTCCCCTAAGTTTGGCGAGACCAACCATAAACCATACAAATCCGAAGAAGGCTGCGACTCCAGATTCTGGCCAAGATATTGTGATTGTGATTATAATACATACGACACACACTAACAAAGAACCAAAGGCGCGCAAAAGCGGATATTTTGCACTGAGTACAATCTTTACACAATCTTCATCCCAAATTAATCGTGAATTATAATTATCTGATTTTTCATATTCATTGAACCTATGTTCAAGATTATCCATTGAAGTTTCGGGTAGTGACCAAGCGGGTATGACATCAGCCATATTTGAAGACTGAGAGGTGAGCGTATAATTCTTGAGCCGGCGGTGATTTGAATCTTGTGAGTTGAAACCCTGTCGTTCGCTCATCCGTCCAAGCAGAGGCTCCCTCTGTATTTTCATATCACTGAATTAGTGTTCGTGAGCAGAGGACTATTCTTCTTCAGAATAGCTTGTTTCTTGAATCCACTCTTTCATCAGCAAAACGATGATTGATAATTCGGCTAATTTCGTTGCAATGCCGAGGTAATCTTCAATGATGTAGTGTATATCATGATTGGATACAAAATAGGCGACGAACATGACAGTAACGCCCAACCCCAAACCCAATCTCGCAGTTTTATCCTGCCATTGACTAAAATTAGCGAATAAGGATAACCCCAGAATTCCAATGACCCCCCCTCCTCCAAGCAGTAGTATGTCATCATTCAAACCCAACAAAATATGCACAGAACCTGTGAATAATGCAAGTGCGAATACCAATGGACTTGAGAGATATGTTTGAATTTCAAGGAACTTCGTGATGAGGAAATATACGGATGCAGAAAGAATAATTGAAAATATCATGATTTGAAAATTTGTAGGACCGCTCGTGCTTTCGTCACCATGAGCAGAAACTAAGGGTACTGACAAAACTACAAGTATCCCCGATAATATTAGAACAAGCGTGCTTTGCTGCATATCAACTCCTTTACACATGATATTAATTTAAGTTTGTAATGACCTTCGGAGAATTCAAGAGTTAAATCCCAAATACCCATTGCATCAGCAACAAAAATTAGACCCTTATTCGATTAGTTGCCTACCTTCATTTCCCCGACAGTCTTTCCAACCGCACGTGCTTTTGAACGCTCATGAGATGCTTCCTTGGCAGATACCATGTAGAGTTCAGAGAGATAATCGAGATGTCCTGGGGACGTGACGACCATAACATCATCAGCAGTAAAGCGATCAGGGGAAGTATAGCCACAAGAATGACAGAGCAGGTACACTTCTTTTTCAAGTGTTTTGACATAAGTAGCAACTCTCTTGGCCGCGCCTTCAACATCGAGTGCTTTCTGGAGTTTCTTATCTTGAGTGGCAATCCCTGTTGGACAGCGATTTGAATGACAATCGAGTGCTTGAATACAACCGAGAGCGAGCATGAAACCACGTGCAATGTTTACCCCATCTGCACCCAATGCCATAGCTACCGCTACATCGATTGGAGTTGCTATTTGCCCTGAAGCGAACAAATGTATTTTGTCCCGGACCCCATGCTCACGCAATGCCCAATCTACCATCGCAACACCATGCTTCATTGGTACGCCTGCATGACTGGCTAGAACCAAGGGTGCGGCTCCAGTCCCGCCTTCACCGCCATCAACAGAAATGAAATCTGGGCCTCGTTCAGGTTCTGAGGCAATAGCCGCTGCAATGTTTTCTATTTCTTCGATATGGCCAGCAACAATTTTGATTCCAACGGGTTTGTTTGCAAGATTACGCAAACGGTCAATGAAATCGAACAACCCCGGCAAAGTATCGAATTCCTTATGTCGCGGGGGTGAAAGGATATCTTGACCCATTGGTACTTTGCGAATCGCGGCAATTTCAGGCGTTATTTTTTCCTTAGGTAAAATTCCACCTTTACCTGGTTTTGCCCCCTGCATTAATTTCAGTTCAATCATGCTCACATTGTCATGAGCAGCAATCTTTGCAAATGCTTCATCAGAAAAATCACCATTGTCATCACGGCAACCAAATTTACCAGTTCCTAATTGAAAAATGACCTTACCGCCCTTTTGATGATAAGGTGCAAACCCACCCTCTCCAGTATTGTGGAGAATTCCAGCCATTCCCGCACCCTTATTCAAAGCACTAACAGCATTTGCAGAGAGTGAGCCATACGACATAGCGGAGATGGTAACAAAGTGCTCCAATATTACTGGGTTTTTGACAGCGGTACGTTCGCCAATCACTCGATAATATCCAGTATGTTCACTTGTTTCCTTCTTGAACATTGCAGGCATTACAATATGGGAACCAACGGAATCAAAATCAACTTGACTTCCAAAACCAATGGTATTATTTTTACCTTTAGATGTTGAATAAATCCAATTTCGAGTCACCCGATTAAACGGTTTTTCTTCAAGGTCATTTGCAAACCAATATTGACGCAGCAGCGGTCCTACATGTACTGCAATCCACCGGCCCCAATAGAGCACAGGAAACCTGCGTTGTACAGGATTAACAGTTTGAAATCTATCGTGAATGAAGAGAATTGAAACGCCTAAACCGAATGTGCCGGCCACTATTGAAAGAGCATAAAGTAAACTCCCTTTTTCAAAGTAATCAGCCAGTATATCTTTTGATGCCCAAATACATGTAAGAGAAGTAAACAACCAGGCAGCCCACCAATAAAACCACTTTCCCATGTTACTCACAGTAATGCCGGGGGTATTGAATGAATCGCCAACGGTGAGAAGAACCTAAGCAAAGCCCATCGTATTGACTAAGAAAAGACAGAGGATTTCGGATAACCCTTGCGCCTTATATCTAGAGATACGCTGGATTTACTAAAACAATTGTAATAACCGCAAATATTGCAATAACAATCGCAATTAGCGCAAAAATGATATCGAAAATCATTCCAGTAATTGAACCTCCGTTTGACTGACCTGTTGATACTTCCCAGTTTGATTTGCCTTTGTAGAACGTGGCATCAAGTATAAATCCTATACCAAAAGAAAAACAACATAAAGACTGCCCCACCATCGATATTAGGGGAGAATCACCCAACATTGAAAATATAAAGAATCCGATGTATAATAGAATTCCAATACCCAAAATGAGGTAAGATATATGGCGATAATTCCTTTCAGGTTTATATTTTAATTTAATATAAACTATCGGTTGTTGATGACTTGCAAATTGAGGATTTTGTATTTCGCCATGAATAATTTGTTGAGGAGGGGGCGATTGGACATTTGGCTGAGAGTTTGGATCTACGCCTGGTTGCATAGTCATCGGTTTGGGTCTGATTTAATCAATTTTATCCAAATATAACCTCAAACAAATAATTTATTTCTATTTCAAATGAATTTCATTCAGTTCGATTCAAATCACAAGGTATTCCGATATGAAGGGTATGCGATGAATAGCGAGAAAACCGACCCACACAAAGCCCATCAAATCACCAGATTCAGTTGGATGGGTTTTCGGATAAACTCTTCCAACCTATCCAAATACGATCAGTTAATTCATCCAACTCTGAAACTCAACAGACCCTTGAAATCTCAATTGGAGCTAAATGAGTTTGAGCATGAGCCGCTCAAACCTCAAGCGAAATAATTTGTTTATGCATTGTAATCCAACCATGTGCCTCATATAGTAGTCTCCCGAAATGTAAATTGTTGGTGACGGGATGAAGGGAGGGCATCAACTGTGAAGGATACTGAAAATGTATCCATATCCGAATCCTTTCAGAAATATCGGCCATGGACAAGAAACCAACTTGCTGAATTGGCAGATAAACACCCTATCTTCTCAGAAGTACTGGCCGATGTGCAAATGGCGTCGCGAGTGTTCCCTTTCCGTCTTTCATCCCATGTGATTGACAATCTGATCAGATGGGAGAATCTCGAAGAGGACCCCTTCTTTCACTTGCTTATCCCAACCTTGAAGATGCTAGAAGAGAGACATCGTGAAGCCTTGAAAAAGGCGTGCCTCAGTGGTGATGAGTCAATAATTTCAACAGTAGTCAAAACAATTCAGGCCGACTTGAATCCCCATCCTGCGGGTCAGATGACCTTGAACACACCAGATGAGGAGGACAACCTCAATGGCGTTCAGCACAAGTATCCGGAAACAGTTCTGTTGTTTCCGTCCGCCGGTCAGACTTGTCATGCCTATTGCACATACTGTTTCCGCTGGGCGCAATTCATCGGTGATTCAGATTTGAGATTTGCACAGAATGAGGCGGAATACTTCTTCTCGTATCTACGAGAACATGAAGAGATAACAGATATACTTGTCACGGGTGGCGACCCGATGGTGATGAAAACGAAGATGCTTCAGAAATACTTGGAGCCGTTCTGTGATTCGGAATTTCTACCTCACATCAATACCATCAGGTTTGGAAGCAGGGCCTTGACCTTCTGGCCGAAACGATTCACCGAAAATGAAGATTCGGATAAATTACTCGCCTTGTTTAGCCGACTGATATCTGCCGGAAGGCACGTAGCATTTATGGCCCATATCGGGCATCCTAGAGAATTAGAATCACCCATATTCAAAAAGGCTGTAAAACGGATACAAAACACCGGCGCAGTGATCCGGTCTCAGGCCCCCCTCATCGCTGGATTCAATGATTCGGCAGACCTTTGGATACAGAAGTGGATATTAGAGGTCAACTTAGGCATCGTCCCATATTATATGTTCATCGCAAGAGATACAGGTGCGCAAGATTATTTCAAAGTATCACTTTCGGATGCAGTTGATATTTTTCAAGAGGCGATGTCCAATGTCACAGGCCTCGCGAGAACTGTTCGCGGACCATCGATGTCCTGTACCCCTGGCAAAGTTTCCGTTGATGGGACCTCAGTGATTAATGGGGTCAAAGTTTTCGTTTTGAGATTTCTTCAATGCCGTGAACCCGAGTTGGTAGGGCGTCCATTCTTCGCCAAGTTTGATGAACATGTAGCATGGTTTGATGAATTTGAGCCAATTGATGGGCAAGAATTACCTTGGGATTCAAACGGGCGATTGAAGTTGCCATCACCTCTCTTGCGCGATGAATAATTTCTTTAATCTACCATCAAACCCTCAAGTATTGTTTTTAATTCAAAAGAACCCCTTCAAACATACGGTGTTGGAACGGTAACCCTTGCAACGCCTAAACCCACTCAATCGAGAGGTTGAGGTGCTGCTGCATTTACTTCAGCAGAAACGCCTGCTTCGTAACGTGCAAAGTTTTCATTGAACATTGCTGCGAGTTTGTCAGCAGTCGTATCGAAACTTGCAGTATCAGCCCAAGTTTTGCGAGGTTGGAGAACTTCTTCAGGGACATTCGGGCATTCGACAGGAACTTCAAATCCGAAGCGAGGGTCAATGATGTATTCGACGTTGTCCAAATCTCCATTCATGGCTGCATTCAGCATGGCACGGGTGTATCGGATCTTCATTCTCTTGCCTACACCGTATGCACCACCGGACCAGCCGGTGTTGATGAGCCAAGCATTTGCACCATGTTCCTCCATTTTCTTTGAGAGAAGGTCAGCGTAAACACCAGGATGCATTGGCATGAACGGTTCACCGAAGCATGCAGAGAATGTGGCTTGTGGTTCTTTGACACCGATTTCAGTTCCAGCTACTTTTGCTGTGTAACCCGAGATAAAGTGGTAGGCGGCTTGTTCAGGGGTTAAGCGAGAAATTGGTGGTAAGACGCCAAAAGCATCGCATGTCAAGAAGATGACATTTTGCGGATGTCCGCCTTTGGAATCCATGGTACGGTTTTCGATGAATTCAATCGGGTATGAGCCACGAGTGTTTTGCGTTTTGCTGACATCGGCAAAGTCCGGGACTCCATTTTCATCCATCACGATGTTTTCAAGGACGGTTCCGAACTTTTGAGTCGTGGCAAAAATTTCAGGCTCATCTTCTTCAGACAGGTCGATGAGTTTTGCATAACATCCCCCTTCGAAATTGAAGACGCCATTTGCGCCCCAGCCGTGTTCATCATCACCGATGAGTGCGCGCTTCGGGTCTGCGGAAAGGGTTGTCTTTCCAGTTCCAGAAAGTCCAAAGAAGATGGCTGTGTTTTCCCCAGTTGTGTTGGCTGAACAGTGCATTGGGAGAATGCCCTTCTTTGGTAGAAGAAGATTCATCACTGAGAAAATCGACTTTTTGACTTCTCCAGCGTAGCGAGTGCCTCCAATGATAACTTCCTTTGCAGCATAATTGACGATGACAAAACATTGAGAATTCAAACCATCTTCGTCTGCTTCAGCTTCAAAGTGGGGTGCGTGAAGCACGGTAAATTTGGGAGAATGAGTGGCGAGTCGTTCAGCATCCGGTCGAATGAACATATTACGTGCAAAGGCATTATGCCATGCGGTTTGATTGATGACTCGAATCGGTAATGCCTCGCTAAAATCTGCTCCACAGTAGAGGTCTTGAACAAATAACGTATCTTGGGCTGAAAGATAATCAGCAATCTTTGCTCTCATTTTGTTAAACGTAGCCAAATCAGTTGAAACATTTATGTTACCCCAATTGATGTCTTCAGAAGTCGTTTCTTCATCGACGATGAATTTGTCGTTCGGCGAACGCCCAGTACGTTCCCCAGTCTCGGTGACCAGTGCTCGATTAGAACTGTAGACCCCTTCTTTACGGGCCACAGCTAACTCGATGAGGGTGGTAGCCTCTTGATTCCAATACACCTCTCCTGAGGGAGTAATTCCATGCGCGCTGAGGTCTCCGGTTGGAGTCCCATGGGTGGCCGCCATACCACCTCCTTTCGCGGACCCTCTTTGTCCCTTTTGGCGGTAGCACTTCTTGAAAGACGGGTTTTATTCTTTAAAATCAACACATTGCGGCTTGATTGGCTTCAATTCGAAAAACAGTGAGCGACTCGGAAAAGCGCGGCCGAATCCATCAACCATCGAAAGCATTGAAGGTGAATTGGAACGGGTAAGGTTTCATGACTGGGGAGTCGGATGACGGAGAATCTGGAGAAGCCCCGCTTCAACCGAGAGACGATGTCGTTCGCAAACGCGAATTCCAACGCGCCCAAGGAGTCGACATTCATTCATTCATGGTCGAACAAAATCAAGAAACACCCCCCGAGATACCTCCTCCGTCCTCGCCGGAATCAGAGGATATCGCCGTTGGAAAAGTCACATCATTGTTTTCTTCAGGAAATGACGAGCATCATGCCCCTGGCGCCGTTCAATCAGATGGTACAGTTCTCTTAGAGCCGGAAATGGACAGCGTCACAGATATTGCAGTTCACGGCGAGAAACGATTGAGTTTTGGGCTCTTAATAGCCATGGTTTTGACATGGTCGGCTATTGGAGCCATTGTCGGAACAGTACTCCCTGAAATTCCCAGTGGATTGGGCCTTTTGGCCATGGGTGTCTTCGGCCTCTATCTCGGTGAACGGTGGATTTCAAACCCCAACATGCGCATTTTGGGTGTGACTTGGGTTATTATTTCGATGAAATTGTTCTACGGCCTTGCTATTGATGCATGGCATTGGGGGTGGTTCGATGTATCTCCTTATGGGGCCAGCGAAACATTTGGTGCAAGCCTCATCGGTATTGTTTCATTGAATATATACCTCGCACAACGCCATAATGAAGATGCGATTGCAGCCCAAGCAACCCTGATTCTTCTGTTGGTTGGTAGCGCAGCAGGTGCATTGTATGGGGAAATCGGAATCGCAACAATGATCGGTTTGGGGACCCTGTTAATGCACGGTCTCGCTCTTTATCGAAATTCAGGAAACCTTGCGAGTCTTGGTATTGCTTCATCCTATCTTTGGGTCGGGGTCCATGCCCTCTCAAGGAACTGGTCCTTATTCGGTCTTGACATCGTTCCATTCGAAGACGAATTGCTGTTGTTTTTGTTGATGACCTGTGTGACGGTGACCAATGCAATTATTGCAGCGAGATTTGTTCGGGCTGAGAATTGGTTTTCCAAAGCCTTTGAAGCAATGGGGCTTGGAAAACCTGCACTTTGGTCGGTATCGGTTAGCCTTGGAATGATTGGTGCATTGCTGGCAATTACAGCACACCGTTTGGAAACCGGTTATGCACTTGCACAATTAATGCTTCTCATTTCTGCTTTTAGCGGCTCATATCTGGTTGTCCGTGGCGTAGATGTGAAGAAATTAGCTCCCTACCTCATCTTCCCAGCACCGTTTCTTTTGATCGGTCTTTCGTTGTATACCTCAGGTGTGCTTGCTATTACATTGCCATTGAATCTTGATGGCTACAGTCTGTATGCTGTACTCACAGCGCTGTTCACCGTTGTTGCACTTTTACGAAACCAAACCGCAGTCTCCGACCATGTGATTTGGCTGGGAGGACTCTCAATCGTCATTCTACTCACCCTCCTCATTCCAGCAGGAGATGCAAAGAACGGTGCACGTCTTCTTTTGATTACTCAAGGAATAGTCTGGATTGGTCTTTCTGGGTTGGCGGTTTACCGTTCTTCACCTTCCATAGCAGGAACGGCTGTTTTGGGCCCTTGGGTTTGGCTTCTATTGTTTGCTACCGATGCAGATGCCCGACTGATATCTGCAGACTTCATCCCCATTTCGGTGAACGAATTCGATTTATTTTTGTGGATGAGTCTGCTTGTCGTGCAACAAATATGGGTCAACATCCGTCACGGTGAAGTAGGATTGAACCTTGCTGCACGTTTGGTTGGGTTTTCTGAAGTCGGCGCAAGGTTCCGCGATTCAGGCTTAGCAAAACTTTGGAACTTGAGTTTCCTTTTCTCGGTCGTCGTCACTTGGGCAATCGTTCGGCCAGGCGCATTGCCAATGTTCGGATTGGTAATCATTCTTGGAGGTCTGCTCATCGGCCATTCGCTCATGGTTTACTTTGAACGACATCTTGGAAAACCTCAGACTTTGATGACTTTCTGGGGTATCTTCGCCCTCCTACTTTCGTGGACATACGGTCAATCTTCATTATGGGCACTTTCTTTGGTTGTTTCATCTGGGATTTTGTTGAAAGCGTCGGACCGTAGACGTTCCGCAGGTGCTACAGAAAGCGAATTGGAGCGACTCGAAGCGCTCCCCGGACAACTCTTGACCATGATGATGGGCTTCATGACCGCTTTCTTTGTGATGATCGCACTCAACCCTCTCACCACAATTCCATTGACGGGTACAGAACATATGCTTGACAAAGAAACCAATTTATTGTTCTTGATGGTCATCGGTTTGGCTGCTTTGGTACTGTATCTCTTGCGCGCAGCAACCCTTGAGAAATTGCTACCTCCAGCGGTAAGTGCTGTTGGGCTCATTGTTGCTATGGCTTTGGCAGGTCAATCAATCGATGTTGAATTGGTTGTTTTGGCCGCTGTGATTGCGTTTGTTGGCTCAGGCGCTTACCTTGCAGTACAGGGCGAATTCCGCGCAGGAATCCGTGCACTTACCAAAAAGGAAAACCGTTTACAACGCCTCAGTGAGAAACAAGAGAGGATTCAAGCATTCATTGAATCGAGTGGGATGGAAACAGCCGATACCAGCCATATGATGGAAACCAAGGAAGGCGATGAAACGACAACCACCTCTCGTTCAACACTCCGCCTTATCGATACTGAATTATTGACGCTCGTAGAAAAGCAAAGGAAACGGCAAAAGCGCGCGGGTTCAATCGGACAACATGATTTACACATTGGTGATATACACCACCAACCGACAATTGTTTTATTGTTCCTTGGAACAACAATTCTTGCCACGACATTCTTTTCATTTACCACAGGTGCTACATTTTTGGCGCTTTCATTTAGCGTTTTGATATCGATGCTTTTTGTCGGGCTTTCACGTATCAGGGCAAATCAAATTGGACTCAGGTTACCGGATATTCTCGGCATCGAGGCCCCTATAGCCGTTGGTATGATCGGTTTGGTCTTGGTTCACGTAGCAGGACGCGCATCAAATTCGGTTGTCGAATTGGGTGATGCTTCGCATTTACTCATTTTCATCGGTGGACTCACCATGCTTGCTGGGCTCGGACTTCTGGGTCGTAACGACCTTGGAATGCGTATACCAAATGCCGTAGAAGGCGTGATTTATCTCGCAGCCCTTGACCGCGTCCTCTCCATCCTTGTTGGTGGTGAAGTACCTATTCCGTTTGCGACCAATCCCTTTGAAGGTTCATTCCTCGTCTGGACATTACCGTTGATTGGTATTGAAACGCTTGCAATTATCGCCGTTCTCATCTTCGATTGGGTCGAAGGTAAGCGAATCCAACACGAACTCCCTGACCATCGAGGCGCAGGAGGGCGAACGGTTTGGATGGTGATGGTTGCTATGCTTTCGTTCGGACCAGCAGGGATTATTGTACTTGCTTTATCAGCGCGTAGAGGTGTCTGGTGGACCCAACCTGCCGTTGTTCTGATGGCGTGGCTCCTGATTCCGTTCGTCTACCAATCAGCAGCGATTTGGCTGGCCGATGCTTTGACATTACCACTCCCAACAATGGGGATAATCGCTACGTCTCTTGGCCTTATTTCTGCCGCTTTTGTAGCTTGGACAGTCCAAGCCCGACAAGGACTTTGGCTACCTGCAGGCCTATGGGCGATGCATCTTCTGCTCATCGGTTCAAGTTTCGGCCATGGAACCCTCTTGTTTGCAGTCTTCTTCATACTCCTTGCATCAACCGTATCTTGGGTGACCGGAGTCCTCACACTTCGTAAAACATGGAGAGTTGTTGGCGCCCTTGACCTTGTACTCAGTTGGATTCTTGCCGCAGTAATCATTATTCAAGGCGCAGCGGTCGAAGTCTTACTCGCCATACTGATTGCATCCGCAATCTTACTCGGTCTGGTAACCTATCTCACGCAGACCTATGAGGGTGAAATGGCGAACGAATGATCACTCAAGGTGATACATTTCCATAACAGCACCTTGATGGCCCCATGACATTTTCCCTGGCTCATCGAACAGGTAATGCTTGGTTGAAAAAGCCATCATAGGGTCCTCTTCATCATCGTAAAGGATGACGATTTTTTGACTTCTCCATCCTGGATTCGCAACAAAACATGTGGCTTTACGTCCATCGGAGAGTACCCGAATGCCGTTTTTCTCATGCCCTTCTTCAAATTCTATGAGCACTGGTATTTCCTCTTCGGCGACAGGTCTCAATGTGGTATTTTGCATTTCTCTTCCTCTTTACCGATTATACCCCCCGACCCTATTTTAAAGGCACCCTCAAACAAAATACTTCATTTAACGGAACAAATGGTATATACTGAGCCGAACATGGTCATTTTATGTCACAGTTGTTTGAGATGGACCGATATCTAGTACGCACGAAATTTTGGCGGATTTTTG
>Ga0308025_1000815_pt1 | contig 15244 bp, 12 predicted proteins | sample Neamet422_FD_201298 | JGI IMG/M metagenome (GOLD analysis project Ga0308025, IMG submission 201298) | Marine microbial communities from water near the shore, Antarctic Ocean - #422 | ecosystem: Environmental > Aquatic > Marine > Unclassified | place: Southern Ocean | collected 2014-10-03
CCAAGCTTCATCAAGCGCATCGAGCACTTCCCATGTGACTGGGTCGCAGACTGACACTTTGATGATGCCATTGAAGTCGAATTGAATTCGTAGAGGATCGTCCCTGCTTGGCATCCACACATCGACAACCTCGCCTCGTACACGGCAATCGCCCCTGGTAAGGTCGGTTGTGGTTCGCTTGTATTGGAGGGTGATGAGTTCGCGTAGCAAATCACTTGTCTCGATTTCTTGACCCACATGCACTCGAACATGGTATTCGAGGAATGTTTCAGGCGGGTTGAGCCCGTAAATGCATGAGACGGAGGACACGATCACGCAATCGGGTCGTGTGACCAGCGATGCTATTGTGGCAAACCGCTCCTGTTCGATGCGTTCATTGACTGACAGTTCTTTTTCGATGTACATGTCTCGTTTCGACAAGTAGGCCTCAGGCTGATAGTAATCATAGTGGGAGACGTAATAATCAACAGCATTCTCTGGAAAGTAACCTGCCATTTCGTGGTACAACTGCCTTGCTAAGGTTTTGTTATGGCTGATGATGAGTGTTGGAATGTTGAGTTTTTGGATCACCTGTGCCATGGCGTAGGTTTTCCCACTGCCAGTAACGCCCAGCAACACACAGCGTTCTTGTCCATTTTCCAATTGAGTAATCAATTTTTCAATTGCTTTAGGCTGGTCTCCAGAAGGTTCGAATTTCGAATGAAGCACCAAACGCTTTACTTCGGGATTGAGGTGTTCAAGAGCGGCTCCTTCGAGGGCTCGTGAAATGTCAAAGGGATCACGTTCTTCGAGATCTGATTCATCGATTTCCATGTTCGCAAGATCTTCAAAGGCACCATCATTGTCCCATTCTTTGACCATGCGAGATGCCTCCTTCAGATTGTGCTTAACTGGACCCTATACAAGGCTGTTGAACGAAGTCAGGGTAAGTACAACCCACCGTTTACATGCAGCACAGCACCGGTGATGTAGTTTGAATCCGGACCGACTAAGAACGATATTGTGTTTGCCATGTCTTCAGGACTGCCTACCCTCTTGAGTGGGACCTCTTGTTCACGTTGCTGTCGCTTTTCGCTCGAATCCCCTGCTAAGATGTCGGTGTCAACAAATCCTGGAGCGAGCACATTGACTCGTTTTCCTTCTGGGCCAACCGCTTGCGCCAACGAGCGAGCCCATGTGGACAAAGCCGCTTTTGATGCAGCATAGTCCGCTCCATGAGGTGAACCGCGAGTACCAAGTTGAGAGCCAACGACAACCATTCGAGCATTGCTGGTAAGGTGGGGCTGAACGGCTTTCCATACGGCGACAGCTCCCTCGAAATTGACAGCCATTGTCCGACGCAAATTATCCATCGACATATCGGTGGCTGAAATGCGATCATAGGTGCCGTGGTTCAACACCAGCGCATCGATTCCCCGTGCCATCCAGGGGTGAATCCCCAACAAACCGACTTCGCCACCGTCTGAACAATCGACCTTGACGGCGAGTGCATCGTCGCCTCGTTCACGGATTTCATCGACCACCATTTCGGCAGGTTTGGACGAGAGGTTGTAGGTGAGGAGGACATCATATCCATCAGCGGCAAGGCGTTTGGCGGTAGCGGCTCCAATGCCACGCCCCCCTCCGGTGATCAACGCCACAGGTCTGGACATGCCCTTGCGTCGAGGTTGCTGGTGATAATTACGACCCATGTGCGGACCAATTCAATTCTCCCATAATCAATGACGAAGGATTACAACCGGGTCAAAGGGGAGATACATATCTCTAGAATTCGTAATGGAGACATGTTCATGATCGGCGAAGATCTTGAAACCACGGAAGACTGGAACGCAGTTCGATTGGCAAAGGGCATGGCTTACGCTGACGAGAACCCTGAAGTCGTGCTTCCTGGATTTACGGCAGCACTCGGTATCATCTCGATGCTCGGTGCAGCACTCCTTGTTCGCAAGAACGAGTGAACCCGTTTTACGGTGAACACACTGAGGCGCGTTGGCCTTGTGAAAGCAGGGTCAACGTGCTTCGGTTACAACGAGCACTGCAGAGAGGCTGGGTTCACTCTTCGAGGAATTGAGCGAGTTGTGGTGCCTGCCAGCCTTCAGGCTTGAGCACCTTTCCGTCTTCTCTGCGGATGACCTTTCCATCAACCAATTTCGCCATGTTTGAACGGTGGACTTCGTTAAATGCATCATCATAGATGTGTTGCATGCCGTGATTGATGACGGTACCAGCAAGAATGTAACCGATATCAGCAAGCGCATCGAGCACTTCGACCATGTCACCTGCTCTTGCCGCTTCGGCGTATTCTTCGACTTCTTCACGCAACAATTTGATTCGTAGTTCAATCATTTCTTCCGTGCCGAGTCCTGGACGATCGAGCTTAGGGATGTCAAAGGCTTCATTGAATTCGAGCAGCGATGTGACCATTGGGTTCATGCATTGCCCTCAGTGCGCTCGGCCCTTGAACGTTGCAGGGTGGGTTGTTGAATCAAACCATGGCTTGAGTTGGTTCCATTAGCATCACTGCCACGAGCAGAACCCACCCAGTCAACATGGATGTACGAAACAGTGTGGTTTGGAAATCATTCCACTGGAGGCGACGTTGGATGACGACGATGTTGATGATGGCCATTGCACCTGCTGCAACCAGGAAGAAAGGCTCTGACATCGGATTGGCTATGGCGAAGCATGCAAACCAGCCAAACGTGAGTTGAATCGATGTGCGAGTCGTGACCTCATCGCCAAACTGTGAGGGAAATGAATGGATGCCATTTTCCTTGTCACTTTTAGCGTCCATTCGTGCGTAATTTAGATCGAAGGCTGCAATCCAAAGGGCAACCCCGAGTGCGATGAAAAAGACCGCCGGATACCACCCTGTGCCCGTAATCGCACTCCATCCAAGGGAGTCTGCGGCGACTGCAATCCAAGCCCCGGCGGGAGCCAGTCCCAGGCAGAGGCCAAGCCAGAAATGGCACAACCAGGTGTAGCGCTTCAGGTAGGGGTAGACGACAAAAACCACAACGGGGAGCCAGGCCATCATCAATGCAACTTCATTGAGCATGCCCGCGCTCACCAGCAGCATACAGAGGAACACACCACAGAGGGTCCATGCGGTCTTCATTGACATCGATCCCGAAGCGAGATGACGCCCGGCTGTCCGGGGATTCTCGGCGTCTACTTCTCTGTCGATGATGCGGTTTAGACCCATGGCAAGTCCACGGGCACCAACGGCTGCAATGAGGATCCAAGCAAGGTCTGGAGCAATCCAGTCAAACATGCCGCTTTGTTGGTCTGCGACGAATTCGTTGTGGGCGAGAATGTAACCAATCAGGACAAAGGGCAACGAGAAGAGGGTGTGTTCTATTTTGATGAAAGAAAGAACCTGTTTGATGTCCATTAAGCCTTGCCTCCAAAGGAAAGATGCGCTGGCCATTGGTACTTAGCAAGTTCCGGATGTTTAGCGACCTTTTCCAAGGTTTCCTGACTGTGGAGGGTGATTGAGGGCCATCGGCGGACGCCATGTTTCTTTGACGGTATCGGCGTTGTCGCATCCCAACACAGTCGCGCTCGCTTGTTATCGAACGAGAGGCCACGTCCGACGTCGAAACGGGAGGTCAGCTGCCAGAGCAAGCGTCTGCGGGCTTTCTCACAGTGAAGGTCAAGATCATTGTTTGTGATGAAAAGCCATCGGAGCGTAGATTCGGAGTCCAATTGCCAAATCGATTTTTTCAATTGGAGAATTGTCTTCTTCCTTTTTGATTCTGCCCGGTCATTCGAGGTCTCTGACCCTTCCTCAGGTGTTGGCGACCCTTCGATGTCCACGGTGACAACCATGATGCTCCCTCGTAACATTCGTGCGTCTGCGACTCCCTCCATCGAGAGAACATCTTCGAGTTGATCGAATGAAGGAGGCTCAATTCCTCCTTGTCGCCATGCAGGCGTGAACTGACTGTATGACCCCTCAAGGGGTGGTTGCGGAGACCGGGGGTCACTCGCAGGCAATGAAGTGGCATCGATCAGCAGTTTGCTGTGGACGTTTTCATACGGACTTGCGGCCTCAAGGGAATCGGCAACCATCCCGTCGAGAACGATGATATCGGTTGCGATGTCCACTTTTCGATTGAGGGCATCCAACAAAGCATCGAGGTCTTTCGGATCTTGCTTTTCATCGACTGCTATGATGGTTTTTAGGAACATCATTTGGCCCGCCCCGAGCAAACCAATTGCGGTCTTTCGACCTTGGCGAGGGTAACGTTGTTTTGAAGCCACAACTGCGAGGTTGTGAAACCCTGTCTCCATTGGGAGATGAACGCTCTTGACGTCACGGTGCTGGAAATTGAGAACCGGCGAGAATTGCTGCCCAATTGCTTCACCAAGGTGACCGTCCTCCATAGGTGGAAGTCCAACAATGGTCGCAGCGAGCATGGCATCTTTGCGGCACGTGATTGCCGTTACATGCATCACTGGGTATTGGCCGGTCAATGAATAAAATCCAAAATGGTCTCCAAATGGGCCTTCGAGCCGAGTTTTTCCTGGAATGCAATAGCCTTCAATGATGATGTCAGCTTCTGCGGGCACCATGAGGTCCTGAGTCAGTGCTTTGGTGATCGGTAATGATTTCCTGCCGAGGATACCAGCAAATTGGTATTCTGTGAGGTTGTCTGGTAAAGGGGAAATTGCTGCAAAGATGAGTTCTGGTGGGCCCCCCATGCAAATTGCCACTGGCATTCGTACTTCTTTTCCGGAGGCCTCAGCTGCTGCTGCGTGTTCGGCACCGTGTTTGTGAATTTGCCAGTGCAAGCCGATTTCCTTCGGACCGAACACTTGTGCCCGGTACATACCGAGGTTGTGTTCTCCATTCTTTGGGTTCTTTGTGACCACCAATGGAAGGGTGACGAATGGGCCACCATCTTTTGGCCATGTCGTCGGGATTGGGAGGCGGGTCAAATCAGTTGGCAGACGAATTCGTTGTGCATTGCCCTTTCGCTTCTTTTTGGGCGGCATGGCCAATGCATCTCGGAGCAAGGGCAACGCTTTCCATGGCTTCCGCATGAAGAGACCGATGTCTGGTTTCATCATAGCAACCATTCGATCACCAACCTCTGTTGGATGGCTGGCCCCAAGCGCTCGCATTGTCCTGTCTTGACCTCCAAACAGGTTCATCGCTAGTGGGATCGAGCTGATGGTCCCGTCAGGCAAGCGTGGTTGTTCGAAGACAACAGCAGGACCGTCATTTTTGACCAACAAGTCTGCGATGGCTCCCGCTTCGAATTTGACATCAACTGGCCTATCGATGCGCAGCACCTCCCCTCGTTGCTCGAGATGCTCGAGCCACCGCTTGGAAGTTCGCCACGCCACGAAGATGCGTAGGGTGGCCTTCATTTGAACCGTCGTATTTCTGCTAAGGATTTTTTTAGAACAGGTCGGGGGCCTGATACATGCATTGATAGGCACATGGTCGTGTTACGAGGTATGCTTAGGGGACTTTTCGCACTTACTTGCCTGGTGCTCATGTCAACTTCTGTTGCCGGAGTCACTGCTACAGATGAATCTGATGTCATCATCACTGTGGACAGCACAACCTTGCGGTTCAGTCCTTCTGAAATCACCCTCACAGAGGGCCAAGCCGTCCGCTTCATGTGGAGCGGCCAAGCCTTACCCCACAACGCCGTCGCAGATGATGGCTTGTTTGAATCGGGTGAACCGGCCCGAGATGTCGATTACAGGTTTGTGTTCGAAGTTGGCACTGCAGGCACGCACACCTTCGTCTGTGAACCGCATGAAAGCGTCGGCATGGTTGGTACGATCACCGTCGAAGCAGCCCCTGTTGAGGTTGTTGAAGAAATCGAGGAGCCACCCGTCGAAGAAACTCCTTCATTGTCCTTCATGAGCAGCATAATTGTGACCGCCTTCGCAGCAGTGTTTGCTTCTCGTCGCACCGAATAAAGCAAGCGAACCAACCGTTTGCTTCATGGGCTTCCCCCAACTCAAGGATACCATGGGCGAAGCAGCGCAACAGTGCGATGTCTTGGTCATCGGTGCCGGTCCAGGGGGCGGTTCCGCTGGCTTGCATGCCGCAAGGGCCGGTTTGAAGACAATTATCGTCGAAGCCGATCCAGAAGTCGGAACCCCGGTTCACTGCGGTGAATGCCTCAGCCATTTGGCTGTGGAAAACCTCGATCTTGAAATTCCAGATCATGTCAAAGCGCTCGATGTTACGGGTATTCGTGTGATCTTTCCAGACGGCACAGAGAAACTGTTAACTGAAAAGGGCTATGTGTTGGAAAAGCACCTTTTTGAACGTTGGTTGTGCGATGAAGCAGGAAAAGAAGGGGCCACACTTCTCCTTCACCATCGCGTGACCTCCATGGAGCGAGTTTTGAATAGCGAAAATCAATTTTCATATTGGAAAATTGATGGGAAAGGAGACGGCTTCCCTATCGAATGCAAAGCGGTGATTGATGCATCAGGCGTTTCAGGTGCAGCATCAAAACTTCTTGATATGGGCACAGAGGTCGAAGTTATTGCAGGATTCCAGTATGAGATGTTGGATGTCCCAAACGACGGCTACCTTGATTTCTATCTGTGGCCAAAATACTCCCCTCATGGCTATGTTTGGATGATTCCAAAAGCGGGTGGCAGAGCAAACGTAGGCTTGGTCACCACCGATAAACGAGGTGCCATCAAGTACCTCAACTCCTTCATCGAAGACACCTACTTGGACGGGAAACCAACCGTCAATCCGCCATGGCGTGCGAATGGTGTCAAAGTACGACCCTTTGGTGGTACGATTCCGATCTCTGGACCGCGTTCTCGCACAGTTGCAGACGGTGTGATCCTTGTTGGCGACGCAGCTGGATTTACCTCGCCGCTGTTCGAAGGTGGCTCTCATTTGGCCCTCTGGTCTGGTCGGGAAGCAGCTCAAACAATTGCCAAAGCGCTTTCAGAAGGCAACATGTCAGAAAAACGCCTCTTAGCCTATCAACGAGCATGGAAGAAACGCTTCCCACCGTACCATAAAATTCTCAAAGGTAAAACTGCACTGTATGATTTGACCGATGAAGAAATGTCAGTGATGGCGAAATGCCTTCCAGAGGAACTTGGCAACATGACGCCTCTGCAAAAAATCGGTATTGGTCTGAAAATACTGGTTCGCAAACCGATCCTCCTCACCAAACGAGTGATTCCTGTTCTCCTTTCCTTCGGTTATTCTCGAGCCAAGCATTTCGGCTGGTGAAAGGCGCTTTTACTTCGGAATGTCCTTGAAGGATGCCCTTTGGTCTCACAGCATGTGGGGGGTAACATTGTGGCTGGCCATCATTGCGGCTGCCGTGTTGGTTTTTCGCCCTCTTATCCATGAACGTTCCAAAGCCTCATCTTTGGTGTTGCATGCTTTGCTCTTGGTTCCGTTCATAGCCCTTGCCAGTCGGTTTTTGGTCAACGACACCAGCATCCAACACGTCGTTGCTTACGGAGGCGCTGCTCTCCCGCTAAAGTACCGATTTGCAGCCACATGGGCAGCCCGCGAAGGGCCTTTGCTGCTTTGGGTGGCTTGGATGACGATCTTGGCCTGGTTGTGGCATCGACCCATGGCCAATGAATCCGAAGCCACTCACACCCTTCGCCTCCGCCTTATTCACGGATTCAGCCTCTTGGTGCTTCTCAACGCTCAGACCCTTGATCCATTCAAGGCAGCCTCGCCTTACTTCGTGGGTCGCGGCCTGAATGAATTGCTTCAAACCGACCTCATGGTCATACACCCGCCTCTGATTTTCTTAGCCTATTCTTTTTGTTTGCACGCCAGCGCTATCGCCTTTTCTTCAATGTTCACCGATGCGAATGGAATCAAAGATCGAATGCTGACGACCGTTCGCCCCGGTTTGTTTGTCGCCACCCTTGGCATTGGCCTTGGAGGGCTGTGGGCTTACCTCATCCTCGATTGGGGTGGCTATTGGGCCTGGGATCCTGTTGAGACGGGATCGTTCTTGCCATGGCTTGCGCTTGTTCTTCTTGCTCACCTCCGCACTCGACCGGGGAAGACAAGCGATACAGCATGGATTGGAGGTGGGCTCGCTGCGGGTGGATTGGCGTTATTTGCCACCCTCGTCACACGTGCTGGTGGCGTTTGGGCTTCATCTGTTCACACCTTTGTCGCATCGGACGAGGGGACCGCTCCAACGGATGCCTTCTCACGTATGGTGCTGCTGAAAAACGATACCTTTGCCGGCGTTGAAGTGATGTCATACCTGATTCTTTTGCTGCTCTTTGTCGGTCTCTGGGTCCAGCACCAACGAGCACGGGGTTCAACCGAACCGTCCATGCGAGGGGCTTGGCTGTTTGTACTTCCGTTGGTCGGTGCCACAATCGGTATGCTTGGTAGCCTTGGAGATGGGACCTCAATTCTTCCAGGGTCTGATGTTTATGCCTTCCTTCCGAGTGCAGCTTTCCCATTGTTGCTTTTGCTTCCTCTCACAGTGGATGTATTCACTCGGCAACGTACGCCAATCGAGGTGAAAGGTGGCTGGAGTTATCAGTCGATGATTCAAAAAACGGCTCAGTCGGCATCCTCACAATCTGTCGTGACCTTGTTCAGCCTCCTGCTGTTCTTTGTCGGCATCACGTTGTTGTCTGAAAATGTATTCTTCGGAGCACTTGCGCTGTTGTTCTTCACGCCTCTCTTCTTTGCTCCCGATGCCACCAAGGCTTGGCCGTGGGCTGCTGCAGGTGTTATGCTGAGCCTCTCGGGTGCATGGGCTGAGTTGGTGACTGTGCTCACTGCAGGTGTCACCATGCTCTTGTTCGTAGCCCCATGGCTGTTCGCTTCAGAAACCGAGACGAAATCAAAATCATTTTCGTTGTTCGAAAGAAAAAACCAGATGCAGATTGCTCTTTGGGCATCCGTTGTTCTGGTTGGCATGTACCTTGTCTTGACCCTCGTGTTGCTTTTGGCCAGCATCGATGCGGTGAATTTTGACGCCCACGAAGTCTATGGCACACCGTTCATTCTTGCCTTTGCTTCTGCAATGGTGGTTTACACCGGACGCAAGGGCGATTCGGTACGGACCGCATGGCTCGTTCTTGGCACCCTCGTCGTCTCCTTTGTTCTCGCCATCTGGCAACCTGAAGCGTTTGGCATGGATGCAGATACAACCGTGTCCTCTCTGATTGTGCGTGGGACCTTGGCTTGGTTGATGTTGCCAATGCTGTTCGTAATCGTGCTTCCTTTGATTCGAGAGGTCCATGGCCAGCGAACTCGGAAATCAAAGCAGCCTCTATGGCGTCGAATTCCCTTTGGGGCCCACGTGGTCCACATCGGCCTTGTGTTGCTGTTGATCGGGCACGTCTACACCACCGTTCTCGTCGACCGAGGGGATGCAAGTCATCGCATCACCATGATTCGCGATGAAGTGGTTATTGACGGTAATTACGGCTATGAATTCAATGGTCTTCGCTTCCAGTCTGATGATCTTGAGGTTGGCGACGGCTATGTGGGGGTTCAAATCACCGTGTATGAGCTTGAAAACGGTGCAATTGGGGACAGAATCGGTGAGGTGGAACCCGGTATGATTCGGTTCGACACAACGGCCACTGCTCGCTCTGAAGTCGATACCTTGACGCGTTGGAGCGGTGACATTGTGTTCATTTTTGATGGAAGCCAAGCCGCTGGTCTGATGACTCAAGCGGTTGAAGGCGGCGAAGCTTCGGTTCAGACCGTGCGCGTGACCGTCTACGACCTGCCTGCTTCGCATTCGGTGTGGCTCGGCTGGACGACGATGCTCATCGGTATGGCGATTGTTGTGGCGGGGGATGTCAGCAAAAACAAGAGCCTGCGCCAATATTCTACTGAATCTAATGCCGAAGAGTAAGCCAAGGCCTCTCCAATGGAATTATCAAGGGGGCGACGGTCGCCGGACTACCCGAAAGGGAGGTATTACCATGGATGATGGAACAATTATACACGTCGATTATGAACTCTACAACAATGAAACAGGTGACCTCATCGAGACCACCCGTGAAGCAGTCGCCAAGGAACATGAGGCTCATCAAGAGAGCCGGACCTACGAACCAATGGTTTGCGTCGTCGGTGGCGGGCAACTCATTCCAGGCTTCGATAAAGCCCTCGGAGAAGCAAAGAAAGGAAAGGAAACTGAAATCGTCATCGAACCAGCAGAAGCTTACGGTGAAAAGGACATTTCTCAAATTGAAACCATCAGCATCGACAAATTGATGCGTGCTGTGCAGGATCCAAACGCTCTCTACATCGGTGCTCCAGTCACCATCGGTAACCGCCAAGGCTACCTTTCGTACCTCGCTGCTGGCCGTGCCCGCATCGACTACAATCACCCAATGGCTGGAAAGTCCCTCAAGTATTCATTCAACGTCGTTGATGTTGTTGAAGGAAAGGAAGACCAAGTGGTCGCTCTCCTCCAAGCAAACACCGGCCACAGTGGTTTCGAAGTCAGTTTCGATGGCGAAGATTTGCTCATCGTACTTCCTCAAACAATGCTGTTCGATACCAACGCCGCTATGCTCAAATTCCGTTTGGTCACAACCATTCGGGACGCAGTCGAATGCGGAAAAGTCTCGTTCATTGAAGTCCACGAACCTCGTGGATTCGGTGTTGAAGAAGACGACCACGACCACGACCACGATCACGACCATGACCACGACCATGGACACGATCACGGTGAAGACCTTTCATCCCTTTCAGTTGCTCAACTCAAGGAACGCTGCAAAGCTGCCGGCCTCCCAGTCGGTGGCAAGAAAGCAGACCTCGTTGCTCGACTTTCTCAAGAAGAAGAGTGAACTCGTGGGCCGTCTGGCCTACTTTCACCCTGATTCCCAAAGAACATTGAGGATGATCCATACCCTAGGTTGAGGCACAAACATGTCAAGCACAGCACTCAATGACCACTTGGAAAGCGCCGATGCTGCTTTGCCTGATTCAGCATATTCCGGTGCTGAGAAAATAGCCATTTGGGCCGTCCTTGTGTTGATTGCCACCATTGTCACTGGACTTGTTCTGGCCAATGAAGCAGTTTGGGATGAAGGTCTGAAACCCATTGTATGGGATCCAATTGTCAAAGACGCCGGCGTTGCAGGTGATGCCGGCTATTCGCCTCAGAACACTGCCATTTACACCGGTTCGATGCTTGTCTGCGTCGTGATTCTTCAAGCGTTGTTCCGTCGCGTCGGGGTCCCTTGTGACGACCGTATGACTGTGGCGCTCGTCGCCTGGGTTTGCCTCGCTCCCGTCCTTCGTGTTCTCGAAGATGCAGATTTCTTTACCAGTGAAATGGATGTCTTATTCATCTCACCACTGATTCATCTTCACCTTGCAGCATGGCTCATTTTCATCGCTGTCCTCTCGCAGTGGATCGCCGGTCAGTGGGATGGGGCAACAACCGACCGTGAAGAAAACAAGATCAGGGTTGCCTTGCTTCCGATCCTCATGATCACCTTGCTCTTCCACTGGGGTTTTCTGTATCTACCCGCTTACATCGGGCATGAAGGCATCGGTTTCTTTTGGATTCTGTTAGGATCGGTGGCCTCATTTGTGGTGCTGATTGCGGTTCTACTGAAGACTCGAAACTGGCCTGCAATGACCCGTGGTATGCTTTCCTTTGGCTCGGCTGCTGTCGTACTTGGACTTGGCCATTGGGCGCAATTCCTCGCAACACCATGGGCTCAGGAAAGTTCCCGAGTCCTCGAAACCACTCCAATCTGGCCTTTGTTCATCGTCTTAGGTTTGCCCGCATTGGTTTGCTTCGTTCTCTATACCTTCGGCATCGAAGATCTGAGGCAATTGAAACTCTGCGGCTATGATGCCGGAGTTTTGCCAGAGGGGGTGCGTCTAACCACGTGGGAAGACGCAGGGGACCTCGTGAAGACTCACCCAGTGTCCTTGCTTTCACGGAAGGGTCTGCTGGCAACACCTATGGTTTTGGCCATGGTGTTCGGTCAACTCTGCGATGGATTTGCTACGATGGTTGGCATCGATTCATTTGGTTACGGTGAAAAGCATCCCGTAAGCAACGAAGTGATTCAACTCGGTGGGCGCATCAATGATTCAGTGGGGATCGAATACGGAGAGGGTGCTTGGTTCTTCACGTTGGTAAAAATTGCCTTGATTGGTGCAATCGTTTGGCTCTTTGCAGAGATGCGGGTCGAGCAACGTCAACGCCATCTTCGCCTTCTGATCGTATTGGCTGTCCTTATTGTCGGTCTTGCACCAGGCTTACGGGACATTGGACGATTGACCCTTGGCGTTTGATGCCGACGACGCCTCAGTTGTAATAGGGTTAAATGTCGCCCCTGCCTGCCTTCAAACGAGGGGTGGAAATGGACCGATTACCAACACGAGTCAATCGAGCCGACCCCGACTTTGCTGAGCGCAAGTCATTCAACGCTCAACTGATCGATACACTCCGTGAAAGATTGAACGTCGCTTCCATGGGTGGCGGCGGTAAATACGTCGACCGTCATCGCAGTCGAGGGAAGCTTCTGGCCCGTGAGCGAATCGAACACATCATCGACCCGGGAACGGCCTTTTTGGAATTATCTCCATTGGCTGCTTTTGAATTGTATGACGGTCGAGCACACTCTGCTGGCATCGTCACGGGTGTAGGAATGGTCCACGGCCGAGAATGCCTCTTTGTCGCCAACGATGCGACCGTCAAGGGCGGTTCATACTATCCGATGACCGTGAAAAAGCATATTCGGGCTCAAACCGTTGCCCATGAGAACAACCTTCCATGCATCTACCTCGTTGATTCAGGTGGAGCGTTTCTGCCAATGCAGGATGAGGTGTTTCCCGACATTGGCCATTTCGGTAGGATTTTCCGCAACCAAGCACGAATGTCTGGTGATAAAATTCCACAGATCGCTGCCGTCCTTGGCTCATGCACTGCTGGTGGAGCATATGTTCCTGCAATGTCGGATGAATCGATCATTGTCAAGGGCAATGGAACCATTTTCTTAGCGGGGCCTCCTTTGGTCAAAGCCGCTACCGGAGAGGAAGTGAGCGCAGAAGAACTCGGAGGTGCCGAAGTTCACACCGTTCAATCAGGCGTTGCTGATCATTTTGCAGAAGATGAAGCCGAAGCGTTGCGCATGGTACGGAATGTTGTCGAAAACATCGGTCCACGGACACTTGCCCCTGCTGCCAGCGCCCCTGTCGAAGCACCAGCCCATGAGGTCGAAGACCTTCTTGGCCTGATTCCAAGCGATAACCGAACACCCGTGGACATAAAGGAAATCATCGGCCGAATCGTCGACGGTTCACGGTTCCATGAATTCAAAGCCCGGTATGGTACAACACTGGTGTGCGGCTTCGCTCACATCCACGGGCACAAGGTCGGTGTTGTCGCCAACAACGGCATTTTGTTTTCAGAATCCTCTCTCAAGGGCGCACACTTCGTCGAATTGTGCGGCCAGCGTGGCATTCCCCTCGTGTTCTTGCAGAACATCACCGGATTCATGGTCGGGAAGGCGTATGAGGCAGGAGGCATCGCTAAAGATGGTGCAAAACTTGTCACTGCGGTTTCCTGTGTCAACGTCCCAAAGTTCACTGTGATCATTGGTGGGTCCCATGGGGCTGGCAACTACGGCATGTGCGGTAGGGCGTTTGATCCTCGGTTCTTGTTCATGTGGCCAAACAGCCGAATCTCTGTCATGGGGGGTCCTCAAGCAGCCGATGTTCTCACCACGGTCAAGCAAGACCAACGCGCTAGAGAAGGCCTCGAACCCATGATGGGTGAAGAACTCGAGTCGTTCCGTGCCCCAATTCTTGAGCAGTACGAAACTGAAGGAAGCCCATACTATTCCACAGCACGCCTTTGGGACGATGGCATCATCGATCCAAGAGACACCAGGGATGTGCTTGGCTTGTGCATTGCAGCCGCCCGAAATGCACCTTTGCCAAACGACCGATTCGGCGTTTTCCGTATGTGATGAACGCTAATTGAAAAATCAAAAAAGCAATTGGAGAATTTACGATGATAACCATGGAAAACCCTCCCGCAACTGAACTGGTGACCATGACCATTGATGGGTCCCGCGCCAACCTTTTGCTCAACCGAGAGGGGAAATTCAACGCCCTCAATGTTCAACTCATCACCGAGTTGTGCGACCTTTTGGATTGGACGGCAGCCCGGAGTTCCGGAGCGCTTGATTCGCTGAACGATGTCAACGGCACCCCCTACCTCCGCACGCTTGTTGTCTCCGGGGCGGGCCGACATTTCTGTGCAGGTGCGGACATCAACATGATGCGCGATGCTGGTGCGAACACTCCTGAAGAAAACCGAGCGGACTCAAAACGGTTGGATCGTCTGTTCAACAGCCTCTGGTCCCACCCGTGTTTCACCGTTGGCGCCATTCAAGGCGTTGCCCTGGGTGGTGGCGCTGGATTGGTGGCTTGTATGGACCATGTCATTGCAACGAAAAACGTCAAACTTGCCCTTTCGGAGGGGAAACTCGGTATTCTTCCTGCTGTGATTGGCCCCTATGTTTACCGCCGTCTCGGTTCCGCCTGCTTCCGTCGTCTTGCCATGCAAGCGAGCAAGATTGGTTCCGAAGAAGCTCTCCGAACCGGGTTCATCGAACACGTCGTAGAATCCGTCGACGATCTCGAAGGTGCGGTCCAAACCCTTCTGGATGAAGTGCTCACCACAGGGCCTAGCGCCGTGACCTTGGCCAAAGAATTGACCCTCAATTTTGATCGCTGGAGCAGTTCAGATGAAGCTCTGCGAGACTGGACCCTTGATTTTACCAGCAAGATGCGTGGTTCCAATGAAGGGCAAGAAGGCTTGTCTTCTTTCCTTGAGAAGCGTTCAGCCAACTGGAAACCCGAATGAGGAGTTGATTCAATGGTCAGCAAGGTCTTGGTTGCAAACCGAGGGGAAATCGCATGTCGAATTCTCCGAGCATGCAACGAGGCAGGGCTCGCCAGCGTTGCCATTTATGCAGCGAATGATGCTGATTCGATGTTCCTTGAACTCGCCGACCAAGCGGTCCTGCTCGAAGGTGAAACGATTGGGGAGACCTACCTCGACCAACAGCAAATCTTAGCCATCGCCAAGGCCACAGGGGCAGATGCAATTCATCCAGGGTTCGGTTTCCTTTCAGAACGAGCAGACTTCGCTCGAGCTGTTGGTGAAGCCGGCCTGCAATGGGTCGGACCAAGCCCCGAAGCAATTGAGCAAATGGGCGACAAGATGACCGCTCGTATCACGATGAGGGCTGCAGG
>Ga0308025_1000820_pt1 | contig 15208 bp, 20 predicted proteins | sample Neamet422_FD_201298 | JGI IMG/M metagenome (GOLD analysis project Ga0308025, IMG submission 201298) | Marine microbial communities from water near the shore, Antarctic Ocean - #422 | ecosystem: Environmental > Aquatic > Marine > Unclassified | place: Southern Ocean | collected 2014-10-03
GTTACAAGGTTTATCAGAGCCTTGATTCATCATTTGACCACCCATCTGGAACGCCTTTTGTGGCATATTCATCATCTGATTAAAGAACGCCATTGAAGCTAGACTGATTGTTACAGTTACTGAGAAAACTATTACGCATTTACTAATCATAATTTCATATCCGATTTAAAGACAACTTCTTTGTATTTAGCTTTAGCCTTATTGTAACCACCTCTGCGAATATATGGAACTGCTATTAGAGTTATTACTAACCAAGCAACAAACCCATAGAGTAGATTCATAAACAAAGATTCAGCAACAAATGCTACCGCTTGTTCTTCAGTTTCTATCTGGTCAATACTTGGTTCATCTGGGATGATTTCATCGTATGCCATTGATGTCGCTAGTACAGCTACACCAGCAATAGGATTAATGACATAAGCAACACCAGCAGAAGCACCAGACTTGCCCAAATTGCGTAGTTTAAGACTAGAGCAACTCGTTAATAGAGTTATTGTTATGAATAGTACGGTTAATCGTTTCATAGCATAATCCAGTTAATAGGTAGCGTCCAAGGGTCAAACAGAAAGAATCTTGCTGTATTATCTGCTAGTTCTACCCATATCATTTATATAAGTCTTTCTCTATACCGTTGATGCGTATCTCGTGAAAGTCTACCTTCTTACTACCAACAATCTCCATCTGTGGTGTAACAAGTAGTGTCATTTTAGTATTAAGTATGATTAGTCTATCGTGTATATCAACAATTTCAGTACCTAAAAAGATGATAAATGCGGTCGTTAAACCCATCACCATCTTCATTAGCTGGTCGTTATTCACCCATTTTGCTCAGTTATATATACAAACAACCTGTCTAGTTTGTCTTCAATTCTTTCAAACATAGTATCATACCTAGCCCTGTTTCTATCCCTAGAGTCTTTGATATTATCAATCTCAACTGTATTGACACTGACGTTACGCTCAATATCACCTAGGTACACAACTATGCTTAGAAGAACTAATGCTGTTGTTACTATATGACCTATGGATACACTCTTTGATAAGTGCCAATTATTGTCGGTAGGTTTCATCTGTGCCTTATATTAAATTAGTTTGGGGCATCTCACCCCTAATTGTTTTTATGCTACTTCTGCTTCATCTACAGCTTCTAATGATGCTGCTAGGGCATTAACAAATGCTTCCTTACCAAATGATAACTGGTCTAGGTTGAATTGACTCTGGCTAATCTTACGTTCTAAGTCCGCTACGTGATTTACTAGAGCTGTCTGCTCATCTGTAAAGTTCGCTACGTTATATTCTTTTTCGTTAAGTGTAATTGTCTGAGTGTCTTTTTGTTTTTTGCTCGTCATCTTACTTCTCCTATAGTTATAGTTGTATTAAATTACAGCGTTTACTGCTGTCATATCTTCACTGCCCCAGAAATCCTTAGCTAACATAATAGTTAGGTGTTCTTGGTTGCGGGCTACTGTATCTGCCCAGTCTTCGTTACTCATATCTTCTGGTTGTCCAGCGTTGATTAGAGATACTGAATCACCCATTGCTGAGTAATGGTTTGCGATTTCTTCTACTGTTGGTACTTCTATTTCTTCTGGCATATTATGCTCCTGTTAAGTTGTTTCTAAGACTTCGATTCTTGCTGTTAGCTCTTGTATTGCATTGACCAAGATTGGGATAAGTTTAGTTTCTGTAACTTTTAATGCTTCTGGTTGTTCTTTATCTACAACACAATCATTAACAATACCTAATGAATCTTCAGTAGCTTGAATCTCTTGTGCTAAGAAACCTAGCTGCACTTTGTCTTTCTTCTTAGTGCCGTCTGATACACCATTCACATATTCAGAACGCTCGTCCCAAACGAAATTAACTGGTCTAAGTTGATTAATATAATTAAGACCGTGTGTGAAGTTTGTTATGTCTGCTTTATCTCGCTGGTCTGAAGTAACAGTCCAAGCGACCTTAACATAAGCATTGGTTACTGCGGTACTACCAGCAACAAACCTATTGTTTTCTGTTGCTATATCAAAAACTGGTGAATAAGAACCAGTATAGGTTTGTGAACCAAGTACAGTATTAGCTTTACCAGTGCTTATGTTATACCCTGCTTGTCGTCCTACTGCAATATTGTAACTAGCAGTAGTGTTAGAGAATAAAGCCTCAGCACCAATAGCTATGTTATACCCACCAGTAGTATTACTATACAAACTCTGATAACCACTAGCTGTATTTCTTGCACCAGTGGTGTTAAGGAACATAGACTGCGTACCACTCGATACATTCTTATTGCCAGTAGTATTACTATATAAAGCATACATACCAGTAGCCGTATTCCAACTACCAGTGTTGGTGTACAAAGCACTGTTACCGATAGCTACATTCTCAACGCCAATAATGTTAGACCTTAATGCACTAGCACCAAAAGCATTATTATTAACACCAGTAGTATTACTATATAAAGATAAATAACCAACTGCTACATTGTAACTACCAGTAGTGTTAGCTTTTAAAGACTCATAACCAAATGCTGTGTTGTTACTAGCAGTAGTATTACTATACAAAGCATTATAACCAGTGGCAGTGTTGTTTGCACCAGTGGTGTTAAGGAATAAAGAGTACATACCATTAGCAGTGTTATAACTAGCTGTAGTGTTTGTCTTTAAAGCATACATACCAGTAGCAGTGTTATAAGCACCAGTGGTGTTTAGGTTTAAAGAAGACATACCAGTAGCTGTGTTGTAATTACCAGTAGTATTATTATACAAACTATGGTAACCACTAGCAGTGTTGTTAGCACCAGTGGTGTTCTGGAACAAACTCTGATAACCACTAGCAGTGTTGTTTGCACCAGTGGTGTTACTAAGCATAGCAGCTGAACCTATGGCTGTATTATATGCAGCTGTGGTGTTATTTTGTAAAGCACTTACACCAGTAGCGGTATTGTGTACACCAGTAGTACTACTATATAAACTCCAAGTGCCTGTTGCTGTGTTTCTACCACCGAGGGTGTTATATCGCATTGATTGAAAACCACTAGCAGTGTTGTAGTTACCAGCGGTAGTACTACTCAAAGCTGTATCACCAATACCTACATTCTTTTCACCAGTAGTAACAGCCGTCAAAGCATTATCACCAACACCTACGTTATAATCACCAGTAGTAATAGAATCAACTGCACCAGTACCTAATCCTAGGTTACTTGTGGCTGTTACGTTAATATCTAAACCATCAATAGTATTAGAGCCTAAGACAATATTACCAGTCATAGTGCCACCAGCTTTAGGCAGTGCTGCTGTAATAGCTGATGCTTGTGCTGAAGTAATGCCTGTCTTAGCTGTGTTTAAATCAACCTCTGCTTGTATAGCAGTATCATCATAAACAGTATTAGTGTCTGTAAATACAGCACCAGATGGCACGTTAGTTAATACTTGGCTATCGTCTACTTTACCAGCTAGAGCAGTAGTCATAGTACCAGCAAAATCAGCATCATCATTAAGCGCATCGCCAATTTCTGCTAATGTGTCTAAAGCAGCTGGAGCAGCACCAATAATATTAGTAATTTGTGTGTCTACGTATGACTCTGTTGTTTTAGCATCTAAGGCTGTTTGCAATCCTGTGATTACACTAATAGCGTGATTAGCTGGGTGAGTATAAACCGTATTAGTATCAGTTGATGAAATAGTACCATCACCAGCAATAGCTACGTTAGTTCCAGCTGTTAAAGCGGAAACAACATTAGCAGTATCAGTTACATCAGCACTAGCTTCAATGTCAGACAGTTTAGTTTTTTCAGTAGCCGAATATTTCTTATAAGTAGTGCCGTCAGTAATATCGTCTAAATTACCACTCAACTCACTTAATGAGTCTTTAGATTGTACTTGTGAATCAACGTAGGCTTTAACAGACTGTTGTGTTGGGATTTTAGTATTACTATCAGCAACCATATCATCTTGGTCTATTACAAACGACATTGAAGCCGTAGTTGTATCAGACTCCATTACAGCACCAGAAGAAGCTACATTAGCAGTATCAGTAATGTCAGCACCAGATTCAACACCAGCTAACTTAGACTTCTCTGTATCTGTGTAAACATTAGTATTAGAGTTTGCTTCATAAGCAGTCTTAATTTCAGCATTAGTTTGGTCTTCAGTAGCATTAGATTCAATACCACTTAATTTTGTTTGTTCAGCATCACTAAATTCGTTTGTGTCTGTATTAGCTTCATACGCTGTTTTAATTTCTGTGTTTGTTTGGTCTGCTGTTGCTGCTGTTTCAATATTACCTAGCTTAGTCTTTTCAGCATCAGAGTAGTCGTTAGTAGACTTAACATAAGTTGAGCCGTCAGTAACATCATCTAATGTACCAGATAGTTCAGATATAGCATCTTTTGATTGAATTTGTGAATCAACATAAGCCTTAACCGATTGTTGTGTCGGTACTTTAGTTGATAAATCTGATGTCATAGTATCTTCATCAATCACAAATGACATATCTGATGTATCTGTATTAACAGCACTAATTGCGTTAATCCAAGCAGAACCGTTATAAGTTTCTTGTCTGTTTAAATCAGTATTGAATCTTGTATAACCCTCAACTGGTGTTGCTGGTCTTTGTGCTGTCGTTCCAGATGAACCTTTAACCGAACCAGTAGCAGATGTTTTTTCTGTAATGGCAGTTAGGTTAGCGTCCATTTCACTATGTGTTAGTGCTGAACCTTTGCCGCTTCTTGTAGTAATTGCCATAATTTAGTCCTTTATATTAAATAAGTGCCAGATGAATTCTTGTAGTGTGTTTCACAATATTCACGAGTTGAAACTTGAATTAATCCACTCTGGTCGGTTTCAGTAGATAATATCATAAATTTTCTATCTCTGTTTAGTATATCGTGCTGGATTGTAATAATGTCACCAACCTCTAAATGAGCGTTCTTAACCGTTGTAGCAAATGATAACACAAGTGGAGTTTGTTTAATACGATTTCCCAAGGCATCTTCAGTATAACGCATTGTATTTAAAGTAATTTCCGCTAATTCATTGGCTTGTGTTTGATTAGTAATACCTTTAATATCTAATACTTTTTCAATAGTTTGACCGTCCCAAGACTGTAATGTTGTATCTTCTTTAACAACTTGAGCAGATAACCATTCATCAGCTGGATTAACATATTTAAGAATAATTTTATTAGCAATATCACCATTACCGCTCATTGAAATATTCAGAGTATTACTTAGAAAATCATCATCATCAAGAGTTGCTACACTTGTTTGAGATTTAGTATCAATCTTTAGCTTCCATTGAGTGCCAGAATGAACAATTTGACCTCTACAAGTAGACAATACATCATTAATAATAGATTGAATATTAGCTTGTTGAAGTAGAACCACATTACAAGTCCAACCATTAGCAATACAATCTTGTTGTGCTTGATAAAATGAAGCCTTATCAATATCAGCATCATTAACAGATAAAGCATTAACAAGTAAATCTAATATGATATTTGCTGGATTGTTTGAATATGCTAACGTAGAATTAATAGTAGTTGCATTAGTCATTGACCTGATACTTTTACCTTTAACTTCAACAAGAATATTGTCTAACTGTGTGTTTGCATTTTGTGAACCATCATATACTTGATGAACTAATAAATAAGAACAGTTGGCTGGAATGCTAATACTATCAAGACCAATTGTTGCACCCGATGAATTACCTCCACTTTGGAGTGTTACAAAATAAAGGTCGTGAATATTTGTTGCTGTTGTAGTATATCCCCAATTAATATGGACATATTCTTCTGTTTCTATTACACCATTATTAACAAATACTAAATTATTGTTATCACCAGACCATATATCAACCATTGTATCAATTGAATGTCCAGCAAATACAATTACCGCCCAATAATCACGATTATATCCTTTAGCAGCGTTATCATTACTAATAAAATGATTAGATGTTTGATAAATAATATTACCAGCTAATTTGTTTTGTCCATAAATAATAGGTACTGGATTAGTATTTGATTTCTGTGTCTGTAATTTAACACCAGAATATGATTCAACACCTCCAATGTCGCTAGTATCTGCTGCCATAGCTGAGCCAGCAATAGAAGCGCCAACCAATGAAATAGCAACAGTAGTAGCTGTAATAGCAAGAGCAGTCGCTCCAGCACCTACAAGCATTGGTGATAAATATGGAGCGGCAATCATTAGTCCAATTCCAACAATAGCTTTTAATGAACTACCCATTATTAATCCTCATAATTAAACACTTGTCATCTAATTTTAGATGTTCAATGCGTCCCAAATCTTCGTTATAAACCCAGTAAGTGAATTGGTTGATAACAACACCAACTGAAGTACGTGTAAGCACTATATCGTCTTTTTTAGGGTCTTTCACTTTTGAGCAAAAGCTTCTAAAGAAACCAATGTGGTCTTTACGGCTTAAAAACTGTTTGTTTTGAGAAAGGAATATATCCATATCTTCAATAGTCCACTCACGCCATTTATGCGGTATTGTGTATTTATCATCAAGATATTTATATACTGCTGAAAAACAATCTTTAACTTGAACAACATATTTTGTCATACTGTTTCCTGTCTGCCCCAGTAAATTGTTTCATTAATAGCGTCTACAATTGATGTAAATTCATTTTGATTATATGTTCTTGTTGGATATGCTTTATTCCAATGGCTAAACTTTGTTGTTAAAGTACCATTCAAAGCTTGTTCATTAGCGTTAAAAGTATCAATTACACCCTCGAACAATGTATATACATCTTTAGTAACAGAACTAATGTCTAAACGTGGATAGGTAGTAGCTGCTTCATAATGAACTAATCCATAGTCATAGTTGTCACTATCTAATGTTTGTGATGGTGGTGTGTACATAACTCTAGTTATCTTGGCTGGGTTGTTTCGCCATTCACTAGCAATTGCTTCTGTTGATAAAGCACCATTAATATTATCAATAGCTATATTAATTGTATCAGATGACATAGAGAAATCTTCAGTTAGTCTATCAAACGTAATAGCTAAAGGCGTATGTTCATTAGTACCATCAGTTACAAATATATCGTGGTCTGTAAAGTACAATATCTCACCAGCTTCGCCAACATTACCATCTAGGTCTTTATCCATATGAAACTCAAATAGATGTAGTATTGCTAATTGGTTATCTGAACGAGAATTATTTGTTATCGTTTTGCTCACTATAACACCTCAATTATGTCTGCTTTACAAGTATATAGACCATCAACACGTTTGTCATATTTAAATGAATCAGTCATAAATATAGCATCAGTAGTATCCGACACTCCATAACCTAATTCTGGCATACCAAACTTACTCATAATGCCACCACGCTGACGGTAGAATTTTAACAATTCAAGAAAGTCTGACTGACTTAATAGCCAAGATAATGACCACATCTTACGTAGTCCACCTTTGTCATTAATATGTCGTGCTGACTGTCCTATATTTGAGAATACAGAGTTGTTTATGTATTCGTAATCTACTTGGTAGGGTTGAGCATAATTTGTCAGTAAAGACGTAAATACTGTGCTAGTTGAAGTTACTGGAGAATAAGTAGAAGTCTGAGCAAATGCAGATTGATATTCTGTAAAGTCAAAGAATACAGAACTGATTAATTTAATCGTTCCAGTATATGTAATACCAGTATCAACCTTGAATTTAAAGTCTTTAAACGCCCAAACACTTACATTGTCATCGTCTAAATGGTTGCGTCTTGGGTCTATTAATGCTAAGTCTTCTTCAGCTGTTGTGTCTAGTTCAAACGTATTTGAATGATTAGTTTGGTATATGTTTCTAATAACAACAAATGTCGAATGTGGAATGTTCTTATAGGTAATAGTCATTTCAATAGCTGGTAGTGTATTACTAACTATTCGCTGATTCTTTCCAGAATTAAACTGTAATGAACTGCCCTGTTTAGTCCATTCTTCTACTTGAACGTGGCTATGCTTATACAACAATGATGTTGTTAGATTTGGTAATGCCATTAGACTACTTGTTTGATTGTTCTACGAACTGAACCATTAGATGTCAAAGATGAATTAATAATTCCTTCAATTGTACCTCTATTGTTTACAAGGTAGCTATTAAATGAAGAAGCATCAATTGCTTGAACATTGAAGTTAATTTCAGCAGTAGTAACATTAGCACCACTACCACCAACAGCCATACCAGAGTTCATAGCATCAATAGTATCGGCATTTCTTGCAGCACCAGCACGGTTGATTACCGCTTCACCAACTTGTAGTTTAGCAAGACGTTCATCACTTCTAAATCCAGAATGAAATGACGGAACACCAATCATACCACCAGTATGTTTAACTTCTGGAGTACCAGTATGTGATGTAAAGAAGCCACCAATAGTACCTAAAATACCACCAGAACCAGCAGCATTAGCAATTGATTGAGTTATTAATGCTTCCATTCTAACTTGAAGCATTCTAGCAATGATGCTACGAGCCATATCAGCGAATGAAGTCTTAACTCCAGTAACCATATTGGCAAAATAACCACTTAAACTCTTGGCTACATCTTTACCTCTATCGTTAAGTTCGAGCATCTTTTTGTCTAGTTCTTGATGTGCTTCTTTAGATTCTTTTATCTTTTCTTTAACGAAATGATGAGCATCGCCATATTCATTTAAACCTTTGATTTGTTCATCAACAGTTTCAATTTGTTTTAATACAGCTTCTCTATAATTACCAGTAGCAATAGTTAAGTCTTTTTCTAAGGTTAATCTTAATACAGTTAATTTTGCTAATTGTTCATCAACAGATAATTTTTCTTTGATTAAGTCAATTTCTTTGACTTGTTTTTCGTGGATAACACCAAGTTTTTCAAGTAATACACCAATATCAGTAGCAATGGTTTTAATACCAGCACCAAGGAACTGAATAGTTACACTAACACCATCAATAATATTCTTAATTAAATTGAAGCCACCACTATCACTAGCTAACATAACAAGAGTATCACCAACATCTACAAAGGCTCTGTCCATAGAACCAATCATTGCATTTAAATCTTTATATTTGGAAGCGTCCATCTGCTTTTGAGATGTTTCGGCTACTTCACCTACCAACTTCATTTTTTCAGCCCAAGACTTAGTTTTTAAATCAAGAGTATTTATATCTTCGCCAAGACCAGCATATTTTTGTTCTAGGATATCAACAACAAAACCCTGTGCTTCGCCAGTTTTGGCTAACATAATCATATTGTCGTTTAGTGTTTCAGCACTTTCTGCTGGGAACGCATAACCTAGAGCAATTGATTGCTTGGCTAATTCTTTCATTTGGTCTTCAGCAAGACCAGCGGTTTGAGCAGATTTTAAGAAACTAGCAACTTGTTCAGCTTGAACATCTGTCGCTAATGACATTTCTTGCGCCCAACGCTTTTGACCAACTGATAAACCAATAGAAGCACGTTCAAATTTAGCAGCTTCTGATACTGCCTTAACAACTGAAGCACCTACAGCAATCCAACCAACTTTCATTCTTGTTAGAACGCCATCAACTTCTTTTCCAGTCTTTCTAGTTTGACTTCCTAAATTCTTAGTCTTACTTTCAACACCTTTGATTGCTTTCTCTGCTGGTTTGCCTTTAGCAATAATTTCAATTTCAATCTTTTCAGTTGCCATTATCTACCTCTTTATTAGCGTTTATTTTGTATGATAGTAGTGTACCAATTTCAGACATCGGCAATGCGTTTATTTCAGAGATGGACTTACCGAGTTCAAAAGCTAGAAAAGCCTTTGCCTTTAGCCATTCATCTTTTTTAAGACTTCTTGTTGTTCTTCAACTATATCAGATACAGATTTAAGACCCATTACTGCTGCCAGATAACTGGAAGTTTCATAAGCAATGTTATCTTTAATCCATTGTATTTTAGTTAAATTGTTAAAAACACGCTCACCGTCTTTGTCTAACATTTGAAAGTAAATGATATATGAACGTAACAAATCATCATCGTAATAAGATAGTTCAGTAGATGAACCGTCTGTTTCTTTTACTGTCTTGGTTTTCTTTGATAACTCTAACGCTCTAGCGTGGTCATCTCCAGACATAATACGATAATAGATTTGATGAACCTTTCCGTTTACAACCATATCGGCTGAACGAATATCCTTACTCTCTTTTTCGAGTGCTTTTAATAATTTATCCATAGATAAAAAAGGAGGGTTGCCCCTCCCTCTCAAATTAAGCGATTGTTAGTGCGCCAGTTCCTTCAAAATTGAAAGAAACCTCCACAATACCATTCACATCGTTTGTGACGCTTTGACTTGTAATGTTAGCGTTACCAGTATATACATCGTATGAACCAGTACCATCTCCCATTTGTAAGACAAGAGCAACTACAGAACCAGCAACTAAGCCAGTTTGTAATGCACCCTCGGCTGTGCCAGAAGCATCAAAGATAGCTGTAAGTGAACCAGACCAACTGTTTAAAGTTGATACTGATTCTTTCCAACCACTTGAACCGAAATCGGTAGTATCAACAGTTTCTTGACTGATATCTAAAGACCACGCTTTCGCATTGCCCATAGCACCAGCAGCAACTGTAATACTGCCTTGATAACCTTTAATAGCCATTATGTAACTCCTTGTTTTATTGTTGTAAACGTAATCCAATAACCACGCTCATCGCTTTCGACTTCCACCGAAATGTCATCGTAGCCAGTTTGTTCTTTTATATAACCATCATCAACATAACTGTTCATATCAATCATATATAAATCATCACGACCTTCTGTCCTTGATAAATCAAGTATCTCTCTTAACGCTGACTCTCTGTAAGTTTTTTCAACGAGATGTAACTCGAAGCTTTCAACTACATCGAATACAGGATAATCAAAAGTAGACATCGTTTCGCTCTGTTCAAAAGAAGAATCCAACTTACGAAATTCACGATTATTGAGCGTGTCTTTATTGGTAAATCGAAAGCCTTTCTTTTGTAATAGCGTTATCATTTTATCAATACCACTTGATTAGATTGTTTTTTCTCTGCTTCTTCAACAGTACCATCTTCATCAGTATCATAATCAGCTTTCAAAGTAGTTAATTCACTTTCGTAATTCTCTTTGAAGACTAAGTATGATTCGTGATAAATATCATCAGTATCGGCATTTTGTCGTTTAGACATACAAATTAATTCTAACGTCTTAGTCAAATGAAGTTCTTTCACTTGGGTAGTTGTTAGAAATAAATCAATATCTAAGCCACGATTACGCATCTCATTTTTAATGATATCGTATGCCCTATTAATGAATGATGTAAAGTCTATGTAAACAATTCCAAATCCAGTTGAACCATTAACAGCATTAGATAATGCCGCAAATCCAAATGTACCAGAACCGCCTTCATAAGAAGTAACAACCGCATCAGTACCAGCAGTATCACTAGATATAAAACCAATAATTGCCCCTTTAACTTCACCCTCTGTAAGTAGAGTTAATCTACTACATACAAGTTGAGTTGTAGAGCCAGAATCAGCCTTTTCATAGTGGTCTGCCAGTATTGGTAGTGCCGCAATGATGTCCGCATTTTTAAGCACCCACGCCATTGTCTATACCTCGTCCAGACACGATAACTCTTTCATAGAGTCAAAGTGTGCTTTCTTAGATAAAGTAACAACATCGCCTTTTTTATAGGTGTAGATGTTACCGTCAATGCCGTGAGAACCATCACAAATTGCTTTCAATTGAAGCTTAGTAGCCTTTTTAGCTACTGCTTTTTTAGCTACCTTGCCCAACATCAATTACGCTCCAGTGATAACGCGTAGAGCGTTCTGGTCGATTACGCCATATTTCAATACGCCATACCAGCCTAAAGAAACTTCACGATTTAGAGCGTCATTACCCTCAGAACTTCTAAACTCTGGAGATAAAGCAACAGCCTTACCAAGAGCGTTCATACCGAAACAAGAAACTTTTCCAGTAGCTACGTTAGAGTCTTCAACAATAGTGAAACCCTCTAAAGCACCAACAACACCAGAAGTCGCTTGACCGATGTCTGTGTTTTGAGCAATCGCAATGTAGTCTGCCTTAATGTCAGATACTTGTGATGGATTAACGAAAGCAACGTAACGACCATCTGGGAACTTAGCAATACCAGCGTTAGCCAATGCTGTGTAAGCAGAGCGCATATCAGCAGCAGCTAAAGTACCAGAAGTACCAGCAGCGATAGTATTAGTACCAGCTTCAACAACAGCAAGACCTAAAGCATCAGTTGTTTCACCAAGGTTTACACCGATTAACTCAGCAGCAGCTAAATCAGCTTTACCAGCAGTAGAGATGTTAGCTAATGAAGTTGAAGTGATTACAGAACCGTACTCGTCCATAGTCAAAGTAACTTTAGTATCAGTCATAGTTGTTGAAGAAGCATCAGTACCATCAGTTAATGGAGTTGTTGCTTTTGACATTCTTGAGAACACGGTGAACGCAATTGAGTTCGCCATATCGTCTTGTCTGATTGTTGCGTATGCGTCAATCTTGTTGTAAGAGTTACCAGAAACGATAACCGCTTGGTTCATTAAATCTACTACCGAATCCGATAGTGTTGTTTTTGTATTTGTAGCCATTTTATTCTCCTAAAGAATATTATTTATAATTCATTCTGGAGAGCGTATAGTTCAGCCATCGTTGTAGCAGACTTAACTCTTTCACCTACATCTAATGATGCTCGGTTAGAAGTCGCATCTACTTTCTTTGGTTGAACTTCACCTCCAGAAAACAAGTAAGGTTTATCACCTTTTAATTGGTTAATGAATGCGTCTTGTTCAAAGTCTTCACTACCACTAGCTTGTGCTAATAAGTGTTTGAAGTAATCAGCATCATTAATACCGTTTTCAGCAACAACCTTTTGAACAGCCATATCAGCCATAATCGCTTTGTTGTTACTTTCCAAGCCCTCAATCGTACTATTAAGCGTATTAATCAGTTCAGCAGCCTTATCCATATCGGACTTATTAGCATCATCAGCATCTCTTTTAGCGTTAATCAACTCTCTCGCTTGTTCAATTGAATCTACACCTAACTGTTCAGCTAACTCGTTCTTTGCTCGGTTTGCACCTTTGCTAAAGCCTTTGTCAATCAAACTGTCAAGTTTAGATTGTGATATAACCACCTCATTTTCTGTCTTAGGAGTTTCGACTGTTTCCGTAGTATCCACGTCTGGCATAACTTTTACCTCTTAAATTGTAATTTGTTTAATTAATAATAACACTATTTGGTTGTTTTGACAATAAATCTTCCAAGTTTACTTTTTATCAATTCTCTTTGCTTTTTATCTAACCCAAAGAACTTACGACCATAAGTTACTTGGTTACCGTATGCTTTTCTTGCTTCGTTTGTATCTGGGAAGTATAACTTAACACCAGATGTGATTTTCTTACGGTCAATAGCGTGAAGCATTGTGCCACCATCAGTTAGATTAACAGTTCCAGTCTTATCATAATTCTTTGAATATCCTTTAAAGCCTTTCTTGTTTTTATCTTTGCCAGATTGAGTGCGATTAATAATGCCAACAATAATACTTTCAGCAACCGAATATAAAGCACTATCAGTCTTTTTAAGACGGCTCTTGTATTTGCCCCAATTAGGCGTTTTAGTTACCTTTATACCCATTTGCTTCAGCTTCTTGTTTATCCATCTTATAGAACCTATGACGGCAGTTGTATGCCCTATCTTGGTCGTTTTCTATACGGTTCTTAGCACCATCATCATAGAACTTATTACGCTTCAATACATTACGACAAAAATCTCTAGTTCTACCATCACTAACACCAACATAGACCCAAACACCATCTTCAATATCAGCAGCACGTAAATCAATCACTTCTTGTTGAAACTCTTGGACTGCTGTTCTGGCATAAGTCTTTGAATACTTAGCTAGGTTTGAACCCTCTAATGTTTGAGCAATACCAGTAGTCATTGTATCAATAGAAGCATCTGATATAGCGTATTTATATAACTCACGCTTAACGCTTAATCCAACATCATCACCAAGACGAATAAAGAAATCACGTTTCATTTGTTTCAATATCTGAATCTTAGAAGCATCTTGTGCTGTGAACGCTGTCTTTAATCCACCAGCTTCAAACGCTTGAATAGTTCCAGAGTAAATAGAATCAAACTGCTTATCAATTAAATCATTAACTAATTCATAATATCCAGCTTCTTGTAAAGACTCACGCCAGATAAACTCATACTTTAGGACATCACCTTGGCTTAGTCCAGCAAGTTTAGATTGTGAGATTCGTTTAACACGTTCAAAGACTTTTTCAATCTCACCCTCAAATTGACGTATAAAAGCATCAACCTCGTTTTGAGATTGGTTATAAATTGCATCAAGCGTTGGCATTTAATCCAAGTGCTGCCATCGTATCGTTTAATGAACCACCAGTTTTAACCTTGTTAAGCATATCGTTACGAGCATTGATATTATCATCAACATCAACACGAGCATCTTCTTCTGTTAAGTCTGGGTTATTACGCATCAATACTTTGTGCGGTGAAGTTAAACCCAAGTCAATAGCTTTAACATCAATATCTAATTGCTCAGATTCACTCGCTGGATAGTTAGGTTCTACAAAATCAATAGTCATTTCACCAGCGATTGTTTGACCATAGTAATCACTCACTTGTACGATTAAAGCGTACAGTTCCTTTTCATATACCTTGAAGTCTGATTGCTGCTCAACAGTAAATCTGTCCATCTTTAGGTTTTCCATCTGTAAAGCGAAACCAGATGAAGCCGAACCAGTCATTCTGAATTGGTTAGGTGATACGCCATAAGCAACAGCAATGTCATTAGCTAAGTCTTTAGCAACCTTGTTTAGTTGTTCATAGTTTGATTGTAAATCAAGAACGTCTATCTCTGTATTCTGACCAGTTAGAGTTAAGATACTCAAAGGGTCTAATACTTGTCCGAGCAATTCACCCACGTTGTCACCTTTACCAACTAATTGTTTGAATGATTGTGTCTTGATGATGTGATTCAAAAACGTCAGATGAACTGCCATATCAATTGTACCACCCGTTAGGTCATCACCTGTGTATTTATCCCAAAAAGATTCATCTCTCCAACCATTATGCAAGAATACAAAAGGCAATACACCGAATGGGTTAATCATTTCATCATTATCTTCAACAGCAACAATGGTTTCTTTGCCGTTTTCTTTATCAATGTA
>Ga0308025_1000834_pt1 | contig 15066 bp, 8 predicted proteins | sample Neamet422_FD_201298 | JGI IMG/M metagenome (GOLD analysis project Ga0308025, IMG submission 201298) | Marine microbial communities from water near the shore, Antarctic Ocean - #422 | ecosystem: Environmental > Aquatic > Marine > Unclassified | place: Southern Ocean | collected 2014-10-03
GGTTTGAAGAGCTGAGAAAAACTACTGCTCCCCTCCTTTCTTGGGGAGTTCAATTGCCGGGCGAAGGGCTTGTAGAGATCACTTTACTCGAATCATGTCCTTTTCCAATGTTTATCCCTGTGGGCGAGCGCGTTGACGATGGTGATGGAGGAGTTAAAGTGGTTGAGAGGGATTTCACAACAGATTTAATCACCTACGATTTGACAGGACCAGGTATAGGTGGGTCTATGGTGGTTTTCGAAAATTACTTAATTGGATCTATTAGGTACAAAAACAGATTGTTCGAATTAAGACCCACTAAGTTGAAGACAAGTGACATTACTTCTGTTGCGATTGACTATGTATTATTTGACGTCAATGACAGTCGTGGAGATAGTCACTTTAGTTGTGCGGCAGATGATATAGCTCAAGAAAAAGTACAGAAGTTTACATCTCAGAAATCGATGGTCCCAGAATGTGTTGAGATCGCCATTGATATAGACAAGTATACTTATGATACTTTTGGGGATTGTGATGCTGCTATCAATTGGTCACTCGCGATTTTAGCTGGTGTGGATGAGATATACAGAACTTCAATGGATGATATGGTTACACTACAGGCTTCATACATTAATATTTGGCTAACAACAGACCCATATGCCGCTTATGTTGAAAGTGCGGGCTCTATGCTGGATGCTTTAAGGTCGACTTGGCTTAACGATGCTACTCTTAACGCTACGAACCACGACTTAGTTCACCTGATGTCTAAAAGGGGTGATACAGGAACTGGTGGAATTGCTTGGGTTGGTGTGCTTTGCGATAATTACGGATTTGGTTTTAGCTCATACATGGACAACACGACCAGTTTTAATATTCCCAATTTCAATTGGAATTTAAATGTTGTGGGGCATGAAATTGGGCACAATTTCGGTTCATCACATACTCAATCGTGTGGATGGAATCCTCAAACTTATAATGATGATAATGGAGTAGAGATTAACTTCTTTGGAGGACCTGTTGACGACTGTGTAAGCTCAGAAGGAGATTGTAGTCTACAAGCATACGCAGGTTGGGATAACAATTCAATAGGAACTATGATGAGCTACTGCCATACAGTTTCAACAGGAGTAACGTTAATATTCCACCCAGTGATAATCGAACAGGCTCTGATTCCTGGAGTGAATTCTGCATCCTGTATTGGGGATTGTTCTGGAACTGTGTACTCATGTGGTGCAGGATATGGATGTACCGACTCAACTTCATGTAATTACGATCCGGAAGCTACCATAGACAACGGATCTTGTGCAGAATATGACATTTGCAATATTTGTGATGGAGATGGAACCTCTTGCTCTGGTTGTACCAATCCCATTGCTTGTAACTATAACTCCAGTGTAACGATAGATGATGGTTCATGTATCTTCGGAGGAGTAGGTATTACGTTTACAATTTTTACAGACGGCTATCCAGGTGAGACTACGTGGAGCGTAACCGATGCCACTGGAACAGTAGTGATGACTGGTGGGCCATACTCAGAAACATCAACAACATACTCAAGTACTGTTTGTGTAGATAACGGATGCTATGACTTGACCATTAATGACGTTTACGGTGATGGGGTTTGCTGCACATGGGGATCAGGGAATTATGCGATCACTTCTCAGGGAGCAACACTAGTTAGTGGTGGAGATTTCGGGTCGACTGAAACGGTCAATTTCTGCGTAAGTGGTGATTCATCTGGATGTACAGATTCTGACGCTTGTAATTACGACTCGTCTGTTAATTTAGATGACGGATCTTGCGATTACACCAGCTGCGCAGGATGTACAGACTCTACAGCTTGTAATTACGACTCGACTGCTACTTTAGATGATGGGTCCTGTTTAGTTGGAGGGTGTATGATTCCATATGCATGTAACTACGATGAAAATGCAGGCTGTCAGTTGGCAGGTAATTGTGATTACACAACTTGCGCTGGATGTACCGAATCTACAGCTTGTAATTACGACTCTTCAGCAACAATAGACGATGAAGGTTGCGAGTACGAAAGTTGTGCTTGTCCAAACGATTTAAATGGCGATGGGGCAATTACCGTAGCTGACATTTTAATCGTATTGAGTGAATTCAATTGTCTTTCAAATTGTACTGCAGATGTGAATGAAGATGGAGCAGTCACAGTTGCTGACGTATTAGCTCTATTAGCTGCTTTCGGACAGACTTGTTAATATATTTGCTATATGTTTAGCTTGATAATTTAAATTCAAATGATACACTCTAACCGGTTTTTTTGTGGAGCTTTTTTATTGTGTGCTTTAGCATCATTGAATTTCTCTGTGTCAGCACAACTATTCGTGCCTTCAACCTCTGATGTTAGAGCAATCACAATAGATGATTCAAGAACTGTAGGCATTTCACTAGATCTAACCGTTTTTGAAGAACTGAGAAAGAGTTATCCCGAAGAATTTATACTTGTGCTTCCTGATTTCAATGGAGGTGAAGTTCTGTTAAACTTAGAGAGATTTGAACCGTTCCCTGCCACTGTTAAGGTTGGAATTCATACAGACAAAGGGTATGAAGAGCTGGATTACGTTCCCCGAATTAAAACCTACAAGGTTAGAGGTGGCACTGGATCGTTTGTTCTTATGACTGATTATGTTTTAGGCACTTATCAGCACAATGGAATGCAAATTGAGGTTAAGCCTGTTGATGACAAAGCAACAGACGGAGAACATATATTATTTGACGTAAACAATCTTATTGTAGACCGAGATTTTGAGTGCGCAATGGAAGAAGTGGGAACTGGAGATGGACATAAGGCACGCGATTTAGAGGAAAGGTCCGAGAAGTCACTTTCTGGATGTGCTGAAATCGCTGTAGATATTGACAACTATACATACTCAACATTTGGGAATGTCCTTAGTGCTACAGATTGGGCTTTAGCGCTCATGACTGGGGTGTCTCAGATTTATACCCAAGAACTAGGTGATTTGGTTTTCCTGCAGACTACGTATGTTCATATTTGGCAAACTGCTGATCCAATGTCCAATTACACCGACCAAGCTGGTGAGATGCTTGGCGTATTTAGAAACACTTGGCTTAATGATCCCATTTTAAACGCTATTCAAAGAGATGAAACGCATCTTCTAACTAAGCGCAATGATACAGGGACGGGTGGAATCGCATACCTAGACGTCGTATGTAGTTCATATGCTTATGGCTTTAGTTCAGCGTTATCGGGAACCTCTAATTATAACATTTCTAGCTGGACCTGGAATCTTATGGTAGTTTCTCATGAACTCGGCCACAACCTCGGGTCGGAACATACTCAATCGTGTGGATGGCTACCTTATACGTACGTAGCTCCTGACTGGAGCAGCTCTGCTGGTGATATTGTTGACTTTCCTGGAGGACCTGTTGACAATTGCGTGAGTCCTGAAGGAGGATGTAGTTATCAGTTTGTACCTGCGGAGGAAGGAACGATCATGAGCTATTGCCATACCAATGGATCAGTTCCCAATTTATTACATTTCCACCCCGTGATTAAACATTACGGCTTACAACCAGCAATCAGCAACAACGGAAGTTGTTTCGGAGGATGTGACGGTTATGTAGCACCCGTGTGTGCTATCCTTGATATTTCTTCAGGCACGCAACTTGCGTGTAATCCTTTGACGAACTCATACACGCAACAGCTAGTTATTACCCACGAAAACACTCCTAGCACTGGTTGGCTTAACGTTAACGGAACTTTACACGCAATCAACAACAGTCCGCAGACAATCTCATTAGTGAACACACCTGCAAACAGTGAGACTGTGGATGTAAATGTATTTGTAACGACTGAGGAAACTTGCTCCGCAGACAACCCCAATTGCTACACGCAAAGAGATCCCTGCTGTGCTTTGATTCGTTTTCAATACGTAAACCCCAACTCGAACGTGATTAGGGTGAAGAACACCTCAGATTGTGGTGGTGACATTAGTGATTGGGGAGTATACTCTAACGGTATTTACAACTCCTTTGACGAACTTTCTGGCAGCCAAAACTTATACGTAGAGGCAGGTGATGAAATTCAAATAGCTTGGTCAAGTTGGGATGCCGACGAAACCTTTGGTGATTTGCAATTGTATGGTCCCACAAACGTATTAATGGACTACATACAATGGGGAGCTTCTGGAAGTTTAAACGAGTCGGTTAGTTCATCCCTTGGGTTTTGGGAACCGGGGACTTTCGTTAACGCCCTCCCTCCTTTTGAATATATAGGCAATGGAGCTCATGGATATGAATTTTGGACAGGTGCGGATATCCCCTGTGACATTTTAGATGTTGAAGTAGTTTCATACACAGGTTGCGATCCTACCACAGGAAATTACTCCGTTAGCTTTACAATTGATTACACGGGCGCTCCTGTATCTGGTGGAGTTTTAGCAAATGGAAATTTGCTTGAACTTCAAGAGTCAGGATCGACTTATATTCTAGACATTCCATCTACTGGGGTTTGGCTTTACTTAGACATTAGCTTCGAAGATGAATCAGACTGTTCTTTCTTCTTGGGTAATGCTGTATTCGGTCCGAGCTCTTGTTATGAAGCACTCGACTGTCCCACAGACTTAAATGGAGATGGCAATATTACCGTGGCTGATGTATTAGCAATACTCTCAGAATTCGGCTGCACCTTGAATTGCTCATTTGATGTTGACGGTGACAATGCAATTACTGTTAGCGATGTCCTAATTATTTTATCAACGTTTGGCGAACTCTGCGAATAACCTTTCCGGTTGTCTTTTCGCTGAAATTATCTTAGGATATCGACTCCTTTTGTTGCTCCAACTCCATCAAAAGTGAATTTGACTTTCTTAGCGTTCTTACCATCTCCCAAAGGAAATATTTGAGCATTTATCTCACCACGAAGTGAACCTGAGGTAGTTATTTGGGCTATAAGAATACGGTTGTTCTTATCTGGCAAACCATTCGATGCGCTTTTAAGGGCAAACCAAGACCCTCCAATTAATGTATTAATGTCCAAACGAGTGGCTCCGTTTTCTGTGAAAAAATGAGTCCAAGGACGCCCTCTGTCTTCCACCATCATAGGGTCTTGAGAACCTTCAGCGGAGCGAATAGCAGATGCAGTAAGATTTATAGTTCCGTAGGAATCATCGACTAAAGTGGGCATGGCTTCAAAAAACTGAGCATTTATACCCGCAGCAGACCACCCCCCATTAAAAGGGCTATTAAAAACACCCTCAGGAGCTTCTATCCACATGTGATCTAAATCCGTTCCGTATATCGCGCTTAATCTGTCTGTGGGCTCTTCAAACTTTATATAAATTTGATGTTTCAACATCTCTCCTGAGATGGAGGGCTCTGTTTCAACAACCAAAGAATATTGGGCGTTGGCAAGGGAGCAGGAGAGAATCCCCAGGAAAGTAAATATATTAAATAAGAAAAATCTTAATTCCATTTTGGATTGGTTTCTGAGATTAGCTCAAACTCTAACTTAAGCAAGTTCTCCTTTAAAGAGATAGCTCTTGAGTGAGCACTCAATCTTGCCCTTTGGACAGACAGCAGTTCAACAGGATCTACAATCCCATGGGACATGCGAAGAACTACATCTGAAAGCGATAAATCGGCAGATGAGACAGCTTGTTCCGAGCGTGTTAAAGCTTCAGTAATTAATTGAATCCTTTCGACAAGACCATCAAGATAAGCAGAATGCCTGAGATCCCATTCTGACAATCTGGCCTCAGAATAATCGACCAAAGCGGCGGTTTGCTTCCTTTTTCCTCCAGGCAAAAGATTCTCGACAGGAAACGAAAACACCAGTGAAGTTACCCACTCATTCGTAGGCGCCATAGATGCAGAATTTAATTCTGTACCTAATGAACTATACATAGGATTAAACCTCAATTCTGGAGCCCAAACCTCTTCCAATACCCCCCTCATATTTGCCTTTGCCTCGTCCACCCTATAGATCAAAGCTTGCCTTGCGGGAAGGTTTGTGGCAATTAGCTCTATCGTCAAATCAGGAATAGGCCAAACACTCTCAATCTCTGGACTTATAGACATCCCCAACGCTCCTTGCAATTCTGCCGTTACAAGAGCAATATTCGCCTTGAGAGTAAGCAACAGGCTTTCTAATTGTAATCTCTCTGTTCTTGCTGAAAGAGCATCAGATTGGGGCCTAAGTCCTAAGTCAGCAAGAGCTTGGTATTGTATCTCGAAAGAAAGGAGATCGTCGAGAGCTTCCTTGTGAAAATCAAAATCACGTTTAGCAGCTACCGCAGAAATAAAGGTATTCATACAAGATAGCACAAACGCATCTCTGTCAGACTTAACCTCCTGTACTGTCGCCTGGTAAGACATTTTTTCAGATTTCACACCTGACAATCCGCGACTGGCATCAGCATTAAAACTAAGTGCGAACCCCATTTCTGCGCTTCTAGCATCAACATCAGTAAACATCACACCATTGGAGTTTAGTGCATTTCCTGAGTGAACAAAAGTGGTAGCACCGAACGTTGTTGAAGGCATCCACCATCTTCTAGCAGATTCTAACTTCCCACTTGCCAGATTCAATCGTGCTGTGGCTTCATTGTGAAATACAGCTGAAGAGAGTGCCAATTCAAGCACTAATTCAGGGGTGAGAGTAGATGAAGGAGTTTGGGTTTGGGCTGAAAAATCTTGAGTGAAACAACAAGATATTATAGCGAGAAATACCCATAAAAATATGTGTTTAAGGGGATTCATTTCTTCAACTTTGTATTTACGGCTTCTCCTTCTTTTACGAGATTCCTGCCTGTGATGATAAACTCTGTAGATAAATTCACTCCTTCTGCAGAAAAAGCGATGCTGTGTTTATCTTCAGCATGCACGGTAAGTGGTGTTTTCTTCACAACCCCATTTATAACGGCTGAAGCAAAGGGAAGTCCATTCTCAACAAATCGTACTCCAGAAGGGAGTGAAATCAGGCTGTCCTGAGAACCACCCATTAAAGCCCCTTCTACATATATACCGGGAAGAATGGAACAATCAGAAGAAGACATATCTACGAATACATCTACGGTCCTTGTGTCCGAGTCTATTGAAGCAGATACCCTAGTAACATTAGTGTTGATGGTTTTATCTAAGTCTGGAAAATGTAACTTAATCTCGGCTCCTGAGTAGATAAATCTCATATCTCGCTCTGGGTAAGGGAGTTTGATCCTTATATCTTCACAAGACATGATCGTTAACATAGAAGTTTGATTGGGCGCGGTGAGCCCATTTTCCACGACTGCTCCAGGGTGAACATTACGCTCTGTAACAACTCCAGAAAACGGTGCTGTGACCTCTAAAAAGCTAAGCCTATCCATCCCTGCATATAAAGCAGATGAGGCTCTTGCCGAAGTTGCTTCTGCTGCGTCTATTTCAGCCGCTGGGATCAAGCCTGATGAAGTGTTAGCAGCTTTCTGCAACCGGTCTAATTGCTTCTTAGCAGCTTCTGCTTCAACCTTAAGCGCCTCTACTTCACGAGTGATAATAGGATTCTCTAATATTACAAGAATATCTCCTTTGGTTACTCGATCACCTATATCAACAAGGACTCTCTTAATTGAGCCAGACTCAAGAGGAAGTAAGTCTACTTGCTGAAGTGGATCAACTGTCCCAACAACTTTCAGTTCCTTTTGAAACATTTGCATGGTAGGAAGAACTGTCTCAACTGTGATTTTTATAGAATTCGTTGAATAGGCAGATTGAGTAGAAGCTTCACTCTTTTTATCTTCACAACTACTAAGAGTCGCCAAAGAAAGAAGAGCGATACACGGGAAAAATATTTTCATCGGAGTTCAGGTTCAGATTTTGAGAAAAGGCGATACCCTGCTGGCACAACATAAAGGGTAAGAATAGCGGCCATAGATGTACCTCCTATAACGGCGAGTGCCAAGGGTTCATTAATGGATGACCCACCGAAACCCAGAGCAGTAGGCAAAAGCCCCAACACTGTAGTTAGAGCAGTCATGATAATGGGTCTAAGGCGCTGCTTAGCCCCTTGAGTCAACGCCTCTTCTAAAGGCATTCCTTCTGCGCGGAGTTTGTTAATTCTATCTACCAACAGATTGCCATATGACACTGTAATACCCACAACCATGATAGCCCCCATCAAAGCTTGAATACTCAATGGAGTACCCGTAACATAAAGCAAGCCCACCACACCCGCTAAAGCTGGAGGGAATGCTAAAAGCATGACGATCGGCTGTTTAAAGGACCTGAACAATGGGACTACAATTAAGTAAGCAAAAAGCAGAGCCAATCCAAGTCCCAATCCTAAATTCGCAAACGAACTACGCATCACACTTACCTCACCATCCAGATCGAGTGAGTATCCTCGAGGAAGGTTGGCCTTTATATGCGCGATACGATCTTCGATATCGGCAGAAGTCCGTCCCACATCACGCCCTTCGACATTGGCATAAACATTAAACACACGAGAAAGGTTGTGATGGTTTATCTCCACAGCCGTATTTCTATTTCTGACAATAGAAAAGTTTCTAAAAGGAATTGGTTTGTCTTGCGTTTTACTAGCGACTAAAACACTACCCAGCACATCCTCACCATCTATCTCATATTCAGGATATGTAACACCTACATAGTAGTGATTTCCATTTCCTTCATCTATCCAAAACGATTTGTCGAATGTCGCTGTAGAACTAAAGGCGGCGACCATATTCTTAATAGCATCAACAGGATCCACTCCCATTCTAGCAGCTCTCTCTCTGTCAATATCAACCTCTTTCGTAGGTTGGTCTAAACGCTGAAGCACCCTTGCATCGACAATCCCCTCAACTTGTCTGATCTCATTCCTCACCTGCTCTGCTATATCTCGTAAGACTTCGAGTTTATTTCCTTTTATCCTAACATCTATAGGTGCTGGTTTCCCCTCATTTAAAGCTGCAGTCATAAGTCCGCCAGTATAAAAACTGAACTCAACTCCAGGGAAGACGTCCGTAAACCTATTTCTAAGACTCGAAGCATATTCATTAGTAGAAACCTCTGCATTTTCCACAAGTTGAACACCTATAAATGCATCTTGTGTGCCAGAATTAGGTGTATATGCAGCAGGCAAATCATAGAAAACACCAATGTTCGAAATCACTAAATTAAGATCAGCTCCCAGCTCAGTTCTCACGATTTCTTCCATACTCGCAATCTTCGCCTCAGAAGCTTTCAATGTTGTGCCTGATGGCATTCTTACCTGAATCTCTAACTGACCTACATCTTCTTTCGGGAAAAGTTCATAGCCCGTCTCCCCTAGTCCGACAACAGCTAATGCCGTCATAGCAACCATTAATGTTCCTAGAAAGATGGGACGTTTCACCATCTTCGATAGCGAACTTTCATATCTCGATTCTAATTTTTCTAGTGCGCCATTAAACCCAGATTTTGCTTTCGCATCAGACTTCAACCCTACAGTTCGCCCTTTCATGAAAATCCCTGCTGCAAGAGGCACTACAGCAATAGAAAGCACATAAGAAGATAACATACAGGCAGTCACAGTCAAAGCCAAAGGACCAAATAGATCACGGGCTATTCCCTCGAAGAATAAAATCGGCACAAAAACTGCAACGATCGCTAGCGTCGAAGCAAGTACAGGTCCAGCCATTGTAGACGCAGCTTCTTTAGCGGCATCCATAGACTCTGCTCCTTTAGACATGCGCCTCTCAATATCCTCCAGGATTACAATGGCATTATCTACTAAAAGTCCCAAAGCAAGTGCTATACCACCTAAAGTTATAGAATTGAGTCCTTGTCCCAATCCATGCAATGCGACAAGGGCAGCAAGAACACTAAGAGGAATTGCGAGAACAGCAATAGAGGCAAAACGAAAGTTTCCTAAAAAGACCAAAAGAACCAAAGTCACTAAAATCAATCCACCTAACCCTGCGAATAGCAATCCAGAGATGGAGCGTCTTACATACGAACTTTGGTCGAAGATAACATTGAGTTGCACGTCGTCTGGAAGCCTTTCTTTCAATTTAGGGAGAGCTGCTTGTACAGCTTCTACAGCTTCAATTGTGTTGCTACCTGATCGTTTGAAAATGGGGAGATACACCTGATTTTTCCCGTCTACCCTCACAATATTTGTTTGGATTGCCGCAGCGTCCGCAGCAAAACCTATATCCTTAACCTGAATAACTCTGCCATCCACCATCGCCACAACAATGTCATTAAAATCTTCGACATGCTTAATCATACCCTGGGCGTCGATACTGTAATTGATATCACCTATCTCAGCTATCCCTGAAGGGATCATCGTTGTGTTGTGTTTAATCGCGTCATTCACTTCAGTAGAAGTGAGATTGTAGGCTTCGAGCATAACTGGATCCACATAAATATGAATCCTTCGCTTAGACCCTCCGTATGCAGCTGGAGCAATGATTCCTTTCACACCAGAAAGCATTTGTCTCAAAGCGTAATAAGCAACATCATAGAGTTCTTTTCCCGATTTTACATCACTGGAAGCAGTCAGTAGCATAAGAGGAGTTGAGGCAGTGGGGTCGAAAGGCTGAACCATCGGAGGTAGAGTTCCCGGTGGTTGGTAATACATATCACTCATAGCATAAGCAGATGTATTCGCCATCGCCTCGGCCGGATCTATGTCAGAACGGTAGTGATTCGTCACTATACTAACTCCCATCAAAGACTTTGACTCCTGTTTAAGGATCCCATTTGACTGGCCAGTCCAACGTTCCATTCTGCTCGTTATATCCTTCTCCACTACTTCAGTAGGCATACCTGGATATAAAGTGAGGATTTGCATCGCAGACTTTCGGAAAGCCGGCAATATATCCACCTGCATCTTAGGCACTACTACAGCTCCGATTGTAATCACCGCAATTAGTGCTACGGCTACAAAAAACGGATTCTTAAAAGGTCCTTTAATCATGAGTGTGAAAGTAATGCATTTGTCAGAACTTCTGCAAATGTTCTTATCGACACGAAATCAACAAACTCCTCCAAATTATAAGCACATTTGAATGAATCTTTATAAAGATAAGTTTGGGAGGTAAAAAAAAAAGCCAACCCTGTTGAGGTTGACTTTCTAATTTTAATATAGAACCTTCTTAATCTTTCTTCGTCCCACTCTTCGCTTTGCGGTAAACACAAGTAGAGAAAATCTTTCTACGAGCAAACCTTAGCTGTTTATCTGAGCTTAATAGCTTTGTGTAAAGCTGCTTATTTACACCGAAGAACTCATATGTATTTCCGTCAGTAAAGGTAATCTCAAGCCTCAGACCTTTGTGCTGAAGATCATCAATCATTGACTCAGTAGTCGTTGTGGTAAACTCCTCTAGATTTGCTTCCTTCGTAGCAGGAGAAATGCTCACAAGGAAGTGATACCCGTCTATAACACGGCGACTCATCTCCTCAGCTGCTATAGCTTTATCCCCTCCATCAGGGAATTTATCAGGGTGCCATTCCTTCACCAACAGACGGTACTTCTTCTTAAGCGGAGCCAGTTCTATCGGGCCATCTACTTCGAACAATTTCTTATACTCGTTAATTCTCTTCATGATGCTATCTGACTTTCACTGTGCTTATTGCGGGCGCAAAAGTAATACATCCTAAGGCATTCCATAGGCGTCCTTAAAAATATAGCGCTAATTTATTTAGCTTTTGATTTTTTCATTCCATCTACAGCAATCAAACTACTTTGAATTTGCATCTGGAGATCACCCACATTGTCCGGAGAATAAGGCATAAAAATAGTGCTTGTATTGTTTTCCGATAGTTTTGAAATAGTCTCATAGTGTTGGGTCATAAATAGCATATTCATCACATCTTGACTGGTCACATGATCTTCCATCGCGAGTTTCACCTCCTCGACAGACTCCTTTAATCCATTAGCGATAGCAATCCTTTGCTTGGCAATCCCCTCTCCTGCTAGTCTTTTACTTTCAGAATCAGCTTCCGCAGCGGCTACAACTCTAATCTTACCAGCAGCAGCTTCTTCTCGTGCAGCTTCCTTCATTCTTTTTGCAGCATTAATTTCATTCATAGATTGCTTCACTTTTGCATCTGGATCAATATCTGTTACCAGTGCTTTTATAAAGTCAAACCCAAACTGTTTCATCGTATCGGATAGTTCGTTCTTGATGGCAATAGCTATCTTTTCTTTTTGAGCAAACACATCATCCAATTCCATCAGCGGAACTTCAGATCTGATTGAATCAAAAACATATGATTGAATCTGTTGTTCAGGGTTATTCAACTCATAAAAAGAGTCTCTAATTCCATCCACGGTATCTATCACAAAAAACTGTACGGAAACAACGATTTTTACAAAAACATCGTCCTTGGTTTTTGTTTCAACTTCGACTGGCAATTCACGTACTCTAAGGTTTACATTCCCCGCAATACTGTCTATTAGTGGTATTTTTACGTGGAGACCAGCCTTGGAAACTCTATTGAATTTCCCTAAACGCTCGATAATTACGGCGTTTTTTTGCTTCACCATATATAAAGCTCCTTTTAAAATCAGGGCAGCTATAAAGATGTAAAAAATGGTTACGAGACTATCTTCCATAATAGATGAATTATTGATGAACAACAAATGTACAACAACAGTATATTTATGATCTGACAAAAAATATTAAAAGCAAAAACCCCGAGATATTGATACATCTCGAGGTTCTCTATTCCCACAGCCATATGGGCTTACCGCAAAAGTAAGGTTGATTCATTCAATTACAATAGCTCGAGCAATGTAATCTCTGGAGGCATCCCCACTCTGCCACGAAAAGCGAGAACTCCAAACCCACGATTTACGTGAAGGAACTGATTGCCTTCCTTATAGAGTCCGCCCCACCTTTTGTAAAGCATCGATGCAGGTGAATAGTTAATGCCCAGGAAATCGATTTTTATGCCCATTTGCATTCCGTGGGTATGACCACTTACTGTTAGTTCGACTGGTGCTTTTCCATTCATGACTAATTCCTCGAAATGTGTGGGGTCGTGCGACATAAGTATCGTTATGAGCGAGTCAGAATTGCTATTCGCCAGTGCTTTATCAATGTCTCCTCGTTTCCCGAAAGCGCGCTTGCTCCAATTTTCGACTCCTGCAAGCACGAGGCGATCATCTGCGCGCTTGAGATGTACGTGCTCATCCAGCAACAAACGAAATCCCATCTCTTCATGAATTTCATGGAGGCGTTTTACACTGGCCTCACTTTCTCCAGGGGCGAAATCACCATATTCAGCATAATCATGATTTCCCATGATGGAATACTTCCCCATAGGGGCTTCGAGCGTGGAGAATGCGTCAATCCATGATTCTGCTTCGGATGCCTTGCTATTTACCAAATCCCCTGTGAATAATATTAGATCGGGCTTAAGATCGTTCACGGTTTGAAGGGCGTCTAGTACAGCCTGAGGCTTCCCTACAAATGAACCGAGGTGAGCATCTGAAATTTGGACAATACGTAGACCTTTAAATGAGTCGGGAAGACCATCAATTAAAACCTTAACATTTTCAACTCGATAGTCATACTTGCCCTTTGTAACACCGTAGAACATCGCTCCGAAAGTCAGGGTTCCAAGTCCAGCACCTAAATAATTCAGAAATGTAGATCGTGGAATTTCACCTTCACCGCGCGTCATTTTTTTCTTGCCGAATTGAGTCAAATAACGAAGATCATCTGTGACTTGAAAAATCGACATCACAATCTTGGGAATCAAGTTAACGAAAAAGGCAATTGTGAATATCCCTACAATGCTGGGCATACGAGCCGACCACGATTCAAAATTGATTAAACTTAGGGTTACGCATCCCCATAAAAATACAGGTATTATAAGCCAAAGTTTCCCAAACATCGGCCACCACATTTTTTCATCCCACCTCCTCTTTAAAAGCCTATATGCCATCCACTCAATGATTGCCACTACGAGTAGCACAATTATTATGGGTATTAGCAATGAGGTTTGTTTCATTTCGCAAACCTAAGCTCAATGCAAAGATTCAAACCGAAAATTTTCATAATAATCGACAATGAAAATTATTGAAAACTCATCTATAAAGACAAACTCAATCTCATTCAGATATAAAGATTCTGATTGGATCTACAGATCATCGCATGATAGATTGAAGTCAGCAAGGAATAGAAGTAAATCTTCTGATCCAACATTGCCATTCCCACTTAAATCGGAAGGACAATCACTTGCTATTTCACCGAATTCACACGTTCCAATATCTATTGTAGCATCAGGGTTGTAGTTTAATGCAATACTATACACACAACCCGTAATCTCCTCATTATCACAGATGTTATTGTCATTAATGTCGCTTAAGCACCCGCCGCCACATACACCGAATACATCAAGTTGATTTCCGTAGCAATCGCAATCGCCTTCAGCAATCCCAGCGCCTCCACAAATACCACACTCATCCACGTATAAACAAAGGCTTTCTATGTGGTATGCATACTGGTCATAATTACATGCAGCTATATCCACACAACCGTTCGTACAATCACTGCAACTACAATACTCACATGAACCATCATCTTCGATAATTGTTGGATTATAGTTACAAGCCTCGCTATCTGTACATCCCGCACAAGTACCAAACTCACAAGTATCATTATCCATGATTAAAGCTTCCGGGTCATAGTTACAGGCGTATTCATAAGTACATCCTATGCAAGATGTGTATTCACATGAAGAGTTAGATTCAGTAGCATCAACGTTATAATTACAAGCTCCAGATTCAATACAACCTAATATCTCATTCACATCACAAACACCATCACTGTCCGTATCAATAATACAAAAGCCACCACAATCATATCCATTTGCAGGGTACAAGCATGATGAGTCATCTTGAATTGCGCTCTCATCGTAGTTACATGACAATGGATCAGTACAACCTGGACAGTAAAAGATACAAGATGCATCTTCTATTGTTGCATTTGGATCATAGTTACAGGCAATTGGAAAAGTACAACCTGTACAAGATGAATTGTCACCACCACATACTCCACAATCATCGAGAACGTTTCCTGCGCAATCACACTCACCGTCAGGAATGCCTGGACCTCCACATTCTCCACA
>Ga0308025_1000837_pt1 | contig 15017 bp, 11 predicted proteins | sample Neamet422_FD_201298 | JGI IMG/M metagenome (GOLD analysis project Ga0308025, IMG submission 201298) | Marine microbial communities from water near the shore, Antarctic Ocean - #422 | ecosystem: Environmental > Aquatic > Marine > Unclassified | place: Southern Ocean | collected 2014-10-03
TCTAGAAAAAGAAGTATAGATTGTCATGCAGTTTGATGCAGTTTGAAAAATCGATCAGTAGGCAATTCCATTATTAAAATTACACAAATAACGTCTTAATGTAGGAAAATCTCATGCAGTTTGAAACGGCAAAATCCGGCTTCGCACTTTGATTTGAGAAAAAAGTTTTTGTTTTCAATCTCGAAAAACATTCCAGGCTCAGTAGTAATTTAGGAAATAAATTCCTTACATTAGACAGGATACCTTTGTATACAATAAGAGATACCACTTTTTCTACATGTAGCAGTTTGATGCAGTTTGAAAAATCGCTCAGTAGGCAACTCCATTTTTAAATTGACATAAATGACGTCTTGAGGTAGGAAAATCTCATGCAGTTTGAAACGGCAAAATCCGGCTTCGCACTTTGATTTGAGAAAAAAGTTTTTGTTTTCAATCTCGAAAAACATTCCAGGCTCAGTAGTAATTTAGGAAATAAATTCCTTACATTAGACAGGATACCTTTGTATACAATAAGAGATACCATTTATGTTTCAAGTTCTTAGAGTCACCTATTTTACGAGGGAAATGCATCCAAATGTATTTATACGTGGTATGGCGAATTATGCTTATTAATTATTAATAAATCCAATTGAACCAAATGTTAAACTTCAATAGTGTGTATCATAAGAACCTCCCTGTGTTATTCACTCTTCGTTCGTTCACAGACTTCATAAAAATATACCACAAGATATATAAAGTACTATGTCTCAAGTATACGACACCGTAGATATTTCCAATCTGAAACTTGCCCCCCCTAGGGCCAGCAAAGCATCTGCTGCATGTAAGACTGCGTACATCCAGGATGGAAGTGGAAGCCGTCTGTCTATTCAGACTCCAGTCATGCGTCTTCCTTGGGATATCTCTCCTAAGCAGATGGACGAGGGTTCTGACGTGAAGGCATCTCTTTCTATGTCTTTTGCCGGTGACGACGATGACGTTGTTAAATTCAAGGAGTTTTTGTTTAAGTTTGACCAGAAGATAAAGGAGTTAGCTAAGAACATGAGTGGGTCGTTGGGAAAGAAGTCTGAGGCAAAGGTTATTGATGCTAATTTTAAGGATTCGGTGAAGGAGTCGTCGTCTGGAGACTGGCCTGCCACTTTCCAGGCAAAGATCTGGTTGACATGTAAGGATGGTGGAAACCCAAAGTGTGTGGACGATTTTACCATGGATCTGTCTGTATACAATATGAACGGCGAGAAGATTGCTAAGAATGAACTGAAGAAGGGATGCCCAGCTGCCGCTGTTATTCAGCCATCGTACGTGTGGTGTTCCACGATGGGAATTGGTATCACATGGGTGGCTAAGCAGTGTGTAGTAAAGCCGTCTGTGACCGAAGAATTTGCGTTTAAGCTTGATTCTAGGTTCGATAAGTACAGGGAGGAAGAACCCCCTGCAAAGAAGTTGAGGGTGGACACAGATTCGGTTGAATCTGAAGAGGAGGAAGAGAGCTCGTCCTCTATGGGAGACCCTCTGGAGAACGAAGAGTTTTAAATATTAGAATTATAATTGACATGTATTCTTAATCCACGCAATATGTTTTGGTTTCATACTGGCACCCAATGTGGAGTACAGGGTGTCCCTCCCCACTGGCTTTGTCATCCACTTTGATATCCCCACTTCTAACCCTTCTTGTTCTATTTTTGCACTAAGACTTGCAGTCATAGAGATAATAGTAGTTTCTTTATTACGACCAGAAGATTTAATTTTCCTGGTTGCTTCTATACCATTAATCCCTGGCATTAACATGTCCATAATAATAATATCATACTTGTTTTTTCCACACATTTGTATGGCCTCATTCCCATCGCACGCGATATCTGGTACAATCGAAAGATCAGAAAACATGTTACAGAACATTTTTCTGATCAGTTTCACATCATCCACTACTAGAACAATAGGCATAGTTGGTGCATGAACACTAGAATCCAGGTTTTTCACAAACGGTACGAGTGAATTGAACGTTCCAGTTTGACTAGGGGGTGTATATGATGCAGTAAGGTGAATGGGGTCCATTAACAAGTCCGTGGATACCAGATATACTCTGAAACGTGCTCTGAATAAAGATCCGACGTAGTCTGTGATATCATCTGAAGAAATTATAGAAATACTACCTCCCATTTCGTCACATATAGCTCTACACACACTTAGTCCCATGCCAGCTCCTCCTTCTATATATTCGACATGAGACTTGACTAGGGGTTCGAATATTTTTTCAAAACAGTCGTGGGGTATTCCTATACCGGTATCGCATACAGATATCTCTATTATTGCTGATTTTAATCCAATTTCCACTGCACGTATATCTACTTTAACACTTCCACTGGGGGTGAATTTGATAGCATTATCTAGAAGATTGTACAGGATAGTTTTCATAAACAACGGGTCACCCACAATAGATATAGGTACCCCCTGTTCTATAGTCATCTGGCACCTCAATTCTGTGTTACATATATCTACGACCCTAGTGTAACCATTTCTAGGTTCTGTTGTACGATCACACCAAGTTTGTACCATATTTTTCGTGAATATATGTGAAACCTCTTCCGAGTGTCTTGCACCAGATGATACAGAGTAATATAGGGTCATATTCTGTATCATTGTTGCAAGTAAAAGTCCACAAGTATTCATGGCCAGAGCATATTGGTATATATTTGTCCCAGGTGGTATATCGTCAATAAGAGATTCCAACCCGCACAGGTCTGCAATAGGGCATTGTATTCTCCGTACAAAAGAAGTCATCATCCTCATATATTGTTCATGTTTATCCCTTTCCTTTCTTTCGTGTTCTAGATCGATGAAAGAAGATACTAGGTTACTACTTTTTGCTTGTTTTTTACTGACACTTCTACGGAAGGGAAAAAAAGTCATCGCAAATATATTATATATATATAAAAAATAGTAGCTATAATACAAGCACCGACGATTATATCGAGACTATCAAACAGGATGAAAATAGATTATTTATCATTGTTATAAACATTAAGATATAATTTAGAATATGAGTTTCTCAAAGTTGACAAATGCCCTCAGTAACATCAATTTTTCCAGTATAGCAAAGAAAACAGACCTGTCGTCTCTTACATCTGTAACAAAGAAGGCTGATTTTGGAGATTTCGCAACTTCGTTGAAGAAAGTTGATGTAGACACCAGTAGTTTTTCCACAGCTGCCAAGAAGACAGATGATGTTGCAGGTTCTGCAGGAGACGTGGCATCATCTCTCAAAAGATTCGAGACTCAGCCCGGAGCAACTGCTGTTCTATCCAAGACAGCAGCAGTAATGGCAAAGAACCCTAAACTAACAGCTTTAGGTATAACTACCTTGAGCGCTGCTGGGTATATCGCCTTCCAAATGTCCCAGGGAAAAACGTTCGACGAAGCATTCGAGGACCTCCTAAGTGTCGTGGAAGATGCAGTTGAAAAAACAGTAGAAGTTGTGGCTGGGTCTACTGCAGATGTTGCCGTGGGTATAATAGACGCATTTATGAAAGGAATATTCGGTGAGAATTATCTTACATATGTGAAAGGATCTGCTATAGTTCTTATTCTAATGTTCATACTTGGTATTGTCTTGAAGGTTTACACATTGGTAAAGAAATAATAATATATATAATATATATAATCATATCATGTCAGTTATAGAAGATTATATATCCGATTTTACCACTCGAGCTATATCTATCAACGGAGATGTTTATGGTAAAAATTTTACACAGGTAATCCACGACCCAGAAGATGGTAACGATTTTGAACTGGGACACAGTTTTTACAGTATCACCGACACAGGAGTGATAAAAAAGCTAGGTGCTATCAATTTCACAGAGTCTGGTGGAACTGTTGGACTTAGTTTCGATATTACCGATGCTGCTGGTGATTCTACGTCAGTATTGGAGATAGGTTCAACGGGACTTACTGTATCAGGTGGTATTGATGTGACTGGAGGGTCTACTAATTTCGAAACTTCTTCAATCAGTGTTGCCGATTTCGATATTGTATTGGGTTCTGGTGCACTACTGGCGTCTGAGCTCGAGGGAGGAGGTGTGATCCTTGGTACATTGGATTCTGGTGAAATAAGCTTATTGTATTCTTTTACTAACGACTTCTGGTCAGCAAACACTGGTTTCAATGTAGAAACTGGACACGGGTTCACAGTAAACACAGATTCTGTCGTACTGAACGAGACTGGGTTGACAATCGATGACATCGTTCTTAGTCAAACAGGATTGGCGATAGGAACAGATGTTTCGATATCATCTACTGCAATTACACTGGGAACTACGAACCCAGTGATACTTGACGCGTCTGGTTTAACTGTAGGTTCGGATTTGTCACTAGATACCACAAATGGTTTACAGGCTGGTGACATTACATTGAACAGTACTGTAGGGTTAAATATAGGAACCGGTCTAACAGCTCTGGTATTGGATAACACCGGGTTGTTTGTAGGAAGTGATATTGAGTTAAGTGTAGCATCCGGTCTTACACTTGGAGATACCAATCTGAGTACTTCATCTTTAAGTTTAGGAATAGCTCCAGATCAAACAATAGTCGATGACACATCTGTACAACTAGGAACCGATGTTCTATTGAACCACGATGGGATGTATTTCAGCAACGAGGACGCTGCTATTTATATGGGTGGTTCCAATGAATGGAAAGTGTCTGTAGACTCTGCTACAAACAATATGACTTTCCAGTTCTATGACACATTGACATCAGCATATGTCACCAAGATGGAAATAAAATCTACATAAGTTTAAATTTATTTATCAAAACCTTTAATGGTATCTTCCACTATAGAGGAAGGATCCATATCTCCTAATTTTTCATTCTTAAGAGTATAAAACATAAAAGACACATCCACAAGTAACATCAAAAGAGATCTACATGTATTCTCATCCCTGTCTACTGACAATAATTGTCTGTCCGCGGTACAATAATTATCAAATGGGACATAATTTTCTGTACCAGTATCGGTATTTTCAAATATGTCATCCAATACACCGTGCTTCTTCACGTATGTAAACATTTTTCTAGTTCTAGACATCATGAAGAACCCAATCCTCTCTTTGAGTTGTTCTCCAGGAGATCTAAAACTTCTTTCCATATATAACATGTATATATCTCCAATTTCACAACATTCTTCCAATACCCCATACATACCACTCGATATATTCTTCAATTTCCCTATAGCTTTACGAATTACCCCCGAAGTATTGGCTCTAGACACTGCCTGGCTAATATATATGTTCCCAGGATCCCCCACATGTAAATATATTGGATACACTATAGATTTTCCAGTAATTAAAAGATTCTCCCATCTTATAAAAGTGGAAGATATCTTTTTACGCATGGATGCAACTTCCGAAATAAGTTCAAAATTGTAGTCGTATTTAACCTCTGTACCAGACCCCTTAACTGGGACAGGTATTGTTTCTGTTTTGAACGTCCTCCCTTCCGTATCTGCAAGAAATCTCCTAAATTCGGACGGAAATCTGGTCGCACACCCATTTGGAAATAGTATGTCCAATATACTTTGGTAAGAAGGGCATGCAAGGACTACCCCCATTTTACTTGCTTTTGAATGATATCTATTCATATAATATCTAAATACCATATGTAAGTAATACTTTCTATCATTTTCCATACATTCCCCCCATGAATGTATTTTAGAAACAAATGTTTCTACATCTCCTCGAGTTTCTGTGAAATCTTCTTCCGTGTCCTCCGTGTCTTTAGATTCCCACACATTTATCGGCATATTCGACCTTCTTTCCATACGTATTGTATCATCACGTATAGAAATACGGATAGAATTTCTTGCGTTTTTTAATTTCTTGAAACCCGAAGATGTAAGAAATTGTTCTATATAGGATACCTTCCTAGAATTTGCTTTTTTCCTGTCCTTCTCTCCCAGTATGTTTTTTACATATATATTTAGAACTTCTCGGATATCACATATGGATATAGTGGGTATACCACTCCCCCCAACTTTCCCAGGTTTCCGAGAAGTTGTAAAATCTGTAGATATGAAAGATATATTTTCTAGAGATCTTTCCACCATTTTTTTCGAATATATATCCATGGTTTGTAATGCAAATGTGTGATATGTTATACATACTAAAATTTTTATTTAAGAATGGTTTACAATTAGTACGTTATGGATATTTTTTGTCTATGATATATATAACAACCAAAACAGATTACAATGGCAAAATCTTGCAAAACCGCTGCCAAGCGTTACGTTGTACTTAAGTGCTCCAAAGTTTCCACCAGAAAGCCCATCGAAAAGCAAGGAAAGGTCGTCTCGATGAAATGCTCTAGCGCTAAAGCTGCCGGAAAGGTAGCCATCGCCATGCGCAAGAAGGGAAAGAAGGCCAGCACCGTCTACCTTTACCGCAAGGGTAAGGTGATGAAGTTCTCCGTAACATTCCGTAAATCTAAAAAGACCGGAAAGAATGTTGCCGTGGCCAAGAAGGTAGGTACCAAATCTCTTAAGAAGTCCCCCCGTGCCAAACCCTGCAAGCCTTGCAAAAAGGGACGCAGCAGAAGCAGAAGCGGAAAGGTATGCCAGAACACCGTTGCCCGTAAGGCACGATCGCTGGCACGTGCTCGCACCGCCGCCAAGGCTGCCTCCAAGAAGGCCACCAGGGCAAAGAGAACCGCCACCAAGGCAAAGAAGTCCATCCTTAAGACCAAGGCTGGATCCAAGTCTCGCGCAAAGTCGGTGAGATTCGCCAAAAAGGCACGCACCGCCGCCAAGTCTGCTTCCAAGGCTGCCCGTTCGGCCAAGAAGACTGTGACCAAGCGTAGATCGTCCCTCAAGAGATCCAGATCTGCTCCCCGCAAGTCTCGCTCTGCCTCCAAGTCTCGCTCTGCCACCAAGTCTCGCAAGTCTCGCTCTGCCACCAAGTCTCGCAAGTCTCGCTCTGCCACCAAGTCCCGCAAGTCTCGCTCTGCCACCAAGTCCCGCAGAACCCGCACCAAGTCTCGCAGAACCCGCACCAAGTCCAGAACTTCCAAGAAGTGAGTATGACCAGGTGAGAAATAAGTGTTCTGTAATTTAATAATATTATGTTTTAAAAATTAATTATCTTTTAAAAAGTAAACCTTCTATGCTACCAGGAATGTTTTCACGTTTTACAATAAAATCATCACTCTCTCCTACTTTAAGGAGGTTATAATGGTTATCCACAACAGAGACGAATAAGAAAGACAAAACGTCGTCAGGACCTCTTTCACTCCCATTGAGATCAATGAACGTTACAACTCGTAGATATGGGTGAAGAGCTCTATTCAAAATTGAAATGTTTAGATTGTCCGCCCACTCTCCACAGTCTCTAATCTTATCCATCATCTTCTTTCTAGCATCAGAAGGGCTTAAAGTTAAACCATTAACCGTTGTATTCATGTACAACTGAATATCATCCTCTGTTATACTTTTCGATATAATATGCCTGAAAAATTCCTGGTTGAAGTACTTCTCGAGATTCAAGGATTCTACAAGTTCTCCATTCGACAACAGATACTCCTTATAATCCTTCCACCATTTTGTGACAAATGTACACAAAGAACCGCCCGAGTTATCTACTACCTTTTTCCATATTCTTGTAGACCCAACAAATCCATTCGAAACGGCATGGTAAAAACAAGAACCATCTTCGGGGACGTCATATGTTATGAATTTATGTTCATAAGATTCCTTCACTAATATATTCTTAGGAAGTCTTCCACCTTTAACGGATTTAAACTTCCCATTGCATACATCTGGAACAGTTTCAACATATCTAGATAGGAATGATTCATTCCCTATAATACGGGCTATATCCCTAGCAGTTCTTCCTTGATTGTCTTTTATATCTACATCTATGCCATTTTCCAATAAAGATACCGTAAAATCATCCCTCTTAAAAGCCACTGCCAGATGAAGAGCAGTTTGTCCAAAATCGGAATCAGTGTCATTTATTTTATTTTCATTCTTAAACTTTTTGACAATTCCACTAATATCAAAATCTCTACTTATTTCTTGAAAGAAATAAGGAGAAACAATAGATTTATGAAGATCATTCATATCCTATTTTAATATTAATATACATATACATATTAAAGTTTTATTTTAGGTCTATATTCTATTACTAATAAATCATAACTAATCATGCCTCCTAAAAAAAGACCAGTGTCGGAGATTGTAAGCTCTAAGAAGGATACTAAATTCTCAAAGTTATCTCAGCGTGAACATGTTCTACATAGACCAGACATGTACACGGGGTCACTATCACCCGAAGTGACTCCCCACGTAATATGTACAGAGAATGGAGACTTCACAACTAAGGACGTGAAGGTTGCTCCCGCATTTCTCCAAGTTGTCGAAGAAGTACTCATGAATTCTGCAGACCGGGTGAGTGCTAAACACGAAGAAAACGGGGATTCGATTGAACACCCTACATCAAAAATATCAGTGGACGTGGAGGGTGACCAAGTTACCGTGACAAATGATGGGTCAGGTATACCATGTGTGTTTATGGAAGAACACAAAATGTATGCAGCAGAACTTATATTCGGACACATGTTAACAAGCTCTAATTATGATGACACAAAGAAGAGATTAAGTTCGGGGAGGAATGGTGCAGGAATAAAAACTCTCAATATTTTTTCTACAAAGATGCAAATAGAGACTATAGATTCTTATAGGTGTAAGAAATACGTCCAAGTGTTTGAAGACAACATGTCTGTCGTGAAGAAACCCAAGATAACTAGTTATTCGGGAAAACCTTATACCAGGGTTACTGCTAACATAGATCTCCCAAGGTTTGGTGTTAAAGGGGATTCGATAACAAAGGACATTATCGGTATTCTAAGGAAACGTTCACATGAAATCCAGATGTGTTCCATGGACACTATCAAAGTCTCGTTCAACGGAGAGTCGAATAAGACATCCTCCCCTGAAAAGTACATGATGCTTTATGGAGTGGAAAAGTCTAAGATGGTATCTTCCTTGACCCCAAGATGGAAAGTTTCTATTGCGTTTACACCGGAGAATGGTGAATTTAAGCAATACAGTTTTGTGAATTCGACATGTACTCCCCAGGGAGGTACGCACCTGAATCATGTGGTGGATCCTCTATTAAAGGATATGACAGAATCCCTCAGGAAGAAGTTCAAAAGTCCAAAGCTTAGATCTGCTCTAGTAAAGGAGTGTTTAACGGTGGTTATATCTGCTCATATAGAGAATCCTTCGTTTTCTTCTCAGACAAAGGATCTGTTGACTCTTCATCCCAGGGATTTTGGCTCTTCTTTCAGTATTCCTGATAATTTTAGCACAAAACTTCTCAAATGTGGAGTTTCAGATTATGTGCATGAATTATTAAAGAGTAAAGATTCATCACTCCTCAAGAATTCGGACGGGAAAAAGACGTCCATGATAAAAGGGATACCCAACCTCAGTGATGCCACTTGGGCTGGTACGAAGAAGTCGGAACAATGTTATCTCATGGTAACAGAAGGATTAAGTGCTCTCACAACGGCTCTCTCAGCAACTGCTGTCATCGGAAGGGACAAGTTTGGATGCTTTCCCCTGAAAGGAAAGGGTCTAAACGTCAGAGATGCGTCAGCTTCTGCTATTTCCAACAATGTCGAGTTGTCCAACATCAAGAAGATCCTAGGTCTCCAAAATGGTATGCATTATGACGATACGTCAAAACTTAGATATGGGGGGCTGATAATCCTATCGGACCAAGACTTGGATGGTACACATATACGTGCACTCATTATCAACATGTTTGCTGTATTATGGCCATCCCTTGTAGACATAGGATTTGTGCACACTATAAACACCCCCATAGTAAGAGCTACAAAGGGTTCAGACGTAAAACTATTTTACAATGATCAGCAATACAAGACGTGGGAAAGGTCTACTATAAATTCCAATCTGTATAAGATAAAATATTATAAGGGTTTGGGAGGTATAGAAGCTTCTGAAGCCCGTTCGTTCTTCAAGGATGTACATGAGATAATAGTAAAGTATATAACAGATCTTGAAGCAAACGAGTCATTATCTCTGGCTTTCTCAAAAGACCGTGCCGGAGACCGTAAAAAATGGCTAATGGAATATTCGGAGGATAAGGTATTGAATACTTCTGAACGTGAGGTAGATATTTCTGATTTTATACACAAGGAATTGATTCACTTTTCTCACAGTGACAATTGTAGATCTATACCCTCTGCTATAGATGGGTTCAAGACAACCCAGCGTAAAGTTCTACATGGAAGTTTTCTTAGAAACATCATAAGTGTAGAAGCAAAGGTAGCTCAGATAGCTGGATTTATATCAGACAAAGAACACTATCTACATGGAGAGGCTTCTATGTGCTCTACTATAGTTGGTATGGCCCAAAACTTTGTAGGTTCAAATAACATAGAGATACTCCAACCCAAGGGACAGTTTGGATCAAGACTCTCTGGTGGTCATGATGCAGCTTCTCCTCGATACATCTTCGTCCAGATGTCAAAACTGACTCCGGTTATATTCCCCAGGATAGATGAAGATGTACTTAGATACAGGATAGACGAAGGTTCAACTGTAGAACCTTATAATTATGTCCCTATAATACCCATGATACTGGTAAATGGTAGTTCTGGGATAGGAACAGGTTTTAGCACAAATGTTCCTTCATACAACCCATCTGAATTAGTAGAAAATGTAAGAAGAAGACTAAAAGGAACTCCTCCAGAAGAATTGGTACCATATTATAGGGGATTCAAAGGGGAAATACAAGAGACAGGAGAAGGTGTCTACACAACGTCTGGGATTTTACACGTAGACACTGGTAATCTGAGAGTAAAGATTACGGAGCTTCCAATAGGGTCATGGAGTTCCCCGTATAAAGTATACCTTGAGGGATTGGTTGAAAAGAAACTAATATTATCGTATACCGAGGGATGTACCGACGTGGACGTAGTGTTTGAAGTATTCCTCAAAGATAGCATCAGTACAGTTGAAATAATCAAGCTTTTAAAGATTAATTCTACTATAAGGACTTCCAATATGCACTTATTCACATCGGAGAACAAGATTAAGAAGTATAACAACACCCTGGAGATAGAGGAAGATCATTTCATAGAGAGGTTGAAATTATACAAGAAGCGTAAAGAGTTTCAGATAAAGATTCTGGAGCACGAGAGTAATCTTTTATATGAAAAGTGTAGATTTTTCGATTTGAAGATAAATGGTTCTATAAAGATGGAGAATGTAAAGTATGACAAGGTTATTTGTGACCTGGAAAATATGGGATTCGAGAAAATGTCTTCAAGTTTTGATTCAGAAAACGTAACATTTGATTATTTGACAGATATAAAACTATTTTCTGTAACATCTGAGAAACTTAAAGCTCTTAGAGAAAAGAAGGATTTGAAATTAAAGGAACTGGAAATACTTCGTAAGAAGACCATAAAGAATATATGGCTTGGGGAATTAGAGACTCTAGAAAGTATTTTAGATTAGATCGTTTACGGGTTGTTAAATTTTATATAAACAATATATACAATAGTATTAAAAATGGATTACATCAGGACAGCTTCCGATATACTATCTCTTGCTTCATCTTTACTATTTATATGGACCATGATCAGATCCTATAAGCAGAAACAGGTACAAACAGACCGTGGGGCTGGTAAATACGTCGAGAATGTTTTCGGATCAGACAGTTCTTCATCTGGGTCCGAGTCCGGAGAAGACTCTGGAGACTCTGAAGACTCTGAAGACTCTGAAGACTCTGAAGATTCCATTGTAGAATCAGAATCTGAAGATGTTGTCAACGCACAGGCTAGGGACCATATCGTTCGTCTAAGAGGACAAGCTCAGGCTCAGAGAGATCATGCAGACGAGATGTATCACAAAAACAACTCGGCAGATGACGATAACGAATATGAAGAAAATGCATCTGTCGAGGCACTAGATGGACATGAGTCAGATCAATCTAGATTTTATGGTAAAAGTGATATTGTAGACCTGATAGATATCAATTCTAAGATAGGTGTACTATTGGATTCTGGTAAGATGTGGGAAGAAAGTGAAAGAACTCCTCTATTCCCATACACAGAACTTCCACAGGGATCTATTGGGTCAGAAGAAGAAGTTGCACCCATTGCAAGTATTCTAAGGTAAAAAAAAATATTGTGATTAAAATATAAGAATGATTCCTCTGGCAAAGGTATTCACGGTAACGAAAAACGAAACAGACCTTATAGAAGATTTCATAATATACCATGGGAAAATTTTTGGATTTAGCAATATTATAATTATAGACAATATGTCAACATGTCCTATAGTTAAGGATGTATATTCAAAGTACATGAAAATTGGTATAACAGTAGTTTCGGAGTCTAGGTACGATGGGACATCTCAAGGGAATGCATTTAGTAAACACATGTTAAGGTACAAGAAACTTTGCACATTTTTAATCGGTATGGACACCGATGAGTTTTTCATGTCAAATAAAGGATCAGCGGAAAAGATGAAAAATGAGATTGTAAAATACCTCACAAGTCTTCCCAACAATGTATCAAAGATAATGGTGAAAAAATACATAACATCGGTTCCAGACCCAATGTCTCCTGGATATATTGGAAATAAGGTGTTACGCCCTGCAACCAATATAAAAACGTTTACACTTGAAGAGACTAGTCCAAGAAAGTATTTTTTCAGGGCAGATAATTTTATATCAACTGTAAACGGATGCCATAATGGTAAAGTTACTTCGGGAATTACCTATACTACAGATGATATCATATATGCCCATTTCCACAACACGGGTAATCGTAGATCTATAGAAAGAGCCAGGTTGATTGTTTCAGGGTATAAATACACTGACACAGATCTTCCAATACTAGAGCAACTGGAAGATATGGAGAGAGTAACATCGGGAATAGGTTCCCATCGTGTTCTCGAGTATTCTATATTTTTAAGCAAGGCATTATGTTTAAACACAATTGTAAACAAAGGTAAATGGCCCAGCCCTACACAGTTAGAAATAATTGCTATGAAGTTTCCAAACCTTTTAGGACATGATATAGATACTTCAAATATGGAAACTCTACCAGAAAAGTGGAGAGAAATGTATGAAGAACACATATTCTATGACCCCCCGACTGGAAACATTCCCGATATGGTACATTGTAGTTTTATTTGCGATGTCGTTTCTGGAAACGATATGATTCATATGAAAACTATAACACATAAAAGAATAGCAATGATGCTTTCAGGACACTTTCGTGATTTTAGCCCTCGTAAAGAATTCTGGATAAACTTCAACAAAAAATTCGGAGATATGGTGGACATTTATATACACACATGGAACGAGAAAGGTATTCGGAAAGGAAAAGAGTGGATAGTTATTGGTAAACATCCTCCCGATTTTGAATTGATTAGAAAAATATTACAACCAGTTAAAATGGTAATCGAAGACCACGGAGAAAAGTTTCAATCCTTTTCTTTTCAGCAACCTGGTTTGAAACTATATTATGTAGACACTGACAATTTAAAAAAGAATAAAGATTTTTCTAGAAATATAGGGTCTCAGTTATATTCAATCATGAAATGTTGGGAACTTGTGAGAGATTCTAACAAAAAGTATGATATATTGGTCAGGCTGAGAGCAGACTGCACTCTTGAAAATTTCCATAATATTTTTACAGGAGATACAAGTTTCATAGAGAATAATGCACTGGTTGTGAATGGGAGTAGGTGTCACATACACCCTGGTGGAGGAGGTGGCTGTAAAGAATGCAATGAAGAATATATCACAGGTAAACGTATACATTCTCAACATGGTAGGGATATTTGTGATATCATGTATATGGGAAATCCACAGGTTATGGAAAGGGTATGTAATATATTTAAAAAAAGTAAAGAATTGTTACTATCATTCAAGAATCATAATGATAAAATCGAAATGAATGATTCTATCAAACGTCACTTTGTGAAGTATCCTGACGTAATCGGTATAACGTGTCCAGATGTATACGAGAACAAGATAAAGTGTTATTATCCCGAGAGATTGATAAGGGAATATATGAAAGATTATTGGGTGATATCCGACACTCTTGGCCTGGTACCAAGGATTAAGTACAAAAGGTTTTAATTTTTAATATACAATATTCGTGACTGACACACCCCCACCTTATCACAATTAACCAACACCACATCTCCAACAATAAACAATGGCTTTTACACTCTTCTACACGATCGCTTCAATGACAATGGCTATTGTCGCATCTCAAGAATGTCCGAGTACGAGCTCTTTCACTATATCTTCTCCAGTATACCCTGCTGCCGATGGGTGTTATGAATATGCTGGAACGAACGAGTCTGGTGGGAAGGTCTTCCCTTCGACCACGGACCCGAATGATGCTGTTTTCGAGTTTGATTCCATCATCGACGACACTGAGACAGACCACATCTACTACCTGACATTCTCTAGTCCCACTGGTAACACAGACGAGTTTGGATTCTGTGCCTCGGTCTCGACAGCTATCGACATTGGTCACCCTGCTCATATTGATGAAAACGGTGGATGGGCTCTTTGCTTTGACGAAGGTGAAGATGGTGAATTTAACGGGAACGTGTCTCCGGGAGATATTTCTATCACGTGCGGATGTTCTTCTACCCCTGCTACTTCTCCTTCCCCTACTCCGGAGCCTGTTAGCCCTACGCCTACCCCGGAGCCTGTCAGCCCTACGCCTACCCCGGAGCCAGAATGTCCGAGTACGAGCTCTTTCACTATATCTTCTCCAGTATACCCTGCTGCCGATGGGTGTTATGAATATGCTGGAACGAACGAGTCTGGTGGGAAGGTCTTCCCTTCGATCACGGACCCGAATGATGCTGTTTTCGAGTTTGATTCCATCATCGACGACACTGAGACAGACCACATCTACTACCTGACATTCTCTAGTCCCACTGGTAACACAGACGAGTTTGGATT